>VFQN01008256.1_pt1 | contig 10644 bp, 10 predicted proteins | sample 3512371 | NCBI WGS metagenome assembly VFQN01 (sample SAMN10412370, study PRJNA504923) | tailings metagenome | isolation source: Replicate 2 from Balatoc abandoned mine | place: Philippines: Itogon, Benguet | collected 2017-08-28 | reverse complement strand
GAAAAACGATCGTTCCTTCGGTAAATCTTATTTCTAACATCGGCTTCAATGCTGATGCCACCCATTCATTTTATGAAAATGACCCTCTTGCCAACCTGCCGTTAAAGCATCTCACTTTTCCGTTAATTCCCCCGAGTCGCAAGTTGGATTCGGTATTTGACTGGGTACTTTTTGAACGTTTTATTAACCAAGAAAAACGTTCGTTTTATAAAAAAGTAATATTGAAAATTGTTAAAGTGTTGATTAGTAAAGGATTGCTTTGATAGTGGTATGAAAAAAACAATATTAAATCTATCAGCAATTGATTATAGCGGAGCAGGAAAGTTTACGAATCATTTCAATGATCTTCTGCTGGGGGCAGGTTACGATTCGTACTTGATTGTCAGGGATATAAAAGCAAACTATCCAAAGGCAATACACTATCCGGATTCGAAATGGGAAAATAGCCTCCCTAAAATACAACGTAAGATATTCCAAAAGGAATGGTCAAAAGTAAACCTTAACTACGATTATTACTTTTACAATAGTTTTGAGAAATACCCAAGAGCTAATGCTAATAAGTTATTGTCCCTTATTCCCAAAAAGCCGGATACAATTGTTATTCATTGGGTAACAGATTTTATAAATACAAAATTGATTAATGAATTATACCGGTTGACAGGTGCGCAAATTGTTTGGCTAATGTTGGACAATGCCCCCATGACTGGAGGATGTCATTATCCATGGGAATGTAGCGGGTATCACAATGATTGTAGTAATTGTCCTGCCATTGTAGATGTCAATTATCATTGGTTGCCGCAGAAAAATCTGGCCTTCAAAAAACAATATTTGCCTTCAAATACCCGATTATTGGTCTTTTCGGAAAACGATTACGAAAGAGCCATGCGATCGTCGGTATTTAAAAAACAGCAAATCATGAAAATGCCAGGGTATTTTGTGGACGAAGCCAAGTTCAGTCCTGGCGACAAAATGGCGGCGAAAGATTTTTTTGCGCTTCCCCAAGACCACAGAGTTATCTTTTTTGGGGCTACTTCGTTGGATGAAAGACGAAAAGGCATTCAACTTTTTATTGATGCCTTAAAAACCATTGACCTTACGAACGTAACGCTGTTGGTAGCTGGGGCCGCGGCCTTACCACTTCAATACGACAATATGAAATTGGTGGGGAATTTATCAGAAGAAGACTTGATTAAAGCTTACCGTGCGGCAGATATTTTTGTGTGCCCATCGTTGGAAGATTCGGGCCCTACCATGATTAATCAGGCTGTTTTATGCGGTACGCCTGTGGTTTCTTTCAAAACAGGATTGGGATCAGAATTGGTACATACTGGCGAGACGGGCTATCTCGCGGAGTTTGGTAGCTCGGAGGATTTGGCAAAAGGAATTGACTATTTAATAAAATTACCACAATCAGAGTTGGATATAATCTCAAAACAGTGTCGGGATTTTACCATGAACCTATACGGCGGACGGGATAGGTATTTGCAAATTCTAGAAAAAGCACTTTGAATTGGTTTTGAATACCATTGACTTAGAAAAATGAAGACTATTTTGGTCATTGGAGGTACAGGATTTATTGGCTCAAACCTAATACACTATATTACTGAGAATGACTTAGTAAACGAATTCCATTTTGTCTGTATATGCCGAAGGAAAGCTCCCAAATTAAATCATCCTCACATAGAATATGTATTGGGGGATTATTGTGATGAAATTTTTATGAATTCTATTTTTGAGAAGCACACTTTTGAGAGCGTTTTTCATATTTCAAGTTCGTCTGTACCCGTGACTTCAAATGATAATATGAGGGGGGATATTCAGCAAGATTTAATAGGGACAATAAGATTGCTGGAATTGATGAGCCGCTTTAAATGTAACTTTATCTTATTTTTCTCTTCGGGTGGTGCGTTGTATGGGAACAACAATGCTCTAGGAGGGGCCAAAGAAACTGACCTGTGTAAGCCAATCAGTTCTTATGGCATTATAAAATGGTCAATTGAAGAATACATTCAACTTTTTAATAGAAACTACGGTATTAATTATTTGATACTTAGACCTTCCAACTTATTTGGTGAACTTCATTCTTCTGATAAACAGGGTATTATTAATATAGCCATCCGAAAAGCAATTAATGGGCAGCCTCTAGAGATTTGGGGGGATGGACAACAGGCCAAAGACTACCTTTATATAAAGGATGCGGTGATGGCGATTTATGCCCTCTTAGTCAATAAGAAAACGAATCTTATTCTGAATTTGGGAAGTGGACAAACGACGTCTATTAATCAAATTGTCGAGTATATCCGAGAATTAGAACCCGAAATGCAGGTTATTTATAGGGATTTAGTAAAAGCAGATGTTCGTGATATTTCGCTAAATATCAATGAGTTGAAGCGAAATGTTGAAAGCCTCATGTTGACAGATATTCGGCAGGGTATTTATAATACATATAAGTGGGAGAGGGTACAATTTTTGCGCCGTTTACCATTTGGTAAAGTGTTGATGTGAGTACAACTATGCTCAAGCTGTCCATCATTACCATTAATTACAACAACTTTGAAGGGCTGAAAAAGACCATCGAAAGCGTGGTTAATCAAACCTCTAAAGACTTTGAATATTTAGTGATTGATGGCGGCTCAACCGATGGGAGTGTAGAAGTAATCAAGAGATATTCTGATAAAATCGACTATTGGGTAAGTGAGCCCGACAATGGTATTTATCATGCCATGAACAAGGGGATTTTGAAAGCAAAAGGTCAATATTGCCAATTTCTCAACTCGGGAGATTATCTAATAGCACCCGATGTGACCGCGAAAATGCTCGACAACCTGCCTGATTGCAGTATTTTGTATGGTAATAAAATTCGGGAGGTTAATGGTCAAATGCAGGTAGAACGCAGTTTTGCGGGCCGACAAGTGACCCTGTTTGATATGTATATTTCTACATTTTTTCACGCGCCCGCTTACATCAAAAAGTCGCTGTTTGATACCTACGGGTTGTACGATGAATCGCTCAAAATCGTATCGGATTGGAAGTTTTACCTCATTGCCATCGGACTAAACAACGAAAAAGTCGTGTATAAAGATGTTGACTTGGTGTGGTTTGACCCCAACGGAATCAGTAGTACCAATAAAGCATTGGATAAACAGGAACGGACAGCAGTCTTGGCACAGGTGCTGCCGCCCAATATTCGGTTGGATTATGAAGAGTTTGCGCGTGACGGTCAAATCATGCGCCGGCTAAAAAAAAGTAAATGGGCTTGGTTTATGGTCCTTAATCTCTACCGACTCTTTTTTAGAGTCGATAAGTATTTGTAAAACAATTGATTATGAAGCAATTTCTTTCTGGAATCCTTGATAAGTTAGGGTTTATAGTCGTCACCAAACGAAAAATAAAGACCTATCAGTTGGCAAAACTAGAACAAGAGTACCCGATGTTGGAAGACAAAGGGATATTTATAAAAGCGCGGGCCAATGAAGGGTTAAAGAAAAAACTGGTGGAGCAAGGCAAAACACGCTGGCTAGAAATCGGTTGTGGAGGCACGTTTGATGACTATTTCGTGTATATCGACCTGTTTCCCGAAACATTGGTCAATCAAAAAGGGAAATATTACCGCCTAGATATGGTCAATGCCACCGATGAGAGCCTTGAAAAACTCGGTAAATTTGACTTGATACGGATGCAGCATGTGTTTGAACACTTTACGCCCGAAGCAGGAAGAACAGTACTTGAGAATTGCGCCAAACTTCTTAATAAGGACGGGTACATCCTCATTTCTACGCCCGATTTGAGAAAGTACATCGGATTTTACTTGTCAGGTCAAATCAGAAACAATTTTGATTGGGCCTTGAATAGAATCCCGAAAGATAGCCCCAACAGCTTTTATTTTTCCGTTTTTTCGCATAGCCTGCCCTTTGAAAAACACGAATGGTGCTACGACGCCGAGGGGTTACTTTATCAACTGGAGACGGTCGGTAAATTTAAAAACGCCCGAGAAATTACGCTTGAAGATGAAATGGCCAATATTCCTTTTACCCACAATCGGCCCAACGAAGATGTTTGTGTGCTGGCTCAATTGAAGTAGGTTACCCATGAAAGTGTATCTTGACCCTTGGACAGATGTAGATTATACGGCGTTTTATATTCAAGGTCTGTACGAAATGTATGGTAGAAAGAACGTCCTGTTTTCTCAGCGTTATTTTAATAGAAACAAACCTAATTCGGCCTTAAAGTTTGTGATAGAAAACGGAGCTAAAATTAGCAGGTACGTGATTGATTGTAGTGATGCAACCACAGTGGAACCAGAAGACTATGAATGGTGCGATTTTTACGGTAAAATCAATTATAATGAAAAGGCAACTCCCGAAGAATTAAGGGCAAAAATCATCAGGATGGCTCCAGGGTTCGGCATCAAAATATGGAGTTTGTATCAGAGCGCGTTTCTTGCGGGTTCAAATTGTCTTAAATCAGCCCCTCCCTTGAAGCAGACCAAGCGATTTTTGTCAAAGTATATAAAGCAAAATAGGCATCTACCAATAGAAGGTTATCAGCCTAGACAATCAAAAAGCGATTATGTGTTCTCCGTGAGCGCCTTGTGGAACAGTGATGAATGGATTCGCAATGATGAAACCGTCAATTTATACCGCGCTCGCTTTTTTGAGGTGTGTAAATCACTTGAAAATCTGCATTTTGAAGGTGGGTTTGTGTATAGCCAAATCAAAAATATGAATCCTCGTTTTCAACATTTAATGTTAGATACGGATTGGATTTTGAAAGAAGAATACATCGCTAAAATCAAGGATTCAACGCTAGTTTTTAATACGCCCGCTTGGGCTATGTGCCACGGGTGGAAATTAGGAGAATATTTGGCCCTAGGCAAAGCTATTATTTCAACGCCCTTGATAAATGATTTACCCGCTCCGCTTGAACATGGGAAGCACATTCATTATGTATCTGGCCAAGAAGATGAGATAAAAAAAGCCGTTGAACTTTTGCTTAATGATAAACAATACAGGCAGCATTTAGAAAAGGGTGCGTATGAGTATTATGCAAAGTATGCATCGCCTATTCAATCGGTAAAACTATTGGTTGGAGAGGTTTGTGAATGATTTTTGATGTAATAATGTACACTATAAAAAATTCTAATCTTAATATCTAAAAGGATAGTTTTCGGATATTTCGTTTGTGATAAAGGTTTCATGGCCACAATAAATTAGAATAAAGAGATGAATATTTTAGCATCAGTAATAGTAACCTCTTATAATCAAGCCGATACAATTCGACAGACACTTGAGAGCATTTTAAAACAAGACTGCTTATTTGAATTTGAAATCATTATTGCAGATGATAATAGTACAGATAAAACTCAAACTATAGCACAAGAATTTCACGAAAAATTTCCCAAAATAATTAAATTAGATTTTAAAAGAAAAAATTTGGGAGTAGGGTCTAATTGGGCTTTATCTGTTGAGAAAGCAAATGGTGAATTTATTTTTACATGTGCAGCAGATGATTTTTGGCATAATAACCGTAAACTCCACATACAAGTAGAGTACATGATAAATCATAAGTCATGTGGCCTATTATATTCTGATTATGATATACTAGATATATCCAGCCAAAAAATTACTAAATCTTATTTAACCAAAACAAATAGTAATACTCTCACAGGGATGAATTTAATGCAAGATATATTTTCTGGTAAAGTCCCTATTTTGACTTTAACAACATGTTTTAGAAAATCTCTTTTTGATTCCTATATACCTGTGAATGAATACGTTAAATTTCGATTCCCATTAGAAGATTGGCCCACTTTTTTAATTCTATCTAAATACACTCAAATTGATTATTTGCCGATTTCTTTAGCCACTTATCGAAAGGGTCATGATTCAATCAGTAACCCTAGCACCTTTGAGAAAATGCAAAAAAAATTTCAACTCGAACATACTATGTACAGGTATTTGTGCGATAGATTTCGGGATGAACTCATCTACAACGAAAAAAATTATCTAAACTACCAAGATTCTTCATTTTTAAGTTTGTGTTTTAAAAAGAAATCTTTTGAAATGGCAAAATTTTATGCCCAGCAGCTTCACAAGCGTAAATTTTATAATTTAAAAACGAGAGTAGCTCATTTTAAGTTATTGTTTTACATTTATTGTTTTTGTCAAAATTTCAAAAATCATTATTCTTTTATTTGGCGCCTCATAAAAACTGCTTAGAGCATGTTTTTGAAATTTATCGTATAGTAAATTGTTAACAAATAAGACAACGAATATTTACAAGATGAAATATGGTATTTCTCGAATTGCAAGAATAAAAGGTTTAAAATGAATGTAGGTATCAAAAGGGAGCGCTTCAATATCTCTGACAGATTTGTAGAAAATTAGATTGATTGTAGTAGCTTATTTTGCACGAATAAAAAGAGTATAATTCAATAAAAACTTCAGCCCGTGAAAATTATGAAATATAAAAATGGAGATAAACTACAATTGGTATCTATTTTTAGAAATGGATTGCAAGTAATTAGAATATTGGTTGACTAGATTTCGATAAATACTTAATTATATTTAATCACAAAAGTATTTAATAATAGAAATTATATAGTAGTATTTCCAGTACCATAAAAAATGTCTATAACTCAATAATTATATTTTTTTATCGATTAAGATGAAAATAATGTTCGATATCTATACAAAATAGAGTAGTTAGAGGCTCCGATTCGGTTCTACCTGTTATTGGTCTAGTGAGCATAAAAATGTAAAACTTCAATATAGTACCATTAATATCAAAAATATACGCCCTATATTTGAGTTTTAAAATAGCAAGTATGCAGTTACGGTTTCCTATAAAAAATATTATAATACAGCTAAAAAGCGTAAAAAAAGACATTGCAGAACCCAATCATTGTTATCCTTCGGTATGTCTTAATCAGCATGAATTTTTGCTTGATTTGGATGGGATTGCCTGCTTTTATGCCCGCAATGGGAACTATATAGAACTAATGCCTTATCCTAATGTTACTCAAAATGCATTGGAATTGTACCTAAATGGATCTGTGTATGGTGCTATATTGCATCAGCGGAAAAACTTGCCCATGCATGGCAGTTGCTTTAGTTTTCAAGAGGTAGGGGTAATGATTTGTGGAGAATCAGGCGTTGGAAAGTCATCACTCACAGCCTCATTTTGTCTGAATGGTGCAGATTTTTTAACTGACGACATTACTCCTATTTTTATAAAAGAGGGGAAACCATTTATATGGGCTATTTCAGACCGTATAAAATTGTGGAGCGATAGCTTACAACAGCTCAATCAGAATGAGGAGGAGTTGGTCCGGATTGTGCCTGAGCGGGAAAAATTTTATTTCCCAATGGAGTCAGATAAAGGGGAAGAAGTTGCGTTAGATCATGTTTTTGTACTCCAAATCCATGATAAACCGATCGTGAAAATTCAGGAACTGAAAGGTGTAGAAAAATTTACGGCGCTGCGTAATGAAATATATCGTAAAGAATTCCTTCAAGGAATGCCAGAAAGTGAGGCTGTATACCTTACACAACTGATTGCAATAAGCCAAAGGGTGAAGATAACGAAGGTGTATCGACCCGCTGATATTTCCATTGAGCAGTTGCGACTTGAACTCGAAAAATATATTGTAGCATTCCTAACTAAACAGAATGCCGCAGAAGCAGTAGTATGAAACAGGTTATAAAATTTAGCAAATTGTCAATACAGGAAAAATTGCTTTTTATGGAAGCACTGTTATTTTCGTATGCGGCTAAAGTTTTGCTTTTGGTTTTCCCGTTTAAATACTGCTTGAAGTTTGTCTCTAACGACAACTGTAAACATACCCAACCAGATGTGCTAGAACTGAAACAAATAAAAAAAGCCGTTTATCGTATCAATGCACTGGCATTTTGGGACAATAAATGTTTGGTGATGAGCTTTGCGTCGCGGTGGATGCTGCAACGCCGTCGCATTCCCTCCCAAATTTCGCTGGGAGTAGCCTTTGACGAAAAAAATAACCTAATGGCCCACGCTTGGCTCAAGACCTGTGAATATGAAATTGTGGACAAGGGGGGAAACTATCGTGAATTGTATCAATTTTAAATGACTTTTTTTTATATTTACCAACCAAAACACAAAAAACGATGGAAACGCAAAACAACAACAAAAAAACGTGGTCTAAGCCAGCTGTTTTAGCCTTAGATATTGCTAAAGATACATATTCTGCCTTGGGGAAAGGAGAAAAAGAGGTGGGCCAAGGTGGCGGCCAAAACCAATATAAATCAATCCCATCATAAGGAATGCTGTACGGGAAGTTTTCCCTTTTCCCGTGTCTACAGAAAAGCGTATCTATCCGTCGTCTTCAAAATATGATGGAATGGAGAGATTGCTTTCATCATCCTGTTACGTACGGAAATTTTTCAGGCGGCTTTTTTCTGCATCCTGATTTGCCTTTTACGGTTGAAGATTGCCTGTACATTGATACTGATAATAATCTATTGGTATTGATGTCAGGTACCGTATATAACCAACAAGCAATCAACGGTGATTCAGTAGCTACTCCGTTGCCTAGCCTCATTGCTAATGCTTTTCTGCGTAAAGGCGCTGATTTTGTCAATGAGCTAAATGGGGATTTCAGCATCGCCATTTATCAAAAGCGGGATAATACGCTTTTCCTTTTTCGAGACCATCTGGGTATTAGTCCATTGGCTTACACACTTCAGGGCAATTCCTTGTTCTTTTCTTTCGATATTATCAGTCTGTGTCGAACTTTCCATAAAGAGGGCGAAAGGATGAACATGGAGCCCATTATCTCCATGTATAAGCCCGTGGATATGACCTTAACGCCGAACTCACAGGTGTTAAAATTGAAAGCTGGGCACTTTCTACAATTCAATGCCGACGGCGTCCGAACCCAAAAGTATTGGCATCCCGAGCGGATTAAAACGGATAACAAGCTTTCTCAACTCCAAATGTTGGTCGAAATCAAAGCGCTCCTCTTCGATGCTGTACATATTCGTTCTGATCAGCGCTTCAATGCAGGAGCGCACTTGAGCGGTGGTCTTGATTCAAGTACCGTGGCTGTACTAGCTCGTAAAGAGTACGAAAATCAAGCGCAGTTTTATGGATACTCTTGGTCTCCAGATAATAGTGTTCTGGAAAAGGATGAACTGGACGAAAGAGAATTGGTAAAGCAAACCTGTCAAGTGGCTGGAATTGAGTCTACTTTTATTCGAGTAGAAACGAAAGATTTCGTGGAACTGGCCAAGAACTCTCTGAATAATTTTATGTACTTTTTTGAAGAAAAAGTGCTAAAACTTACTCAGAAACACCGAACCAATCTGCTGTTTAGCGGGTGGGGAGGGGATGAGTTTATTAGTTTTGGGAGTTTGGGCGTAGATTCAGACCTTATTTTTAATATTCAGTGGAAAACTTTTCTTCGGAAGAACCCCATCAATAATCCCAAAAAAATAATCTCTTACCTACTTTACCGGGTTTTGTTTCCAGCTATTGGCTTCATCCCTTTCGCAGTGCGAAAAAGTTACGCGGAAGCTCTACGGTTTTTTAAGATAGAATATACAGCATTTCATAAAAAGACGTACAAATTATATTATTGTTATCGCTCCCGGCGGGAGTATCAATTGGGGCTGTTGAAAACTCATCATATTCCAGAACGAACCGAATGCTGGGCTGTTACAGGCTTCCGAAACGGGGTGGTCTATCGTTACCCTTTGTTAGATAAACGGCTCATTGAATACATGTTGAAAGTTCCCTCCAAGGCATTGGTGAAGGATAGCAAATACACTCGCATTATTCTTCGAGAAATCACCGAAGGGTTATTGCCAGAAGAAGTAAGATGGAGAATTGGCAAAGCTGACCCTGCTTTTTTTTCTCTGGTACACAAACAGTCACAGGAAAGAGGTTTACTCTTTATGGACGAGGTAGAAGAATTTAAAAAGAACCCTAATCTGTATTTTATTGATTTTGAACTTTTGGAACGAGAACTTAAAAAGTTTAGAGAAAATCAAAACTATCCTGACTCGTCAAAATTATGCGGAGACATTCTTGCTTTCAAGATGTTCCATGAATTTACTAAGAGTTATCAAGAGAGAATTAAGGAATTTGTCGGTGTAACATAAGTATCAATATATGACTCTTGAATCCACTGAAAGCCCCCTTGCAGAACAAGAAATATGTGTTAATTGTGGTCTTTGCTGTGATGGAACACTCTTCAATTACGCGGAGTTACAGCCAGGAGAACGGGGTATTCTACCAGAAAAAATAGAGCAAAAGTATAGTAAAGTAGGAGAAGCAGACTGCTTTCTACTTCCATGCCAGTATTTTGATGGAAAGTGTACTATTTATGAGCAGAAGAGGGCAGTGGTATGCTCGGCTTTTCGGTGTCAATTGTTGAAAAATTTTTCTAAAGGGCAAATTTCAAAGGATAATGCAAATAAAATGGTGTTGAGTGCGCTGAAATTTAGGGATGAAATTTTCGACTTATATAAGGATATTTTTGAGGTTGATAAAAAACTGAGTTTTCGAGAATTGTTGGCGGAGATGGAAGGAAAATCTTCTCTACCCACCAAGAAAATCAAGGAGTTGGCGTTGTTGAAAGCAAAATGCAATATTTACGAAACTTTA
>VFQN01008254.1_pt1 | contig 10648 bp, 7 predicted proteins | sample 3512371 | NCBI WGS metagenome assembly VFQN01 (sample SAMN10412370, study PRJNA504923) | tailings metagenome | isolation source: Replicate 2 from Balatoc abandoned mine | place: Philippines: Itogon, Benguet | collected 2017-08-28 | reverse complement strand
TATCCGTGGCGATGTGAGTTTCCACAATATCGCGGTCACGCATGATGCCTTGGGGCGGCCTCTGCTTCAATTATCTCCGACATTACAAAGCTTTCTCAAGTTACACCATATTCATCAGTCCCATATCAGTATCAGCGACGAAAAAAACCTGGCACTTGCTTTTGTGACCCTTGAGATGATGGCCGAGTGATTGTTTATGATGTTTGTAAAGAGAATAACTATCGGATTTTTGATTAGCGTAATCAATATTTTCATCGTAACATTCTCTTTTGCTGGAACAGAAATCTTTCCTGCGGAATACATCGTGCTGCCGGCGGGGACGCGATTAATCTCTGCATTTTATTTTCACCGTGAGTTTTCAGACTACTATGTGGGAGGCAAACGAGCCTATGACGGTCAGCTGAGAGGGCAGGCTCTGGTATTTGCCTACACCCAATACGGGGAAATATTAGGCCATCCCAATTCTTGGTCAATCACCTTGCCTTACATCAAGGCAGAACAGACAGCGGGTGTTTTGCCTCCCGGATTTGGCGAAAGCGCAGTCGGCTTGAGTGACCTTCGCTTTACCTACAACTTCTGGCCAATTTACTCGCCTGATAAAGGCTATTCTTTAGCGGTTTCTACGAATGTGACACCACCCACTGGCCGTTATGATCATGACCAGGCACTTAATGCAGGTGATAATCGCTGGATACTTTCAATGCAGCTGGGGTGGGTGCAAAAGCTATCAGAGTCCCTTTACTGGGACTTCACGCCTGAATGGAAGCGATTTTCAACCAACACAGATTATGTTGCCAACTACAGGCTCAGGCAATCAGACGTTTACGCTATCACCACTTACTTGCGCTGGCAACCTATCCCCGGCTGGGAATTCAGTAGTGGCGTACAATTAAACTGGGGAGGAGCGCAACGTGTCGATGCGTTTGATCTTGACAATCCAACCAACCAGCAACGCTATTTTCTTGCGGCGCGTAAAATGCTTACCCCCCTCACTTTTTTCTCATTACGCTATTCTCAAGATAGTCGGGTGGATAACGACCTGACAATCAATTCTGATCTGGTATTTCGGTTGGGCTGGTTTTTCTAGCCACCGATATAATATTGGGGCTGCCCGGCTCTTTAATAAAAGTCACTGCACAATCACTGAAAATAAGAAGAATCGGTAACCTATCTTTGAAAGTGCTAGCTTCTGCAGGAGGTGTTTTGCTTGCGACGCACCACGCTTGTCATCAAGCCTAAACCTGCAAACAGCAGCATGAAGCTGCCAGGTTCAGGCACTGGTGATATTTGTGATGGAGGGATCAAAAGTGAGGAATCAAGAGGCTCACCCCAGCGCGCTGCGGAGGTATTCACCGCTAAAATACCATCTTTTTTTCCGTTAATGCTCGCATCCCAATTTGCGTTCAAAGTGACTTCTGAAAAACCACCTCGTGTTTCAAGCTTAATGTGGGTTGAGAGACTAATATTACACATTTGTGACAATGCACCTGCTACAGCATCTAAACAAGTGCGAGACTTCGCACTATTATCTCCGTCAACGGGGAATACAAGGCCACCGCTTGCACTGCCACCAATAGACCAATACTCTATTAACTTATCAATACTTTCATTTATGGTGAAAGTCTGCTGATTCGGAGAGTTGGCGTCGATGTTGTAAGTATAAGTAATTGTTTTTACGGCTGGCCTGCCATCGCTTGTCGTCGAAATATTGGCTGGTTGCCAAGCAAGATTGAATAAATTAAATTCAACTGTCAAAACACTGATACCAGTATGCGCTGGCCGAAAAGCATAATCATGATTAAGTGTAGGTAACAATCTGGAATTCACATCCAAGGTAAGTTGAAAATCTAATGGGTGTGTTGACAGTTCCGCTGTGCTCCGGTTAGATGGGTCTAGTCTGAAGTTCCAGTGATTCTTTAATTCTGCCGCTGCAGTAGTGAATGCAGATACACTTCCATTTGCTTTATCAATCCGAGTCCCGTCAAAATTATTGCTGTTGGTTTTTGTGATTATTTTCCCAGACCGCGCACTCGCCACTGATAATGCACTGGCTTCAAATGTACGTGGGATATTATCTGAATATATAATCGGTCCAGACAATTTAGTCTCTCTTGAAACGCCTGCACCACCAACGTAGTAATTATCAGGAAGAACTTGGCTACCAGTACTATTAAAGCCAAAAGTCTTGATAGCTGGTAGGCTTGTTGCGGGATCGCCCCAACTTGATGTCCAAATTTGCGCATAGGCTTGTTGTACTGCATCTAAACTTTGATCACTAACAACATAGGCACCAGCATTAGGTGCACTCAATCCCATAAAAAGTAATGCCAAAGCTGATAGAAATTTGCTTCTGTTTTTTAAGCACATAGTAAAATTTTCCAAAATATCCATCGCCAACTGGCATCCTTGAAAGTCGTCTGCTTCACAGCAGCAAGTGTTATTTTTAGGCAAATGATTTTTGCTTGCGACGAACCACCCCAGCCATCAAGCCTAAACTAACCAACATCATGACCACACTCTCAGGTTCTGGTACTGCTGAAATTCGACCAGGGGTCACAGCCCATACAAAAGATTGTCGGTTTTTAAATTGGTCGGACTGAAGACCTATGCCGGTATCGAAGACAAATGCGAGATCAGGGTTCATCGAGGAGTATTGCGTACCCAGCCAGTACTCGCCAAATTGCTCATTATCAAATGTATTTGTGTTTGGGATATTACTAAATGCAATACCGCTAAATTCATCATAAAAAAGTTCTGCAAACTCGGCGCCGTTGTTGGCGTGGCTGGGCAAATACCACTGATTACTTCCGCCATAATTTATGCTGTTTAAATAAGTTACAAAGGCATTCGCCCCATACCATGTTGCAGTACCGATATCATTAAATGCAGCCGCGTTTACATATTGGTCTATTTGTGGCTTTAAAATAGGCAGTAAATAGCTGGGGACAGCGTTATATGTCGCTTGTACAATAGCATCAATAATATCGGTAGTTCCATTTCCATCTGCATCCGTGCTTGACATAAACCATGTGCCCAAGAGATTCGCGTCTTTGGTCCAAGTCACATCGCTCACTGAGCTATACACCAGTTCTGTACCATCACTGGTAGTGATGGAAGTGAGTTTGGCTTGCGCATTGAGGCTAAACGCGCTGAGGCTGAGTGTGGTGGCTAACATGATCAATTTAGCCATCTTTGCAATTTTAGGTTTAGGCATAATGCTTCCTCAAAGATAAATCAATGATTAAAAATTCTTATTCAAACTAAAGTGCACAATATTTTGCGTATCAATGCCAGGCACATCCGCCACCAGTTGTTTGGCAGCATCCACGCGCATGGTGAACTGATATGGCAGGCCTGCTCTTAAGCCGACACCCCAGGCACTTAAACGTTTATGCGCTTCTTCACCTGGCAGTTTGTCTACACTGTTTAAGCGGGCCGCGTCGTAAAACAACACGCCTTGCAGGCGAGAGGTGGCTTTGCCACTACCAAGCTCCCAGAATGGGCTTTGAAGCTCGGTACGAATCACAGAGCCTTCATCACCAAACGCATAAGCTTCGGCAAAGCCACGCACAGACTGCACACCACCACCCGTTAACTGCTCGGTACCCAGCAGGTTGGTATCAGACCATTGCAGTCTCGCTGAAATCGTCCATGTCCAATCATGTGGTAAATAGGTAGCGCGCTGTATGAATAAGGTTTGATATTGATAATCTGACTTAGCCCCGAATCTGGCGGCATTAAAGGCGGCATCTTCATTTTCGTTGCCGTAGCCCCCTGGTGAATAGACCCAGTTGAGTGAGCCTGTGGTTTGCCCCCAGCGGTCTTTTAATGTGCCGCTATAGCCAAGGTTGAACTGATAGATTTTTGTCAGCGTGTTTGAAACAGGCGTTTGGCTAAAGAGCAGGTTGTTATCCGCCCGTTTATAATCAAAGCCAGCGTTGAGGCCGTGCGTGTAGTCATGTAAATGTTTGAGCGGCGCGTCATAGCGCAAGGATAAAATGCTGGTTCGGCCTTGTGAATCAAACGGTTGCGGCAGATCGCTGTTGATTTTTGAAACGTTACCGCTAATGCTCAATAAATGCCGCCACGGTAACGGTATCACATAACTCAAGCTATGCGACTCAAAACGATTGAAGTTAGGGTTACCGTTTAATGCATAGGTGATTTGCTGGTCAGTGCCAAACACATTGCCCCACCCGGCAGAGAAAGTCACACGGTCGCGGTCAGTGGTTTTGGTGCCGTAGTTATCATACCCTAATGAAAACGCATAAGGCTTGCGGTCGGTCACCATCAAACTGATATCGGTCTGACCAAATGCCTTACCAGGCTCGGTGATAATTTTTGCATTGCGGTAGGGGTTAGAGCGGTTAATCCACTCCACATCCTCATCCAGCACTTCTTGTGTTAATACATCACCAGGCTTTACCCGCAACAAGGGGCGGAGTGTGTCCTCTGTAAACACATTTTCACCAATGTTTTTTACATTCACAGCGCCAACGCTGGCTTGTGTCACCAGTATCTTTAAACGACCTTTATCCAGCGTTTGCTCAGGTAACGTCGCTACCGCAAATTGCTTGTTTGCAACCACAAAAGATGCATTGATTTTTTCGATAATGGTTTGCAACAGTGCCTCAGTGACAGGCTGACCAATGTAGCCAGCCAGCATCTCTTTTAATGACTGGGTATTGAGGCCGGTGTCATCCGCCACATCCACGCCACTCTCAATTGGACTTTCTTCGGCGCGTGAGGTCACAAGCACACTATCTAGCAATATGGAGTTTTGCGATTCGGCTCGTGCGTTTGTCAAAAAAAAGTTTAATAACGCAGAAATGAGTATGAGTTGTTTTTTAGTAGGTCGCATAATTGATTTCAGTTTATTTTATTAAAATGATCTATTCACCTGCTCTAATAATGGTACTTTTATAATCGTTTAGTAACTCAATCATTTGACCGATTACTGCACGTTGTTTAAGGAAGGTTGAAATGTCATTAGAGGTCTTGTTAACCGTATAAACCAAATCACCATACCATTCAATCTGTGATTTTTCATCGCCCCACAACATTGCAAGGTTGACCTTGGTTTCTTTGCTATTTGAAATGCCCCTTGAAGCCTTTCTACTATCAACATGCTCTAATAATGCTTTAAGTTCTTTGTTTATTTGTATCTGATTTTCAAATTTTTTATCAATAGTGGCGATCATCCCTTCCAACTTGTCTACGGCGTTTTCAAATATAAAAACCCTCAGTTCAGCCTCTGTCGATTGGTTAACGTAGTTTTGATTACCGTTCATACTTCTCTGATACATAGTTATTAGATCACGCGCTTTTTGGTAGTTTGGATCTGCTAAATTAGTAAAAGTGTCTATCATGTTTTTTGTTGAAAAGCCTGTAATATTCTGTAATCCGCTACCATCCACAGCACTTATTCGATCTGCTATCACAAAACCAGCTAGCTTGATGTCAACTTTATTTTTTAAGTCAGCAATACTCTCCAGCGTTTTTTGATTTCTGCCATTTTTTAAAATAGACTCTTCCAAGGTCTTAATATTGTTTATCCACATTGCCAGTTGCTGATCGTCGTATTTAGCAGCTTGGGCAATTCGATTTTCATGCATTGGGTCATAGTCTGGCAGTTTTTTTAAGAGGACTTCCAGAATGTATTTTTCATAATCCTCAACCGTTTTTTTTGCATTTGAATCGTTAGGATTTAATTCGAGTCTTTGTTTAGCCTGATTGCGAATTTGTAGCCACCAGGCAAGGTTTGTATCACCAGTTTTTGCTACCAGGTCATCTAGTGATAAGTCAGATAAACCATACCCAAGTTGTGCCAGTTGAAGTTTGAGGTTCACAAGAGAATTGGTAATGATAGGTGTAAGGTTTACCACAATCCCGCAACCCGCCGCCACGCACTGTTGTGGTGGGGTTCCGACGCCTGGATTACTACCAGTATTACCGCCCCCAGTGCTTGCTGAACCTTGCTTGTAATAAATGCCAGCGGCCGCAGTGCCTGCATCGCCAAAGTATTTACCAAATGTAGGTGGATTGTTGCTGACACTGGCTGAGCTAGGTAAAGTGAGTTGTGAGGTAGAAGGGACAAATAAGCGGATATTGTCGCCAAACAAACTAACGCCATTAGCGAATGACACGGTACCGTTGCCCGTTCCGCCGTTGTTGTTATCTGCTACTAAAGTAATATTGTTTGACCATAAATAGGTAGTGGTGCCATTGACTGTTAAGTTGCGGCCAGCTTTGAGGTTCAGCTCCGCGGTAGTTGAATTTGGACCAAAGCCGAATACACGCACTTCTTGGTTGACATTAATATCACGTTCGGCAAAGAGTGTGAGCGAGCGGTTGCCTACATCAAATAAATAAGCGGTGTTGTCTGCGACATCCGCAAATGTGATGTCACCGTTGCCGCCGCCCGCTGAGCTGGTAGTGATCGTCACATCAGCTAAAGCGAGGGCGTTTCTGAGGTCTGTGGCCGTGATGACTGAGGTGTTGCCTGAAACGGCAGTTGAGCCTGTGGCTGGATCGTTATTAATGGTGATGTCTGTAGGGTCTAGCAACAGATTGCCGAATGTGCCATTTTTAGCAGAGAGGTCTACCGTGCCCTGATAATTTAGCACTTGCTTGCCTGAGACTTCGGCAAAGCCACCATCGCCGCTGAGTTCACCCCCTTTGGCACTGAGGTGGCCACGGTAAAGTGTGTTTTTATCTGACCACAAATAAATATTGCCGCCATTGCCTTGTTCGACGGCATCCGCATTGATAACAGCGCCTTGGGCAACGGTGAGTGTTTCTGCGTTTTGCAGGGCTGGGTTTTCGCCTTTAAAACCCCCACCAACCGCAATCGTGCCGCCCGCATTTTTGCCAATGGTATCCAGCCTGGCTTGCTCAGTCAGCGCAACATGCTGGCCTGTGACCTGAATCTCCCCGCCTTTATCACCTTGTTTGGCAGTGAGTGTGCCACCCACGCTTGCCGTGCCTGATTTGGCATTGATAATGATTTTGCCGCCTACGTTATCTATGCTGATGGCACTGATAGTGCCACCCGTATTTACAGCTAGAGCATAAGGGTTACCGCCCACGGCTTTGAGTTCGACTTGCGCGGCAGCAATTTGCCCTTGATTGTCGACACTGCCCATATCTTGAAGGGCAGTGGGTTTGATAAGAATTTTTTCATTGCTGGAGGGCATCAACATCAAGTCTGTGGCGCTTGCCATGCCGACTGTGCCCGCATCTGCTTTAATGGTGCCTTGGTTGCTTACATTATGTGCAATTAAAAACACATTGCCGCTAATGGCATTGATTGAACCAAGATTGGTGATGCTGGCGAGCGAATTACCAAAAAAGTTTAAGGTACCGCCCAGCAGAAACTCGCTGTCTTTGATATCTCGTGTACTGGCGATAAAGGCAGCTGTGTTGATAGTGGCGCCGTTGCCTATCAGAATCCCATTCGGGTTAATGAGATACACTTGACCATTAGAGCTGAGCGTGCCATAAATCTCAGACGGGTTGCCGCCAACCACGCGGTTTAACACGGCTGATGATGCACTCGGCATTTGAAAATGCGTTGTTTCGCCTGGCGCTATTGAGAACCCTTGCCATTGTATGATGGCGTTTTGGCTAGATTGCTCAATATGCGTGAGTGCGCCCTGTTGCTGGATGATGGCGGAACCAGAAATTACCTGGCCATCTGTAGGCCCTGCAATGAGCATGGGTGCGTAGCACAGTGAAATTAACGTGTAAATTCTTTTTAATTTTGGCGTAAACATGATTGACGTGAGATTTTTATTTGTATTAATTCTCATAATAAACATACGATAATTGTTTGTATGTCACCCAGTTGTGCGACATTGCCACATTTTTTTAAGTTAAGATGCCATCGTTAAAAATAAAGCAGTCAAGCACATGACCAGGTACAAGATAGGGATTATTGAAGATGATGCATTGCTAGCTGAGGCACTCAAAGTGCATTTGGAAAGCGATGAGCGTGTATATTCGGTTTTTTCAACGCACGCATTGGCTAGCGGTTTGGGGTTGATAGAGTCTGAGCCGTTAGACTTTTTGATAGTAGATATTGGTCTCCCTGACGGTGATGGTGTCAGTGCCATCTATCAGGCACGGTCCTGTCAGCCAGCCTGCAAAATCATCGTTTATAGTGTTTTTGAGGACGATGCCCGTTTGTTTAAGGCATTGCAGGCTGGGGCGCATGGCTATATTCAGAAGCAGGATACGCATCATGACCTGCTGACAACGCTATTAAATGTTCAAGAAGGGGCCACGGTAAGCCCGGCCATTGCAAAACGGATGCTGGCTTTTTTTTCGAGTATGTCGGATCCATTTGCGCCAGTGGATGCCGCCAAAGGTTTGTTATCTGCCAGGGAAACGCAAGTATTAAAGCATGTCAGCCAGGGTAAGAGCTTGTCAGAAATTTCGGTAATGATGGAGCTATCGCATCATACGGTGAAAACTTACCTCCGTCGTGTTTATGAAAAATTAGAAGTCAACTCAAAGTTGCAGGCGATTGAAAAGGCGAAAAATAATTTTTGGATTTAATCTTGCATGTATCTGGTTGGCAATACAAATTATAGTTAATCACATTATCCGATGAACAACCATCGCATTGATATGGCCGATAGCCTCGGAAGAAAAAAGTGGCGAATATTACTTTTTCTTTTCTGCTTTTGGTTGACATGGCTTTTGGCAGTAAATGCGCATGCTGCATTGCTGCCTGATCATGTTGAGTTGGCAAAGACTAAAAGCGTCGGTGCGGATTCTGTCAATGATCTTGCCGTGTCGTCATTGCTATTACGGTGGCAAACGGTCAAACTGCCCTTTTATCAGCCACGAAATATTGCAGCAAACCATCAGGCTAATGAGCGAATCAGTTATTTTTTTAGAGTGAACCCTGCCATTGCCCAAGCCGGTTCTGATAACAGTTATGCGCTATATATTCCCCGTTGGCAAACCATAGGCTTGATAAAAGTCTATGCCGATAATCAGTTAGTGTATGCGTCTAAAACCGGAGCGGTCTGGAATGGCTACAATCATCCAATCTGGTTAACCTTTCAATCAAACGCCCTCCCCAAGCAATTGCTGATTCGTGTAGACGCCAGCCATCAGGCGGGTATGGCTATTTCGCGTATTTATTTTGACGAGGAGCGCAAGCTATATCCTGAGTATCTTGTGCGGGCCAGTTTGCAAACCCGATTGCCGGAGACCATCAGCAGTGCCTTGCTGTTGTCTGGTTTATTCGCGTTCTCCATATGGCTGAGAAAACGCGATGAATGGGTGTATCTGCTTTTTTTTGCAGTGTCAGCATTTTCACATTTGCGCTGTTTACAGTATTTCGTTGGCGAGAATCCTCTCCTTATTCCTGAAGACTGGTTCAGTTGGATGGTGGTCAATGCCTCTGGCTGGACCATTGTGTTTACCTACGCCGTTTGCTCCTATTTGTATCGATTAAAACTGAAGAAGTTGCAATGGTGTTTAGGCACATTGATGCTACTGATCAGTGTGCTCACGTTGCCAATATTGCCTTGGGCGGCTGATTTTGGCCAGGTATGGTCTATGGCTAGCCTGGTGATTTTTATCGTCCTGCTGATGTACATATGCATGATGGTGATGGTTGCATGGAAAAGCAGTTCTAAGGAGGGGGTGTGGTTAACTGGGGTATTCATTTTAAATATCCCTTTTGGTATCCATGATCTGATGTTACAAAACTATCAGTTGAGTATCGAAAGTTTTTACTTGCTGCCTTATACCTCAATTGGCTCAATGATTGTACTGCTGTTAATCGTGCGATCCCGATACTTGCAAGCCATGACGGATATTCAGCTTGCTAATCAACACTTGGAGTCAAAACTCGCACAACGCGAACAGGAATTGCACAAGGTTTATGAAAGCAAGAAGCTGCAAGAGAAGCAAAAGTTTCTTTTACAGGAGCGAGAGCGTTTGATGAAAGATATGCACGATGGGTTCGGATCCACGCTGTCAACCACACTTATTCTTTTAAAAAGTGGCCAAATTACGCCCAAGCAAGTGCAGGGTTACCTGGAAGAGTGCATCAGTGACTTGAGATTGGTGATTGATTCTATAGAACCTGATGAAAATACACTGGAAGCAGCACTGTTGAATTATGCCTACCGCATTCATCAAAAGTTCTCGCAGGCCGGGATCGAGTTTCATCGGGAAATAGATGCCATGCCAGTCATACCATGGATCACCCCTACTCATATCCTGAATGTTCTTCGCATTTTGCAAGAGGTATTTGTGAATATACTTAAACATGCTTCGGCGACGAGGGTGACGTGTTCGAGTGGGGTGATTGACGCACATTTATTTTTTTCGATTGATGACAATGGTGTGGGTTTTGATATCACGCAAATAAAAAAAGGACGTGGCATCGGTAATATCCAGATGCGTGCAGAGCTGCTGCAAGCTCAGGTAAAATGGCAACAACAAGCGGGGGGGATGCTTTTTACCCTGGCGATTCCTTTATCTTTTAATTAGTTCACAGATCCCTGCCAATTCAATGCGTTTCTCATCATGACTCTTGATTTAGACAATAGCAGACGCTTTTCCGGCGTACGCCGCCTGTATGGCGAGCAGGGCTTGGCCCGTTTGCAGCAAGTCCACATATTGG
>VFQN01008253.1_pt1 | contig 10651 bp, 5 predicted proteins | sample 3512371 | NCBI WGS metagenome assembly VFQN01 (sample SAMN10412370, study PRJNA504923) | tailings metagenome | isolation source: Replicate 2 from Balatoc abandoned mine | place: Philippines: Itogon, Benguet | collected 2017-08-28 | reverse complement strand
GCTGTTAGCTATACCATCTGTGTCGGGTTGCCCCCCGGCGCGCGCCAGACCAGACCAGTGCGTGCACACGCGAGTGGGGTGCGATGGTTTACCTGCAAAAGAGAAGATACGCCGCCGTGAGCCCAGTAGTAGGTAGACAAAGCTCCAAATGCAACGGATGCTCAGGCAAAGCCGGGGAGCGGGTGTGTGTACGGATGGATAGGAACGCGTGTACTTCATGAAGTCCTGACGGGGCCGAAGCTGAAATAAGCATGGGGTCCTGCGAGCCGGACGCGTAGCAAACACTCGCTTTGCAGCGGTCTGAGGCACCCAGCTAAGCAACCATGCCACCTGTGCTAACCGCTGTCCTTATGCTGCTCTCTTGCCGGTTGACTGTCTGCAGGCTACTGCTGAAGCGCGGACGGTGCACGAGATGCGCGAGGCCAACCTGCGCTCTGTGCTGGAGCGGTCGCAGCAGGAGGCGCGGGAGCAGGGCCGCCGGCTGGCCGATCAGGTGCAGCAGCTCAGGGCCCGCGAGGCCGAGCTGCAGGGCCAGGTGGCCTCCCTCTCGGCAGAGCTGGCCCAGCACAGGTGCGTACCACACCGACCGCCAGTCCGTGCTACGTAGTTGTCATGATCTGCATTCAGCAGAACGTGACTTCCCAAATTAGTCTGCGCAGCTGTGCACGTTTGCGTGTTTGCTGAGCATGCCTTGCCTTGTGTTCTCGGTCCCCGCACCACAGGCGTGCCGTCGTTACCGTGTCCCACACCGAGCTGTCCGAGCTGCGCCGCTCGCACCAGGCTACGCAACCGGCCGCCTCGCAGCCGAACCTCGCCTTCCCCCAGAGACACCTGGGCACCCCCACTAGAACGCCAGCAGCCGTCTCCCCAGCCACCACTCCGCCGCGCGGGTCTCCATCCTCCAGCTATGGCCCTTTCACCGGGCCATCGTACTCCCCAGACGCGTCCCTGCCTCCTCGAGAGCCCTCCTTCAGCCCCGTCCCAGCCCCTCGCCTATCTGCAATTCTGTCGCCAGCTCCGGCCGATGCCGCAGGCTCGGCCCCTGCTGAAGCAGCGCCAAGCCCGGTGCCTGGAGCGCCAGCACAGCTTGGGGCCTGGGCGGACGGCCGCATGCTGCTGTGGCCTCATCGGGGGCGGCAGCTCTCAGCCTTAGAGGCAACGCCACGGGCTGCGGCGCCGCTCGACCAGCAGCATGCAGCCATCGGCACAGCACCACCAGCAGACAGTGTTCGGCCACCAGGTGGTCCAGAAGGCGGCTGGGAGACAGCGGACAATCAGTTTGCTCAGCGGCTGAGCGATGAGGCCGATGCAACAAGCTTGCAGGCAGCGCGTGGTACGGATGAGGGTGGAGCGGGACGAACCGATGGTAGCGCAGGAGAGCAGGGCGGGCTGGCGCCCAGTCCTGACCTAGCTGCCAGCCTGCTGCGTACGCTGCGCTCTGGCCCGGGGTCCGACCCGGGCGCGTGGCTTGGGGCGGCGGTGGCGCGGCAGTCGCGGGTGGGGCTGCTGAGCGAGGGCGGGGTGTTGATAGAGGGTGACGGCATGCAGGGGTCGTGGCCTGCTTGGCCGGGGGTGCAACGGGCAGGACGTGGGGCTGACATGAGGGGCCAGCAGGCGGACAGCGGGAGCAGGGGAGGCAGCTCTACCGGGGGCTATTCTCGCACTGGTGACGATGTGCCTGCCGCGGAGCGTTCCGGCGGTGGCACGCTGCCATCACCGGGCCAGCTCGCAAGCCATCGCCCGCCCGCCCTGGACCTGTCAACTACCAGTGCCACACCAGCCAGCCAGCGGCCAACCAGCCAGCGGCCAACTGACCGTCCCGCCACACATGGCTCAGGCACTGCTGCGCCACCTGCCGCCGTAGACGCTGTCGCGACGGTGCACGAGCCTGTGCAGAGTAGCGGCCTTTCGCAGGTGGAGGGTAGTGCCGACGCCGACGGCGGCCAGGGCGGCGGTCACGCCAGGCACACCGACCCGCGGGTCGACGGCGAGGCGCCGCCGTCCGTCAGCACCTCCTCCAACTACGACTCGGGCACGGAGCTGCTTGTGGAGGACGAGGAGGAAGACTCTGACGCAGACACCGAGCAGCAGCGGGAGGCGGAGCGCGCGCGGCGGCTCGCGGCGGCGCTCGCTGACTCCCCTCGCGCCCCAGTGCCCCCACACCTGCGCAGCACGCCGCCGTCCTCCCCGTCCAGCGCCTCACCCTCTCCCCTCCCGCCCTCACCCGGGGCCCCTTGGGCTGCGTCTCCACGCTCGCCTGGCAATGGCTCCGTGGCCGGGATGGCAGCATCTCCAGCGGGACGGGGTACCGGCCCCAGCTCGACAGCCAGCTCCCCCGGTGTGACGGAAAGCGGAGAAGGTGCGCCCTATGCAGCGGAGCGCTTGCTTGCTGGAAGGCCAACCCCGGATGCAGCGCACCCAGGGGTGCAGCTGCAGCTGGACGCAACGCTCAGGCCCTCACCATCGCTATCACAGCAGCCCGGCGCGGGAGAAGGGCACAGAGCCAGTTCGCCTTCACGTGTCCCAAAGCTGCCGCCGCTGCAGCTGCCTCGTACCAGCCAGACGGGGGCCGCATCGCCTATGTCGCCTGCGGGGCTGGAAAGCTGGGACGTCCTCCGTGCTGGTGATGCAGCACGGGTGCAGCAGGCGGCAGCGTCCCATGCGCACGAGGGCTCGGAGGCTGTGGACCTGGAGGCTACGTTGGCGGGGCCGTTCCCTGTGGTGCCCGTGCCCATTTGGAGTGACGGGAGTGGTACGGTGCCAGCGGCTGGCGTGAGCGCCTCAGTGGCCCAGGGGTATGAGCGTCCACAGCTGTTGGGCGAGCCTGCTGGTGAGGACAGTGTGGCGGAGGGGGAGGGCGAGGAGCAAGACGGGGAGCTTGACGGCAGCAGCTGGGCGGAAGCAGAGGAGCGAGGGGAGGAGCCGAAAGTGGGATACCATGACAACGGGCTGTTCTACGTGGATGGTGATCACGGTGACAATGAGTCTGACGGGGGCAGCAGCAGCAGCAGTACGGTGCGCAGCAGCGGCGATGGTGACCGGGAAGGGGACCATGGTCGCAGTGGCGGTCACAGTGCGTCCGCGTCATCAAGCCAAAGTGGTTTCGGCAGCGCACCAGAGCCACCTGCACGGAACGTGCCTGACCTGGCGCCACGCCTACACCAACACGAGCAGCCGCAGCAGCAGGAGGGGGCGGTGCAGTGGCAGCCCCTGCCGCGTATGCTGGCCAACCCGCTGTACGAGCGTCGCCGCCTGCATGAGGGGCTGCCAGTGGAGCTGGGGATGGGCGAGGAGTGGGGGGACGAGGGCGAGGACGGCCATGAGGTGCAGGAGGAGACAGGTGAGGACGGTTGTTAGAAAGGACCTGTTGCCATGAGCAGTTGGCTGCTGCCTGTGGATGAGCAATTGGGTGCGGCGGGGGCCTAGCGTGGGCGATGCATATGCTAATTATTCGCCTGAAACGATGCATCTGCTTTGCATCATCATGCTCTTTCCAGGTTGTGTGGTACAGCAACTGTGGCCACGTGTGCTGTTTTGCAGGCCCCTCCATGCCCCCCACGCCGGGCAGCGTCACCAGCAGCCCCTCCTCCCCGAGCGCCAGCAGCAGCAGGGAGGACAGCCGGGAGGCCGGCAGCAGCGGGGGCGCCTCGTCAGCCACCCCACGCAGGCTGGAGTTCCCATCTAGTGGCGGCGAAGGCGAGGGGATGGAGGGCACGGGTGCAAGCGGAGAGCCGTCTGGGGAGTCGTCCATGGGGGGAGGAGGGAGCAGCCAGGGGGAGACTTCCGCTCATGCTGGTAGTGACATCGGGAGCCCAGCAGAGCACGGCAGTGGGAGCGGGAGTCATGACGAGGGCGTAGAGCACACGGCTGACGCCGAGGCGGAGGCACAAGGTCCTGGAGGGCTTGAGGCGTACGTGGGCACGCCGTCCCCTGGTCCGCGTGGCAGGGCAGCAGGAGCTGTGGGAGCGGCGGGGACACCGCCGGGTGGGACGAGCGGGGTGCGACGGCGCCGCAGTCGGCCCACCAGCAGCAGGAGCACACGCAGCACCAACAGCAGCGGCAGCAGCAGCACCAGGGGCTTGGGCCAGCTGCCGTATGAGCAGGCCATGGCCGCGGCAGGCCCCTCGGCGCAGCGGCTGCTGTGTGAAGGCCACAGCCGGTCGGACCAGCATCAGGGCACACCCACCACTGCTGCTGCTTCCCCACCGCGTCGCACCGCAGCATCGGAAAGCACAGGCAGCAGCACGGGCCGGGTCCGGCGGCCGCAGCGGAACGAGGATCAGGAGGACGACGAGGCAGAGGTGCGCAGCCTGCTGGCGGCAGGGGCCAGCCTGGGCAGCTCGGAGAGGCGGCGGCGGCAGCGGCGGCGCATGGGCGACGCGCCGCCGGCGGCCCTGCCCTTCAGCCTGTCGCCGCCGCACGCCTCTGACGCCCTGCGACGGAGCTGGGAGTTTGGCGGCGGTATTGCGACGCCGCTGTCTCCGCAGTCTGCCACGCACCATGGCAGGGTGCAGGGTTACTCCGTGGGACAGTGGCAGCTACTGGGCCCGGAGGCAACAAGCGGCGAAGCAGCAGCAGCAGCAGCACCTGTAGCTTCGTCCGTGTCGCCGACTGCAGGCACTGCTCACGCCTACCCCACGCGATCCGGTGGTGCCAGCTCTCCGGGGCTGTCATCCAACGGTTGGGACGAGCAGCTGGCGGTGCCCAGACATGGCGGCGTGAGTGGTGGTGGTGGTGGTCGCAGCAGGAGCGCCGGCAGCGGTACGATTGCCGCCAGCGGGCTGGACCCGGAGGGTGCACCCTTGGTGCTCCTGGCGCGGATGGGTGGCGGCATGCGCCGCTCGTCCAGCAGCAGCGGCGGTGGCACTGGTCCGGCAGCGCAGCCGCCATCACAAGTCGCTGAAGTGCACGCATACACTAGTACCTCGCTTGAGGCCCCTCTTCAGGATGCTGGCGGCACACAGCGCACCAACAGCACCGCCGCGATGCAGCCACCTCAGCCGCCGCCGCCCAGCTCCTTGCCGGACCCTGCAGCCCTCCATTCCCCGCAGCTTCCTCTGGCCACCTTCCCAGAGCTCTCCAAGCCGCCCCGCTCCCCCTTGCCCCCCATACTGCCCCGCGGCCTCCTCGCCACCACCCCGGTTCCCGGCACGTCGGTGTCCCTGCTTTCCGACAGCGCTGGCGCCACACCAGCCTCGGCAACCGCTGCCAACCGCTACACCCCACAGGCTGCACAGGAGGCCAAGCAGCGGGGCAAGGCCCTTCTGGGGCGGGTCAGCAGTCGGGTGGCGGAGCTAGGCGACCTGGTGCAACGGGTGTCAGCCAGTAGCACGCCCGTTGCTGAAGCCGGCGGCGGGGGCACATCGCCTGTGTCATCCTCCAGGGGCCGTGCCGCCGCTGCTGGCAGCTTCCCAGCCGGCCCGGAGCCTTACACGCCCGTATCCGAGCCTACCGGCGTCATGGCCACCCCTGTTGTTAGCCAGAGGGTTGCTAGCGCCGCTGGAACCCGGGACACCAGCGCTGGTGTTACCAGGGCGAGTGCCACCCGCACCCCTGCTGGTGGGTTACGTGTGGAAGGGAGCTCGCCGCGGGTGTCTGGTGGTGGGGACTTGGCGGCGCCGCTGCGTCAGGCGCTGGAGCAGCTGCAGCTGCATGGGGGCGCGGGCGGGGGTGCGGGAGGGGGCGGCGAGTCGCAGGTGCTGACCGGGCTGGTGGGCATGTTGGACAGCCTGCAGGGGGAGCTGAGGGAGCTGCAGCAACTGCACCAGCAGACCCTGCTGCAGCAGCGCCAGCAGCAGCAGCCGGTCCTGCCCGCAGGTGTGTTGGTCGCTGCCGGCGTCGGGAGCGGCCTCACAGCGCCGGCGCCGGCAACGCTGACTGTGTCGGGGACGCTGGTGCTGCTGCCGCAGCAGGCCCCGGGGCCAGGCAGCGCAGCGCCTGGTGCGGCGCCGGCGGCGGCGCAGCCCCACGCGAGTAGCTTTGACTCCCCTGTTGCAGCGCTCCAAACGCCGGCGGCGACCCTGAGCCAGGCCGATGGCGGGTTCCCACATGTGAACAGTTCCCCAGTGGGGGTGACGGCGGCGGCCATGGCAGGACTGCGACCTGCCAGCACAAGCACCACCCCGCCCTGGATATCCGGAGCCCATCAGGTCACCCCTGCCCGTGCCGGTCACGCTCCGGCCAGCAGCAGCCAAGCGCCTCTAACCCACTCCTCAACACCTCCCCCATCGCTCACGCCCTGGGACCGAACGCCGGCGCAGACGCCCCAGCCCCAGGCCCGCTCTCACCCGCAGCACAACTCATCCTCCACCACACCCTCACCAGCACCCGCGCACGCTACCCAAGCAGCACCCGTTGCTGCTTCCGCTCCTCAGCCCCTCGAGCCCGCCCCCTCCTCCTCGTCCCCATCCCGCCCCGCCCCGCCCGGCTCCGTCGACCCCCGGCTGGTCAACATCCTTACACAGAGCATCCAGGCGCAGCTGCAAGGCCAGCTTGGATCGCTGCAGGCCCGCATCTCTGAGCTGCAACGCCAAAACGAGCGCCTCCTCTCGCCCTCCGCCTACTCACCCTCCACACCCTTCGCCACTACGCCCGCCCCGGGGCCCTACCCGTCCGCTCCGTTGAACGCCGTCGCCACGCCTGAGCCCCAGCATGCGGATAACGCTGCGGGAATGCCAACGCACCTGCCTTCAACAAAAGCCGGCGGGGAGCACTCCACCCCGCGGGGCAGAGCGGATGCGGCTACTGCGGCGGCAGTTCGATCTGCCGCCCTTGCGGCGGCGCTTGTTGCAGCCATGGCCAGCCCCCGGGAGGTGCCCTCTGGCGCCACAGGGTCTGCGCCTCAGACCCCGCTGTCGCACGCGTGGGGGTCGTGGCTGGCCGCTGCTGCGCTGGCCCCCGCCACACCGGCAACCCCGCTTGTGATGCAGCAGCAGCTGCAGCAGGTCCCCGGAGGCTCCGCTCCACACGACGCCCTAGGCACGTGGCCGGCCCCAGCTGCCTTTGCTGTACTTGCACCCGCCGGCGGCTTGACACCGACAGCGGAGGGCACTGGACGCACGCCGGAGTCTACCAGGTCTGCAGGCCACGCTGGGACAACGCCTTGGTTCGTGCTGGACGACGCCAGCGCTGCGCCATGGTCCTCTGACCGAACACAAGGGTTCGACCACCATGCAAGTAGATTCGCAACCCCCGGCGACGGAGGTGCTGCTGCTGCTGCTGGGGCCACAACTCCTGTGCCGCTGGTGCAACCCGTTGCAACGCCACAGCACGTGGTGACCCATGGGTCGAGGCACCAGCGCGACGGGGCGGCGGCGGGGGCGCACTCGCCCCTGCTGGGGCTGGGGCTGTCCCCTGCCGACGCTCAGCCGTACAGCCCGGAGGAGCTGGCCACGCTGCCACCCCAGGTGCAGCTGTTTGCACCGCCGCAGCTGCGGGCGGCGGCGGTGGCGGCGGCGCACGAGCAGCATGAGCAGCAACGCCAATATCAGCAGAAGGAGAAGCAACAGTCCAGACAGCAATAAAAAGTGAAAGCGGTACTGTTGGGCCAGGAAGCAGTTAAGTGACCTTTGATGATACCCGGTTGTTGCTTAGGTAGATGGACCGGCGCAGCATGTGCGGTTTGGGCCCGGCGGCCGGGCGTGTTCGCGTCTTGTACTGCATTATTGCATGGCACTTGAGTGACGGAGTGGAAGCACTATCGCTGTATCTGTGAGCTGAGAGTAACGGGGGCCCATGGGCGCGGTGCACGCATCCAGGTGCATCAGAAGTGCGAAGACTTCACTGCCAGATACCAGGTACTGGGTCCTGCCAAGGCAGGGTGGTTCCCTTGTAGTCCGGCTGCTATTTGAATCTGGCTTGGCCTTGCTGTTCAGTGTGGCACAAGTCAACCTGTGTATCATGACCAAGGCTGCAAGTAAGCCTGTTACTCCAGTTGAAGGCACTAGCACCAGGCCAAGTGAAACTACTTCTTATCTTTGCCATACCCAAGCGCACAAGCGGTGTGTCACCTTGTGTGGTGGCTAGCACACCAGGCTGAGCGCGGCTGAAGTGCGTGTCAGTGTTAGGGCCAGTTAGGGCTTTCCTTGCCTGCTTGCCCACGGTCGCACAGCGATCAGGACTGGATGGGAGCGGCCAATACCGGTATATGGAGGTCCGAGCATGGTTGCGCCAAGGTGTGCAGGTCTGCAGGTGCAGCAACAGCTGACAGCGACAGCCCCCGAACAGCAGGAAGCCCCCCTCGTGCCCCATCAGGCCCCATACAGTGCTTCAGCGTTTCAGTCGTATGTGTCGTAGGTATCACGACGGTTCCTGCACAGTGTCAAGCCTCTTGGAGCATCCAGTTACAGTACTGCATTGCGACAGCAAGGGACTACGCCTCGTGATACATGCTCCATTGCTCCTGAAACACCGCAGCCGCGACCGGCACACAGAGAGCGGTCTGAGTGCGTGCCGGTAGCACATAACAGGTGCGCAGTATCAAGTTCGGACAGCTACACTACTACAACATGCCGCGCTTGCCAGCACCCATCAGTCTTCACGAACGAACTGCAGCCATCTTCGCGCTTGCCACACGCAGCTTCATGCTCCCCATCTCCTAGAGGACACGCCGTCCGACATGCCGCCACCCTGCCACCCGACCCGGTGCCCTCCGCCCTCCCCTGCCCCGGTGTCACACACGCTGCTGGCCGCCTCCATGGCCACCCTCGCCCTCGCCTTTACCACCGCCCCCACCATGCCCCCCACCACTAGCCGACACAGCGCCACCGTCACAACCGACAACGCACCCTCCCCCGCAGCACCCGCAGCCGCCCTGCCGTCCTGGCCCTCGCAGCCGCCTAGCCCCGGCCCCCGCGGCCACCATCCGTACTGCGCCATACCTTCACCCGCTTGGCACCAATCCGCTGCCAACAGCAGTGCACGAACGAATGGCGCCAGCATGCACCCGAGTTGCAACCCTGCAATGTGACGGGCATCGGCCCGCCAGGCCCGAAGCACACAACTGCTTGCAGTGGCACAATAGCGCACAATTGTCCCAACAACCAAGATGGCACGTTAAATGCAGCTGTAACCCTATCGACCGTACCGCGGCAACACACTACTACGTCAGCTCGACTGCCTCACGGCCCGGCCCTCGTGCGCGCTCAACTAAGCCCCTGAAGCCACGCCTGCACCTCCTCCCGCTCCTGGTCGCGCAGGTAGTACGACCTCAGCGAGCCAAGGGTTTCAGCTGCCACAGCTGACTGCGTGGACGCTCCGTGCCCCACCAGCCAGCGCAGGGCGGGCAGGGGGGCGCTGCTCTTCACAGCTGCTGCAAGCACTCCTTCCCCCATGGGCACCCCCAACCGGTGCAGGCAGGCCAGCGTGCCCCGGTCGCCGTTCCGCGCCGCAGCGGCGTGGCAAGGCGTTGCGGCTGCGCCTGAAAGCCACCCCAGCTGTGCCACAGCGCTGACAACTACCTCGTTGCCTGCAGCTACGATCGCCACGGCAAGCTGTCCGCAAAGGTGCTCAGGCAGGGTGGGGGCAGGAGCCAGGTCCTCCAGAAAGTGCCACACAGCCCAGGGGTGTCCCCGGTAGCCAGATGCAGCGACCGGGTGCATACCCTTCCAGTCCCATGCAGGTGCCCCTGCCTCCGCCAGCAGCTGCAGGGCCTCCAACAGCCGCTCCCCGTCCGCCGGCGTGCGGCTAGGCCACAGCTGTGCTACAAATGCCAGGGTCACGTCGTCAACCGGGCAGCCCGACTCCAGGAGCCAACGCAGCATGTGGAGGTGACCAGGGCCAAGCACTTCCCTGAGCAGGTCGGATTGCAGCTCACAGCCCGCCTGATGGAGCCACGCAGCCGTGGGCAACTGGCCGGTTTGCACAGCACACAGCATGGCCTCACTGAAGGGCACTGCCATGCCTCCCTCGTCCTCCCGCTGCTGCTGCGGCAGCTGCTGCTGCCGCTGCGCATATTGCTGCAAGGCCAGCTGCAGGGCCGCTAGGTTGTCATGCTGCGCTGCCTTCTCGACGGTACACAAGGTGCCCACCTCCACCCCACGGCCCGCCAGCCAGGACAGCTTTGCGGCGCTGTCGCGAGGGGAGGCAGCGGCGGCCGGGGCCAGGCCCGCGCTGCGCCAGGAGGGGTCACCCACAGGCGGCAGGTAGCTGCCCTCCGAATCCATCCCCAAAATGCAAGCCAGGTCTGCGTGCCGCAGGACCGCCGCCAGCGCCACAGCGCCGCCCCACGGAAAGCCGTGCTCCCGCAGCCACCGCAGCCGCGCCAGGTCTCCCGAGGCCGCGGCAGCGCCCCACAGGTCGCCGCTACTCAACAAAGGAGGAGGGTGACCGTCAGCACGGCTTTCATTTAGCGCCCAGTCCAACTTTGCCATGGAATCGGCAGCGGGCGAGCATGCGGCAGCAACCATCACGCGCCGCCAGACTTTGCGTGCCTCACTAATATCCTCCTCCACAAACCCCAATATCGATGCCAGCCCATCATCTGGCTCCCGACTTGGCAGCTGGAGGCGGTTGTCCAGCTGGTCCCCCACCGCCTCCCACGCCGTCTGCAGTCCCGCAAAGCTGAGATGCCACGCCGCCGCCTCCAGGGTGGCACCTGGGTCCAGCAGCCCGGGGCAGCGCTGCACCAGGGAGGGCAGCAGGTGGGCCAGGC
>VFQN01008252.1_pt1 | contig 10652 bp, 11 predicted proteins | sample 3512371 | NCBI WGS metagenome assembly VFQN01 (sample SAMN10412370, study PRJNA504923) | tailings metagenome | isolation source: Replicate 2 from Balatoc abandoned mine | place: Philippines: Itogon, Benguet | collected 2017-08-28 | reverse complement strand
GGGTCGAATTTCTCCTGACCGTACCCTTTTCCTCCTACTACCACTACCTCCACCTCGCGTTACTAGTACTTTGTTCCCCAGCCCCACCCCCGAGCACGCCCCGCCGACCCGCGCTCCTGCGTCCCTGTGTTCCTGTGTCCTTGTGTTCCTGGGTCGCCCCTTTCGGGATGGCGGAGGAGCGTCACGACACCAGCCTCCACACTTCAATCAAAACCCGCACAACGTACTCGTCTCGGAGTCTTCCACTGCTGCAGCTCTTGACAATTGACACTGTTCCTGGCTCTTTTTTTCCCCCTTTCTACAGCAGTTCGAAGCCCCCTCCCTTCCTCACCCTCCTCCCCAGGTTGCCACGGGCCTGCTGCTGGTGCTGCAGCTGCTGACGCCCCTGCGCAGCCTGCTGACCACCGTGTTCTACGCCCAGATCCTCAAGCTCAAGCTGCACCTGCCAGACAGCGCAGCGCTGCACAGACAGGTGAGCGGGCGCGGATGTCGACCGGGTGTGCGGGAGAAGGCTGCCGGTGGCGGGTGGTTGGGTGCCGCGCGATATGGGAGCAGGCGGAGCACATATTAGGATGGCCCGCAGCGCAGCGCATTGTAAACAGTTGTTGTCGCTTTTGTTTTGTTGTCGCTTTTGTTTGTTGTCGCCTTTGTCGTTTTTTAGTCTGGTGTAAGTTGTAGACAGTGGATGCCTGGATGGGACGACTGGGCGGGGTGGAGCGAGGAGGTGATGGGGTTGAGGCGGGCGGGGCAAGGGCCTACGACACTGCACACGTGGCCCTTGTTGGGAAGCCGCATGCCCGTTGTTCGTGCAATCCTCCTGCTTCAATACGCTGTTGTTTCGGCAACATATCCACAAACATTCGCAAGGACGCCATGTTGACAACTCGCTCATGTGGGTCACTAGTGCGGCCACTTGAGGCTGGCACGGCCCCGCACGTCGTTAACACTTCGACCCCCACCTGTTCGCTCTCCACCAAATGCTCCTGTACCTAACACCACACCGCTAAGACCCTAAATCCACACCACGCCACAGGTGTGGTCCCAGCTGGACGCCCGTACACGGCCGTACTGGGGCCGCCTGCCCGTTGTACCGCAGGTGGTGGAGGCGGCCAAGCGGTACATGCTGTCCGTGCCGCAGGGCCGGTAGCGCACGGCGTGCCGTGCACGGCAGCCGGGCGCCTGCCTGCCGTGCAGCACACGCACATGCGTCGGTCACAGGCGGTCATGCCGAATGGTGCAGAAGGCTTAGCAGGAGGGAAGCTGTGGCGGAGGTGGAAGCGCGCTGGCAGCGGCGATGCAGGGTACCCGCGTACCAGGGGACGGGTACCAGGGGACGGGTACCAGGGGACGGGTACCAGGGGACGGGCGTACCAGGGGACGGGTACCAGGGGACGGGTACCAGGGGACGGGTGTGTGCATCGCAGTATGGCGCTGCCCGGGCGTGCATGACTTGCCGCACGTGCTGTTGCGCGGTAGGGCGGATGTACACATGCGGGAAAACGGCGGTGTGTGCCGTGCTTTGCCTGCGTTACGGGGTGTGGGTCGTGCGCAAGGCCCACCCCAGCCACGGCGGGCAGGGTCGGGCAGGAGGTTGCGCGCAGGACAGAGCAGGGCGGAGGACGGTACTGTCGAGGTGAGGCCATGTAGCGTTGCAGCAGCAGCAGGTAGTGGTGGTGGTGATGGAGAAGTGGTATGGACCAGTCGTTGGCAACAATGGTCTGCCGCAGGGGAGCGGTCGTTAGTGGTCGGTTGGTGGTCCAGGCCGGACCGTCCCACGGGTCGGGGAGTGGCAGAGGCGCAGGGGTCCGAGGGGCCAGCATGCAAACTCCCGATGCCCTTGCATCTGCTACTGTGTAAAGCTCAGTACGCTGCTGGTGAAGGTGGATGCCTTGAAGTGCGTGCCTTGTTGGCTGTCGCGGCTCCGTTTGGGGCCCCCGACAGCTGGTTGTGCTGGACGCAGGGCTGGGCGTTGAGAGGCCGCCGTGACACGTTTAGTGCGTGTCGACAAGCCCAGGCACAGCGGCAAATAAAGCGTGTGGCCTGCAAGTTGCAAGAAGTTTAGCAGCCGCGATGTGGAGCAAGTGGCTCCATGGGCGGCGCTGCATCCGGCACAGCGGGCGGAGGTTCCTCCGGCTGCATGGGTCAGAATGGGTACGCCGGCCTGCACATTCTGCGAGATGCACATTCCTTACAACTGGTCATCCACCGTATCTATACCATAGTTGTGTATTTTATCGCGGTCTGTATTTGGCCGCGGCGCCGCATAAGCAGACAGCCTGCGACGACCGACTCACATGGACTGCACCGCGCCTCCTCCGCCGTCGCCTCCTCCACCCTTGCCGCTGTCGCCCCCACCGCCGATGCCTGACGACGGCAGTACACCTCCTCCCCCCCTGCCGCCCCTGTCGCGCGAATCAATAAGCATGGAGCTCGATTCATCGTCGGAAACTGTCGGACCACCGCAGCAAGGCCAAATCCTGCGGCAAGAGCAGCGACAGCAGCAGCAAGTAGAAGCACAGGAAGGCAACCTGCAGGAGTTTGGTCGGGGCCAGGGCTCGGAGAGCCTTCACCAAAACGGGGTCCAAAGGGCACAGAGGAGCGGTCTTGGCGTCGCGCCTGCAGAGGCGAGAGCACAAGCTGCTGCAACACAAGACGCAGGGCCTTCTTCCATGCAACAGGTGGGCACGCTGCAGCATGCAGCTCGCGCCAAAGGGCATTGCTCTTGCTGGTCGCGCTGCAGGCCCCGGTTCATCGAACCGCCCGAGGGGCGAGAAGCCCACATGCCAAAAGAGCGGAAACACGTTGCAATATGCTATTTTGTACTAAGATGCGCTACGATGTGCGCCTAGCATGTTCGGGGCTCGCATGAGGGTCTCGGGCCCTTGCGCGCGAAACGGCCCCGAACCAGCCCACGGGTCACTGTCGCGACTGCTATTGCGTGTTGGTCCCAAGGCTGCAGCCTGCACATGAACATGATCTACGCCGACTATATATTATATTTTGCATAGCAACTCGCGCAACTCGAGTCCCTTGCACGATTGTTGCCTCATTTCCGCATGCCGATTGCAGTCTGTGACCCATGGGTCCGTCCCAAAGCCCTAACGCTGTGTGGTGGTTCCGCAATGCCCTGACGCATTGTTGTGCACTCGGTTGCACCCGCCAAGCCGCTATATGACCACAGCAGCGCGCATGCAAGTTACTTTATGCACCTGTGCTGACATAATGCTACAGCTGCAACGTAACCCACAACCCTTGCTCGCCTGTCACGATACTGCACCGATCCTCGAGCAGGGCCTACACCCGCCACCCCCACCGCCGCTACCCTCGCCCGGCGGGCCGCTTCCGGGCCCGGACGGCCCCGCGGCTGGAAGTCCCTCCCGCCGCCGACCTATCTTCGGCAGCGGTGCTGCATCTCGCGCGCAGCAGCAGCAGCTGCCGCCAGCTGCGTCGGCAGACCCCACGCCCCTTCCAGGGGCGCAGCCTCAGGATCAGGATCAGGCTCAGCCGCCGGGTGCGGAAGTAGCTACCTCCCCACCTGCCAGTGAGCTGCCGGGGCCAGACGGCAACGAGCCTGGAGGGGGAGACACGGAGAGCTACAAGGACCAGCACCAACAACAGGTACAGCAACAGCTGAAGCAGGAGGGCGGCCCAGACATGGAGCATGCAACGGGTGCTGCACCGGACAACCTGGGCCCCCCACCAGCCGCTGCCAGCAACCCTACAACCCACGCCCCAGCTGCACCAACGGCGCCAGCACCGCCCGCTGCTAGCACCCCCGCGGCCGGCGCCGGCCCCTCTACCACCCCCGCCCCTGCGCCCGCACCAACCTCCCTTCCTGCCGCCACACCCGGTCCAGCCTCCGCCGCCGGCGGTCCCGCGACCGCGGCCTCAGCCGCCGCCAAGCCTCCCGCACCGCCCATCACTGCCGCCGCCGCCACCGCCGCCGCCGCCACTTCCTCCCAGGGCTGTTACACGGTGGAGTGCAACGGGCACCCGGGACTATTCTACCCACACCTCTATATAATCGTATGCAGGTGAGGCCTACCATTACAGGAACAGGCCCTTATCGAATCCCACAAGCGCGTGTTGCCCCCCGCAACCGTCAAGTGCCTTATTGCCGAGCTTCTGGGCTGCGTTCATTCGCCTTTCCTGATAGGTGCGTTCGGGACCAGTAAGGATCGTGTGGCCACACCACCTGGATTGTAACATGAAATAGCCAAATGCGAGCCTGCCACGCGTGGCTTACCCACCGCCCCAATCCACTGCTACCCAAACAGCCATCCAACCCCCGCTGCCCCCGGCCGGATTGTACTTAGGTGCCTACGGCCCTACGCTGCCGGCAGATACAAATGGGATCTCTAGTTGCCCTTTCTGCCTGTGCCCTCGCCCCTGCTACAGCCCACCTGAAGTTGGTGCCTCCCCCATGACCTCCCCGCGCCCTGCCCCCTGCTTGAACCCCCCGATCTCCGTTGCTCCCCGCTCCCCCGCCGCCTGTTGCCACTATCCAACATTGTCACCCCCGGTACCCCCCATGCCCCCATCCCAGGTGCTTCATTCCTTCAGCTACAGAGAGAACTGCTCTTCCCCATGCTCCTCCCTGCCCCCCCCACCCCCTGCCACCTGCAGGTGCACTCGCTGCCTGCAGTCCAAGGGCCAGCCCCGGGGGCGCTCCTTCTACCCCTTCGATTTCGAGCGACACGCGGGGGCGGGGGCCAACAAGCGCTGGAGGGACAGCGTCCGGGCGGCGGCGGCGGCAGCGCCAGCAGCAGCACCAGGCCAGCAGGAGGAGGGAAAGCAAGGGGAGCAGTGGATGAAGCTGGGAGAGTGAGTTGCGGCTGGTGTTGCGGAAGAGAGGGTGGGCGGGCCAGTGAGGCCACGAGAGCCATGGGCTGGGTGAGGCCGCTGGCCAGCTTTTTGAGCTCTACCGGTTGCGCGTTGCCGGGTGCGGTGACGGCCAATGAGGTGGTGTGACGGTGGAAGCAAGCACCAGTGCATCGGGGTCGTTCAATGGGTGCCCTGGTGGGCAGTTTGTTGCACCTGCAAAGCATGGGCCACAGGCTGTCGTATCGCAAGTCTATCTAACGCTGCAGCCCATGCGCTCGTACGTGCTATGCAGTAACCTGTACGACTGACGTCCGCACGCCGCCGTCCCCGTGTTGCTACCTGCTCCGCCACCTTCCACGCCGCCCGCAGGTTCATGGAGAAACACGGCATCACCATCGAAGACTCAGCCACAGCGCGCGCCGCCGCCCATCCGCCGCCACCGCCGCCACCGTACAACATCCCGCCGCCACGAGCGCCGCCAGGCGCCGCCGCCGCCGCCGCCCCTGGGCCATCTCAGCAGCAGCCGGCAGCCCCTTGCAAGGACGAGCCGGCGGGCTCGCACCCGTCTCGCGAGGGCTCCCCTGCATCCGCCGCCGCCGCCGCCGTTACCCGGGCTACCTCCGTGCCACGTGGGGGAAGGAGGTCCTCTGGTGGCGGTGGAAGTGGCGGCGGTGGCGGCGCCGACAGCGACGGGCCTGCTTCAGGCCGTGGCAGCGGCGGCGGCGGCGGCGGCCGGGGCGGCCAAGGCAGGTCCGCCAAGGGCGGGGGCAGGGGCCGCGGTGCGGACAAGGTGGCGGCTGACGCCGCCGGCGGGGGCGCCAGCGGCGGCGCAGCGCTGCCGCCGCTGATGTCGTACAGCCGCATGGGGCCCCGCCAGCGCGACATGCTGTTCCCCACGCTGTCGCTGCGCACGCCGCAGCCAATACCGCCCGCCCTGGCAGGTGTGTGGGTGCCGTACTGCTGCCGTACCGCTGCCGTACCGAAACTCTTTTGCTCGATGTAGCATGCTAGCAGGGCGCGCAGTGTTCGACATGTTGCCTATGCCCGACAAACGTCCGTAATCCGTGCAACCGGCCCCAACGCCTTCGTTGCGACAATGGCTGCACCACTTGACGGCATCCACCCTCCAGGCGATGAGATGGTGGGGCACCGCATCCGCGTGTACTGGCCCAAGGACAAGAAGTTCTACAGCGGTGCCGTGATGTCGTACAAGCCGGGGGCCAAGAAGCCGTACCGGTACGTGGGGTGGCACCGTTTATGAGCGGGCGGGCTTTGCCGGGTGCTTTCCTTGCTTTCCGGGGCGCCGGCCTTCCAACACGCACGGCTTGCTGCCTTCCATTCCATGCGACACACGCACCTTTTACACGTACATCTTCGTTCCCCGTACGTTGCCCACCCACATACCGCTGCCGCACAGCACGCACGCTCTTGCATCCCAGTGCACCGCATCAAACGGTATGCTGTCGTACGCACGTCAGCTTTCGTTGTACGTCATTCTGATGCCGTACACCGTGCCGTAAAGCGTGCTGTACGACGACGGCGACGAGGAGCAGCTGGACCTGGGCCGCGAGCACTGGCGGCCTGACGACAAGGACCTCAAGCCGCTACCCCCTGCACTGCTGGAGGGGCTGCCAGGGCTGGGACCTCAGGTATGTGTATTAGCATTTCCACACGAGAGGCTAGGTGTTCCTGTTCCTGAACAACTGTTGGATCAGGGGCTGTGTGGGTGCTAGAGGGCTTGCTAGGGCCCCTGGGGCCGCAGCTGGGCATGGGGTGGGTGATTTGTGCGCGGCTGTGGGGTCCTGAGTCCTGCGTGTGTGGCTTCTTCCTGGGAGCCTTTCGATGCAAGCGCTGCAGCTGGAATGGCGGCGTGTGCGGATTGGGGTTGAAATTTGGGTCACATTCGGCACAAATCAAAACCTGTATCAGTGGAAGGGTTGGAAAAAGGCCTGGTCCGTCGGGCGGTGTGGGACGACTCAGCCAAGTTGCGCTGGCAAGCGCTGACCCTGGACACCGAACGGTGCGGTGGCCACTGAGCCCGAATCAGCTTGGGGTGAGCGGACGCCTGCTTGTTGTGCTTGCTCTTGCAGTAGCCGTAGTGAGCCTCATAAACGCATTCGGTGTTGTTTGTGTTTGCAGGTGGCGGCGAGGCAGCCGGCAGGGGGCGTGCAGCAGGAGCAACGGCAGCAGGAGCCGAAGCAGCAGCCGGGGCAGCAGCAGCAGGAGCAGCAGCAGAAGCGGGAGGCGGCTTCGGGCGGGAGGTCCAAGGAGCCGGTCCCGGTGTCCGTAGAGCCTGGTAGGCGTGGGGAGGACGACGAGGGTGACGCTGCTGAGGAGGTCATGCCTCTGGCCAGGGGGGGCGGCAGGGGGGCGGGCGGCAGGGCGGGCAGGGGCAGGGGCGTTGCTGCAGGAGGGAGGGGCGGAGGAGGGGTCAAACCCGGAGACGGCGGGGCACGGAATGCGCAAGCGGAGGCAGAGGCAGAGACACAGGCAGAGACAGAGGCGGAGGCGGAAGCGGAGGCGGACTTGGAGGTGGAGGCGGGGGCGGTTGCGGCGGGTTTGCAGGCGGTGGGGCGGGAGGTGGCGGCCGAGGTGCTGAGGGGCGTGGAGCTGCCGCGGGCTGCGCCACCTGTGCCGGCTCAGCGGCCCGCTGCATTGCCACCGGTCCTGGTGGCGCCGCGACCCCTTGCGGCCCTGCAGCGACCTGTAGCATCGCAGCAGCAGCAGCAACAGCAACAGCAGCAGCCAGCCCAGCAAGTCATGACAAATCCGCCACTGCCGACTCCGCTGGCACCGCCGCCGCCCCGACCGCAGGCGCTGTCAGGCGTGCAGCAGCAGAGCACACACCAGCGGCAGCAGCAGCAGCAGCAGCAGCAACAACGGCCTGACGTGCAGCCCCCTCCAGCGCAGCATACCGCACAGCCGCCGCCAGCGGCACAGGCCGCGACGACAGCAGCAGCCCCACCAACAACACAGGTGCAGCACGCAGCACCAGCATCCGGCCCCCACACGCTCCCCGCGCCGCCGCCACCGCCGCAGCAGGTGCAGCCGGCGCCCCCGCCCCCCGCCCAGGCGCACCCTCCACGGCCGCCCCCACCCACCGCGTCCCACCTCCAGGCCCCCCGCACCAATGCACAGTCGCCGCCAGCCGCAACGCAGGAGGAACCGCACCAGTCCCACGCGCCGCAGCTGCCGCCTCCTTCCCACATGCCCCCTGCTCTCCGTGCCCAGGCCGCACCCCCCGCACCCCCCGCACAGCAAGCCGCACCCCTGGAGCATGTGCAGCAGCGCGCCTCCCCCCAGCACGTAGCCAACGACAGCCCTGCGTCCGAAGGCTGGCCGTCCGCGCTGGTCTCCACTGACGATGCAGCAGGGCAGACGCCATTGGGGGAGGGCCCGGCCGCTGACACACCAGGTGCCACAGGGCCGCCTGCGGCAGCCGGACTGGGAGGGGCGGCCTCCAGTGCAGCAGCGGGAACAGCAGCCTCTGTTGCTGCTGGTGGTATCGGTGTTGGTCGTGCTGGTGAGAGTACCAGTATGGGTGATGCGGGGGCTGGGCCCGGTCCGGGTCTGGTGTTGCGGCCGGCGGCCGGCGCCGGGGGTGGCAGCGAAGGCGCAGGCAGTGCGGCTGAGGGCGCGTTGGGATGGGAGCAGAGGCTACGGGACTTCCTCCGCAGCCAGCAGCAGCAGCAACAAGCACAGCAGCAGCTTCCAGGACACGGGCCTACTGATGGCGGCACAGCGAGCGGCGCAGCGCTCGGTAGGCAGCCGCTGGCCGAGTTGCCGCCCCATGGCGTGGTGCCGCTGCCGCCGCTGCCGCCGCTCGCGCACGGCCACGTGGGCTTGCCTGCCGCACGCGCCGGCGGCAGCGGCAGCGGCGGCAGTGGCGGTCGCGGCGGCGGCAGCACCACGAGTGGCAGCGCGCCCGGCGGCGGTGGCGGCGGTACAGCCCCTGGCGGCGCCGACAGTGGCGCAGGCAGAGGCATCGACACCGCCGACGGAAGCGGCAGCCGCGGCCCCGACAGCCTCACGCCGCTGGTGGCGTCGCATGACCCCGAGGCGCCTGGCGGCGCGCTGGCGGTTGTGTGCAACCGCCGCGGCGGCAGCTTCCTGCTGTCGTACAGCCTGGTGGCGTGCGGGTGCGAGGACTGCGCCCGCCGCCCCGACGGCCTGTGGACGTGTTGGACCCCCGTGGGCTTCGAGGAGCATGCAGGTGTGCTGCCTTGCCCGCCGGAACGCTACTCGCTTGACTGGCCAGCTGGCATGCTCTTGCCGACAGTACGCTAGCGGATCGAGCCCAGGAACGAAAGTCTGTCATGATTCCCCGTGCTGAACCGCTAATGCCCATTCCCGGCCCCATGCCTTCCTGCAGGCATGCGGAGCAGCAAGAAGTGGAAGGTCAGCATCCGCCTGGCCCGCCCGCCACCACCCGACATACCGCCGCTGGTAGCACACCCCGCCGCCGCCGCCGATGGCGTTGTCTCCGCCTCCCCGCCCCACTCCGCAGTCCCCGCCGCCAACACCTCCGTGCTGTCGCCCACTACAGCGGCGGCGGAGGCGGCGGCGGCGGACGCGTCGCTGTCGCCGTCGGCAACCCTGGCCGGCGGCGCCGCCAGCCCCGGCGGCTGGGCGGGCCCTGGCGGCGCGCTGCCTTCGTTGGGCGACTGGTTGGACCGGCGGGGCTTCAGTGTGGGCCCCAGCAGGGAGAGGCGGAAGGCGCTGCCGGTGGCTGAGGTGCAGCGATGCCTGGTGGTGGGTCGTGGGTGGGCTGGTTTGGGTGGAGCTCGCTGCGTTGCGGTGTGCTAGATGTTGGCAGGTGTTGGGGAAGGGGACAAAGAGGTGTTGTAGATAGTAGTGGTAGGGCGTTGGAGACACACGTACCGTGGTCCGGTCCGTGGTGGCCGCCGCACGCTACAAATCGCAGGCCGTGCCTTCCTTGTCAACACCCCCACATGTTACCACGTGCACTCTGCGGATGCCGTTGCACTTTGTACTGCATTCCCGTGTTCCTTCGAACCCAACTACCGCTCCCCTTCAAATCTACACCCTTGGCCCCGCCCCAACCCACCAGGAGCCACTCCGGATTCGAAACCCGCCCCGCACGTCCGCCCTGCCGCCCCGCCCCTCCAACCCGGCCGCATCCGGCCCTCCCGCCGGCACAGCTGAAGCAGCAGCTGCGCTCCCCACCACACACCCACAAGCACCGCAGATGGCCGGCGTCCCGGGGCACCTGGGATCAGTCGGTGGTGCTGCTCGCGGCAAGCGGCTGGGATCCTCCGGCTCCACGGAAGAGAGCACGGGGGCCCAGACTGGCACCTCCGGCGGCGGTGGTGGTGGTGGTGGTGGTGGTGGTGCAGGGTTCGGAGGTGTGGGTTATCCTGGTGGAGCTGCGGCAAAGCGTTTGAAGCTGTCGGATGTGGGTTACGTCGAGTGCGGAGGGGTGGGAGGGGGAGGTGGGATGGCAGGAGTGGGAATGGCGGAGGCGGTGGGCGTGCAGACGCTGCAGGGGCATGGCGCTGGCATCTGGAGGCAGCAGCAGCAGCAGCAGCAGCAGCAGCTGGGGGTCGGGACGGCTTTGGCAGGCGGGCATGTGGAGGCGGAGGATGGGGCGTACGGCAAGGACGACGAGGCACACATCCACTTGCAGGGCAACGGGTACCAGGTGGGTGTGGGGTGGGTGGGCGGGTGGGTGGGCGGGTGTGGGGTGGGGTGTGAGGTGCGGTACGGGGTACCAGGTGCGTGGGGTGTTTGGCTGTGGGTTGCGGTGCGGGGTAGGGGTGAGGGGTGAGGGGTGAGGGGTGAGGGGTGAGGGGTGAGGGGTGAGGGGT
>VFQN01008250.1_pt1 | contig 10654 bp, 16 predicted proteins | sample 3512371 | NCBI WGS metagenome assembly VFQN01 (sample SAMN10412370, study PRJNA504923) | tailings metagenome | isolation source: Replicate 2 from Balatoc abandoned mine | place: Philippines: Itogon, Benguet | collected 2017-08-28 | reverse complement strand
CCGACCTGCGCTTCCAGAGCCAGGCCGTGCTGGCGCTGCAGGAGGCTGCCGAGGCCTACCTGGTGGGCCTGTTCGAGGACACCAACCTGTGCGCCATCCACGCCAAGCGCGTGACCATCATGCCCAAGGACATCCAGCTGGCCCGCCGCATCCGTGGCGAGCGCGCGTAAAGCAGCGCGGTCCTGTGGCAACCACAAACCAAACCCGGTGTTTCTCAACACCACCACAGAAGGAAACCACCAACCATATCCTTTTTGCATTTTTGGCATGTTGCAGGGCACGCATCGCTTTGCCATGTCCACACTTTACACCGCTGTACCGTGCCAACGGCGAACATGCATCCTGCAGTGCGAGCAAGTAGCTGTGTGGTGTTTATGCACACCACCCATTGGATTTGCAGCCTGCAAGTTGTGATGGGCCACAGTTGGCAGCACCCGTACGCCTGGATTGGTAACCGACGACGAGGATATTTTGAAGCTGGTCCGCCCTGGGGTCCCTGGCCTGTGCCACCTGCCCCGGCTGCCCCACGTGCGGTACGGTGCTGCCCCTGCAGCAGCCTGTAGCGTGCAGTCAACCGCATCACCTGCCCGGCCGCACCATGGTTACGGTTGACGGCTACAAAACGGGGCCCGTTTCCGGCCGAGGCAGTGTGTTGCGCCCACGGTAGCATGATGGCAGCACGGGTGCTGTAGCGCGTCAGGCCCAGGTCGCAGGGGAGATCCTACACAAACCCTACGCCACCCGCCCGGGCCCTTTTTCTGTGGTGCCGTCTTTGCCTGCCCCTGCCTGGCCCGGCAGCCCCGAGAGCAGTAGGCTAACGAGTCAACAAGCGGCACCGGCAGTTGTACGGTAGCAATGCAGCGTGTCCTCCGCTTTTTCGCCTTTCTGGCCTCCCACAGGGCTGCAGGAGTGCAGCTCACGTGGCGCCGACGGCGGCACCGCGGTAGCATGCATGGGCGCCGTAAGACCCAGGCCGGCACGACGGTGCAGGGTGCACTGACCACCCAGCCCCTGCTTTTGGGCCGCCCCTGTCTGCACGGAAGCCCAGAGAGCCCGACCGCGCACAATTGAGTCAGAGGGCTGCGCTGTGACGAGACTGGGTCCTGGAAGGGGACCAACATGCTAGAACCGTGCACAGCAGCTGACAATTGCCGATTACATGGCGGTGCTCCGTTTCAATTTCGGCCGCCCACACGCCCAAAGCAGCTGCCGTGCCGTTGCTAATATCAGGACAGCACGAATGCACGCCGGTTCGAAAGACCGTCATAAGGGTGCCGTGCGTCTTGGTCCCAACGGATCCAAAGCACGGTGCGTGCAATGGCGGCACGTGCCTCCGTTCCTTGCAGCTTCCGCAAAACCACAAATTGTCTTCCACCTTCCTTGCTTGGAACAGCGACAAGCACCATTGTAAATTGTCCCCCTCCACTTCCGACAGCAGCGTACCTCCTCCCGCATTACACAACTGCTGACGCTTCCCTGGACGTCCCGCCCTCACTCCGTGTGCTCACCCGCGCCCGCCGCCTCCATACCTTGGCAAGTCAAACGTCCCCAGCTGCGCCGCTGCACACTGACAGCTCCTGTGCACTGCGCCGTTCACAAGGGACAGGGGACGCTCCCACACACGCCCCGCCGGCGCATGCGGCCACACCAGCCGCCTCCAACCAAAGCTAAAACTCCTAAGCTCAAAACTCCCTAGCCTGCTACGTTGCACACTCCTTTTGTAGTGCGCCCTTGGCTAGGCGGACGGTGGACAGCGGAGACGCCCCGTTGGATAGTCCCTCCCTTGCCGCCGCCATACGTACGGCAGAAGGAGAAGTCCATAGTACTGCGCCTTTGGCACCTTTCTTTCGCAGAGGCCGCCCCCTCGGACGCACCGCCCTCACTAACCACCGCCACCGCCGCCGGTACGGCAGGAGCCGGCGCGGGAACGGCGGGCGCGGCTGTGACGGGCGCCGACACAGCTTCCCTCAGCTTCCACACTGCACCCCCGCGGGCGCCCCCACACACGCCGGCCCCTCTGCGCCCGCGTGCACGCCCGCGCCCGCCGCGTCCAACCAACTGCAAAACTCCCGCGCTGGCACACTACTGCACACTCCTCCTCCAGCAGTGCGTCCTCCGTTAGGTGGAGGACGCCGCCTCGGACCCCTCGGGCCCCGCCTTTTCCACCTTCCTTAGGCCGAGGCCGGCCCCTCGGACGCACCGCCCTCGCGAACCTTCCACATGGGGCACCCCGGGGACGTCCCCTCAGACACCCCTTCAAAGCATGCAATTGCACACGCCGCCTCCAAAGATGTTTAAAAGGCTCCTAGCTGGCGCGCTGCTGCACAGTCCTACAGCAGTGCGGAGGACGCTGCCTCGGACGCCTCGCTCACCACCGCCGCCGGTACGGCAGGAGCCGGCGCGGGAACGGCGGGCGCCGCTGTGACTGGCGGCGACACAGCTTCCCTCAGCTTCCACACTGCACCCCCGTGGACGCCCCCCCACACGCCGCCCCCCAAACGCGCCCGCGTGCACGCCCGCGCCCGCCACCTCCAACCAAGTCCATAACTCCCGCGCTGGCACACTGCTGCTCACTCCTCCAGCAGTGTCCCCCCGTGGCCCGCGTGCACGTCCGCCCCCTCCGCCTTCAACTACGTTCAAAGCTTCCGAGATATAACACTGCTGCACACTCATTCAGCAGGGCGACCTTCCTTAGGTGGAGGACGCTGCCTCGGACGCCTCGCTCACAGCCGCCACGGGGGCGGGCGCGGGAACGGCGGGCGCCGCCGTGACGGGCGGCGCGGGCACGGGGGCGGGCGGCAGCGAGACTGCGCAGAGGGAGGTCCTGCGGGCACAAGGCGGGCGTGGGGGAACGGGGGAGGGGTAGGTGAAGAGGGGCGCTTGACGCGGCAGGGAGTGGAGCGGATGTGTTGGTGAGAAGATTATGTTGAGGAAGGTGCAAGGGAAAAGAACGAGTACCGGTGCCACGTGCCACGTGGTACGGGAGTTGCACGGGTGCTGGTGTCTGCGGGACAACAAGATCTCTCGCTGGCAGGCAAGCTGCTGGCCTCCGATCGCCGCGCGCACGGGGCCATGACATAAAGGTCGTCTGGGCATGGCACCAAAACTGCACGCCAAAATAATTGGATACACCAACCCCAGCACGTACTGCCACACCGGCACCCTCCCGCTCCTAACCACCCCTACCGTCCACTCGCCCCACTCTGCCCCCAGGCCCCCACCCCTTACACACACACCTGTATCGCCCCAGTGGCCATACCGCCCACCGCCTCCGCGGTCGCTCCTGGCCTCCCCAGTACTGCCCATGCTACTGCCTTTCCTTCACCTAGGTCCTGTTTTGCTCCATGCTGATGATATCCCAGCCTCCCACATCCCTTACATGCACAACTGTATCGCCCTCCTTGCCTACTATCCTCCTCCTAATCGTGCTTAATACATGCTTCGTATCCCAGCCCTCCACCCCCCCCCCTTTATACACACCTGTACCGCCCGGTAGAGACACCGCCCTCATCCTGTGGGTCACGTGTAATAAGGCGTCAGGGTCATGGGACAAGGAAGCAAGGGTCAGGTCTCGGGCTTCCGTGGGTACTAGCAACGGTACAGTGTGCCGTACGTGCGTATGCGATGGGTGCAGACCGACTTGGGAGGTCCTGAGTCCTGACCGTAATGCAGCAGCAGGATGGAGGGGAGGTAGTGCAGCATGTGGAGGTGATACACCACGAGCACGTGCACGGCGGCTGGCAATGAAGCTCGTGCGTGGGCGCAGGTGCCGCTGCGGGTGCGGGTGCGGGTGCGGGTGCGGCCTCGTGCGCTGTGAGGTAGCAAGACTCTGGCATTCCAAGCCTTGCTCCACCCCCCGCCCCAACAGCCATCAACAAACCTCCCCGCATGCCTCAACGCTCAAGGCTCCCCTCCCCCAGTAGTGCCACTGATCTCCTCGCTACCCGCAGGCTGACCGTCTCCGGCTCAGCTACCTTGACGCACCCAGTATTGCGTACGGGTGCTGCCGGTGTGTATCGGTAACTTACCGCGGCGGTTGACAGCCGGGTGCTGTACGCAATGTACAGCACGTTACGGCGCTCGGCGTCGTACACCCGCCGCACGCGAAGCGTCTGCGTACGGACAGGGAACGAAGACCAAGGAGGCCGTTGTTACTAAGAGAGCGGTAGCTAAGTGGAGTTCTCGTGTTGACATTGACATGGGGGTGCCGGCATGGGGATATGGGGGTGCCGGCATGGGGAAACAAAGTGGTACGTAACAAGGAGTGCGCGTTGCAGTAGTGGCAAATATAAAAGGGGGAGGGTGGCACGATGGCACTAGTGTAACGCTTACGCTGCGTCGACGGTACCCACCCTCTTCTAAAAGGTGTTGAGGCCCTACTGTGATATTCATTTTAGTAAACCTGTCCCCCCAAAGACAGCGCACCTTGTTCTTGAAGATGTTGAGTCCCTTCTGCTCCGAAAACAGCTCGGTGCCCTCAAAGTTGGTCAACTTCTTCTCGTCCTTGATGCGCACCGGGCCCGACACCACACACGTCAGGGACGCCTCTGCGAAAGGGACAGGATCAGCGACATAATACAATGTGTCGGTGCATATATTTCATTTATGTAATAGTATTTAAAGTACGTGTCCTGCAAGTTATACCGTGTGCTGCTCGCCCTTGATGCCCATTGGTGTACTGCTCGTGTCAGGGACGTCTCTGCAAGGGGACGCCAAAGCACGTGGTAAAGTACGTATTTTGGGCATTTTGGGTACTGCATCTCCCGCACTGTGGCGGTGTCTACGAGGTGAAATGTGTGAAGTGAAGCGCGTACGTACGACACGTGCCTTGGGCACGGCGCAGTCACACGGGCCTCTGCGAGCGCGTGGCACTGGGCCGCCGTCCAATAAACAATTACAGTAAACCGCATCCCTCCAGTAAAAATTACCTAATGACCGATGCTCACGGCTGGGCTCCGCAAAATAGCCCTTCTGCAGCTTGTCCACCGTAATGCACAGCAGCAGTGCCAACCCGCATATATAATACAAATGGGTAAAAATATTTTATCACGTATCGGTATCATGTATCGGTATTTGGACTCACGACTGGGCTCCGCAAAGAAGTCCTTCTGCAGCTTGTCCACAATGTTGCGCTTGAAGTCCGAGAAGTAAATCGTGACGCCCTCGACTGCCGTACACGAACCGTGCCGTACATGTCCACACCGCCGTACAGGTCCATGCCGTACATGGTCATGCCGGATACGTGGGAGGGGAGGTGAAGCGGGGGGGGCCCGGGTCAGGGCGGGGAAAGGGAATGGTCGGTGCGTTAGTGACGGCCTGCGGGCCTGGTGCTTGTACGGTAGTGCACCTGGAAAAGCGCGCCCCAGCCCACCATTGCTCACCAAAAGCAGCGTAGCACCCGTTGTGAGGTGCGCGCCGCGCTTGCCCAGCCCCTCCTTCCCACCCTCACCGGGTCCTTGAGTGCAAGACATGTACCTGGATCCTACCGGACAAACCCGCAACGAACCCCACCGCTGGTTTCCACCTACAGCCCCAAGCACACCCAGGCTGAGTCCGACCGGAACTACCAGCGAACCCCACCGCCCAGACTGGTCCCCACCTACGGCCCCCTACGGGCCCAAGCACACCCAAGCACCTACAGCCCCAAGCACCTACAGCCCCAAGCACCTACAGCCCCAAGCACACCCAAGCACCTACAGCCCCAAGCACACCCAGCTAAACACGTAAAGTTGTGCAGATGAGGTGCAGGAAAATGGGGTGCAGGAAAAACCGTGTGCACACGTACCGTATGCACGGTAACAACAGTACTCACTCTCCGGGCGGTGAACAGAAAGGCCGCAGGCTGGGTCCCAAACCCCGCTTCTGCTTTCCAACCCACTTTCTCTTCGCGTGCAGGCACCAGCGTGTCCGTGTCCGTGACTCCCTGAAGCCTTTCTTCGCGTTCCCCGCGTACCGGTACGACCCCAACGACCCCTAGTCGGGTCCCAGCCAACAACCCCACTGATGTTCCACACAGAATGCAATGTACACATGCCACCACCACCACCACCACCACTCACTCTCCGGGTCGTCCAGTGCCGTCGCCTCCACCTGGTCCTTGAACAGGAGGCCGCTGGCTGGGCCCCATTCGAACCCCCAATTCGACCCCATCCCATCCCACAGCGTGACCCAACAGCCCTAATTACTGACTGCATGGTGCACGTTGATACCCAAAGTAGCACACTATATGTATCTACGTGTTTACTAAGCTGCCCACCACTCACTCTCCGGGTCATCGAGTGCCGTCACCTCGACCTGGTCCTTGAACAGGAGGCCGCTGGCCGCAAACTCCGCAACGCGGTTGCGGTCTGCATGGGCGGCGCCTGCGTACGGCAGCGACACAGCGTGTACGGCAAGGAAAGGTACGTAAGGGTAGGGCACTGCGACGGGGTTGCCGTCCACGCGGGCAGCGCCTGCGTACGACACAGGTATCGCACAGGTACCAGCTTGTACGGTGAGAAAGGTGCATGCGGGAAACGCGCGGCCACACGGTTGCGGTCCGTGTGGGCGGCGCCTGCCTACGACAGATAAAGGTACGGCAAGGCACGTGCGCGTCGATTGGTCAAAACTGGTATTTTGGGTTGGGCCGCGGGATTGGGGTGCTCTCGCCACGGTTGCGGTCCGCGCGGGGGGCGCCTGCGTGCGGCAGCGGCACAGCGTGTACGGCAAGAAAAGGTACGTGAGGGTCGAGCGCTGCTGCGACGTTGCGGTCCGCGTGGGCGGCGCCTGTGCGACAGGTCGGTACGGCATATGACACGGTCCGAGCGCTGGAGTGGCGTTGTGTTGCGCGTACAGCAGTACGGTACCGGCACCCCAAGGCGACGGTTTGCCCTGGTGTGCGTCGTAATAGCACTCTTACCTCCAACGTTCATCCACAGGCCGCGTCATCCACAGGCTGCTGTCTTCCCACCGGCCTTCCCTCCCCCTCCATTCGCGCTAACGAGGCGCTGCAGGCTGGTCTCTGCCTCTGCTAATTTTCCGCGCTGCGGTTACTCTCCTCACGCGGTGCCCCCTTGCCCGCAACGCAACTGAGCATCAACACTTCCCCGCTCCCCCCCAAGTCCTTTGGCGGCTTCGCAGAGTGTTCGCCCCTCCTTTCCAACGGACAGCGCGGCACAATGCCATGTTGCGACTCCCACACGGCCGCTGGCGCATCCTTTGGGGGTACAATCGGGCGCCTGTGCGCCCTGCGTGCCCAATCCAGTATGTCCCGTACTTCCCTTGCTAGGGGCTGGCATTGCCACGTGGTACATGACATGCGTGTGTGTAACGTGCTGTGCGCTGTCGCGGGTGCCACGGTGCTGGTCGGGATACCAGTACGCGCGTGTGTGGCGTGCTGTGCATTGCATATCAACAGCTCGCGGCCGAGCGGCTTGGAGTGTGTGCCATAAGCGCTAGTGACCGCTGTGTGTGACAGGGATCCATGGGGGGCTGTGGTATAGGCGGGGGGGAGGGGTTCAAGATAGGATGCGGTGAGGGCTGCGTGGTGCATACGACACCGAGGACGTGCCTGCACGGCCTGCCGTAACGTAGCGGTGGACACGGTGCGTTGCGGTGTGTGTGTTGAGAGCGAGTGCGGTGTTCTGCGGAACAGGGGAGAGCCCCTGCTTGTAGGTGTGGTGGCATGGCAACGGGGGTGAAGCAGCAAGCGGTGGGGGTGCCGTGGGGTTGTGTACCAGTAAGCAGTACAGGCTGCAAGCTAACGAACAAGGCAGTGGAATGCACTGCTTGCTACGAGACAACGAATGCGTGACAAACATCACTTTTATGTGCCAGGGGACGGCATTGTGGAGGGCCTGGGCGTTCTGTTGGGTCAGGGGTTGGGGCGTGCACTGGACGACGTTCGGGTGGGCTCTACAAAGAGCTCTGTCCTGCCAACGGCTGCACCGCCGTGAGCAAAGCCGTAACCGTCTCCTTCTACTGTGTCAGAATCAACATATCAATTATGAATAGGGTTTGTCCCATGCTGATTTGTATGCTGCTTTGCCGGGAACCGCAAGCCGGGTCAGCGATGGGGGACCGCAACACCGCGTGGAGGTGAACGACTAAATGTTATGATACTTGGGTTGGGCCCACTCACCAGCGCTCTCCAGCAGCAGCCCAGCGGCAGCAAGAGTCGCCGCGATCACGCGCTTCGCCGACGGAGCTCCAGCTTCCGATGTTGCGCGGCAGGCCAGCGCGATGGCACGCCCGCGCCGAGCGCCAGAGACGTGAACGGAAGGACGGACAGAGCGAGCAAGGAGCGACATGGTTGCGGCTTATTCGAGGTGATAGTGCAATCGACTTTGTGGCGATCGGGTAGCTAGACGAGAGGCATATATATTAAGTGTTTCGGAGCAACAGGGCTCTGGAGCGGAAGCAAAAGCTGCCAAAGTATTGACATGTTATAACGATATATTACTGCTTTAATTGACGGCTTAAGCGAAACGTTTGCCTGTCCCCAAGAAAATTACTAACTAGCAGACTGGTTGGACTTGCTACTTAACATGACTCTTGAAATGTCACGTACGTAAGCTAAGAATGCTTGACAAGACACGCAGCTGACAATAGCCGACGGCCCGCCCGAAGCGGCGGCAAGCTGCGTCAAGCAGCTCTTAGCCGGCCGGTGGCGAGTTGACCGGCCGCGATAACAAATGAGCGGGAGAGGCGGCCGCGGAGGCGGCCGCGGAGGGCGAGGCGGTGGCCGCTTTGGCGGGCCCCCGATGGGGCCGGTTGCTCGAGACGACGATGGCACCGTCCTTCCCACAGCCCCCGCGGGACCGCCACCGTTGTTTCCGGTAAGCTGTCCGGCGAACAGTGTGAGACTGCAGATCGTGGTGTCTAGCATGTTGTAAGCACTGGGCCTGGGTGTGGTGGGACAGCGTGGGGCTTAGGGACCTGTGCTGAGAGGGCGGGAAGGGGGTTGGGGGCTGTGGGGACGGCAGCCCCAGGCCCCAGACGCAGAGGGGCATGGAGCCTGGGGTCCTGGGGCATGTAGCTGCGCAGTATTGTATGTGCATTGTGCATTATTGTGCATTGTGCAGTATTGGGTGTGCAGCTGCCGGAAGCCGTGATTGCCAGTTTTGGGGGGCCGGCCAGAAGCGGTTGGTCACCGTGGGGTTTGGGGTCGTGGGCCTCGGACCATGGGACCCGCAGGGGCCGATGGCAGGGGGTGTTGGAGCCCCTGGAGCGTGTTGCTGCGCACTGCTGCGTGTAGCACACGCTGTCAGGCGGTGTCTTTGTCGGTGTTGGGTTGCAGGGCAGGGCAGGAGCTGTCTGCCAGGGTGGGGTTGGGGTTGGGCACGTGAAAGCAGGGCTGGGATGCACGCGGCCGAGGTGTCGAACAGGGTCTTAGTGGTCTCCCTGGCTCACCGTGGTTGCTCCAGGGGCCACGCCGTGTCAGGGGCCACCATTTGAGTACCAGGGTCCTGCAGACCTACATTGGAACCCAGCGTTCCCCTGATTGCCACACAGCCGTTGGGTTCGTTGAGGAGCCACGCAGAGCCAACGTGGTGGTCGGCGTGTCAGGGGCCACGTGCGGACGCAGCCACGGGCCGGGGCGTGTGGCGATGTTGCCTTGCCACGTGGACGTGCGCACGTGCATAAGCTGCCCGTGGGGACCATGGGTCATGGGCCGGGGCGTGGCATCAGGGGCCACGCCGTGTCAGGGCCACGTGGCCGCACGTGTCCGTGGACATCCCACCACCCACAGCCTGCCGCTTGCTTCGCCCTCTGCACCTTACCTGCTTGTTAGTATGCTACTGTGTCCCCGCAAATGCATTGCTAACCACTGCCTGCCGAACCAGCCATGGGCCGGGAACATGGGCCGAGCGGGGGATGGGCGGTGGTGGTGGTGCTTGTGTCAGGGGCAACGTCGTGTGACATGGACGTGCGTACGTGCATAAGCTGCCCGTGGGACCCATGGGTCGCGGGCGGGCAGGTGTGGGGCGGGTCTGGTGGCCATGTTGTGTCAGGGGCCACGTGTCCATGTGTCCACGTGCCGCCAAGCTCAATAGACTGTGCACACCCGCGCGGTGCGTGAGCGTACCGGAGGCGGAGTTGCCACAGCTGCAATGCCGACACGTACTATGATTGCACTGATCTTGAACGGCCGATGTAATCGCACATTTTCGGATTGGTGTGTCTAAAGTGTGTCCAAAGTGATGTTGGTCACTCACCGTGCCCTTACAGGAAGTGGAGCTGCCAGGCCTCCCGGAGATCACTGCGGCTGCAACTAAAAACACATACTTCAAGCAAAATGCATATATTATATCCAGTATCATGCTGATGACTACTGTGTGTTGACCACTTTCAATGTGTGTGCAGGAGGTGGAGCTGCCGGAACACCCGGAGGTGACCCCAAAGGACAAGATGCTGCTGGTGGGTGTGGGTTAACAGGGTGTGGGCTAGGGGTGTGGGTTAGCTTGATGGGGGGATGCCCGGCGGAGGCGACATCAAATGAGGAAATGCAGCTAGTGGTTGTGGGATAGGGGTGTTGGGGTTTTAGGTGTGGGTTAACTAGATGGAGGGGAGGAGGGGCGGCTGGGAGGGAGTGGGCATGCCGAATGACCAGGTGCTGGATGTGCGGGATGCGGGTTAAAATGGCGCGGGCTAGGGATGTGGGTTAACTAGATGG
>VFQN01008249.1_pt1 | contig 10656 bp, 7 predicted proteins | sample 3512371 | NCBI WGS metagenome assembly VFQN01 (sample SAMN10412370, study PRJNA504923) | tailings metagenome | isolation source: Replicate 2 from Balatoc abandoned mine | place: Philippines: Itogon, Benguet | collected 2017-08-28 | reverse complement strand
CACCAGGATCTCGCCGTCCTCGGCGATCCGGATCGTCACGCCCTTCACTGGTGGGCCGACCGTGTCCAGCCGCACCGCGCCCGGCGGATTGACCGCGATCACCGGCGAGGCCTCGGTCTGGCCGTAGCCCTGCAGCATCGGCAGGCCCAGGGCATGGAAGAACATGCCCACGTCCTGGTTCAGGGGCGCGCCGCCGCTGACCAGAGCCTTCAATCGGCCGCCGAAGCGCTGGCGGATCTTGTCGCGGACCAGCCGGTCGAGGATCCCGTCGAGGATTCCGTCGACAAGTCCGAGCCGCCCTTGCGCGTAGCGCTTCTGGCCGAGCTCCAGGGCTTTCGTGAACAGCCTTTCCTTGAGCCCGCCCTGGCGCTGCACCTCCGATCTGATCCGCTGGCGCAGGACCTCGTAGAGCCTGGGCACGCAGGTCATGATGGTCGGCCGCGCTTCCAGCAGGTTGGTGCGGATCGTCTCAGTACCTTCCGCGTAGTAGATCTCCGCCCCCAGCGCGATCGGGAAGAACTGGCCGGCCGTGTGCTCGTAGCTGTGCGAAAGCGGCAGGAAGGACAGGAACACCTCGTCGCCCAGCCCGATCCGGACCAGGAGGTCGTGGGCGCCGTCAACATTGGCCATGATGTTGCGATGGGTCAGCATGACCCCTTTGGGCCGGCCGCCCGTGCCGCTCGTGTAGATCAGGCAGGCGACGTCGTCGGGGCCGGCCTCGGAAAATTCCGGCACGGGCTGGGCCCGCATGCCCATGGCAAGCGCATCGTTCCACGTGAACGCGGAAACCGGCAGGTCGCCCACCTGGTCGAGCGGCTCCATGAACAAGACAGTCTGCGCGACCTTGCCGGTCTGCACGATCGCCGGGAGCAGCCGCTTGGCGAGCGAGCGGCCGGAGCAGATCACCAGCTTCGCGCCGCTATGCGCCAGGAGGTAGGCGTGGTCGTCGACCGTGTTGGTGGTGTAGGCCGGCACGGTGATGCCGCCGGCGGTCATCACCGCCAGGTCGGCGATGCACCATTCCGGGCGGTTCTCCGACACCAGCAGGACCCGGTCGCCCGGTTCCAGGCCGAGCTGGACGAGCGCCCGGGCCAGGTGCTGCACGTCCTGGGCGACGGCGCGCCAGGAGATCGGCCGGTAGGTGCCGTCCCGCTTCGACCAGAGGAAGGGAGCGTCGCCTTTGCGCTGCGCGGTGCGCTGGAACATCTCGACGAGATTGCGCCCCAGATGATCCGTCACCTGCTGTCCCCCGTAGGTCATGTCGATCCGGACGGTGAATCTCGTGGCACCGCACCCATATTCCGATGACGCGCGTAAGGGAGAACCGGTGTGCTGTCTATTCGTGTGGATCGGCTGATGGATAGCGAGGCTTCGGCGGCGGCGGGGCTGCCGCGCGACCAGCAGGGCCCGGCCTGGAACCTGGCCGACCTTTATCCGGCGCGCACCGATCCGCAGGTCGAGACGGACATCGCGCAGTGCAAGGCCGAGGCCGAGCGGATCGCTTCGACTTGGCAGGGCCGGGTGGCCGCCCTGTCCGGCGACGAGCTGGCCGACCTTTTGGAAGCCTTCGAGGCGCTGGATGACCGGCTGGGCCGGCTGGGCGCCTTCGCCTCGCTGCTGTTCGCCGCCGACCGCGACGATGCCGAGGTCGGCCGGTTCTACCAGAACATCCAGGAGCAGATCACCGCGGTCTCCTCCACCACCCTGTTCGTGACGCTGGAGCTCAACAAGATCGAGGAGGCCCTGCTGCAGGCCAAGGTCGAGGCCTCGGCCCGCCTTGCCCGGTTCCGGCCCTGGCTGCGCGATACCCGCGCCTGGCGGGAGCACCAGCTGGAGGATGCGGTCGAGAAGGTCCTCCTGGAAAAGCACGTCACCGGCCGCTCCGCCTGGGTCCGCCTGTTCGACGAGACCCTGGCCGCCCTGCGCTTCCCGTTCGACGGCAAGGACCTGACCAGCCAGGAAATCTTCGACAAGCTCTCGTCCAAGGACCGCGGCGTGCGCGAGCGGGCGGCGACCTCGATCGGCGAGGTGCTGGCGAAGAACCAGAAGCTGTTCGCGCGGATCACCAACACGCTGGCCAAGGACAAGCAGATCGAGGACGGCTGGCGCAAGTTCCCCCGCCCGATCAGCTCGCGCAACCTCGCCAACCATGTCGAGGACGAGGTGGTCGATGCGCTGATCTCGGCGGTCAAGGCCAGCTACCCCAAGCTCTCGCACCGTTACTATGCCCTGAAGGCGAAGTGGCTGGGGCTGGATCGCCTGGAATATTGGGACCGCAACGCGCCGCTTCCGGAGGAGTCGGACGCGCGGCTGCCCTGGACGAAGGCACGCGGCGTGGTGGTGGACGCCTACCGGCGGTTCTCGCCGAAGCTCGCCGACATCCTGAACGACTTCTTCGACAAGAACTGGATCGACGCCGAGCTGCGGCCCGGCAAGGACAGTGGGGCCTTCTGCCATCCCACCACCAGCTCGGTGCATCCCTATGTCCTGATGAACTACCAGGGCCGGCCACGCGACGTGATGACCCTGGCACATGAGCTGGGCCACGGCGTCCACCAAGTCCTGGCGGCGAAGCACGGGCCGCTCATGTCGCACACGCCCCTCACCCTGGCGGAAACCGCCTCGGTGTTCGGTGAGCAGCTGACCTTCCGCTCCCTGCTCGACGCCACCAGCGATCCGGTCGAGCGCCGTGTGCTGCTCGCCGGCAAGATCGAGGACATGCTGAACACGGTGGTCCGCCAGATCGCCTTCGTCGAGTTCGAGCGCCGGGTCCACGACGCGCGCCGCAAGGCGGAGCTGACGCCGGCGGAGCTTTGCGCAATCTGGATGGAGGTGCAGACCGAGAGCCTGGGGCCGATCTTCCATTTCCGCGAGGACTACCAGACCTTCTGGTCCTACATCCCGCACTTCATCCACGTGCCGTTCTACGTCTATGCCTATGCGTTCGGCGATTGCCTCGTGAACTCGCTCTACGCCGTCTTCGAGCAGAACCCCGAAGGCTTCGAGCCGAAATATCTGGAACTCCTGAGTGCCGGGGGAACCCTGCGTCACCGGGAGCTGCTGGCGCCATTCGGGCTGGACGCGACCGATCCGGACTTCTGGAGCAAGGGCCTGAGCGTTCTCGAAGGCTTCATCGACGAACTGGCCACCGAACTGGAAAAGGCGAACATCGCCGATGAGCAAACAGCTTAAGCCGCCGGCCACCTCGGAGAACAGCTTTGCCGGCCGGATGAGCCGCTACGCCCAGGTGGGCGGCTCGGTTGCCGGCCAGGCCGCGCGGATCGCCAGCAACCGCTTCCTGAACCGCAACCCAGACCGCGCCGCCGGCGCCAATGATCTGCGGGCAGCGCTGGGCGGGCTGAAGGGCCCGCTCATGAAGGTCGCGCAGATGCTGGCGACCATCCCGGACGCCCTGCCCCCGGAATATGCCGAGGAACTGGCCAAGCTGCAGTCCTCGGCCCCGCCCATGGGCAAGCCCTTCGTGCGCCGGCGCATGGCCACGGAACTCGGGCCGGACTGGCGCAGCCGCTTTGCCGAGTTCGACCTGGATGCGGCGGCTGCCGCCTCGCTCGGCCAGGTGCACCGGGCGACCCTGCAGGACGGCAGGGTGCTGGCCTGCAAGCTGCAGTACCCGAACATCGAATCCGCGGTCGACGCCGACCTGGCCCAGCTCAAGATCCTGTTCGCGGTCTATCGCCGCTGGGACAAGTCGATCGACACCAGCCGGATCTACGACGAGATCGCCGACCGGCTGCGCGAGGAGGTCGACTACGAGCGCGAGGCACGGCACATCCGGCTCTACGCGCATATCCTGCGCGACCAGCGCCACGTCTCGGTGCCCGAGGTGGTGCCGGAACTGTCGACCCGGCGGCTGCTCACCATGAACTGGCTGACCGGCCGGCCGCTGATGCAGTTCCGCGAAGCCGACCAGGAGGTGCGCAACCAGATCGCGGTCGCCATGTTCCGCGCCTGGTACATCCCGTTCTACCGGACCGGCGTGATCCATGGCGATCCGCATCCCGGCAACTACACGGTGCGCGAGGACCACGGCGTCAACCTCCTGGACTTCGGCTGCGTCCGGGTGTTCCCGCCCTCGTTCGTGAAGGGCGTCATCGACCTTTACTGGGCGCTGGCGCGGGGCGACCGTGAGCTGGCGGTTTCCGCCTACAAGCGCTGGGGCTTCCACGGCCTGTCCAACGCCACCATCGACGTCCTCAACGAGTGGGCCGGCTTCCTGTACGCGCCGCTCATGAAGGACGAGCCGCGGCTGATCCAGCAGACCAATAGCGGCCAGTATGGCCGTGAGGTGGCGCAGAAGGTCCACCAGAAGCTGCGCGAGGTGGGCGGGGTGACGCCGCCGCGCGAGTTCGTGTTCATGGACCGCGCCGCCGTCGGCCTGGGCTCGGTGTTCATGCACCTGAAGGCCAACATCAACTGGTACCGGCTGTTCATCGACCTGATCGAGGACTTCGACGAATCGGCACTTGCCCAGCGCCAGGACGAGGCCATGACGATCGCGGGTCTGCGCGGGCTGACCGCCGATCCGGTGTGATGGTCAGGCGGCCGGCAGCGGCTGCCCGTCCGGTTCCGGCAGGAGGGCGCCGGCTGCCTGCGGCGATGCCAGGAGGTAGCCCTGCGCGGCGTCGCAGCCAGCCGCGATCAGGCGCGCCAGCTGCTCCTCCTGCTCTACCTTCTCGGCCACCACCCGCTTGCCCAGGCCGTGCACCAGCAGGATCAGGCCGCGCACGATCGCTTCCATGCCGGCGTCCCGCGCCATCGCCTCGATCAGGACCCCGTCGATCCTGGCCTCGTCGAACGGGAAGTCCGCCAGCACGGCGAGTGGACACCGGCCGGACCCCAGGCCGTTGATGCTGATCCCTACCCCGAGGCTGGCAAGTTCCCGGAAGCCGTCCACGGGGTCCGTCCGCGCGAGATCGCACACCACCCCCTCGTCCATCTCCAGGCGGAGGAGGCCGGGCGGCAGGCCGGCCTGCGCCAATGCCGCCCGGACCGTGGCGACGAGATCCGGGCGGCGCGCTTCCTGGGAACTCATGTTGACGGTGACCGGCAGCGGGTGGCCGGCACGTGCCCAGGCGGCCGCCTGCGCACAGGCAGCCTGCAGGACCCAGTCCCCGAGCGTGGCGATCAGGCCGCAGCTTTCGGCAAGCGGCACGAACGTACTGGGCGGGATCCAGCGCCCGTCGGCGCTGTGCCAGCGGCATAGCGCCTCCACCCCGATCATGCTGCGGTCGGGCAGCGCCAGGATCGGCTGGAACACCAGGTCGAGCTTGCCCTCCTCCAGCGCCTGCACCAGGCCAGCCTGGAGGCTGCGCGCCCGGGCCAGCTCCTCGTCCATCTCCTTGCGGTAGACGACGAACCGGCCGCGGCCGGCTCCCTTGGCCCGGTAGAGGGCGATGTCGGCCGCCCGCAGCAGGGCTTCGTCGCTGCCGCCCGCCTCGGGAAACAGCGCCACGCCGATGCTGCAGGAAACCTCGATGATGTGGTCGTCCCAGGTGAACGGCCGCGCCAGAACGTCGAGCAGCCGGCCCGCCAGGAGCTGGGCTGCCGCCTCCTCGGTGATGCCGACCTGGATCAGCGCGAACTCGTCGCCACCCAGCCGTGCCGGCGAATCCGTTTCGCGGACCACCGCCGCGAGCTTGCGGCCGACGTCCTGCAACAGGGCATCGCCGCAGCCATGCCCATGCACATCATTGACCTTCTTGAAGCCGTCGAGGTCGATCAGCATCAAGGCGACCCGGTCGCCGTCGCGGCGGGCGCGGTTGAGCGCCTGGCGCAGGCGGTCGTGGAACAGGACGCGGTTCGGCAGCCCGGTCAGGGCGTCGTGATGGGCGAGATGGGCGATCTCCGCCTGGGCGGCGATCCGGCCGGTGATGTCCTCGATCAGCATCAGGATCGTGTCGATGCCACCATCCGGCCGGCGCGCCACCGAGACATGCGCCGCGCAGTGCAACATGCGCCGGTCGCGGGTCCAGGCGCGCGACGTCATCTGCACCGAGCTGATCGCCTCGTCGCGGATCGCGCGATAGGCAGCGCTGCGTCGGGCTTCGTCCGCCTCGTGGATCAGGCCGATGTCGTCGAGGCTGCGGCCCAGCACCTCCTGCTCCGTCCAGCCGAACATCTGCTCCGCCCGGCCCTTCCAGGTGCTGATCCTGCCAGGATGGCCCTGGGAATAGTCGAGCTCGACGACGGCCAGCGGCGTGTTGGAAATGTGCCGGCTCAGGAGCTCCACGCTGCGGCGCAGTTGCTGATCGACAGGCGGGCCGTGCTCCTCCACCCGGATCGCGTCGTCGCTCCCGCGGCGGCGGCGCTTCCAGTAGATCAGGCCAGCGGCGCCTGCGACGCCCAAGGCAAGCCAGCCGATCAGCTCATGCAGCGATGCCTGTGGAACAGCTTCTCCCCCGGCAGGCTCCGCGCGCAGACGCAACGGCGCGAGCAGGCAGATCATCATGCCGACGAGCAGCAGTTGGATCGCGACCCTTGCCCTGATCCTCCGGCTCATGCCGGTCCGTTGAGCTTGGCTCCGTCCTTCTGGCCCGATCCGCCCGCACAACAACATCGGAGGCTCCCTGAGGCGCGGACGAGCCGAGGTGAGATCATATGACCTGGTCGCCTGCCCCATCCAATAGACGGGCTAGGCCACCCAGGTAAGCCGATCAGGAACAAAGCGTACTATGTGACACTCAAAGAATCAATTCCTGCCTGTCCGGTCGCCGGAAGGTGCAGCTCCACCTCGCGGCGACCTACCTCATACTTGCGTGGCGTCGACGTTGAGCGCGATGTTCTTCAGCTCACTGTATACATCCAGGGCTTCCGTGCCCGGCTCGCGGGTGCCGTTTCCGGAAAGACCCAGGCCACCGAAGGGCATGTGCGCCTCGCTGCCGTGCGTGCCGGCATTGATCACGGTCACGCCGGCACGCGCCCGTGCGCAGAAGGTCAGGCCACGGTCGAAGGACCGCGTGTGGATGCAGGCGGTCAGGCCGTACGGCACTGCATTGGCGAGCTGGATGGCATGGTCGAAGCCGTCGGCGCGGTACAGGCAGGTCACCGGCCCGAACAGCTCGGTCCGGCTGATCTCGTCCGAAGGATCGACCTGGTCCAGGATCGTGGGGGTCATGTAGTAGCCCTCGGCCAAGCCCTGTGCTTCGGCGCGCCCACCTCCGGCCAGCACCCTGGCGCCCCGCCCCTTGGCCGCCTCGACCGCCGCCAGCATGTTGGCGAGCTGCCGGGCATTGATGACCGGGCCCAGGTCGTCGTTGTCGCCGTTGCCGAGCGTGAGCGCCCGCGTGGCCGCCACGAGCCGCTCGGCGAACCGGTCGTAGATCGGGGCGTGCAGGATGATCCGGCTGCCGGCGGCACAGCGCTGCCCGGCATTGCTGAACGCCGACAGGACCGCCCAGCGCACCGCCTTGTCCAGGTCGGCGTCGTCCATCACCACGAACGGGTTCTTGCCGCCGAGCTCCAGGCTGATCTTCTTGAGCCGCGCCCCGGCCAGCTCGGCCAGCCGCCGCCCGACCCGGGTGGAGCCGGTGAAGCTCACCACGTCGACCTCATCGTGCAGCACCAAAGGCTCGCCCGCTTCCGCCCCGAGCCCGTGCACCACGTTGAGGACGCCGGCCGGCAGGCCTGCCTCCAGGGCCGCGCGCGCCGTCCAGGACGCCGTGAACGGCGTGTCCTCCGCCGCCTTCAGCACCACGCCATTGCCGCAGATCAGCGCCGGGAAGACCTTCCAGGCGACGTTGGCGATCGGCGTGTTGGCCGCGATGATCAGCCCGGCCACGCCGGCCGGCGTGCGCACGGTCAGGTTGAGCTTGCCGGGCGTGCCGGAGGGGATGGTCCGGCCGAACAGCCGCTGCCCCTCGCCCGCGAAGAACCGCGCGCACTGCACGGCGGCACCCACCTCGCCCCTGCCTTCCTTCAGCGACTTGCCGGTCTCGGCCGCCACCACCGCGCCGAGCTCGTCGGTCTTCGCCTCCATGACATTGGCGATCCGGTGCAGGATCTGCCCGCGCTGCACCGCCGGCATGTCGGCCCAGCCCGGCTGCGCCGCCTTCGCCGCCTGGACCTCATCGTCGACATCGGCCGCCGCGGAGCTCGCGATCCGCGACTGCAGCCTGCCCGAATGCGGGTCGAACTTCTCGATCCGCTCGCCGCCGCGCGCTGCCACCTCGCGGCCGCCGATATGGTTGTCCAGGGTGCCGGGGATGGTCATGCTACTGCCTTCGGATCGAACGGGTCGACGAGAGGAACGCCAAACACCGCGAAGTCGCGGGTATCGTGGGTGGCGACGGTCAACGAATGAAGCGATGCGACGGCGGCGATTTCGGCATCCGCCACGCCGGCTGGCCGGCCGAGCTGCTCGGCCTTGGCGCGGAACGTACCGCCGCAACGTGCCGCCACCTCGTTGAGGGGAAGGATCCGACCCCGGAACCGGCGTTCCAGCAGGTCGACCAGCCCACGGACGAGCGCATCCCGCCTCTTTCCATACGGCAACCGCTCGATGCCGTAGACGATCTCCTGGATCGTCGTTGCTGCGAGGAAGAGCTCCTGCAGTACCTGCCGTCCGAGCCAGTCCAGGACCTGAGGGTCGCCCTGGTTCTTCATCAGCTCGGCCACGACATTGGTATCGAGTAGGAACCTCATCGTTCTTCGAACGGGTTGGACGGTACCGAGTAGTCGTCCGGGACAGTGATGTCCCAGTCGTCATCCTCAGGCTTGGGGCCGCTGGTGAGAAAGGCGACCAAGGCCGGGCCGGTCAGCTTCTCGTCCGGCTTGGCGGCGTCCGTGAGCAAGGCGCGCACCTCGGCTTCCATGGACCGGCCCCGCTCCCTCGCCAGCTCCTTCAGCCGGGTGACCACCCAGTCATCGACATTGCGTACCAGGATCGTCGCCAGCGGGACCTCCACCTGCTGCTAGCATATGCTAGCAACAACGGCGGCCTTCGTCACCAGGCTGTCCAGCCGCCATCGATGCGGAACTCGGCCCCGGTCGCATAGCGCGATGCGTCGGAGAGCAGGTAGACCATGATCCCGACATAGTCGTCGGGCTCCGCCATCCGGCCGACCGGCATCTTCTTCAGGTAGCCTTCGAGGAAGCGCGGGTCCTGGTTGGCGAACACGCCGGCGAGCGTCACGCTGTTCACCCGCACGCCCTTGCCCGCCCAGTAGGTCGCGAGGTAGCGGGTCAGGTTGTAGAGGGCCGACTTGCTGGCCGAATAGGCCACCGGCTTGAAGAAGGTCTCGGTCTCGCTGCGCCGATACTCGTAGATCGACTGGTCAGGCGAAACGACGCCGTAGATCGAGCCGATCAGCACGATCGAGCCCCGGCCGGCCTTGGCCATGGCGCCGCCGAACACCTGGCAGCACAGCATGACCCCGGTGACGTTGACGTCCAGCACCTTGCGGAACGATTCGACTGGATAGTCCTCGAACGGCCCGTTTTCCGAGGCAGGCGCGTTCGGCGGGCTGTCCAGCGCCGCGTTGGCGATCAGGCCGGACGGCGTGCCGAGCCGGTCCTCGATCCGCCGCAGCGCTGCCTGGAGTGCAGCACGGTCGGTGACGTCGGCCGCCAGCGCCAGGGCGCGGCCATCGGCGCAGGCCTCCTGCAAGGATGCCGGCAGGCGGGAAATGTCGTCATGGCGGTCGAGGAGGGCGACCTTCGCCCCCCTCTCCACCAGGGCCGCCGCATAGGCGCTGCCGAGCTGGCCCAGCGCGCCGGTGACGATCACGACGCGCCCGGCCAGGTCGAACAGCGGATCACGCACGGGCAAGGCCTTCGAGCGTGATGTTGTCGTCCGCCGCCAGCGCCGCCGTCAGCTTCTGGCCGATCACCACGTTCATCTGGTAGGGCGGCAGGCCGTCGTTCGGCGACTTGATCGCGATGTCCGAGCGGGTCAGCACATGGCCCGCCGGCAGGTCGCGGGCGGCCACCAGCTTCTTGGCCATCTTGAACAGCGGCTTCTCTTCCGAGGGGTACTGCTTCTTCACCCCGTCGCCCATGGCGATCCGGGCGCGCTTCAGGTCGCGCACCAACTTCCGCATGCCGACCGGCTCCAGGGAGAAGGCGTGGTCGGTGCCCTTCATGGTTCGGTCGAGGGTGAAGTGCTTCTCGACCATGCGCGAGCCCAGCGCATAGCCCAGCAGCGGCATGGCGATGCCGGAATCATGGCTGGAGAAGCCGATCACGATGTCCGGGAAAGCCTTGCGGTAGGTCTCGATCACCCGCAGGTTCAGCTCTTCCCAGGCCGGCGGGTAGCCCGCCGTGCACTGCAGGATGCAGAGCTGCCGGTTGATCGGCATGATCGTCTCGTAGGCCCGCTTCACGTCGTCCATGGTGGCGCCACCGGTGGACACGATCATCGGCTTGCCGAGCTTCGCGACGTACTCGAGCAGCGGCGTGTTGATGATGTCGCCGGACGCGATCTTGAAGGCCGGCATGTCCAGCGCGTTGAGGAAATCGGCGCTCTCGAAGTCGAACGCGGTCGAGAAGAAGGCGATGCCCTTCTGCTTGCAGTAGTTCGCCAGTTCGACATACTGCTTGTCGTCGAACTCCAGGGCCTCGCGATGCTCGCCATAGGTCGAGCCGAAAGCGTTCTCGGAGTTGTACGAGCTCGCGTACACCGACTTGGTGAACAGAGCG
>VFQN01008248.1_pt1 | contig 10657 bp, 6 predicted proteins | sample 3512371 | NCBI WGS metagenome assembly VFQN01 (sample SAMN10412370, study PRJNA504923) | tailings metagenome | isolation source: Replicate 2 from Balatoc abandoned mine | place: Philippines: Itogon, Benguet | collected 2017-08-28 | reverse complement strand
AAAAATTGGAACAATTATAGTCCAATATCGCACGATAGTTACCGGTCAGCAAATAAGCGGTCTTTCCAGGACCATCGGGTTCGAGCAACGTCGCCTGCACCTGCCCGTCAGGCCAGCGGCCGCTGACGGTCTGGAAGCCGTCGGCGCGCCATTCGGCCATGCTCCGCCAGCGGCTGTAGCGCGCGAACACGCGCGGGCAGCGGGTGGGCTGAAGGCGGCTTGCCATGGCGGTACGGTTGTAGCCCGCAGGCACCTGGACTGCGACACCCCATGGCTGCCCGGCACGCCAGCCCGCACGGCGCAGATAAGCGCCGATCGATTCGATCGCATCGGCTTCGCTCGACCAGATGCGCGCGACGCCGTCGCCATCGCCGTCCTCGGCGACGTCGAGATAGACCGACGGCAGGAACTGCGGATAACCGAACGCCCCCGCCCAGCTGCCCTTCAGCACGTCGCGCGGCACGCCCTTCTGCACCATCTCGAGCGTTGCGAGAAATTCGGGCTCGAACAGGGTGCGGCGGCGCCCTTCATAGGCGAGCGTCGCCAGCGCCTCGGGAAGATCGAAACCGCCGGTCACTTTACCGTAAGCGGTCTCATGACCGTAGATCGCGATCATGATGCTCGTGGGGACGCCGGTACGCTGTTCGATACGCGACAGCAAAGGCAGCAGCCTGTCGTGCACGCGCCGGCCGCCGCCGATCCGCGCGGCATCGACATGTTTCGCCTTGTATGGCGCAAAATTAGGGATCGGCGTGTCGTTGCTCGGCGGCGCGCCCAGATTGTCGCGGTCGAGCGCGACGACGCGGGCGTTGTAGCGAAGCCCGGCGGTCACGCGGTCGAAAGTCGCGCGGGTAACTCCGCGCGCTTGTGCCTTCGGCCAGAGCGACTGGACATAGGCATCGAAACCCGGGTCGCCGCTCTGGGCATGCAGCGGCGCCGATGCCGCCATCGTCCATGCCGACAGGACGACACCTGCCAATCCGAAAAGACGTCCGATTCTGAAAGTGCTAGCGCGTGTCATTGTCCCACCCATAGGGATTGTCTGACACAGATGCACGCGGCTTGGCCACCCCCTGCCCGGCATTGCTCGGGACAAGCCGAGTCATATCCGCGATGGAACGAGCCCGGCAGGTTTCGCTTGCCGATAGGCCGGGGCGCGCTATGGCGACGCGCGAGGACAGGTGGCCGAGTGGTTTAAGGCAGCGGTCTTGAAAACCGCCGTGGGTGCAAGCTCACCGTGGGTTCGAATCCCACCCTGTCCGCCATCACCGCGCCGGAATCAGGCAGTCGGTGTAGAGGCCAAAATTACCTGCCAGCGGTTCGTTCACCGTATGCAGATAGACCGGATGCCGGATCCCTTTCGCAAGCGCGCGTTTCTCGCCGGGCATTGTGACGGCCCATAAGTCGAACGCGTTGATGCTCTTCCGCCAATTGTCGTCCGCTTGCCGGTACGCCGTAAAGATGATGCGGTCGAAACCCAGCTTCTTAACGGCGGCATATTGGCTCATGTCGTAAATCTGGGGGATCAACTGCTTGGTGCCGAGCGAGCGTACAAGAAGCGGCAGATATTCGTTCCCCGACTTCATGTCGGTGACGATTGAGACGTCGGGGTGACGCGTTAGCCAAGCGCTCAGCGCTGCGATGCTCGTGCCGCTGAGACTGTCTTCATCATGACCGAGCTCGATCTTTCCGTCGATCACGATGAAATCGAGTTCAATTAGGTGAAAGCCGTGTTTGACCGCCAAGTCCATGGCTCTGAGATTATTTGCATAAACCTCGTCGGGCAGCCCCCCGCCCGCATGGGCGATCAGGGGGTTCGGTACGGGCGTATAGGCGGCGCATCGCGGCTCCGGGCGGAGGAGCATATAGCCCCCGACCAAGCCGACAGCGGCGATGCAACCGATCAATATCCTGTTCACGCGCCCAATAGGCCGCACACACGAGCAAAAGCAATCAGGCCGCATCGTGAAAGATCACGCCCAGTGTGAACCGTTCGCCGCGTCGGACTTCGCTGACGCCGTGACGCAGCTTGACACGATAGGTTCCGCGCGCTCCGGTTCGAGGCGCTTCGTTGACGGCGAAGATCACTGCATCGCCCTGTTGCAGCGGCACGACATGCGGCCGCGACTGCATGCGCGGGCGCTGCTCACTGATGACAAACTCGCCGCCTTCGAAATCTTCTCCGGGCTGCGAAAGCAAGATTGCGATCTGGAACGGGAAATGCACCGCGCCGTACAAGTCCTGATGGAGGCAATTATAGTCGCCAGCGCCATACCGCAGGATAAGAGGCGTCGGTCGTGACTGCCCCGCCAAGGCGCATTGCGCGAGAAAAGTCGAATGTTCGGCGGGATAAAGCGTCGACCGACCCAGTTTTGCCGCCCACTCATTCGCCAGCATCGCAAGCGGCAAGTAGAAATCTGAGCGCAGCGCCGCGATCAGATCAGGAAACGGATAACCGAAGTAGCGATACTCGCCGCGGCCGAAGCCGTGTCGCTGCATGACCACCGTGCTACGATAACGGCTATCGTCTTCGTAACCCACCCGAAGCGCGGCACATTCGTCGTGATTGAGCAGCTGCGGCAGGATGTGCCACCCCTTCGCCTCCATGTCCTGCGCAAGTGCAGCCCGATCCAGCGAGGCTGCATGATTTATCGAGAGCACATTCAACCCTTTCGATGTCCGTCCGACTGCGATCGCCGCTAGCCCGATTACCCCGTCGCAACGCCCCGTTTCTTGCGCTGAAACCTCCCGGCGCAAAAATTTCCAAGGCGCTGCTCCAGCGGCTCCGTCTTGTGATCGACCCCGGAGCCCCCCGCCCGGGTTGTGATCAAAAGAGGGAATTTCATGCGCAAGACTTTGCTGGCCTCCACCTGCCTGGCCGCGATCATCACCACCCCCGTTCATGCCGAAACGACCATCACCACCGCGACGACCGCGCCGGTCCGCACGTCGACGATCAAGGCGGGCGCGCCCGACGACATCAAGATCACGACGACGGGTTCGGTGAAGCCCACCGGCGGCACCGCGGTCACGATCGACAGCAATCACAAGGTCGTCAACGAGGGCACGATCGAGATCACTAACGCGAACGGCGCGACGGGTATCTTCGCCAACGCCGGCACCACGGGCGGTATCACCAATGCCGCGGGCGCCAAGATCACGATCGACGAAAGCTATGCGCCGACCGACATCGACAATGACGGCGATATCGACGGCCCGTTTGCCGTCGGCAGCAACCGCACGGGCATCGCGACCGGCGGCGCCTTTACCGGCAACATCGTCAACGCCGGCGCGATCGCGATCGAGGGCAATGACTCGGCGGGTATTCGCCTCGGTGGCCCGCTGACGGGCAATTTCACCAATGACGGCACGATCACCGTCCTCGGCGACCGCGCGCTCGGCGTCGGAATGCAGAATGTAACGGGTAATGTCCGTCTGGCCGGTTCGATCACCGCGACCGGTCAGGACGCCGTCGCCGCGCGTCTCGCTGGCAACATCACCGGTGCGTTGGTTGTTCAGGGCAATCTGACCGCGACCGGCTACCGCTTTACCACGCCGCCGGCAGATCCGTCGAAGCTCGATGCCGACGATCTGCTGATCGGCGGTCCCGCGCTGTCGATTGAGGGCAATGTGACCGGTGGCATCATCGTCGCAGTCCCGCCGAAGGACACCAAGCCCGACGACAAGGACGAGGACAAGGACGGCATCGACGACGACAAGGAAGGCAGCGGGGCGATCCGGTCGTTCGGTTCGGCACCGGCGCTTCGTATCGGTTCGGCGACGCAGGACGTCACCATCGGCCCGGTTGCCGGGACGGGCACCAACTTCGGCCTGATCATCGACGGCACCGTCGTGGGCAACGGTCTTTATGCCGGCAAGGACGCGACCGCGATCCAGCTTGGCGGCATGGGCCGCAACGTCAATATCGCGGGCGGCATCGGGATCGGCGGCAACGTGACCGCGATTTCCAAAGACGCGTCGGCGACTGGTATCCGGGTCGGCAGCGGCGCGACTACCCCCGAAATCCGGGTGGCAGGTAAGATCGAAACCTCGGGTGGCAGCGCCGCAACGGCGATCACCACCGGTCTGCTGATCGAAGCCGGCGGCAATGTCGGGATGATCCGCAACAGCGGCTCGATCACCGCCAAGGCCGGCGGCGACAACGGCACCGCGCGCGCAATCGTCGATCTGTCGGGTACCGTCACGACGATCGAGAACAGCGGTACGATCAGCGCGACCGGCGCGCTCGCGACCTCGGATCGCAACCTTGCGATCGACGTGTCGGCGAATAATGGCGGCGTGACGGTCAAGCAGACCGCGGTCGCAGCGGGGATCACCGCGCCGAGCATCACGGGCGACGTCCGCTTCGGCGGCGGCAACGACATATTCGACATCGCCGACGGTGCGGTGAAGGGGAACAGCTATTTCGGCGCCGGCAACAATCGCCTTGCGCTGTCGGGCGACGCCACCTACGCGGGCCTTGCGCGCTTCGGTGGCGGGAACGACACGATGGCGCTTGCCGGTTCGTCGTCCTTCACCGGTACGGCCGATTTTGGCGGCGGCAGCGATGTCCTGACCATCGCCGGCACCGCGAAATTCGTCGGCAAGCTGCAGAACTCGCAGGGCCTCGCCGTCTCGGTCGATGCCGGCACCTTCGACATCGGCGGCGCGGCGACGATCTCGTCGCTGGCGGTAACCAACAAGGGCTCGCTGGCCGTCATGCTGGACAATGGCGCCGACGGCACCGCGCTCAACGTCAGCGGCAATGCGAGCTTCGGCGCGGAATCGAAGCTGATCCTCAAGCTCAAGAATATCGAGAGCGCCGAGGGCAATCATATCGTCCTGACCGCCGGCTCGCTGACGGGCGCGAGCAATCTGACCGCCTCGTCAACGCTGCTGCCTTTCCTTTACAAGGGCACGCTTACCTCGACTGCGAACCAGCTGACCGTCAATGTCGCACGTAAGAGCATCGCCGACCTCGGCCTCAACCGTTCGGAGGGCGGCGCGTTCGATGCCGTGATCGACGCGGTATCCGCCGACCAGAAGATCGAGGACGTGTTCCTGGGCATCACCGACGGCGATCAGTTCCGCAACCAGCTGAGTCAGATGCTTCCCGAGCATGAGGGCGGCGTCTTCGAAACCGTCACCTCGGGTTCGCGCGCATTGTCGCGCTCGCTTCAGGATCCGACGGCGCCCTATCAGGACGAAGGCAAGTGGGGCTACTGGGTCAATCAAGCCGTGTGGGGCACCTCGAAGGGTGTCGGCAACACCGCGGGCTATGACGTCAGCGGCTGGGGCCTGTCGCTTGGCGGCGAAATCAAGTCGAGCGTCGGCAACTTCGGCGCGTCGGTCGCTTTCCTCAACGGCAAGGACGGCAACAGCAGCAACGAGAGCGAAGTGACGTCGAGCCAGTTCGAAGGCGCGCTGCACTGGCGACTTGCATCGGACGGCTGGCTGGCGAGCGCCCGCGTCTCGGGCGCGCCGATCAGCATGAAGGGCTCGCGCGTCTTTATCGCGGGAACGGGTTCCGAACGGATCGAAAAGACGATGAAGGGCAAGTGGGACGCGACCCTGTTGTCGGCGTCGGGGTCGCTCGCCAAGGATACCCGCGTCGGGGGCTTCACGCTGCGTCCGGCGGTCGCCGTCGATTATTTCAAGCTGAAGGAAGACGGCTATCAGGAAACCGGCGGTGGCGACGCGCTCGATCTGAAGGTGCTCGACCGCGATAGTGATGAACTGTCCGTAACCGGGACGATGACCGTCGGCCTCGAATTCGGCGGTGCCGATCAGTATGACGGCTGGACGCGCTTCGAGCTCGAAGGTGGCCGCCGCCAGATCGTCAGCGGCACGCTGGGCACGACGACAGCGTCGTTCAAGGATGGCACGCCCTTCACTCTTACTCCAGAGGATCGCACGAGCGGCTGGGTCGGCCGTCTCCGCGGCATCGTCGGTAATTCGGCCTTTCAGGTCGGCGGCGAAGTGTCCGCGGAGGAACAGCAAAGCCACATCGGCTGGGCTTTCCGTGCGAGCCTGCGGGTCGGCCTCTAGCCCCCTCGGCTGGCCCGCAGCAAGGGGGAAGCCCCTCCCTACCCCCGCTTCCCCCTTGCCATGGCTCGATGTGAAAGATGCAGATGCAGCAACCGGTACATATTTTTCTGGATATTGGCCCGGCTGTACCGGGCGGTGACGGCGTCCTGCGGTTGCATGGGCGCCGCTTGCCGCTATATGGCGGCATCATCAGGGGCCCGGATGGCGTGCGACACTGGCTCGCGCGTCAAAAGCAGATGGCGTTCCAAAGCAAGCAATCGATGACCGAGGCTAATGACCGGACCGACGCTCTGCAGGGCATCGAGGGCGTATTGCTCGCCAACCGCGCGCGGATCGTGCGGTTTCTGCAGGTGCGCGGCGCTGGCGACGCGGCCGAGGACCTGTTTCAGGATCTGTGGATGCGCCTGACCGAACGGCGCACCGGCCCGATTGCCGATCCCCTGTCCTATGTGATGCGCGCAGCGAACAATCTGATGCTCGACCGGTATCGTTCGGCGCGCCAGAGCGACCTGCGTGATCAGGCGTGGACCGACGCCAACAGCACGGGTGATCCATCAGCCGAACGCGCGCTGATCTCGCGCCAGCAGCTCGCGCTGATCGAACGGGCCATCGCCGCGACCGGCGAACGCCCGGCACGTATCTTCCGGCGCTTCCGGATGGATGGCATTCAGCAGCGCGAGATCGCCGGCGAGTTGGGGATCAGCCTCAGCACGGTCGAAGCCGACCTGCGCAAGGTATATGCGGCCATCGCCGCCGCGCGGAGACAGTTCGATGCATGAGGAGGCGAAAACGGCCGCCGAGGCGCGGGCGATCGACTGGGTCATCCGCCAGCGCGATCCGGCGTTCGACGATTGGGACGGCTTTGCCGACTGGCTTGCCGAAGATCCCGGACATGCCGAGGTTTATGACGCGCTCGCCGTGCTCGACGAGGATCTGCAGAATTTGGCCCCGGAGGTGAATCCGGCGGTGATCATCTATCCCGAAGAACGCCGGCGCCCGTCGCGGCGGATGTGGTTCGGCGGTGCGATGGCGGCCGCTCTGGTCGCGGCGATCACGCTCCCGAATATCGGACTGTTCGGCGATCCGAACCGCATCGAGACCATGGCGGGCGAGCATCGCACGATCGCGCTGTCCGATGGATCGAAGATCGAGGTCAACGGCGCATCGGTCGTGACGCTCGACGAAGAACGTCCCCGTTTTGCCCGGCTGGAATCGGGCGAGGCGATGTTCCATGTCGTTCACCGCGACGATGATCCCTTCGTCGTCGAAGCCGGCGGTTCGCGTATCGTCGACCTCGGTACCGCTTTCAACGTCGTGCGCCGCGATCGCCAGACGTCGGTTGCGGTGTCCGAAGGCGTCGTCCTTTACAATCCGGAGCGCGAAAAAGTTCGTGTCGTTGCCGGTCAGGCGATCGATGCGCGCGACGGCGACGGCAAGATACCCGAGGTGCGCGCCATCGATGTCGCCAATGTTGGCGGCTGGCGGTCGGGCCTCCTCGTCTATAACGGCGCGCCGCTATCGGTGGTCGCAGAGGATTTGAAGCGCACGGCGGGGATCGAAATCGACGTTACGCCGGAAGCGGCGGGCTCCTCGTTCCGAGGTGCGCTGATCATCGACAAGGATCGCGCGCGCACCGTTGCCGATCTGGCCGCCTTGTCGGGCACGAAGGCCGAACGGCGCGGCGATGGCTGGGTGCTGACGCGATAGGCATGGCGGGGCGGCTCTCCCCTGCACTGGCGTTCGCGCTGCTGGCATTGCCCGCGCAGGCGATGGCGGCCGAGGAGCGCAGTTTCGACGTCCCGCGCGGCACGTTGTCGGCCAGTCTGCCGCAGCTCAGCCGTCAGGCCGGCGTCAGCATCAGCGTCGTCGATGGGCGGCTGTGGCAGATGGACGTCAAGCCGGTGCGCGGCCGCATGAGCGTCGAGTCGGCCATCAGACGCATGTTGTCGGGAACCGACGCGCGCGCGGTTCGCGTCAGCGCGACGAGCTGGCGGATCGAGCGCCGCCCTGCCCCGCCCCGCCTCGTGCGCCGCCCTGCTCTGCCTCGGCTTGCACCGCAGCCGCAGAAGCCCGAGCTCGATCAGGATTATGTCGCCGCCGCGAGCGACGAAATCATCGTGACCGCGACGAAGACCGACCTGCCCTATTCGCGCTTTGCCGGTGTCGCGACGCAGATCAGTGGCGAGGATCTGGCATTCGGTGGCGAACGTGGGACCGAGTCGATCCTCTCGCGCATGGCGACGGTGTCGTCGACTCATCTCGGCTCGGGGCGCAACAAGCTGTTCATCCGCGGCATCGCCGATTCCAGCTTCACCGGCCCGACGCAGGCGACCGTCGGTCAGTATCTCGGCGACATCCGGCTGAGCTACAACGCACCCGACCCCGATCTTCGCCTCTACGACATCGACAATGTCGAAATTCTCGAGGGACCGCAGGGAACGCTCTATGGCGCGGGTTCGCTCGGCGGGATCATCCGCACCGTTCCCAAGCCACCCGCCCCCGGCAGACAGTCGGTACAGGCGATCGCTGGCTTTTCGCTGACCCAGCATGGCGACCCCGGCGGCGACATCGCGGCGATCGCGAACCTGCCCGTCGGCGATGCGCACGCCCTGCGTCTGGTCGGCTACATGATCTCCGACGGCGGCTATATCGACAATCCGCTCCGCGGGCAGAAGGATGTGAACCGCGTCCATGTGCGCGGCGGCCGCGGCACCTTCCGCCTCGATGCGGGCGATAACTGGACCGTCGACATCGGCGGCGTCTATCAGGCGATCACTGCCGACGACGCGCAATATGCCGATAAGGACGCGCCGCCGCTGACGCGCAGTTCGATGGTCGAGCAGAATGCGACCGCGCGCTACGGCATGGGCACGGTCGTTGTGATGAAGGATTGGGACGACCTGCATTTCCAGTCGTCCAACGCCTATATCGACCACCGCCTGTTCGAGCGGTTCGACGCTAGCCTGCCCGCCAACCAGACCGGGGGTGGGGAAGGAGCCGGCGTCGCCATCGGTACCGTCGATGTCGTCCGCCTGTTCGCGCCGATTCAGGTCGTGCCGGCAGAAGATGTGCCGCGCGTACTCGACCAGCGCAACGCGACGCGCATGTTCGTCAGCGAAAATCGCCTGTCGCGCCCCTACTACGATGGCCTCGGCTGGGTGATCGGCGCGAGTATCATCGACAATCGCGCGCGGCAGAGCCGCGAATATGCCTATGGCCCGCTCCGGGCGACGCTGCCCGGCGTCACGAACCGGATCACCGAATTCACCGGCTATGCCGAAGCCACCGTCGAACTGATCCCCGATCTGACCGCATCGGGCGGGCTTCGCCTGTCGCATGCGAAGCTCGGGGGCGAAGCCGAGGGCGTTTCCTTCGCTTTGGCACAGGCCAACCGCGCGACGACCGCATCCCGCACCGAAACCGATCTCCTTCCCTCCTTCTCGCTGCTTGCAACGCCGTTCGACACGGTCCGGCTCTACGCGCGCTATCAGGAGGGGTTCCGTCCCGGCGGTCTCGCCGTCGACGGCAATTTCGTCCGGCGCTTCCTCAACGACCAGGTCCGCACCTGGGAGGCGGGCATGCGCTTCGGCGACCGCGGGCGCAGCCTGCTCGACGCCAGCATCTCGGTCTCGCACAGCCGCTGGCGGAACATTCAGGCCGACTTCATCGACAGCACCGGCTTTCCGACCACGGCGAACATCGGCGATGGCCGCATCACCAGCCTGTCGGGGGCGATTGCGGTCCGGCCGACTTCGGCGCTGACATTCGAACTCGGCGGCGTCTACAATCACAGCCGGGTCGATAATCTTTCGCCGCAAATCCTGCCGGTTTTCACCGCCGCGCCGGGCCGTCTCGGCCGCATTCCCAATGTCGCAAGCCACGCGGTGCGCGGATCGGTCAATTATGCGACTGTGGCTGGTGATGAGGTTTTTCGCTTGAACGGTTGGGCCAATTATATCGGCCCCTCGCGGCTCGGTATCGGGCCGGTCTTAGGCGAAAGCCAGGGCGACTATGTCGACACCGGCCTCGCGATGCGGGTCGGGAACGAGCGCCGCGGCCTGTCGCTGACGCTCACCAATCTGTTCGACTCGCGCGGCAACCGCTTCTCGCTCGGTACGCCCTTCGTCGAGGGCAACGAAGGCTTTATGACCCCGCTCCGCCCGCGCACGCTCCGGATCGCCATCGACGTCGCCTACTGAGCGGCGACGCCGACAGCCGATCCGATCAGTCGGCGAGCGTCAGCCGCTCGTAGCGGTCCATATGATAGTCGGCGCTGCCGAACTGCCCCTCGATCATCGTCGCGCGCTTGAAGTAGTGGCCGATCGCCAGCTCCTGCGTGATGCCGATACCGCCATGGGTCTGGATCGCATTCTGGCCGACGAACTTCGCGCCGCGCGCGACCTTGTTCTTCGCCGCCGCGACCGCCGCCATGCGCTCGTTTGCGGGCAGGCCCAGCTTCAGCGTCCCCATGATCGTCATCGAGCGCGACTGTTCGACCTCCATGAACATGTCGACCATGCGGTGCTGCAGCACCTGGAACTTGGCAATAGGTATGCCGAACTGCTTGCGCTGCTGGGTATATTCCAGCGTGCCTTCGTGCAGCTTCTGC
>VFQN01008246.1_pt1 | contig 10662 bp, 13 predicted proteins | sample 3512371 | NCBI WGS metagenome assembly VFQN01 (sample SAMN10412370, study PRJNA504923) | tailings metagenome | isolation source: Replicate 2 from Balatoc abandoned mine | place: Philippines: Itogon, Benguet | collected 2017-08-28 | reverse complement strand
GGACAGCAGTGGGCAGCTGCCTTTCCAGTTCAATTGTAGCGTTTGCGTCCATGGTGCCCGTTGTTCTGTATTACACCAGCGTCGGGGAAGCCTGGAGATGGGCGGGTACCGTGTTTCCAGGGGCGCAGGAAGGTGACGGCAAAGCGAGTACCTGGCATGGCAACTAGGGCGACAACCTGTCGCAGAGTCCCTAGCAGCTCACGATGAAAACGACCCCATATGCTCGCCGCTACAACATGTTTTCAGACGTGAACGCCATGCCAGAGCTCCGTCATATCTGTCAGGAGAACCCCATCGCCGTCTGCATCCCAGTTGAGATCATCGGTGTAAATATGCCTATCCTACCTTGGTGTGTTGACAGAAAGCGCGGCTAGGTTTGCGGTCGTCGGCAATCAAGGAATTGGGATCAACCTTGCTATGGAGACCTCAAGGTTTAATTGCAAACACTTTGGAGCAAATTTGTAGGTACAGGAGACAACCAATTGCCACTATCAAGTCTAGCCATCATGCCCTGAGGCTGTGCGGACAAGCAAGTGCGATCAGCATGAGTCATAGCATCGCCTTGTGCTGACAGGACTCCGGTCAATGCGTATAAGGGGAACTGTGACGGCATGAACATGTGCAGGTCCGCACTGGGCATCAATCAGACCCTGCTCCGCGACTGTGTACATGGGACTCCCCTGGTGAAATGTTGACCGTTGGCCGGGACACTGCAAATGCTTTGCTGGCCCTGGTCTGCAGGGCATAGAAGCTATATAGGTCGTTCAAATTATTGGGCTACCTGCACGTACTATGCGGGGAGGCCGGTCGGGCAATCGTGGGGCACCGAGCGGGCAAGGACGCAGCGCAGTGGCCCCAACTGCAAAGCAACTATCTGACGGTAGGATCAATCGAATGCCTATTACACAGGGGCACTGTCCTTCTGGACGTTCCGGCTGTCTCCGCTCAACACCTCTCGCAGCGTCTAGACTTACACTATCCGGTACATGTGTTAATTGCATATTGCTGCGACGTACGTTCGACTTTGCAACGGACTTGCAGCTGGGTGGCGGTATGTTGCCACGTATCATGATGTAACATCCCTGACAAAAAGCGGACGGCTGGCCATGCTGTCGCAGAGGCCGAGCAGCTGCAGCAGCAGGGCGAGAGGCGCAAAGGGTCCGAAGCAGCAGCGAAGTTTGAGGCCGCTGCGGCAAAGTATGCCGCAGCGTTGGAGACGGTGGCCCGGGGCGGGGCCGGGGGCGGGGGCGGGGCGCTGACGGAGGAAGAGCTTGTAGACGTACGGTTCGGCCTGGTGCGTGGAAGCCGGCTGCAGCCCCATTCTTTCGCGTGTGTTGCAACATTGTAAACCTCAAATAATGGCCGAGGCACGGCGTGTCACAAGCTGCATGCTTCCGTTTGCATGTGGTACCGTGTCCCTGCACCTCACACGCCCAGCCCTCCCCAGCTCAGTTAACCCACACCCCAGCCCTCCGAACCCCCCGCCACCCCTCGTACCTCAACCTTTCTCCCCAAACTCCAAACCTTTACCCTTCAACACCAAACCTGCTTTCTTTCTCTGTCTCCCTTCCCCAGGCCGAGTGTCACCAGCTGTGGGCGGACGCCCTAACCGACGCCGCTGCCACCCTGCCCGACGACCACCTCACACCCGACACGGAGCGCGCCGCCCGTACACAGGCCGCCTCCCTGCTCGTACACGCTGTACGGCATTACGTAAGGTGCCAGCTAGGCAGGGCGCTGGAGCCGGTGCCGCCGCCGCCGCACGCCAGTACGGCAGCAGCAGGATTGGCAGGTGGCGGCGGCGGCGGGGAGCAGGGGCCCGGGCTGGTGGCGGCGGCGGGGGCGGCGGCGGCTGAGGCGTCCGCGGCGGCGGCGGCGATGCGTGCTGACGCTGGGGTGGACTGCGGCAACAGCCTGGCGTCCCTAGGGGAGGTGCTGGAGGAGGAGTTAACGCCGCTCATGGGGCAACAACAGCAGGCAGGGGGGCAGCAGCCAGGGGGGCAACAGCAGCCAGGGGGGCAGCAGGGCGGGCCAGGTGTGGGCGTGGGCGGCTGGCTGCCGCTGGCCAGCTGCGTGGTGTGCTGCTACCGCACGGCGGCGGAGTGCTACAGGGGGGCGCTGGCGAGGGAGGACGACGCGCTGGTGGGTGGGCTAGGGCTGGGAGGGGTACGCGTAAAACGCGAGAAATCGTGTGCGGGTGGGGAGGGGATTTGATGAAGGACAGGGCAGGTTACCGCAGGTTGCAAGTAAGACGGTAGTACTGTTGCCAGTGAAGCATGAGGGCCAAAGTAGCGTCTGTGGTTTCGCCAGCGCAGTCGACGCGGGACGGTGCTCCGCTTATAGGGGTCGGGGGGTCGGTGCGCTGACGAGGGAGCACAACGCGCTAGTGAGTGGGTTAAGGTGGGCTAGCGTAACGTTTGATGGTTGGGGAAGGCCACAGTGCACGTGACACGTCGATCCTGCAACCGAGTGAGGAGGCACACACGCGAGCGGGGATGGAAGCCTAGGCGCGAACCCCTGGGGCAAAGCGCGCATGCGACTTTTTGGCGCTGTGGGCAAGCCGGCAAGGGATGGTGTTGTGCTGGTGCGGGTGGGGGGGTCGGGGTTACGGATCGGGGTTACGGGTCGGGGTGTTGGGGTGATGGAAGGACGACACGCTGGTGGGTCGGGCTAGTTTGGGAGGATGCAGGGAAATGGCGCACGTAAGACGCCAACGGCGCGAGCGCGTGAAGGTCGCAGGGATGCGCGTCTACTGGCATGGCAAAGATGCACTTTCAGCACAGCCGGCAAGAGATGCTAATAACAGTAATAGTGTTGGGAAAAGGGGTGATGTCGCGCGCATGACAGGTCGGAGGGCCACCAAGGGGGGCACGGTGACGGGTGGGGGAGCTGGGGCGAGAGGGATGGGAGGACGGCGCGCAGGTTGGCAGGTACAGGTGGGTGGTGTTGATGGAGGGAAAGGGCATGGAAAAGCCGAGTGGTTCTAGGAAGGCAGCTGGAGATGGTCAGGCCGAGGAGGGTAGGGCAGGAGGGGGGAAGCTCCCGTGGGTGGGAGGGTTGAGAGGGCGCGTGTGCGGATGGCTGCTGACAGTCGGGTGCCTGCAGTGTCATTACGATGTGCGAGGGGGAATCACACGCTGTTGAGTGAGGTGGCCGTGGAAGTACACGTGAAGCGCAGGGGAAACAATGTACGGTGTCGGGGGTTTGGGTGGGCCAGGAGGGTAACAGCGTTTACGGGACGTCAGTGGCTGACCGCAGAGCGGCAAGGGTGCGGTTACGGACGCTGGGGTGGGTCGGTGTGGGTCGGTGGACAAGGTGGGGACCTGCGCCATGCTGTGGCGTTTGAGCGGCGTTGGCTTACACTCGCTGCACAGCACTTGACCACCTGTTCGCCACCCGCGTTCCCCCTTCCCCAGACCCTCAGCAACCTTGGCGACGTGCTCGTACAGTGCGGCTCCCTGCTGTACGGCACCGCACGGGCAGTACGGCAGAGCTGCACGGCGCAGCAGGCGGAGGGCGCGGCGGCGGCGGCGGCGGCGGTTGGCGGCGACCCGTTGGCGTGGGCGACGGCGCAGGAGGCGGCGGCGCAGGCGGACTTCACGGCGGCGGTGACGGCGTACGAGGGGGCGTGCGCGCTGACAGACTCCTCAGCGGGTGGGTATCTGGGGCGTGAGAACGGACGCGGACTGCCAACTGCCAACTGCCCCATGTGTGAAAGCAGACAGTGGGGGGGAGATGTCGTTTCGTTCGGGGTGGGTAACTGGGTATGAAACCGGACGTTTAGCAGCTTCCCGTGCATGTCAGCTGACACTGTGGTACGGCTAGCTGTGGAGGTGAACGGGGGAGTGAAGGGGCTACTGCTTGGAGCCCATAGCTTGTAAGCAAGCTGTACTCAACTGGGACAGGGTCTCGAAGCCCTGGTAGTATTGCGCTCGTTGTCGCGTTGTCGACACCGGTGATCAGTGGGTTGAAGTGCGTCGTGCCAGCACCTAAGCGAGGGGTGGAATGGGAGGTGGTGCAAGGCCTGGGGCCGGCGTGGCGCTGCCATGGCGGGGCGCATGTGACGCATTACCCACTCACCAATCCACACGCCATCGTGTACACTTAAGCACCTGTGGTCGAGAGCTAACCCACGGATCGTCACCGCGCAGCATTGCCCCCTGTGGCCCTGCCCTCCCTGCCCTCCCCCTTGCCCGTCTCACCCCTCCTTCCTCGCTGTCACAGGCTAACCGTTACCGTTTTCATCATTTTGCCGCTCCGCGGTCCCCTCCCTACCAGGCGACGACCTCCCGGGCCTGTTGTGCAACTGGGGCGCGGGCCTGCTCAGCATGGCAAACTGCCTACAGGTACGTGGCTGTCCGTTCATATTGTCTCAGTCTAAACAATAAGCCGCTTACCTTCTGTGTCCTGTGAGCGTGTGCGTTTGCGCCGTTGTGGATGGGGGCCGCACAGGGTGTGGCATGGAGAGGAAGTCACAGGCTCTCGCGTGACCGGAGGGTGCTTGCCCGTTTTGGTACACGTTCGCTGCGTCTGGGTGTTGGCGCCGGTGTGGTCTGGGGCGCGGGGCAGCTTGGCATGGTGTGCCTGATGGCTTGGATTGTTGCACGTGCTGCGCGGGCGTGCGGGTGTGTGCTGCAGAGCAGATTACACCAAGGTTGGAGGCACCGACCTGAGCACCAGCTGCATTTGACCGCGCCGACACCGCCCCGCCTAAATCCAGATGGATGGATTTGACTGCTCCTCCGCGGCTTTTACTCAGGCTGGTCCAACCTGCCGGCTCCTGTCTCAGACGCTGCGTAGGGTGGCCGCGCGCCCTGCACACCCCGCTGCACTTTCTAGTCCAACTCAATCATGCACAGTCCACAGAATTTGTGTAAAACGTGGCCCGCAGGACGACCCCGCCGCCCGGCTCCCTCTCCTCGAATCTGCAGCCGCCGCCTTTGACCGCGCCGACCCTTAGCCTAAGCGACTGCGCCCCTGCCCATTCTCCCCTCCCGCCACCCGCTGCACCGTTTGACGCATGTGTTCTGTCTGACAGTGCCATACTCTGGGACCCCCGATCCGCAGGACGACCCCGCCGCCCGGCTGCCCCTGCTCGAGTCCGCCGCCAGCCGCCTCTCCACCGCCGCCGCCTTTGACCGCGCCGACACCGCCCCCCTGGTGGCGCTAGGGGACGTGCTGGCGGCGGCGGGGGAGGCGGCGGAGGCGCTGGCGGCGGCGGCGGGAGGGCAGGGAGGGGAGGGGGTGGCGGCGGCCGGGGTGCAGGCGGCAGGGGGCGAGGGCGTGCAGGGTTGGCTGGCGGCGGCGGAGGGGCACTACCGGGGGGCCCTGGAGAGGGGGTACGGCGCGGCGCTGGCCATCCGGCGGGCGGAGCCGGAGGCGCTGGTGAGTGGCTCTGACCACCGGCCCACCTGAACATTGCAGTCACACCTGACCACTCCCGCTTTTGGGGGCCGTTGAAATCGGCTGCCTGGCGGCCGTGCCCCGGAAAACGCAGGCATCCGACAATTTAACCCGTTTAAAACACGGCCGTGCCGTTACCGAACGGATCTTGGTCAACCGGCACCACCACCGCTGCTGCCATGCTAGCTGACACCAGGCCAAGCTTGCCACGCCTTCGGCCGGTGCACCGCCTGGCCCATCGCCCCGCCCCAGTCTCGCAGCCAACGAAGGGCACCCAAAGGCCTAAAGGCTGGCCTCCGGGTTTGCAGCTACGGTTCGCAACCGTCAGTGCAGTGGTAGTAACATAGCTGTTCCATTACTCCGACGAACGCCTGACGAGCGCCTCCCTCCCTCACCCGTTCCCAAGGTCGGCTGCGGAGAGGTGCACCTGGCGCTGTGCCGCCTGGCCCGCCGCGCGGGGGCCGGCCCCGAAACCGCCGCCCGCCACGCGGCGGAGGCCGCCGCCGCCCTTTGTACGGCACTGGCGGCGCCCGCCAAGCTGGGCGGGTGGCGGGCGCGGTGCGACGTGCGGTACAACGCGGCGTGCGCCATGGCTCTGGCGGGCCGGGAGCAGGTGGGGGCATCGGGTTTTGTGCACATTAGGTTCGCCTGTGTTGCTGTGTCCTTGCCACCGGATACCCTCGGGCCCTGCACAGCAGAGTCATCATCCAACCCCGAAACCCCCAGGGAGCGAACCCCTGTTTGCGTGCCTGCATGCGGTTCTTGGTACCTCCATGTGCCCCACCTGTAAATGACCTTATCCGCTTGCTGACATCGGGACAATTCTCTACCCCATGCGCTGTATCGGTACAAGGTCTCTTTGCAGTTTCCCCAAGGCCCTACGCCCTTGACACGCACAAAGACTCTAAGACACAACCCCTGATCGTCAGCTCATTGGTAACCATCTAGTTGAACCGCGACACCAGCACTTCCACACCCAATCCTCCTATCCTCTCCCTATCCTCCCTGCCCCCAGGAGGCAGCTCCCCTGTTCGCCCGCCTGTTGGCGTGCGGCGCAGTGACAACAGGGGAGTTGGCGGCAGACGAGGACCTAGCACCGTGCAGGGGAGCCCCCTGGCTGCAGCAGCTGTTAGGGGTGCAGCAGTGACGCATGGAGGCGTGCAAGGGCAGGGGAGCCCCCTGGCGGCAGCAGCTGCTGGCGGCGCTGTGCTGCATGGTGACTAGTGCAGCGGGGGCTGACGAGCGGCGGGGCCTAATGCCGGCGGGGTCGGAGCCAAGTGTGAGGGCTGAGACACTGGATCATCTGGATGTGAGGACGGTAGATGCCCTAGACGCAGGGGACGTAGGTGCCGTGCGCCCTGGTTGCGCTCTGTCTGCAGCATTTGCATGGCAAGCCAAGGGACCTATCTGTACATTGTCAGGAATGGCCAGGCATTTTGGCATGTTGTGTTTCAGTCCAGGTGGTGTGGGCACACCATCCTTTCTGGTCCCGACCACACCCAACAGGACTCATGGGAGTTGCAAACCCGGTGTCAAGTGGTTTCCCGAACGCCATGTGGACGGGGCTTCGCGTTTAAAGGGGGTCAGGCATATAAGTTGCACGGTCATAGCGGGCGTAGAGGTCATAGCGTCATGCATGGCCAAAACGCAGCAGCCACCGTGCGTGTCGTAGCCCCCGCGGGGCTGCACGACGCCGTCAGGGGCGCGCGTCATGCAGGGTCGACCAATACTGCTACCGTTCTGAGTGTTCACACAGGCAGCTGCGTAATAAACACCAGGTAGAAGCGTTTGTGCGCTCGGGCCTCGGGGGCTTGCCAATTGCAACTGGCCGCCACAGGACAAGGGCTAGCTGGGATGATCATGTGCTGGCAGGTGCATTGTGCCGGACGTTCCCTTTTGGTACTGAAGTTGCACAGCCGAGCGCAACGTCGTATGAAGTGCACCTTTCTCCTTATTGGATATCGCCCCTTGCAGTGGGTGTTACTATAAGACGGCCCGAGCTGTCCAGGGCCAAGGCGGAGCTTCTCAACTCATTGAGTTCCTCACCGCGGCCTGCCCGGGTGCACCAAATATATGTATGCAGGTAACCTGTCATCAGGGCAGGACAGCGACGTAACCTGTAACCAGGGCAGGACAGCAACGGAGGCTCGCGACACATCGTTTGCGTTTCGGTGGGCCTGGGTGAGCTTACAAGTTGCCGACTTCCTTCGCAAGTAAGGATATGCTACATTGCCTGCAACTGGTCGGGGTCTTCTTGCAGTTGCAAGGCGCAGACCCTGCTCCCGCCAGCAGCAACACCGTTAGGGGCACACTGTTAGGGGCATACAGCCAGCACTTGCCACGCTGCCACGCTGTACTGCCTGCATCGTTTGTGACACAGGGCCTTTTCCAGTGTCCATAACACCTGACCCTGGACCCGTTGACACCCTGCAACCACACCAGGGCGGCCGATGCACATGACGGACGTGGAAAGCACAAGCAGCGCTCCACAGCAGCAGCTGCCCGCCGCGCTCCAGCTGCACATCCTGTCCCTCCTGCCCCCAAACGACCGCGCCCTCAGCGGCCGCCTGGTGTCCCCGGACGCAGCCGCCGGCCTCAGCCAGGACCCCACCTGCACCGCCTCCCTGTCCCAGCCGCTGCCGCCCCACGCCGTGCCCTGGGCCGTGGAGGCAGGGCGGCAGCACGTGCGGCAGCTGCCCTTCCGGCACAAGCTGCAGCTCCTGAGCACTGCTGCCGCCAGCGGGAGCGAGGTGAACCTGGACGTGGCGCTGGCGCTGCTGCAGCCGAGCGTGTTCCCCGGGAAGCGAGCGGCCTGGGCTGCGGCGAGGGCAGATCCCAGCGTAGCCGCAGTCACGGCGGGCCACCCACAGCTGCTGACCTGGATGCTGCGCCAACACACGGACTTGGTGGACAGGGATGCGGTACTTGAGGAGGCAGCACGGCACCGCGACCTGGCGGGTCTGCAGGCGACCTGGGAGGTGTTGGTATCCGAGTCCATCTTCAACCATTGGCTGGACCAGTGGGCGTTGGACGCAGCAGCAGGGTCGGCCACCCCGGATGCCGTGGCCAAGATGGAGTGGGCGCTGGAGGTCGGAGCTAACCCACTGTGTCTCGAGTGGAGACCACCGGAGGACAGTGACGAGGAGGAGGGACATGGACCCAGCTGCCGCCTGCAGGAGGGCACCGCTGCGGCCGCCGCCCGCTCGGGGGATCTGGGCCGGCTGCGGTGGCTGCGGGAGCGCGGCTGCCCCATGGGGCAAGGCGCACTGGAGTCCGCCCTACAGCACGCTGACCTGGCCGTGGCGCAGTGGCTGGTGGACGAGGCGGGGGTCGAGCTGCCGGCGCCGGCAACGGGGCCTGAGTTCAGCGGGTGGCATCGCCTACTGGAGGCAGCCGTGCAAAGCTCTGATGGGGTGGCGAAGCTGGAGTGGCTGCGGGAGCGGGGCGGCCCGGCGCTCTCCAGGGACAGCGACCGTGGGCTGCGAGGCAGCTTAGTAGTAAAAGCCACCGCTGCTGGGCAGGTGGAGGTGGTGCAGCACCTGGCGGCATTGGTGGGGCTGGATGCGGCGCGGCCGGAGAAGCTTGCAGACGCGGCCGTGGCGTCAGGGAGCATACCGGTGGCTGAGTGGCTACGCCAGGCCGGTGTGGCGTTCCGCGACACCGCCTGTCGGGAGGCTATGCGTGCGGGGCGGGTAGGGATGGTGCGGTGGCTGGCGTGTGTGGCGGGGGTGTCCACCTCCGGTATGCTCGTGGACAACTTTGAGCGCATGGTGGGTGGGGCGCCGTACGACACACCGGCGGACAGCCGGGACCTGCTGGAGGCGGTGCAGCTGGTTGCGGGTGCGGGGTTCCGCAACTGGAACGCTGAAGGTGGGAGTTACGGATGCGGGGTTGAGATAGCAGCAGGTCGCGGCCACCTTGCTCTGGTGCAGTACCTGCTGCAGCGGATGCCGAGTTTCCGGGTAACGGGGCGCATCGTGGCAGCAGCAGCCGAGGGCGGCTGCGAGGCGCTGGTGGAGTGGCTGGTGGAGCAGCACCCGGGCTGCCTGGAGGGCGCTGGCGCGGGTGAATCCCCCTACGTGCCTGCGGCCAGGAACGGCGACCTGGGCACGCTGACCGCCCTGCGGCGGCTGGGCGTGCCGTGGGGAGCGGGGGACGTGGTGACGCAGGCGGTGGAGGAGGGGGCCGAGCTGCCGGCCCTGCGGTGGCTGGTGGAGCAGGGGGCACCGGTGGGCTCGAGGGAGCAGGTGCAGTCGGCGAGGAGGTGCGCAGAGCTGCGCGCGAACCATAGTGGTATGGATGTGGTAGCGTGGCTAGGCAGCCTAGGTGCAGCAGCGGCTACGGCTGCAGGCAAGCCGGTGTGAAGCCGAAGGATCTCAGGGCGTAAGAGACACTTCTGCTTGGTTAGTCATTGGACACATATGAGCAGGTGGTCGGTTGCTGGTGGCGGTTGCTCCTGCTTACGTAAGAGTGCTCACGCATGCGGTACAGTACTGTGCAGGGTGGGTGCAGCGTGCAAGTGCGAGGAAGTTAAACACATGTACCGGTCGCCCGGTCGCCGTGTGTTCGTGCTTATCGTGCCTAGGTGCCTTGCGTCATTGTGTGTCTTTCCCGAGGCGTCTCGCGCATAGGCGACGCAAACCTGCACTGCCAAGCTCGGTGCTCAACACGCGGCGCGCCTGCAACCATGGTACCGGTATCCATGCTGTGTCGCTGTGCTGGTCGGGCTTACTCCTGAGAGAACTCCACTCTATTGCACTGCCGCTTGGTGATTGGCCTTTTGCGCTAGGAAGCGGCTCGCGTTCTGCAGCTAAGGCTGTGATTCCGTGCTGAGCCAACGCCTGCTACTGCTACTGCGACGGTACCCTCCGTGTAACATGGTATCATTGACGGAATGCCAGGAGAGATGTGTGCCGGTCTGCCGTACGAGTCAGGTTTGCATGGCGCTGTGGCCGCAGTCCGCTGCGTGGGCACTTGGTCAATGTACCTTACCGGTACCCTTGCCCCAGGCCTTCAGAGGGCGTTCAGCACCACGCCACAGGCCACACTAGCGTGCAAGCATGGCAATGCATCCAGAACTCGCCAATGAAAAGCATCGCCACTGGAGGGCTGTCTTCCGCGGTCTGGAAGCTGCAGCCCAGTCACGGTGGGCCATACGCCATACGCTGCATGTAGTGCCCAGCAGCTCCGTGTACGTCTTCAGTGCGCCTTGGCGGCATTCACCAGCTCCATTCTGTGCCCAACACTCCAAGCCCTTAC
>VFQN01008244.1_pt1 | contig 10663 bp, 12 predicted proteins | sample 3512371 | NCBI WGS metagenome assembly VFQN01 (sample SAMN10412370, study PRJNA504923) | tailings metagenome | isolation source: Replicate 2 from Balatoc abandoned mine | place: Philippines: Itogon, Benguet | collected 2017-08-28 | reverse complement strand
CGCTCCTCTACGACGTACGCTGCACTGTCAACGGTTGGCATCAATGGCGGCAGTAACAGCTCTACCCCCCTTATCGTTCGGGCTAATGGCTACAGTCCAACTGTAATACTCGAGCGCAGTGGGGTGGGCTCGGTTGGTATGAGTCTTTACACCGACGTTGACAGCGGGGCCAAAGCATTTGGCATAGGCTGGGTCACTACATCGAGTGGGGCACTATCACCCGTAGCGGGAGGAACTAACTTCATCACGATGATATCGGATACCGGACGTGTCGGCTTCCAGCACAGGCAACCTTCCACCACCGTTGATATTGCGGGTACCTTAAGAATTTCGAACGGAGGGGAGACGTGTGACGCCAATCGTTCCGGCGCCATTCGTTGGCACCAGAGTGCCGGGCAATTCCAGGTCTGCTACGGCTCGGGCGGCTGGGCGCTTCTGAGCAGCGCGGCGACAAGCGGGACGACTGCCACGCCGGACCGGATTGTCAGCGGGACAACCTCCGTGATCGCGAACCTCAATGGAGCCGTGAGCACTACAGCTGACCTAGACGTGTCGGGAACGGTCAAAGTAGCGGGCACCGGCAGCGAAACCTGCGGACCGACCACCCGGGGCAGCATCCGCCAAAATCCGGTGACGTTGAAGCTGGAAGTCTGCCGCTACTAGCAGAACGGCCGACACCAAGGGGGTTGGTTGTCGGCCGGGCAAGCCTTACGACGGGGATGTCAGCCTGCGCGTGGCTATAATCCGCGTTTCCTTTTTGGAGACAAGCCCCTTTGTAAGAAGGTGCCATGCACCTCTGCCCTGTGGCGAACGTGGGGGTAGCAAAGGGCAAGGGAGGAAGCGGCGGGCGCAGCGCAGCGAGCCTCGGGAACCGCGTCCCTCGACCGCGCGAGGGGCAACGCCCCTTACGTCTTAGCCTTCGCCGGCGCCACCGGCCAAACCTTCATCCCAAGCCGCTTGAAGTCGGATATCGCCATCGCGCCGCGCTCATTGCGTGCGACCGAGCCCGGCTCTGCCAACCGCGCCACCACGGCAGGGAAGGGGGCTTCCCAGATCTCGACGGGATCCAGCGTGCTGCGGTCAAGCATGACCAGCAGCACGACGTCGCAAGGCCCCTCGGGTCTGATCTGCCCGATACGCTGAGCCTTTGTGGTCTTCGGATCGTAGGCCCGCCCTTTGATCTGGATCTTCTGCTCGCCGCCGGCTGTTTGCCTCACTGCATCGTAACCTTTGGTGCGGGGAGGGGCCAGCTGCAGCCCCAGCGTGCCGGCCGCGACATATTCCGCCACCTCGCCAGTCACGCCGAGCGGCTTGCCGGTGATCCGGTAGTATTCAGCGGCGAGCGGCTTGACCGCTCCAAGGATGTAGCGGACACGGGCCGCCTCGTCGGTTGAGTTCATGGCGGAAGCATGGGACCCTTGCGGGCGCACCGCAAGGGTCCCGGCTCCCTCACGTCGATGTCCGGCGCATCGCTGTGGCCGCATGAGCCGGATCTAGATCGATCCCGAGCCAGTTCCGGCCAACGCTGCGGGCCGCGACCAGGCTGGAGCCGGAACCGCAGAACGGGTCGAGTATGAGACCTCCGACGGGACAGAACGCCTCGACGAGCCGCGTAAGGGGCTCCACGGGCTTTTCCGTCGGATGGAGCCGGTTTCCGGTGTAGCGCCAAGGCAGCACATCCGGCAGCGGCTGCCGGGGCAGGGGAGGGCGCCCCTTGGCGAGGATGTAGGCACATTCGTGCCGCGCCTCGGCGAACCGTGCCGAGGACGCATACGTCTTGGGGAACACGAGATGCCCCACCGGCCGGAATCCCGCCGCGCGCCATGCCGCGATGAACCGGTCGGCCTGGTGCCAGCCATAAAAGCTGACGCAAAGCGCATTGTCGGCAAGCACACGGTAGGCCTCGGCAAATGCCGGCGCCAGCCACTGCGGGTTGTCGTCATTGGCGACAGTGCGTCCCGCGCGGTCGCGGTAGCGGCACAGATAGGGAGGATCTGTAAGGATCATGTCCGCGCATCCCTCGGGAAGATCGGCCATGAGTTCGATGCAGTCGCCGTGCAGCACCATGTTGCGGGGCAGGGCAGGGGAGGCCTGTGGAGGCACGGCACCGAGCCGCTGGCGGGTGAGGAACCGGCTCATGCCCGCGCCTCCCCGTCGTTGGAGACGGCTATCCCGACGATGTCCTCCACGGAGGGCATGAACCACCGGTCACCGGTCGTCAGAAAGAGGTAGCGGGCGATCGCGATCGCGAGATCCTCGCTCTCTGTATCGATCTCCCGCGATAGGTTGCGTCTAACCTGCAGGACCACCCGGAAGCGATGGCGGGGGCTCATGCCCCCGCGCTTTCCTTGGCGTCGGTCTTGGCCTTGCGCTCGCGGATGACCAGGCGTCCGCTGACCGGGATAGCTTTCAGGCTAAGGTTGAAGCCCTTGCCGTCCTCGTGGCCCCATATGGCGCCGAGTTCGGTCCAGGTGGCGTTGTCGCCTTCTCCCTCGACCAGAAAGGCCGTATGGGAAGGCCGTTTGCTGGTGGTTTTCGTCATTGTCGTTCTCCTTTGTTACCCCGGCCACGTCATTGCGGCCGGTCGGGTGTCAAAGGCGACGGCTGCCTCAAGCCGGCGTGCAACGGAGGGTCCGGCCGAGGGACCCGCCTTGGGATCAAGGCGGGAGACGGCTGGATGCCTTGCATGCCGGCGCGGCCGGCGCATAAACCGACCTGTTTCTGGCCGCTTGGCGGGGAGGGAAAGGAGACGCGACGAAGCGCCAGCATGACCTTCACCGCGAGCACTCTTGGGGGAGGGTCAGGGGTCGCGCCGACCCGAAACGACTGCGATGATGTTCACGACGGCGCTTGTCGCTTCGACACACACAGCCGCATCCCGGAACGCCGCCGTTCGCTGATGTTGCAGCCTAAGGGCCAGATCGAAGGTGGCCCGCGCGAGCCTACGAAGCTCCTCAGCAGCGCTGCCAGCCATATCGACGGAAATGAAGGCTTCGATCATGCGTTTAAAGTCGGTGGCGCTTACCTTCACTCCTGGCTCTGTCGAATGGCGAAGGGGATCAAAGACTTCCTGCGCTAATGAAATCAGAATTTCCCGGCACATCAGGCCTATTGCCTGAAACTGCTCCTCAGTGCGTGCACGGGGCAGACGCTCGCGGGCTTCTGTTACGGCGCGGTCCACGCGCGCCCAGCCAGTCGGCTCTATTATCGCGACCCGCGCTGAGCGAATGGCAGAGATGAGAGGAGAGTAGAGTTCAGCAACGAATGCACGACGCGGCCCGTATCCAGAGATATCGCTGCTCCATTTCCCATACCATTGCCAAAGGTCACTGTAGGGGTTCGGATTCTCAATGCCTCGGGACCGAAGTTCATCGTCCACTGCCCTGTAGCGCTGCTGGTACTCGTGGTTCACCTCATCTATACGAGGCCCGCCGGTAGCAACCGCCGTCATGGTGGCACGCAAGTAGTCGATCAATGTCAGCAATTCAGCGTCGGGCATCATTTAGATCAGTATCCGCTCCACCTCGTCCAAACTTACCTCGTCGCTGCGGCGATCGTAGAGCTGAGTCGTCCGGGTGGATGCATGGTTCGCCATCGCGGCCGCACGCTCAAGCGTGCCGCCGTTCTTGAGATAGGCAGTAATTCCGGTTGCCCTGAACGTATGGTTGCCGATCTGCGTGGCGATCCCGGCCGCCTTGGTGCGCCGCTGGACCATCGCATAGGCGTTGGCTTGGGGCAGGGGGGTTTCCGTGAGCTGGCCGGTGCCCCGGCCGATCGTGCGGAATAATGGGCTGCGGGGATGGTCGGCAAGCCCTCCCGCTTCGACGTAGGCGTGCAGATACTCCTCAAGGGTGTGGTGGCAGGGCATTTCATGCCGTTTGCCACCCTTCTCGTGCAGCCGGACCCACAAGCGCCGATTCTGAATATAGAGGTCGCGGACCTCCATCCCCAGCGCGGCGCCGATCCGGGCGAACGAGTAGGTCATGAGCCCGATCAACGCCCGATCGCGCAGCCCGGCGATCGTATCGGTCGGGATGCTGTCCAACAGCTGGCGTGCCTCGGCGGGCGCCAATACGGGGGTCTTGCCGCGCCGGACCGAGTATTTAGGCGCGCGGACGGTATGCGCGGGGTTGGACGGCATCGCCTGGCCGACCACCATCCAGTCGAACAGGTGCCGGATCGCCGCAAGGCGCTGCTTAACGGTCGGCACCGAATGCGTCCTGCCCAGCTCCTCGATCCACCCGGCGACATGGATGGGCTGGATGTGGGGCAGGGCGGTTACGCCCCGCGCTGCGCACCATTCCATAAAGTCGGCCGCTGCGCGTGCGTAGGCGCGTCGGGTATTCGGGTTCCGGATGTTGGCGGCGAAGAATTCTAGGAAGCGAACCTGCACTCTATCATCGGTGCCGGCGATGATCGCTGGAATGGCAGGGGGCGCGATGCGGGTGAGGGCGGTCATACATCAAGCCCCAGCTTTTCCTTTGCGAGGAGCTTGCCGTAGGCCTTGGCCATTTCCCACATGAATTCTATCCCGGCACCTCCCATTTTCTGTGCGCCATCCTTCGTTTTCTTCCAGATGATTGGGTCGCGCACGCTGTCGAGGAACTCGTGACCTCGGTAGGTCAGCTCAAATGGGATAACCTCAATGACACGGTCGGGAGTGCTTTTTGATCGCAATGTTTCGCCGGTGATGAAGCCCGCTTCGTGCATTTTCATGAGGGCGTAGGCGACATCGTCCTTGTTTCGGCCATCAGGCGTGATGTCCGCTGCCCTTCGCATAGCGAAGTCGGGTTTGGCTTCGAGGGCGAACAGCAGTTCCCTCACCAGGTCGCGATCCAACTTCATGGCGTTTCCTTATATTTGATAAAGGACATTATCATATATATGAGTGGAACAGCAACGGAGACGATCCGGCTGTCGGTGCTTCACTGCCTCCGATGATCGAATATTTTGCCCGCATGGCGCATCACGCTGTAGGGGTCTTCCCCCTGCGAGCAACCGCCTCTTCATATCTTCGCTTGCGTTGATGAAACTCTCGGGCTCCTCCCTCAGCCCGAAGCCTACCGGCAATCCCGCCCTTCTGAATTCGTATCTTCCATCGTTACCCTCAACCATGGAAAGCAATTCATCGGGCACAAAATTCAATCCGTCTTCGCCCTCTTGCGGTGCTGGGGTGATGCACGTCATAACTCCATCGCGCTCGACCACGGAATGCAGAACGTAAGCGCCCCAAACTGTGTGCCACCATCCCAGCACATGCTTCGTTCGACTATCAGGGTCTAAACGAACGTAAGTCGCGCAGTTCACGTGACACTCTCTCGGTTTCATCCGCATGTAGGAGAGAACATGCGCTGGCTGGCGTATAATCCTGACCTCTGGCAGCGCGCGAACCTGAACGAGCATTGCTCGCTCTTCATCACTTCCGGGATGTATCCACCGCTCTGCCTCGGCGAGCAATTGTTCGCGCAAGGCCAACATTTTGTTCCTGGCTTCCCCCATTACGATCAGACCGTTCGCTCTTTCAGTAGAATTTCGCCATCTGACTTCAAGTGGATGATATGTTCAGGCTCGCTGGCGAACCAGGCAAAGGTATCCCATGCCAGCGCATCAATGGTTTTCTTGAACTGCGCTCGGCTACGATCAAAATAGGCCGTCACAAACACAATATGCTCGGGAGGAAAGCCACCGCCCGCGGCCAAATTCAGAAGCGCAGATTTCCGCTGTTCCGTTACCGGCCCATCGCTGGCCACAACCTCGATAAAAACAAGGCGCGGGTGAGCGGGCGCAAGATCTGCGAGAATGATATCCGGCAGGTTTTTGTCGGCGAGGATGTTGAGGCCAATCTGTCTGGCTAGATCGTCATGGCGCGCGACAACCTTGTCCCTGCTTTCACTGAGAAAAATCACTACCGGCTGCTCAAGGAAGCGCGGTGCGAACACCTCGATCACCGCCTTGGAAAGCTCGGAACTTGGTCCCGGCGCCATCCGCTGGGTTTCACCGCTGGGGAATGTTACCAGCAACCGGTCGCCACCGGCCGCGGCACCCTTTCTCAAGACGGCGACTCGCATGCGAGCGCCAGCCGATAGGTGCTTTTCCTGCCATGCCGCGACGGCGGCCACATAACCCGGTCCGGTCAAGGCTGGGTCAAACAGCTTCGCAAAATCCGCTTGCAGGGCGTACTTTCCGGCTGGTGATGTCGTGGCCATGCCTGGACGCTCCACCACGGCGCCATTGGCGACCAGCGCGTTGCGCAAAGTGTCGTCGCGGATCGACTCTCGGGTGTTGACCGCGTACCACCGACCGGGCAGTTCTCCCTTTGAGGGCTTTACCGACGCTTTCACCCACGCGAGCCGTTCGGGGTCGCTAGTGAGGCCCGCCTGAACGTCTGTCATTCGGGTCACCTGGTCTGGCCGCAACCAAACTTCTCGCCCTTGGACTGCGCCGGCGTAGAGCATGACGAACACAGTCCGGGCCGCGATCTCCCAAACGGAGCTGGCCCGGTTAGGTGTCCCCTCAGGGAAGATCTCGCGTAAACGCTCCTGCACGAGAGGCCAAGGTATCACCGCGGGCAAAGTCATTGCTGCTGCCCCAGATACAACCCCTGCAAGACCTGCTCTATCTGCATCCGTGACGCGCCTGCCTCCACAAGCTTAGTGATTTTCGTCATCTGCCGCACTGAGGGCAGAGGGAGCGATTCCAACTCGAACGCGGACACGGCGACACTGCCACTGATGCAGCGGAACACGCGATCGACGATCGTCGAATTCAGGACAGCGGCCACGACCGCGGCGGGAAGTCTCGGCCGACCGGCAAGAGGCCGCACCATGTTAAGGTGGTTCTCGACGATCACGCCGCCATGCGCGGTGATGAACTCCGCCGGCAATTCAGCGGCGATTAATCGCCGGGCTTGCTCTTTGGCGGTCGTCCGCTGCAGCAGCACGCATGGCTCCGAGACGGTCAACCATTCGTCACCTGCGTCCGGCCGAAAATGTGGCTGATGGTTGCGCTTCTCGGCCCGGAAGGTAAATCGACCATCGGATGATACTGCCTCCGCCCAGATCACAGGTAACGTATCGCGGCCCGGCCGCTGCCTGAACTGGCTTTTGAAGCGGTTCCACACCAAGGGACCGGTCGATACGGTGTAGCCCCAATCCGCTAGCCGCGTCGTCATATCCCGCAGCGCATCGACCAGGTTATGGTCCTCGGGCATGCGGGGTGCTAACCAAGGCCTGGTCGGGTCAAGAGGAAGCGCGAACGTCCCCGCGTGGGTAATCTCAGCAACGCCGTTGACCGCGAGGTGGTGGACCTCGGCCGATCGGGCCTTCGCCCCGCGCCGATACGTTGTGAGCATCGTTTCCTGCAGCACGTCTTCGAACACGCCCTTGCGGGCGGTCACGAAGTCCATCGCCAATGGCGGCGCCTGGCGCGCCAAGAGCCCGCGCAACGCCTTAAAATACTCTCCTGCAAGGAAGCTGGTGGGCGTTACATAAGCGATGACACCCCCCCGCTTCGTCCACCGCAATGCTAGATCCGTGAATACCCCGTAGAGGTTGGCATGTCCGAACAGGCTCTGTGCGTAAGCTGCCCGGAGGTCCGGCGCCAAGGATATACGTCCATAGGGTGGATTGCCGATGACCAGGTCGAACGACCGGGAAGCTTTGAACTGCCGCAGACTGTCACACACGCTGACGACATCGGGAAAGTTCCCACCGGCAATGGCCAGCTCGTCCGCAAACGCGATGTCGAGCCACGCTTGGGTAAGCCAGGCTGCGAACGGATCGATCTCGAATCCTTTGAGATGGCTTCCAAGGTGGGCAATCAGCGCTGCCGGCGCCAGGTCCACCAGTTCCGTTCGTATCTTTCGCGCAACCGGCAAGAGGAACGCGCCGCCACCGCACGCGGGGTCAAGCACGCGTGCAGTGCGCCATTTGATTCCGGCGTTCTCGACCATTGCCAGCAGTCGATCGGTCAGTGCCGGCGGGGTATAGTAGGCTCCCCATTCGCTGCGAAGATCCTGCGGCAACATCGCGGTATAGCAGGCGCTGAGCGCAAAACAGGCCTCTTCAATCGGCAACGCGGCGGCCGAACGCCCAAGGGATCGGGCAAGTTCAAGGGCGCTGGTGTCCAGCCGATAAGTCAACGCCAACGTGAGAGGGGTTACTTGCAGCACACGCCCGCGCCGGTCACCCGATACGGCAACATAAGCTTGAACCGCTTCTGCAATGAACGACCACGCTGCGGTCTGGCGCCGGCGGGGTTCGACCTGCTCACTCCATGCCCGCGCCATAACACGTCCGGTCTGCAGGCTAAGCGGAGCGTCACTGACCGTCGCCAGCATGGCCGCAGATTTTCGGGGTCGGCCAACAGGGCGAAGCGTTGCGGTCATGGGCGATCTAAATGTGGAACATTTCAGGTACGCTAGCGTGATCTTGCCACCGTGGCAACAAAGCTGGCGCCTTTTCCTGGGTAAGGGGTGCGCCAGCACCCCTGCCCCGTGGCGAACGTGGGGGTGGCAAAGGGCAAGGGAGGAAGCGGCGGGCGCAAGCCACAGGCCGAGCCTCGGGAACAACGTCCCTTGACCGCGCGAGGGGCAACGCCCCTTAGACTTGGCCCGAAACCCTCTCTACGGCGCCATTTGAAGCGCGTTCGGGTTTTGGGCCTCGGCCGCCGGCACGGCGGCCGACAGGGGTGGCCTGGAGGGGAACGCTCCGGAACGCGGCAAGGGTGAAGGGGGCGGACGTGGAGTCCCCTTCCGGGGAGGGTGCGGGAGGTGGGCGGCTCACCTCTCGCGGCGAACAGATGTGACCTGGGCGCCACGACGGCGCCGGCCGCGCCGTGTCACTATTTGCGGCAGCAGATAGTGACACGGCGACCGAGCCCCCTGCCCTCCGCACATTTCCGCCGATCACCGGCCGCTGGCATACTTCGTGCACGAATGCCGGATGAGTGCCAGCAAGGGCACTTGCCGGCGACACGCCGGGTCCACCGTGACCGAAGTGTGACACCCACGCCGCAAGGCGGCTCCCGTTCAACAGAAAGGACCCTGACCATGATCTGCATGGCTCGACCTCTGGCGTTGCCAGAACGCGGGGCGCAATGGCGCCCGCCCTGAGAATATACGCGACCGCCGGCGATGCCGGCCGGAAACCGCCCAAGCGCACGCCCTACGGGAACGCGCCCGGCGATCCGCATGAGATGAGCAAGAAACGGAACCAACAAACGCGGTAACTGACACGACCCGGCAACCGCAGACAGGAGGATACCGATTGCAGGCCAGAGAAAGGCCTCGGACTAGCTAACCGACGCATGCCGGCCTCTCCGCCCTGCCCTGCAGGCGCGGCCGTGACCGTGGCTAGACGCCCGGCGCGTGGCCATTAACACTAACCAACCGAAAGAAGGGATTTTGGACGCCCTCGCCTATGACCTGAAGGAACTCGCCGCCCGTGCGCGGGACGGCTCACATGCCACCCGCGCCGTGCGCCAGCGTGGCCTGCAGGCGATGGCGCGGGATCTGCGCACCCTCGGCTATCAGCTGCCGGGCGCCGCCTCCATCAAGCCCAAGCACGTCACCGCCCTCCTCGCCAAATGGAAAGAGGAGGGTCTCGGTGACGGCACCCTCAAGAACCGCATGGGCTGGCTGCGCTGGTGGGCCGCCACAGTCCGGAAAACTTCAATCATGCTGCCGGACAACGCCGCCTACGGCATCGGCCAGCGCGACCGTTACCGGGGTGACCGCGCAAACCGGCTAGATCCGGAGCGCCTGGCCAAGGTGCAGGATCCACTGATCCGCCACGCCCTTCGTCTGCAGGCCGCGTTCGGCCTGCGCCGGGAAGAGGCCCTAAAGTTCCGCGTCGTATTTGCCGATCGCGGCGACCGCCTGGTACTCAAGCCATCCTGGACGAAAGGCGGCCGATATCGGGAGATCCCCCTCACCCATCCCCGGCAGCGCCAGCTGCTCGACGAGATCCGTGCCGACGTCGGCGATCGGGCGCTTATTCCCGACGGCAAGCTCTACAAGCACCAGCTGAACCGCTATCGCCATGAAATGATGAGGACCGGCCTCGGCCGGGGTCATGCGCTCCGCCATGCCTATGCGCAGTGGCGCTACAAAACCCTCACCGGGCATTCCTGCCCCGCGCGTGGCGGCTTGCCCGCTGCTGCCCTGGGCGCGGCATTAGAGGAGCGGGACCGTCTGGCGCGCGAGACGATCGCCGAAGAACTCGGCCACGGCCGCATTGATGTGACGGATGCCTATCTCGGCCCCAGAACCGTGCCGAAGGGGTTCCGATGAAGTCGCCGCGCAACCCGCTCAAGCCACACTTGCTGGAGCTGGCGGCTGCCGGCCGGGAAATGGCGGCCGCCCCTCTCGCGCCGGAAGCGTTACGCATAAAACTGATGGAAATGGCAAAGCTCGGATTTCACGAGGTCGCCGTGGGGCCGCTCTTAGACGTTGACGTGCGCAGCACGGCGACGGCCGGCGCGGGCATTGCCTATCTCGGAAAAGAGAAGATCGAAACGCAGTGGCGGCCGGCAAACGCACTCCCAGAGTCCGACCGGAACCCGGCGCGCGTCGTCACTGAATATTATGAATTGGTGATCCGCATTCGGCCTTGAGAGGTCACAGTTTCGGTTTCAGCTTCTGTCGACGTTCCTCGTCGGGCTG
>VFQN01008243.1_pt1 | contig 10664 bp, 9 predicted proteins | sample 3512371 | NCBI WGS metagenome assembly VFQN01 (sample SAMN10412370, study PRJNA504923) | tailings metagenome | isolation source: Replicate 2 from Balatoc abandoned mine | place: Philippines: Itogon, Benguet | collected 2017-08-28 | reverse complement strand
CGCGTCCCTGATTCTTCTTGAGCGGCGCCTTCATATGGGGATGGTTCTTCGCCGCTTCGAGAGTGGGGCCGATGCCGATCGGGCCGTAGGTCGGGCCATAGGAGGACTTGGTGCCTTCCCTGGCCGCGTTCTTGATGCGGAACTCGACCGCATCCATGCCGATCTTGTGCGCGAGCTCGTCGACCACGCTTTCGACGGCGAAAGCCGCCATCGGTGCGGAGGGGGCGCGATAGGCGGCAACCTTCGGACGGTTGACGACGACTTCGTAGCCGACCGTCTTCACGTTCTTGAGGTCGTAGCAGGCATAGGAGGTCATGGCGCCGAGCTCGGCCCACATGCCGAGGAACGGGCCGCCCTGGTAGCGCAAGGTGGCCTGGGCGGCGGTGATGCGGCCGTCCTTGGTGGCGCCGATCTTGACGTCGATCGAGGTCGAGCTCGTCGGACCCGACGCCTTGAAGACCTCGTCGCGCGTCATCACCAGCTTCACCGGCCGGTTGGCCTTGCGCGACAAAGCGAGCGCCAGCGGCTCGGCCCAGATATGGGTCTTGCCGCCGAAGCCGCCGCCGATCTCGGAGGCGGTCACGCGCAGCTTCGCGGCATCCATGCCGAGCAGCTGGGCGCAATGGTTGCGGTAGACGAAGTGGCCCTGCGTGCACACCCACATTTCGCCCTGGCCGTCCGGCCCGACATTGGCGAGACAGGCATGCGGCTCGATATAGCCCTGATGCGTCTGCTCGGTCCTGAAGGACCGCTCGATGATGACATCGGCTTCCTTGAAGCCCTTCTCGACATCGCCATGGCCGTATTCCGTGCGCTTGGCCACGTTCGACGCCTTTGTCGGCTTGGGCTCGACGCCTTCGGTGAACATGTTCTTATGCAGCACCGGCGCCGAAGGTTTCACCGCCTCGTCGACATCGGTCACATGTGGAAGGATCTTGTATTCGACGTTGATGAGCTTCAGCGCCTTCTTCGCCGTCGTCGCATCGACCGCGGCGACGGCGGCGACCGCATGACCGTCATAGAGCGCCTTTTCGCGCGCCATGCAGTTGACCAGGATGTCATACATGGCGCTGTCGCCATTGGTGAGGTCGGGCAGGTCGGCGCTGGTGATCACCGCCTTCACGCCGGGAAGCTTCTCGGCCTTCGACGTGTCGATCTTGACGATCTTGGCATGGGCGTGCGGCGAGCGCAGGACGCGGCCCACGAGTTGGCCCGGCGCGAAGGCGTCGGCGCCATAGCGGGCGCGGCCCGTCACCTTGTCGACGCCGTCGGGGCGCAGCGGGCGGGTGCCGACGACCTTGAATTTCTGGCCGGTAAAATTGGTGTCGTAAGCCATGGATCAGGCTCCTCTCATCTCACGGGCGGCGTCCTGTACGGCGCGCACGATCTTGTCATAGCCGGTGCAGCGGCACAGATTGCCGGCGAGGCCGAAGCGGATTTCCTCTTCGGTCGGATTGGCATTCTTCTCGAGCAGCGAGCGCGCGGCGATCAGGAAGCCCGGCGTGCAGATGCCGCATTGCAGGGCGGCATGTTCGAGGAACTTCTGCTGCAGCGGGTGCAGCGTGTCGCCATGCGCCATGCCTTCGATGGTCTCGACGCGCCGCCCTTCCGCCTCCGCGCCCAGCACCAGGCAGGAGCAGACCAGCCGGTCGTCGACAATGACGCTGCAGGCGCCGCAGTCGCCGGTGCCGCAGCCTTCCTTGGCGCCGGTCAGCCCGAGCCGGTCGCGCAGCACGTCGAGCAGCGTCTCGTCCGGCTGGCAGAGATATTCGACGGCATCGCCGTTGATCGTCGTGGAAACCGCAATGCCGGCCATCATTTGCCTCCTGCACGTTCATAAGCGGTGGTGGCGACGCGCCGCGCCAGCACGCCCGCGACTTTCCGCCTGAATTCGATGGTGCCGCGCTTGTCGTCGATCGGGCGGCAGGCGCCCGCGCAGACCTTGGCCAGCCGCTCCAGCGTCGCTTCGTCCAGCTTCGAGCCGACCAGCACTTCGGCCGCCTCTTCGACCAGCAGCACGGTGGGGGCGGCAGCCCCCAGCGCCACGCGCGCCGTCCGGATCACGCCGATCTCGTCGAGTGTCAGGTTGACGCCGGCGCTGACCACGGCGATGTCCATTTCGGTGCGCGGGATGAAACGCAGATAGGCATCGCCCGAACGCGGTGCCCTGTTGTCGAGCAGGATTGCCTCGATGATCTCGCCCTTGGCGAGCGAGGTGCGGCCCGGCGCGGTCGGCACGCTTTCGACGGCAACCGTGCGCTTGCCCGACGGCCCGGCCACCACGGCCCTGGCGCCGGCGGCGACCAGTGCCGGCACCGAATCGGCGGCCGGCGAGGCGTTGCAGAGATTGCCGACGATGGTGCAGCGGCCCTGCACCTGCTTCGAGCCGATCAGCTTCGCCGCCTCGACGACGCCCGGCCAGGCCTTTTTCAGCACCTTGTTTTCGCCCAGCACCGCGCAGGGCACGGCGGCGCCGATCAAGAAGCCTTCCGCGGTTTCCCGGATTTCGCTCAAACCCGCGATCGCCTTGATGTCGACGATCAGGTCGGGTTCGACGAACCCGCCTTTCATCCTCACCAGGAGGTCGCTGCCCCCGGCCAGGATGGCGGCTGTGCCGGATGAGCCGACCAGCTGGCCGACGGCATCCTCGATTGTAAGCGGACGTATGTAGCGCATCGTCTCCCCTTCACATGTTGCGCACAGTTATAGAGGCTCCTCCGGCAATGGTCATCCGGGAATGGGTGCTGAATGTGTGTGCCAGGATTTCCTTCTCCCCGTTCACCGGGAGAAGGTGGCCCGAAGGGCCGGGGCGGCGCTAAGGGGAGGAAGCAGGCGCCCCTATCTTCCCCTTGGCGGGGGGGCTGGTTCGCCGCAGACGAATTGAAGGTCCACTGGACCTTTCAAATGGCACGAACACCATGAGGTCATGGCCGAAGGCCGGGCAGCGATTTCAGCATCTTGGCGAGCACGCCCCTCAGGGCGGCGCAGTCTGAGTCGTGGATAATCCAGGAGATGGGGTTTCAGCTGAGACGCTTCGCACGGGGAGGCCGTCCCTTCGCAATCTGACGCACCCCGTCGCGCCGTGTTGACACGGCGGCCATGCCGCCACAGACAGGACCGCGGCAAGGAGGGGAGCTCATGAAGAGACTGATCGCGGCGGCGCTGCTGGCTGCCATCGTCACCGGCACGGCGGCGGCCGAGCCGCAATTCGCGGACTATCCGGTCAAGACCCGCCTGAAGGGCAAGCCGGTGCTGCCGAAATTCACCGGCGACACCGCGCAGTTCCGCACGCGCATCCGCAACGGCATGAAGGACGGCCCGAATTTCGCCAGCCATTTCAGCCTGGTCGAGATCGGCTGCGGCGGCTCCTGCATCTTCACCTTCCTGATCGACGCCCGCACCGGCAAGGTGGTGGATCTTCCGCTCGGCGGCGAGGAATTTTACCAGCTGCAGCTGAAATACCGGCTCGACAGCACCTTGCTGCAGGCTGACTGGATGGACACCAGCGTCGGCGGCTACGACACCTGCATCCGCCGTTTCTACGACATCTCCTCGGGAACGCCGAAGCAGGTTTCGCAGGAGAGCCGCAAGATCGAACAGTCCGGCTATTGCGGGGGGTGAGGCTTGCGGCGGGCGCGGCGCCTCTATCTCCCCCTCGGGGGCCAGGCGCGGCGTGGCCCTATCTCCCCCCTTGCGGGGGAGAAAGCGATTTCAGCATCTTAGACGAACACGCCCGCAGGGCGGCACAGGCTAAGTGCCAGAAATCGCAAGAGAGGGGATATGCCGGCACAACGTTGGCGAGGAACTTCTCGGTATCCCAAAAATATCAGCCGCTCAGCTGAAAATCCCCTCTCTTGGATTTTCTACGACTTAGCCTGCGCCGCCCTAAAGGGCGTGCTCGTCTAAGATCGTGAAAATCCTTTCTCCCCCGCAAGGGGGAGATACGCGGCGCGGCGCTCTCGGCTATGGCCTCAGGCGTTCATACCTTTTGAAAGGTCCACCGGACCTTTCAATTCGCCTCCGGCGAACCAGGCACTCACCCCGCAAGGGGGAGTTACGCGGCGCTGCGCTTCAACCGTCAGCCCGGCCCGCCTCCACCAGCCATAACGCCAAGCCCGGGCAGCGCGCGAGCTTGGCACCTGCCTCAAGCCCCGCACACCGCCATCGTCCTCGCCTTCTGCCTGCCACCGACGAACACCAGCCCGAGCCCGGCCGCGGCGAGCAGGCCGCCGGCGATGGAGACGGCGGCGTAGCCGAGGCCGAGGCTGATGACGGCGGCACCGAGCGCAGCACCCAGCGCGTTGCCGAGGTTGAAGGCGCCGACGTTGATCGAGGAGGCGAGGCCGGGCGCTTCGGAAGCCGCCTGCATCACCCGCATCTGCACCGGCGGCACGATGGCGAACGCCGCACCGCCCCAGACCAGCAGGCCGATGGCGACGCCGACGGGGCTGGCAAACAGCAGCGGCAGCACGAACATGATCAGCGCCAGCGCGGCGAGGAAGATCTTGGTGGCGCCGTCGAGCGACCAGTCGGCCAGCCGGCCGCCCAGCCAGTTGCCGATGGTGAAGCCGACGCCGATCAGCGCCAGCGCCAGCGTCACGAAGCTGCCGGAGGCGCCGGTCAGCGTTTCCAGCGTTGGCGCGACATAGGTGTAGAGCGAAAACATCGCACCCGCCCCCAGCACCGTGGTGGCCATGGCCAAGAGCACGGCCGGCCGCGTCAGCACCCGCAGCTCGCGCTTCACATCCGGCATCTTTCCGCGCTCGCCCTTCGGCAGCGCCAGCCACAGCGCCGCGATGGCGAGGAGACCGATCAGGGCCGTGCCGGCGAAGGCCATGCGCCAGCCGATCTGCTGGCCGACCCAGGTGGCGGCCGGCACGCCGCCGATGTTGGCGATGGTCAGCCCCATGAACATGGCGGCGACCGCGCTGGCCTGCTTCTCCTTCGGCACCACGCTGGCCGCCACCACGGCACCGAGGCCGAAGAAGGCGCCATGGTTGAGGCTGGTGACGAGGCGGGCGGCGAGCAGCGTGAAATAGCCCGGCGCCATCGCCGACATCAGGTTGCCGATGGTGAAGATGGTCATCAGGAGCATCAGCGCCGTGCGCTTGCCGAAGCGGCTGAACGCCAGCGTCATGAACGGCGCGCCGACCAGCACGCCGATCGCATAGGCGCTGATCAGCAGCCCCGCCGTCGGGATCGACACGTCGACCCCTTGCGCGATCACCGGCAGCAGCCCCATCGGCGAGAATTCCGTGGTGCCGATGCCGAAGGCGCCGATCGCCAGCGCCAGCAGCGCCCACCGGGCGGAGGGGGTCGCCGTCGCGGCGGCGCCTTTGGTATCCATCATAGTGCTCATGACATGTGCCTCATATGCCCCTCAGGCGGAGCGGTGACATTTGCTGAAACGGTAGTCGGCTGTTCGCCGGCTGAGGTTGCTGGGTCAGTTGGTCGGAGCTCGCTCTCAGGCGTTCCGACATTTTCTTCGTCGTTCCGGAATGGATCCCCGACACTCTCCGCTCCCTTCGGTCGCTCCGAGGTCGAGGATGACGGAGGGGAGGGGCGCTCCGGCCAGTCTCCGACGTTGGTGTGCTTTTCCTCTAAGGCTCCGATCTCCAATTGGCCCCGCAGGCGATGTGCCGATTCCGGTCGGTGCCACCTCGATGATGCCGCCGCTTGCGGCTGTCCACGAAGCATGCCCGGCACCGCCGTCGACAGTTGGCGCCGGCGGCAAATGAAATCCGTCATCCTCGGCCTCGTAGGGAGCGAAGCGACCGCAGAGTGTCGGGGATCCATTCCGGAACCTCGACGCTTGCGCGGCGATGCAGACCCATCGCTGCGCCGACGCTTCTCCAGCCAGGGTTCCTCGCCCCTACCGCAGGCGATGGAGAGGTGGCTCGGCGCTGGCGGCTTGCCGCCGTCGATGGAGCATGCACCGCCGTCGACAATTGGCGCCTGCGGCAAAGGAAGCCCGTCATCCTCGGCCTCGTAGGGAGCGCAGCGACCGCAGAGTGTCGGGGATCCATTCCGGAACCGCGACGCCTGCGCGGCGGTCCAGACCCATCGCAGCGCCGGCGCTTCTCCAGCCATGGTTCTTCACCCCGCAAGGTGGGAAGAGCGCCCTGCAACCTCATCGCCTCACACATCCCACTCCGGCGCCAGGCCGGGAGGCGAAACCAGCCGGCCGTCGGCGCGCGCCAGCCCGGCGATCGCCGCCATGTCGGCCGCATCGAGCGCGAAATCGAAGATGGCGATGTTCTCGGCGACGCGCGCCGGGTTCGCCGTCTTCGACAGCGCGTGAAAACCCTGCTGCACCAGCCAGCGCAGGCCGACCTGGGCAGCGCTCTTGCCATGCTTCGCGCCGATCTCTTGCAGCAGCGTGTCCTGCGGCACGGCGCCGTCGGCCATGCCGTAATAGGCGGTGACGGCAACGCCGGCCGCCTTCGCCGCTGCCACCAGCGCCGGCTGCGGCAGGTACGGATGCAGCTCGACCTGGTTGGTGACGATCGGCGCCGCGGAGCGTTCGGCCGATTCCCGCATCTGCGCGATATTCTGGTTGGAGACGCCGACGAAACGCGTCTTGCCGGCGGCCTGCACCGCGTTCAGCATGGCGACCTGTTCGGCCACCGGCACCTTCTCGGCCGGCCAGTGCAGCAAAAGCAGGTCGACCTGGTCGACCTTGAGCTTGTCCAGGCTCGCATCGACCGAAGCCGCGAACCGGGCTTCGCTGTAATTGTCGACCCACACCTTAGTGGTCAGGAACAGTTCTTCGCGCCGCACACCGGCGCGGTCGAGCGCGCGGCCCAGCGCCGCCTCGTTCTGGTAGATCTGCGCGGTGTCGAAATGCCGGAAGCCGGCTTCCAGCGCCGCCGGCACGATGCGCTCCACCTCGGCGTCCGACATGCGGAACACGCCGAAGCCAAGCGCCGGGATTTCTGCCCCATGGGCGGTGACGGTTTGCATGGATGATGTCCTTCTTGTTGTTATGGGCGGCGGCGCGCCGTGAATTCAGGTGATGCCAACGGTCATCGGCCGTTGCAGCGCGCGCCAATTCATGGGTTCCTGGGCGCCGCGCTATCTCTTTGTCTCAGGCAATTCCGGACGGAAAACCGCCGCGCACTTTTCCTGGAATTGCTCTGGTGCGGGAGTTGGAGCATTTCCGTTTTTCACGGAAACCCGGAAACGGTCCGACAGTTTACTTGGATGACTGGCCCGGATGGGTCACGCCGGCGACTGGGGCTTCCTTGCTATGATTTATCTCGCCCCATCACATAAAGAGCCGTCTTGGGCTTGATAATGCCGCTGATCTTCCCATCATCTGTGAAACCAGATCACAGGCGGGCAAGAGATGGACAACCGCACCGGTGAAATGCAGGTGTTCCTGCGCGTGGTCGAGACCGGCAGCTTTTCGGAAGCCGCACGACTGCTGCGCCTCACGCCTTCGACCGTCAGCAAGCTGGTCTCGCGCATCGAGGCGCGCCTTGGCGTGCGCCTCATCGAGCGCTCGACGCGGGCGCTGTCGCTGACCGCCGAGGGCCAGCTTTATTACCAGCGCAGCCAGGCGCTGCTGAAGGAGCTCGACCAGATCGAGCAGGAGCTGTCCTACGGCGCCGCCGCCACCGGCGGCACGGTGCGTGTCAACGTCTCGGTCGCCATCGGCGTTCTCGGGCTGGAGCCGATCCTGCCCGAATTCTGGCGCGCTTATCCCAACATCGTCGTCGATCTCTCCCTGAGCGACGAGATCGTCGACCTCTATCTCGACCGCACCGACATCGCCATCCGCGTCGGCGCGCTGCCGGATTCCGGCATGGTGGCGCGCCGCATCGGCACCGCCTGCCGCAAGATCGTCGCCGCCCCGTCCTATCTCGCCCGCCAGGGCGTGCCGCGTTCGATCGAGGACCTTGCCCGTCACAACTGCCTGGGCTTCAACTTCCGCCGCGCCGAGCCGGTGTGGCCACTGAAGCAGAGCGGCCGCATCGTCGACCGCGTCGTCCACGGCGCGCTGCTGGCCAACAATGGCGAGACGGTGCGCCGCATGACGCTGGCCGGCGTCGGCCTTGGCCGCATGGGCGACTACCACGTCCGCGCCGACCTCGCCGCCGGCCGCCTGGTGGAAGTGCTGGCCGACGTGGTCGAGCCCGACGAAGAAGAAATGCACGCGGTGTTCCTGGGCGGACAGAGGATGCCGCAGAGGGTCAGGGTGTTTTTGGATTTCGTGGTACCGCGGCTGCAGGGGTTTCTGGAGGGGTGAGGGCCAAGTTCGCTGCAGGTAAGGGGCACTGCGCACCCCCGTTGCATCCCCGGCCCGTGGTGCTTGATCCGGCATCGAGCCGGACCGTACCTTTGAAATGTTCTTCGTCGAGCGATCATTTCCATATTGTCTACCTGCCAGTTCTGGCATTGCCGGCAAGTAATCGCTAATGTCCTCAAGGGGGATTCAGTCCATCGCCGGCCGAACGCGCTGTCGTTGCGGTTGAGCGGTCGGCTCCCATTCTATTGTAGGTCGGTTATGTCGCGCAGTTCGAAGCCGCATCTTATCGTCGACGTTTTCGCCGGACCGGGTGGCCTTGGCGAAGGTTTTCTGTCGCGTCGATCCCCGAAGGGGCATGCGCGATATGAGAGTGCTTTGTCCATTGAGAAGGACCGGGATGCTCATGCGACGCTGACGTTGCGGCATTTCATTCGCGCGTTTCCTGATGACGAGTTTCCGGAAGATTACTATCGCTATCTCGCAGATGAGATAGCGCTGGAGGACCTCTATGAGGCCCATCCGGACGAATACCAGACTGCTCGAAGCAGTGCGCGCCGGATAATACTCGGTCCCGACAGCAACGTCGAGGTTCGCAACCTCCTTGAGAAAAAACTGAAGGACAGGGAGCGCTGGGCTCTGGTCGGAGGCCCCCCATGCCAAGCCTACTCACTCGTCGGCCGAGCCAGAATGAGCAGCAATCCTGAATTCGAAAAGGACGAACGGCATTTTCTGTATCAGGAGTATCTGAAGATCATTGCCGATCATCAGCCTCCCGTGTTCGTCATGGAAAACGTGAAAGGGCTTCTATCGGCGACGGTCCAAGGCGTTTCGATGATTTCGCGGATCGTGGAAGACCTCCAAAATCCGTTGATGGCGCTGTACGGGCGATTCAACGGCGTGAACTATCGTCTCTATTCGCTTGTTGAGGAAGAGGAACCCGGCGGTAAGGTGGACCCCCGGCTGTTTGTCGTTCGGGCCGAGGATTTCGGTGTCCCGCAGGCGCGGCATCGGATGTTCATTGTCGGCATCCGAAGTGACCTCGATATCCGCCCCGCTCTTCTTACGCCGCAGGACGCTCCATCTGTTCGCGAAATGATCGGTGATCTGCCGCGCATCCGCAGCCGGCTGTCACGAACACCTGACTCACCTGCAAACTGGCGCGCGGCCTTGGCGCAACTTGAGTCGAAAGAAGTGGAACGGCATCTGAATGGATCGGAATATACAGGGGCTATCAAAAGCAAGATCGAGGTCATTCTAGGGGAGGGTGCAGACTGGCCGGAAGAGGCCAAAGCCCGCCAATACATCCCACGGCCAGGACAAGCGTCAAATGCACTTTCACTCGTTCGTGATCCATTGCTAGCAACCCTTGATGGTCATGAGGCTCGCGGGCATATGGCTTCCGATCTGCGCCGATATATGTACGCGGCTGTGTTCGCGGAGGTAACCGGAAAAAGCCCGAAGCTTGCAGACTTTCCATCGGCCTTATTGCCAGCACACGAAAATGTCTCCGAGGGCGTGGCGGGCGAAATGTTCTCCGACCGCTTCAAAGTACAACTCGCTGGCAGAGTCTCGACGACCATCACCTCCCACATTTCCAAAGATGGACATTACTTCATCCATTATGAGCCCCTTCAGTGCCGCAGCCTGACGGTCCGTGAAGCAGCCAGACTTCAGACGTTTCCGGATAACTACCGCTTTATCGGAAATCGAACCTCTCAGTATCACCAGGTCGGTAATGCCGTGCCTCCTTATCTGGCGGGCCAGATCGCGGACATTATCGCGGAAGTCCTTGACCAGGTGCAGGAGGCTCAATGACAGATAAGCTGACACGCGAGCATCGCAGCTGGAACATGTCACGGATTGCGGGCCGGGATACGAAGCCGGAGCTGCTTCTGCGCTCTCTCCTGCACAGGGCCGGTTTCAGGTTCCGACTCCACGCGAAGGACCTGCCGGGCAGGCCGGATATTGTTCTTCCAAAGTACCGGATCGCAATCTTCGTTCACGGGTGTTTCTGGCACCGCCATCCAGGATGCCAGAACGCAACAATGCCATCCACACGCACTGAATTCTGGGCTGCCAAGTTCAAAGGTAATGTCGAGCGAGATGTCCGTAATACAGCCGCGCTGGAGGAAGCTGGCTGGACGGTGCTCACAGCCTGGGAATGCGATTTGAAGTCTGATCCGCAGGCTGTCGTTATCCTCCTGTCGGAAACGATCAGAGGAGATTGAATGGCAAGATCGCATCGTCTTCCGCCGAGCGCGGCCTGTCTTTCAGCATCTCTTCGGGACCTGGGTTACTCTCTCGAGACCGCCATTGCCGACCTGATCGACAACAGCATCTCGGCCGATGCGACTGATATTCAGATATTCTGTGACATGAGCCGCAATCCTCCGGCTCTCGTGATCGCCGACAA
>VFQN01008242.1_pt1 | contig 10664 bp, 17 predicted proteins | sample 3512371 | NCBI WGS metagenome assembly VFQN01 (sample SAMN10412370, study PRJNA504923) | tailings metagenome | isolation source: Replicate 2 from Balatoc abandoned mine | place: Philippines: Itogon, Benguet | collected 2017-08-28 | reverse complement strand
CCCACCCCCCCTGGGATCACCTGTCTACGTAGGTGGCCAGCGGCCCGAAACAAAGGTAGGCTGCCGAAACTTCCCGTGCCCCTCACCCCCGCCCCCCCCCCCCCCCCTGCGGCCCCACCCACTTTTCTCCGTACGTGCCCAGCTTGGCTGCTGCTCGGGTGATGGGGAACAGCGCACTGTCCAGGCTGCGGCTCAGCACCTCGTGCTGTGGTGGCCGGGGAGGCAAGGTGGGAGTCAAAGAGATCAGGAGTGAACAAGCTTCAGTGTGGTGACAACGGACGGCCACGCCTAAACAAGCCAACTCAACCGTCATTTTGCACTCACAGCCCCCCCTCACCCCCCCTCACCCCCCCCCCCTTCCGCCCCACCTCCTCGTCGTTGAGCTTGCGCGGCACCTTGGGCGACTGCAGGCCGCTGATGGGCGCCGCCAGGGAGGCGCGCAGCGGGGACTGCGTGGCCCTCGCCACCGCCCGCGTGGCGGTGGTGCCGCGCAGCCGCTGCAGGCGGGCGGCGGCCCAGGGGCTGGCGCCGTGCGGCTGGGGCGCCGTGGCGGGCCGGCCGTCGCCGTACCCGTAGCCGCCTGCACGGCCAACAATAATTCTTATTGATTGTATGTAAATGCAGAGGTAGGCAATGCAATGGCAGGCAACATGCACAGCAGTAGCATGGGAAATGATGTGGGTGATGGGGGGCGTCTGCCGCTCACCCATCGTCCCGGTCCGCCCAAACGAAGGGCCGCCCCCGCCGCTCTGCGGCCGCAGCGGCGACACGGCCCTGCTGCCGCCGCTGGCCGGGCGCCCGCCGCCGCCACCCGCCGCCCCCGTGTTGCTGGTCCGCCGTGCCATTGAGCCGCTGGCCGGCCGCGCGCCGCCCCTCCCCTCCGATGTCCCCGGCCGAACAGGGGAGACCGTCCTCTGCGGGGAGCCTGGCCGGCCGGGGGAGGGCGACCGAGCGCCGGCCGCAGCGCCGCCCGCCGCCACCACCCCTGCCGCCTCCGCCGGTGCGGTGATGTCCACTGCCTCCCCTGCCTTGACCGCAGCCAGGATGGCCGGGTCCAGCCCCGCTGGCACGTGCCCGCCCATGAGCGCGCCCACCGCCGCGCTGCCCGGCCGCAGCAGGTGCTGCAGATGCACGGGCACGGCCGGCAGCGGCACCAGCACCGCGGGGCCCTTATCCGCCTCCGCCTTCTTCCCTTTGCCGCCCTTGCCTGCAGGAGCAGCCGCACCCTTGCCGCCGCCCTTGTCCGCCGCGCCCTTGCCGGCCGCCGCCGCCGCCGGCGGTGGCGGCGGGGGCGACAGAGGCCTCAGCGCCAGCTGCCGCCCCGCCGCCGCCCCCGACCCCGCCGCTGTCGCCGGCCGGCTTGCCCCCGCGCCCACCGCCGCCTTCACCATGGCCTGCACCATGAGGAAGTCCGCCCCCCGGTCCACATACGCACTCGACAGTCGTCCCTCCTCCCCCTGCTCCGGACCCCCCTCACCGCCGGCTCCGCCGCCAGCAGCAGCCCCGGGCCCCGCCCCCCGCGCGCTGAGCGAGCCGTTGCCAGCGGGCACTGTAGGCACCCCCGTCGCCCCCACGTTGCCTTGCAGCGGCACGATGAGCCCGAGCGCCTTGTGGTGGAAGGACAGCACCGCCTTTGAGGGCACGAACACCGGCTGGACCAGCCCGGACCCGGAGCCGCGTTGGCTGGCTTTCGCCTGGGAGGACGCGGAGGTTTTCCGCGGCGGCGACGAGCCGCCAGAGGGCGGCGCTGCTGCTGCAGAGAGGGCGGCGGCTGCGCTGGATGCGGGCCTATTACCGGGTGTTGGGGAGGCGGCGCGCAGGCGGCTGGGAGATGAGGGGCGGTCGCTGAGCGCTGCGGAGGAGGGGCGGCTGCCTGTGCCTGTGCCCGTGCCCGTGCCGCCACCCAGGCCCCAGGCGCCGAAGCGCGGCGTGGGGGCGGTGTTGGAGAAGGCGTTGGGCCCCGGCTGCAGCGCGAGGGCGCCCTTGCCGGGCGATTCCAGGTGCGGCATGACCTGCAGCGCAACCAACGCCATAATTTCACCCGTCTGGAACAACCACACCGCATACGGTACTCGTGCCCCTGCCTGCAGGTGATACAGCTTGACATCACTGCCACTGCCAGGGCAGCTAAACGATATCACGCACATGGCCACGCTTTGCAGTGCACCACCAACCCGCACCCCTCCCACCCCTCCTAGCGGCCCCCTGTCCACACGTCCCAGCTCTCCCGCAGATTTCTCACCCGGGTCCTAGCGCTTTGTTCCCCCTCCCCCTCCCCACCAGGTACAGCCTCTCCAGCACGTCCAGCTCCTCCTTGGCCAGCTCGTCGTCCGACGACCAGGGCCCGTTGGGGCCGCCGTCGTCCGAGGAGGTGGAGGGCGTGCGCGGGGGCGGCTTGGGGGCCAGCTCAAGACTCTCCTGCAAGGGGAATGATGATGATGTTGCATGAAACCCTTACGGGAAACTGACAGCTCCTGTTCCTGTACTATCTAGGATTGGGTTGCATTGCCTCCAAGGCCGAGTTCCGTCTGTTTTAACCTGCCCAGAGGCCTACAAAGCAACAACGCCGTACTGTCTGCGTCGCAGAGGCACTCCTGGCTGGCCCTGTGCAGGCAGGGAACAGCAGCTATTGCCCACCCCGGCCCACCTGGAAGAACTTGCCCATGGCATCCCCAATGTTGTCCACCGCCGCCAGCCGCGTGCCCCCCTGCGCCTGGCCCTTTACCGCGCCTCGACCCACGCGGTTGCCCGCCCGGCTCGACCGTGGCGCAGGGCCGCTTCCCGCGCCCAACCGGGACGCGGTCCCTACGCTCACGCCGCCATTCGCAGGAGTAGCGTTCGCAGTGCCGGTCCCTAACAGCGTGCTCCGTGGGCTCAACTTTGAGGCCATGGACGGGGCTACGCCAGGGATCCCGGCTGTGGCTGGCTGGCCCAGCATACGGCCAAGGGACGCGGCGGAGGGGCTGTTTCCGCCGGGCCCCAGCACCTCGACGGTGCCATTGATGGCCACGCCAATTTGGCCGCTGGAGGCGCGTGCTGGGGTGGTGGGCGCTGCATCAGTCGGGGCAGCTGCTGTGCTGCTCTGGGGCATGGTCCCCTGTGGAACAAGGGGATGCCGGTGGCACTGAACATGCGCCTGACTTGGCGTTCGCCGGTGGGCTTGTTGCGTTATTGGTGTACATGCATGTGCAAGCCGTAATTGTTGGCGGGGGCCGGCGGCCATGCGGGGCATGCGTCTTGGAAGGAGGTAACCTAGCTCTACCCACAATCCGGCGGAGTGCAGGCCGTTTAGCCCTCCGGCCAACCCCGGAAGGACGGCTTGTCCTAACTGTGAGTCGAGCTTACCCGGGACTTGCTGTCAAGGTCAGGATTGCCTCAGTGTCGCCATGTACCGCGCGCCATGAGCCCGGTGGCCATGCTGGCTGACATGTTAACCCACTCCTCCGTGGCAACAGGTCCGACGAGGTTGTTGCTTCCGCTTCCTAATCTATTACTTATCTAAGCCATAGGCATTACGTGCCGCGATGGTTACCGCTGCCCAGTCACGCAGCAGCAGCACCCAAACGACAATGTACCCAAAATAGTATGAAGATAGTGCAGTATCAATGGCTAACTTTGGAAACACAAGTGTCGAGGTCGAAGCTGTGAACAGGAAAGGCCGCAAACGCAGCTAGACTCTCTTCAGGGAGGAATGGCCAGTTTGCGCACGCGGAAGTAAAATTTTACCGTTCATATTACCGTATCGTTGAGTGGCTAGACTGGCAGTGGTGTGATTGTGCTTCTGGGGTTCGGGTTGGACGAGCTCCCGATCGTTTTGCAATTGTTGGGCAAGCAGTAACAAGAGCGTGCACTATCCAGAAGATACATGCTTATAATATGCATTAAGAGAGAACCTGTCAAGCCACAACGCGCTCCTAGTTTGCCGCGACCTGGCACCAGCTGACAGCTTTAGAAGCAGCGACCTCTCATCAACATAGCTGCAAGAGCTGTGCAAATACCTTTTTCTATATATGCATGTTATATAAGTATCGTGTGCGGAACGGTTACGCTTGACGAGGGCCGTCCCAAAGCTCTCCACACAGCTCAACTTGTCATCGGGTTTCGCGCCTCGCCTCTTAACTACTGCGGAAGCTCTGCCATCCATTGCGGATGTTATTAGGCTGTTGCGGCCGGTGGCCGCGCTGCTTACACGGCTGAGGTTCCTAGCCCCAACGGAGGACCAAACTCCCTGTTGGACCCGTGACACCCCATGGACTACACAGCCCAGTACAAACGGCGGGATGCAGCCGCACGGCGCATTCAGGTAGACTTCCGCGCCGCTGAGTAAGCACAGCGCATGTGCATAGGCACGTGTCAGGCCTGTCCACAAGGGCCTTCTTCCTTGGTGCACTGCGATGCTACACATGCTCGCTCATGTTTTTGTCAACTTTACCGCAGGCAGCATGGCGGGCCTACAAAAGCAGGAGGGCATTTCTGCGAATGCGGGTACGTGGTGCCTAGAGCAACCCCGACAGCCTGCAGGGTCCCGCTGGAACACCACCGCGGTTTAGACCATATCGTTGAGGCTTTAGCTTGCCTCTGGGGCATCCCGCCTTGACGTGCAATCATGCAACCATGTCTTTGCCACTCCGCAGGACGCTGCATCCAAAATCCAGGCGGTCGCCAAGGGCTGGTATGTGCGCAAGCAGGTAGGGCCCACAACCCATAACTGCAACACACGTCGGGAATAGCCCCCCACTCACGCAGCTCGGCCCGACCCAGCTGCCCTGCCTGTGTGTGCAATGACGGGCTGGGCCAAGCTCGGGGCCCTGATCCGGCTGACCAGCCCATGCCCCAAGCAGCCCCCCCTGACCGCGCCCCACCCATGCTTCCCGTCCCTCCCACCCATCCCCAACCCTCCCGCGTCCACCCAACCACAGGTGCAGCAGATCCGCGGGCGGCAGGAGCTGGAGGCGCGCTTCAATACGGTCATGGAGAAGCGCAGAGAGAAGATACGGGTGAGTGGGGGGCTGTGTGGGGTAATGCGGTTGACAGGCGGGGGAATGGGGGCGACCTCAGGGGTAGGGACTGGTACCGGCATGTCGGAGGTTCATGGTGCGTGAGGGGACGCGGTCGTGGAGGAGCATTGCGGGTGTAACGGGAGAGTGGAAGTCGGTGGCCTTGCACCAGAGTATTAGGCTGGGCAACAGCAAGTACTAGCGGGGACGCGTGCCCTACATCATGAAAGAGTCTGCCGTGTCCTGCTCCCTCATCCTACTCTCGAGCCTGCATTCTCCAGTAGAGTTGGAGTTGCCAACCAATGGCTGCACCCTTCCGCCAAGAACTTGGCGCTCAGCTGTCCTACAGCCGCGCGGATACAACGTCTTACCGGATTCCCAACCCCTGTCCAGGTCCTTGAGGGGGAGAAGCGCGCGCTGCTGGCTCTGCCCGGCGGCGAGCTGGAGGAGTGGGAGGCGCGCCGCATGCGGGCCGCCATCCGGGTGCAGGCACACTGGCGCGGCCTGGTGGCGCGTAGGAAGATGGCGCAGTCGCCGGAGCGCCTGCGCAGAGAGGAGGTGGGGTGTGGAGGGGCACAAGGGGCAGCAGGCTAGAGCGGGCACTGGGTTTGGGAGGGAGGAGGTGGGGATGTGGAGGCGCATGGGCTGCGGTGAGGAACGGCGCAAGGGGCAGCTGGTCTGGAGGGGGTACCCTAGAGCCAAAGGCACAGGGAGTTTGACGAGCTTAGGGCGCAGCCTACTGTTGGTAGGATCTTGGCATGGAGGCGCGCCTGCGCAGGGAGGCGGTGGGACTGTGTAGGCGCAGGGACGGCGGAGGGGAAGGGGCACCACGGTCAGCTGGTCTGGAGGGTGACCTGTTGGCCGCCTCAAGGCGCAGTCTGCAGCGGGTCAGACCACGATACGGAGTCCATTCAGGGTGACGAGTGCCTATTAAGTGTGCTCACAACCATCGCGACACGGGCAGTAAGCCGCCCTGCTGAGAACCGCTGCCACGCATCATCACCACGCCTTACGCCACCCACCTATCCACGCTCCCCGCAGGCCGCCCGCCGCATTCAGTCGGCGTTCAAGAGGATGCTGCACTCCAAGCGCGCCTCCTCCGCCTTCGCAGGCGTGTTGGACCGCTCTCGATCGCCCTCGCCCTCCTCCCCAGAGCTGAGGGGCCGGGCGGGGGCAGGGGGCGCAGGGCCCGGCGGCGTGCGGCAGAGCGGCGCGTCCGTGCTGCTGGGCAGCCCCCAGATCAACCCCAGCAGCCCCATAACGTCCCCCGGGCTTAGCCCGCAGGCCCGTGCCGCGGGTGCGGCAGGGGCGCCTGGGGCAGGCATGCCCCGCACCATCGAGGTCATCGGGGCAAAGCGCTACAAGCAACTGCTGACGCAGGTAAAGCCGCCTGTGCACGGCCTGACCTCAAGCATGCGCTGTACCGACGTTGTCACAGCGCTAGGGCAGCTTCAGCAACCCAACCGCAGTTGCTCCCGCCCATCCTCCTATGACCAGTTGCTCGCTCGCCCGCTAGGTTGACGGCAAGCTGGCCGCCTACGTGGCGCTGGCCAAGTCCCGCGGCGCCGCCCGCCGCCCCGACCCGCGGGCCACCGACGCGCGGCTGGCGGAGCTGCTGCGTGCCTACCACGTGTCGGCACCCACGCGTCAGGCGGCGGCGCACACGCGGCAGCACAACCTGGTGGTGGTGGACTCCCTGTGTGCGCAGCTGGAGCAGGTAAGGGTCCTTGGCAGGGGTAAAAGTACGGGCAAGGAGGGCAAGTGGGCGGGAACTTTAAAGCCCCTGGCTCGTACACGGGTCCTTACATGCTGGGTTCTGGATCCTATCATGTAAGAAACAGATAAGGAGCCCAGGAAATCCTAGGGAGATGGGGGTTGGGAGACGGGCTGTGAGCGCAGCTGGAGCAGGTGGGAGGGGTGTCAAGGAGCAAGGAGGATGGAGATGGTAATGACCGGAGGGGGCCCTGGAGACTTGGGGAGTGGGAGCTTTTCCCAAGCAGGGGTTCTAGCGCTGCTGCGACGAATGGGGTTAAGGTCCTGAAAGGAGTGACAAGCGGGTGGGCAGCAAGGACTGGGGGTGTGGGTGGACCGGTGGAAGGCTGGATGTGAGCCGGAGTTCTCTTGGAGCTGCCTGCCGAATTGGAGCACATTTGAAGCTGTAGGGGACATGGTTGGGGCGACGCCTGTTGTCATGTTCATTGCAAATGCGGGCCGGCACAACCCGGAAAGGACGCCTTGCACGGTTTCCTCGCTCTCACGCGTACCCCAGAAGGTTGCTTTCCCTGTTCCGGTAGTCACACGTCCACCTCCCACTCCCAATGACGTTCCACCGTGAGCTCGTACACCCAACTCCTTGCCTTTCCCGCTCCCCCCACCCCACCATTTCCGCAGATCCGCCCTCTGTCGGAGCTGCCCCCGGACGCCGCTCCCCAGGACTTCCCCCGCCCCCCACGCGGCTCCCAGCGCGCGGAGCGGGCCGCCACCGCACACGCCCTGGGGCTGGCGGAGGCCAAGGCGGGCAGCCGGTGGTGGGCGCACCTTAAGGGACTCAACAACAAGGTGCGCACGTGGGCAAGGGAGGGCCGCGGACAGGGCTGGGGAGCTTGAAGTCTGGGCCGGGGAGAATGTCGAGCTGCGCTCAACCTACGACGTCACCCTTCCCCGTGGCAGCAACTCGCACAGCAGCGCGTCTCCAAGCGCTTTCGGTCCCCGGCGTCCCCGCAAGGGGCCATGCAGCTCCACGGTGCAGCCCCGGCGCACCAACCTTATGTCTCATTTCCTGCACATAGTCCCCTTTACCCCGCAAGCAGTGCAGGAAGCCATGTGGTGTCGTAACCGCCGTCCGGGTTACAGCCCCGGCTCAGCAAGTGTGTCTTTTCAACCCCGCTCCTTGCAACCCCCCTTTTACCCTACTTGACCGCAGTGCATACGTTGGTACGTCAACATTCTAGCGATCCTTTTCCCCCTTGGCCCCCGCAGGCCGCGCAGGACGCCATGCTGGTCGAGGACATGGAGCGGTGGGAGGACATGGACGCGGCGTGGAGGAGGATGTGGGACCAGCTGGAGGAGCAGGTGGGTGGGGAGGGGGCGTGCCTTGCACGTGCACGGCCTGACACGCACCCCACTGCAAATAGCCAACAACGCTCTGCTGTGCATTATAGCCTGCGGCGTCTTGCACTTACCTGCACGTGTTCGGTGCACTGCTCGCGTTCTTTCCCACACCGCCAACAGGAGAACCGCCGGCCCGACATTGTGGAGGAGCTGCGGCCCCGCAGTGGCATGGGCGCCGCAGCGCTGGCGGCAGCCAAGGAGGAGGCGGCGCGGGAGGCCAAGCTGGCCGAGTACGCCCGCAGGGCCATGGAGGACGGCGGGGCAGCGGCGGCGGCGGCGGCAGCTGGTGCGGCGGCGCCGTCGCTGCAGTGGGCGCCGGTGCGCGCCGACACGACCGCGTCGTACACGAGCCCCACGGCGGCGGCCGGGGGGCAGCCGGCGGCGGCGGATCTGGGCCTGCCGGCGGACGCGGGGCCGTGGTCGGTGGCTGGGGCGCGGGAGCGGGCGGCACGGGAGGAGAGGCTTAGGGAGCTGGCGCGGCGGGCGGAGGAGGTGGCGGCGAAGGAGAGGGAGAAGCGCGGCAAGGGGGCGAAGGGCGCCGGGGAGGGGGCGGGCGGGCTGCAGCCGCCGGCGCCCGCCGTGTCCATGTCGTGGGCGCCGACACGTGTGGCGGGCGCGGAGGACGGCGGGCCGGCGCAGTACGTGACGCCGGAGGGGAGGAGAGGGGAATCGCCGGGGCCTAGGCGGCCGCCGGCCCCGGAGAAGGCGGCGGCGTGACGGGGATGGTTTGCGGATCCGTAGTTTGGGCGTATACTGCAGGCGTGCATGCATGGCAGCTTTGTACTGTGCCCTTTTTGCACTGCATGGCGTGCTGCGTTGCCAGCGCGATGATGACGGCAGTGGTATGGACGCGTTCTGTGTACGGGACGGTGTACTTCAACCTGGGTGCTGGGGTCCGCACTCGGCGGCCTGGAACCACGGTCGTACGTACGCGACACAGCCCAGCCTAAGCATGCCCCGCACGGCCGTATACGGCACAGGCCCATCTGGCAAGCCTGCGTGCACAAGTGAGGTCAGGACACGCGGCGGGGGCTTCGCTTCGGCCTGTCCATATCAGGTCCATATGTTTCCCTCAACCCTCGGCGGCTCGGGGCCCTCGAGGGCATAAACGCCGTATGCTCACCAGGCCGTGATGTAAGTGTTACATGGAACCATGGAACAGGAAAAGCGTGCCTGTACACAGCCAGCGATACGTGGGGTCTCGAAACGTCGCGCTACTGCCAAGCCAATCAGGGGAGCCCCCATAGTGTGTTGCACGTGTCAGGACAGGTCCTTCACTCTACTGCCTTGCATAAATCCACGCGCGGTCACGCCACCATTGCCGTGGCAGACCTCCTGCACCCTGAGCATTGTCAAGCAAGTGTTCTACGCAGCCTTACAGAACTCCCCAATGCGGAGCCAACACGTGTCAGTCTCTTGGCGGACTGGAAGGCCAGTAGTCGCGCACCAGCATGGGAGCAACTCACTGCGAACGTGGCCGACAGTAGCAGTAGAGTGGAGGATCTGTCGTAAGGCCTTGCATGGATCTGCGCACAGCCACGCCGCCATTGACGGCCAGCTGTGCACCGTCAAGCTTTGCTCCTGCACAGCGTTAGACCTGCCGCAAAGGGTGCTGGGCGCATGACGGACCAGGGGAGTCCCCTGTGACGAACTGGGAGGCCTGGAGCAGTGCCAGGAATCGGCGTCACTAGGGAGCGTGGCCAACAGAGGCAATAAATAACATCTGCATATTTGCGAAACAAGTTCAGCATGTAAAGACTTGACACACCTTAACACACCTTGCCGCACTTGTCCAAAAAAGTTAACATGCGCGCAACCGTGCCCTCGAAAAGGGCTGGGCCTGTCCTGGCCATCCTATTCTTATTGCTGTCACTTGTAGAAGGGCAAGATGGCAGAGCTAGCCCGCTGCACTTCGAGACGGAACCACCAGGAAGCTCTTTTGCACCGGAGCTCGCAGGCAGGGCCCGAGCCATGGTTGGCTGTTCCCATCAAGAACCACCTTGTTACCTTTGATCAAGTTTACCTCAAGATGTAATCCTTCTGTCGAGTTTGCCATCCCATGAGGCCCTCATGGCCACACTTTTGCACTTGTCTCCGTCCCCGCTGCCCGCTGGGCACCTACGTACCCCATGAACCCCGTCCTAACCCCTCACCGACCCCTTCCTCCGCCCTGCCCTTCGCCGACCGGTACGGTAGGCACGGACCCCAACTCTGATCAAAAGCTGAGCCGTCCGGCCATATCAAGGACGTGAGTGGCTGGCTGGGGTGTTGCCGTACGTGTTGGGGACCGGGCGCCCTACCTGCGCTGCATCTGGCCAAAGCGGAGGACGGGGGGATTTGGTGTGCGTTGGTGTGGTGTGCGGGCCCGAGAATACCTTTCCCGGCGGTGTTTCGTGGTCGTTGAGACCCTGAGCTTTCCAGGCTGACTGCCATTGACTCACCGACAGCATCTGTAGCGTCCCTGGTGCACCCAAGTACAGGGTAAGGAATTTGGGCGTTAGAATTGGCTTAGTCCCGATTCTCCCGGGATTCCGACCCGGGTTCGATTCCTACCTC
>VFQN01008241.1_pt1 | contig 10665 bp, 10 predicted proteins | sample 3512371 | NCBI WGS metagenome assembly VFQN01 (sample SAMN10412370, study PRJNA504923) | tailings metagenome | isolation source: Replicate 2 from Balatoc abandoned mine | place: Philippines: Itogon, Benguet | collected 2017-08-28 | reverse complement strand
ACTAGGCAGCAAGCTGCCAAGTCTTCGTTGCCCCTCCCCTGAAGGGGAGGGGCTGACTCGTTGTTGCGGCAGCTTCCGGTCGCAACCCGACATTGCTCCACACGCCCAAAAAAAAAGGCCCGCCTTTCATCCGAAAGGCGGGCCTTTTTGTCAGCCGTGCAGCAATACTACCCCTTTTCGGGCGGCGCCACGGTGATCCGCACCCGCTCGCCCGAATTGCCGGGGAAGCCGGTGAATATCGCCTCGACCAGATTGGGGACGATGGTTTGCAAATTGTTGTCGCGCGACTGCGCCTCGGCATGGCCTTCGAACAGGCGCGATCCGTCGGCGGCGCGGTTGATCTGCAGGTTCAGCCCGCTGGTATAGACGGTATAGCTGCTGACATCATTATAGCCGCCGAAGCCGGGTCCGAACCCGCCCCACAGGAACGGGTCGCGATAGCCATAGACATAGCGGCGCCCGCCGCGCCCGGTGACGATCACCGGGCGATAGAAACCGCGGCCATAATAACCGCCGTCGCCGCCATACCAGGGGTCGCCGAAACCGGGGCTCGACACGACGCGTTCGCGTCCCTTGTCGACGCCATAGTCCATGCGGACGACCAGATCGGCGCGCTCGCCGGGTGCCGCGGGGCGATAACCGTATCGCGTCAGCTCGCCCGCGACCAGATTGGCATATTGGCCAAATTCGATGCCGCCGGCCAGCGCCGGGTTGTTCGCCTCGACGACAAAGCTTTGGCCCTGCGGCGCGGGCAGCTGGGTCTGGAAACGCGCGACATCCGCCTTGAACGGCGTCGCACAGCCGGCGAGCGCCAGCGCGGCGCCGGTCATCGCGGCGAGTCCCAAGCGGCGAAGGCCGAGGTGGCGAAGGGTCGAATTGCTCATCGTCTTGGCTCCGTGATTCGGGGGCGCACATCTCTGGCGCTTTATACCATGACTGCGCCGATGCGACTTAACCTTGGTTGAACCCGGCTCGTCGCATCATGGTTCCCTATCCGATATCGGGTGCCGCTGCCAATAAACAAGCCGGTCAGACGATTAGCGGCAGAGCCCCAACGCCGCATAGGCCGCATCGATCGTCGGCCGCGCGAGCGCCGCCGCGCGCGCCGCGCCATCCTCCAGCGCCGCATCGATCGCCGCCGGGTCGGCCTTGAGTTCGGTCAGCCGCGTGGCGATCGGGCGCAGACTTTCGACGAGCAGTTCGCCCAAAGCAGGCTTGAACGCGCCGAACCCCTGTCCGGCGAAGCGCGCCAGCACGTCGTCGACGCTTTCATCGGCCATCGCGGCATAGATCGACACGAGGTTGCGTGCCTCGGCGCGCCCCTCCAGCCCCGCGACCTCCGACGGCAGCGGCTCGGCATCGGTCCTGGCCTTGCGGATCTTCGCCATGATCGTGTCGGCATCGTCGATCAGGTTGATGCGGCTCGCGTCGCTCGGGTCCGATTTCGACATTTTGGCGCTGCCGTCGCGCAGGCTCATGATCCGCGCCGCGGCCTTCGGAATCGTCGGTTCGGGCAGCGTGAAGGTTTCGGTGCCGGTATCGAGGTTGAATTTTGTCGCGATGTCGCGCGCGAGCTCCAGATGCTGTTTCTGGTCGTCGCCGACGGGAACGTGCGTCGTCTGATAGAGCAGGACGTCGGCGGCCTGCAGCACCGGATAGGCGTAAAGCCCGACGCTGGCGCCCTCGCGGTTCTTGCCCGACTTTTCCTTGAACTGCGTCATCCGGTTCAGCCAGCCGATGCGCGCGGTGCAGAACAGCAGCCAGCCGAGCTCGGCATGGGCGGGGACGCGCGCCTGGTTGAACAGGATCGCCTTGGCGGGGTCGATCCCCGCCGCCATAAGCGCCGCCGCCATCTCGCGCGTGTTCGCGGTCAGCTCGGCGGGGTCGTTGTGGACGGTGATCGCGTGCAGGTCGGCGAGGAAATAGAGCTTGTCGCCCGGCATCTCGTCCTGCATCCGCACCCAGTTGCGGATCGCGCCCAGATAATTGCCGAGGTGCAAGTTTCCGGTGGGCTGAATGCCCGATAACGTCCGCATCATATCTGTCCCATTAGAGTTTGCGTCGGCGCAGCTGGCCGATGGTGTCGCGATTGACCACGCCGAACAGCATGGCGCAACCAAAGAATATGAGCCCGCCCAAGGCCACGATCGCGCTCAGCGCAACGATCCGCTCGAACACCCCGCCGACAAAGGCGTCGCCCGCCAGCGGGATCGCCACCATCAGCGCGGCCGCCATCGCCGCCGCGGCGAGGATGATGCGCGCGATCCGCCCGGCGACTCGTCCGGTCAGCCGGAACAGGCCTTTGCGGTGCAGGATGGCATAGAGCATCGCGACATTGCACCATGCGGCGATCGATCCGGCGAGCGCCAGCCCGACGATGCCGAGCGAGGGGATCAGCGCCAGGTTGAGGCCGATATTGATGAGCAGGGAGATCGCGGCGGTCCACACCGGGGTGCGGGTGTCCTTGCGCGCGAAGAAATTGGGGACCATCACCTTGCCCAGACCATAGGCGGGCAGGCCGACGACGAGCCCGCCGACCACCGCGCCGGTCGCGAGGCCGTCGGCAACGCTATATTGGCCGCCGACGTAGAAGGCGCTGGTGATCGAAGGGCCGGCGACGAACAAGGCGACTGCGGCGGGGACGGTCAGCAGCATCGCCAGTTCGACCGCATTGCTTTGCAGGCGCGCCGCACCGTCGCGGTCGTCGAGCGCCACGAAGCGCGACAGCGCGGGCAGGATCGCGGTGCCGAGCGCGATGCCGATGATGCCGAGCGGCAGCTGGTTGAGGCGATCGGCCATCGCCAGATAGGTGATGCTCTTGTCGGGCAGCGAGGCGATGAAGAACAGGTCGACGAAGCGGCTGATCTGATAGACCCCGGCGCCGAACACCGCGGGCAGGATCAGCACCCCCATTTCGCGCACGCCGGGGGTCAGCTGCGGGCGGCGGAGCGCCGGCCGAAAGCCCGAGCGCCGCACCCAGAACAGGAGCCAGACGAGCTGGAACAGCCCGGCCAGCGACACCGAAATCGCCAGATACAGGCCGGTGGCCGCCTTGGCCGCTTCGCCGCCGTCGCCGGTGACCATGCCGAGGAGCAGGGCTGCGACGAGGCAGATGTTGAGCAGGATCGGCGCCGCCGCCGCTGCGGCAAAGCGCGACAGGCTGTTGAGGATCGCCGCGAACAGGGTCGCGACGCTCATGAACGCCAGATAGGGAAAGGCGATGCGCGCCATCGTGACCGTCAGGTCGAATTTTTCGCCGTCGGCGCGCAGCGCTTCGCTGGCGAACAGGTGCATGATCCACGGCATGACGATCAGCAGCAGCGCCGAAAAGACGATCAGGATCGGGATCAGCACCGCCAGCACCGCATCGGCAAAGGCGCGCGCTTCGCTATGGTCGCCTTCCTTGGTCATGCGCTGGTTGAACAGCGGGACAAAGGCGGCGGCAAAAGCACCCTCGGCGAACAGGCGGCGAAAGATATTGGGCAGCTGGAATGCCAGCTGCCACGCGTCGGCGACGCCGCCCGCGCCCAGGATGCGGCTGAGCAGCATGTCGCGCGCAAAGCCGAAGATGCGGCTGACCATCGTCAGCCCGCCGATCGTCCCGACGCTTTTGAGCAGGCCGCTCATCGGTAAAGCCCCTTCCCTTCAGGGGAGGGGTTGGGGTGGGGTTTCGCGGCGTAGAGCAAGGCCGAAAGACCCCACCCCGCTGCGACGAGGCCCGCCTTTGCCGAGCCAAGTCTCGCTACCCCTCCCCTGAAGGGGAGGGGTTTAGTCAGGAGGGCCAAGGCCGCCAGATCAGGCCTGACCGACCGGAACCGCGTCGCCCAGTTCCCCGGCTTCGGTCTGCGCCTGGACCTGCTGCATGAACAGGCCGTGGAAATCGATCGGTTCCAGCAGCAGCGGCGCAAAACCGCCGTCGCGCACGGCATCGGCGACGACGCGGCGAGCGAAGGGGAACAGGATGCGCGGCGCTTCGGCGAGGAAGAACGGCTGCAACTGGTCTTCGGGGACGTTGCGGACGCCGAACAGTCCGGCATATTTCAGTTCGATCACGAACATCGTGCCCTGATCGGCCTTCGACGTGACGTCGATCTTCAAGGTCACTTCGAACAGATTTTCGCCGACCCCTTCGGCGGCGATGTTGAACTGGACGTCGATCTGCGGCGCGTCCTGCCACTGGTAAACCGCGGGCGCGTTCGGATTTTCGAACGACAGGTCTTTGACATATTGCGAAATCAGGCCGATCGCCGGGCTGGTATCTTCGCCATTGGGCTGCAGGGCGGGGTTGTTGATGTCGGCGCTGGTCTCGTCAGCCATGGTGCAATGCTTTCGCTCGAAAAGATGAAACAGGATCCGCGCTGCAGGCCGTGTCGGGACTGCGGCAGACGGTTGCGGCGGCGCTTAGCAGCGCGCGCCAGCCAGCACAATGGGATCGCGGCGGCGCTTTGCTGGGGGTCAATCGTTGACCTGCCGCATCGGCGGGGCCATGGCGTTTGAAACTTGGCCGTGCATCGCCTATGTATCGGCCTTGATGTTTCCATTGCCCGCATTGGACTTTTGCCCGTGACTGCTTTTTCGATCGTCCTGCTCGCCATGATTGCCGCCTTCCTCGGCATGCGGCTGTACTCTGTACTCGGCAAGCGCACCGGGCACGAGCAGGAGCCGGTGTTGCCGCGCCGCGACGAGCGTGCGCCGCCCGCGCCGGTGCGGCTGGACGATGGCGACGCGCCGTCGGCGCCGATCGGTGCACCCGACACCTCGGGCCTGGTCTATGAACCCGCCGCCGAAATCGGCCTGCGCCAATTGCTCGCAACCGACCGCAATTTCGACGCCGGCCGCTTCATGGAGGGCGCCGAGTCGGCGTACCGCATGATCCTCGAAGCCTATTGGAAGGGCGATCGCGATACGCTGCGCGACCTGTGCGACGACGACAGCTACGAAGCCTTTGTCGAGGCGATCGAAGCGCGCGATGCGCGTGGCGAAAAGCTTGAGAATCGCCTGATTGGCATCGAGTCGGCGAAGATATTCGCGGTCGAGATGGACCGCAAGGAAGCGCGCGTCACCGTGCGCTATCAGGCCGACATCAGCGCGGTCACGCGCGACGCCGATGGCAAGATGATCGCCGGGTCGATGAGCGATGCGTCGCGCACCGACGACCTGTGGACGTTCCGCCGCGCGATCGGCAGCGACGATCCCAACTGGCTTCTCGACGAAATCGAAGCAGCCTGACCGCGATGCCCGCGCTTGGTTCGTCCGGGAAGCGCCGGATGCGGGTTTTCGGATTGTCCTTGGTCGCGGTGATACCGCTCCTCGCGGGCTGCGCGTCGGTGATCCCCGATGCAGGCAGCCGCCCCGCCGCCTCCACACCGGCACCCGCAGCGAAGCCGTCGGGCGCCACGCCGCGCCCCTATCAACCGCGGCCGTCGGAAAGCGGCGGCGTTGCGGCGAGGCCGATCCCCGCCACGCCGCGCCCGGCGCTGCCCGCCCCCGCGGTCCCGGCCGACGCGACGACGGCGGCGGCGAGCGGCGTCATTGCCGGCCCCGATTTTGCGTCACTTGGCATCGCTCCCGAACAGGCAAGCGCCGCGCTTGCCGCCTTTCGCATCAGCTGTCCGTCGGTCCAGCGCCGCGCCGATGTCAGCGGGCTGACGCAGGGCGCCGACTGGGCCGAAAGCTGCAACGCCGCGAAAAACTGGGCCGACAGCGACGCCGCTTCCTTTTTTTCGCGTTATTTCGGGACGGTGCAGATCGGCGCCGGAACCGCCTTCGTCACCGGCTATTACGAACCCGAAATCGCCGGATCGCGCACGAAGCGCCCGGGCTATGACGTCCCCATCTATCGCCGCCCCGCCGATCTGGTCGACGTCGACCTCGGACAATTTTCCGACGAGCTGAAGGGCCGGACGATCCGCGGCCGCGTCGAGGGCAGCAAGCTGGTGCAATATTACGACCGCGCCGCGATCGAAAGCGGCGCGCTCGAAGGCCGCGGGCTCGAAATCGCTTATGCCGCCGACGCCGCCGAATTCTTCTTCCTGCAGGTGCAGGGCTCGGGCCGCCTGCGCCTGCCCGACGGCGGCGTCATGCGGATCGGTTACGACAGCCAGAATGGCCGCGGCTATGTCGGCATCGGCAAGCTGCTGCTCGACCGCGGCGAATTGCAGCGCGGACAGGCGTCGATGCAGGGCATCCTCGATTATCTGCGCGCCGACCCGCAACGCGGCGCCGCGGTGATGAACGAGAATCCCAGCTGGGTGTTTTTCCGTGAACTTACCGGCCCCGGCCCGCTCGGCGCCATGGGCCTGCCGGTGACCGGTCGCGCCAGCGTCGCTGCGGATCCCAAATATGTGCCGCTCGGCGCCCCCGTCTTCCTCTCGCTCGACCGTGCCGAACCGAACGGGCTGTGGGTGGCGCAGGACACGGGCGGCGCGATCAAGGGCGCCAACCGCTTCGACAGCTTCTGGGGCGCGGGCGAAGAGGCGCGCGCGATCGCCGGTGGCATGGCGGCGCGCGGTTCGGCGTTGCTGCTGCTCCCGCGCGCCAGCGTCGCGCGGCTGATCCCGGCGCGCTGACGCCGCGATGGCGCGGCGGCTCGATCCCGACGAAAGCGCGCTGTGGAAAAAGGTCGCGGCGACGGTGAAGCCGCTGGTGAAGGCGAAAGTGCCGCTCGCGCCCGCAGCCCCGCCGACGATCCGCCCGCCTGCGCCGACCCCGCGCCGCACCGCCGCCCCGGCGGCGCCCGTCCGTCCCGCCACGAAGCTGCCGCCGCCGCGCCGCACCCACAGCGCGGCGACACTCGACGGACATTGGGACCGGCGCCTGCGCAAAGGTCTGCTCCGCCCCGACTTCAGCATCGACCTCCATGGGCATAGCCTCGCCTCGGCGCAGACGCTGCTCGACGATGCGATCGGCCGTGCGCTGCTGCGCGGCGCGCGCGTGCTGCTCGTCGTGGCGGGTCGCCTCCGCCCCGGCGCCGACCGCCTGCCGCAAATGCACGGCGACCCCCGCCCGCGCGGCGCGATCCGCGCCTCGCTCCCCGACTGGCTCGCTTGTTCGCCCCATGCCGACCAGATCGTCGCGCTGCGCCCCGCGCATATCAGTCATGGCGGGGCGGGGGCGGTCTATGTGATCCTGCGGCGCGGGCGTGAATAGAAGAAGAATTTCGCACGAAGACACAAAGACACGAAGATCCCGCGTCAGGGCGCAACCAGGGCTTGTCGCCGCAGGCGATCATCAAAATAGCGCTGCGCGCAATCTACAAACCAAGGTGGCGAGATGAAGCTGCCTCCTTCGTGTCTTTGTGTCTTCGTGCGAAACTCTTTTCAGCCCATGAAAGCCCGCATCAATATCCCGCGATAAATCGCGGTCAGTTTGCGCAGATCGGCGACCGCCACCGCCTCGTCCAATTTGTGCATCGTCGCGTTGGTCAGCCCGAATTCGACCACCGGGCACAGCGCGTGCAGGAAGCGCGCATCCGACGTCCCGCCCGTCGTCGACATCTCCGCCACCACATCGGTTTCGGCATGGATCGCCTCGGCGACCAGCCCCGACAATTCGCCCGGCGGGGTCAGGAATGCTTCGCCCGAAATCTTACCGAGCACCTTGGCGGCGGGTTCGACGTCGTGCGCGATGCGTTCGACCATTGCGACCAGATCGGCGCCCTTGTGCTGGTCGTTGAACCGGATCGACAGCCGCGCCCGCGCCGACGCCGGAATGACATTGGTCGCGCCATTGCCAACCTCGATGTCGGTAAATTCGATGTTCGACGGCTGGAACCAGTCATTGCCCTCGTCCAGCGTCACCGCATCGATCGCCGCCATGATCCGCACCAGCTTGGGGATCGGATTGTCGGCGAGGTGGGGGTAGGCGACATGCCCCTGCGTCCCCGGCACGTCGATCCAGATATTGACCGACCCGCGCCGTCCGATCTTTACCATGTCGCCGAGCCTGTTCACCGACGTCGGTTCGCCGACGACGATCATGTCGGGGGCGATCCCGCGCCCCGCCATATGCTCCATCAGCGTGCGGGTGCCGAAAATCGCCGGGCCTTCCTCGTCGCCGGTGATGATCAGGCTGATTGTTCCGGCATCGACCGGGGTCGCGGCGGCGGCGGCGACAAAGGCCGCGATCGATCCCTTCATGTCGACCGCGCCGCGGCCATAGAGCAGCTCGCCGCGAATCTCGGGGGCAAAGGCGTCGCCGGTCCAGCCAACCCCCGGCGGCACGACGTCGAGATGCCCGGCAAAGCCGAAATGGACCGGGCCGCTACCCCGCCGCACCGCGAGCAGATTTTCGACCGGCCCGTCGGGCTCGATCCCGTCGATAAAGCGCTCGACGGTAAAGCCGAGGGGGGTGAGCGCGGCCTCGAGCACATCGAACACCGCGCCGGTCGCGGGGGTGACGGAGGGCGCGGCGATCAGCGCCTGGGCGAGGGTGACGGGGTCGATGTGCGTGGGCATGCCCGCCCCTTACCCGCTGACGCCGCGCCAAGTCGAGCCGATAGAAATGGGGGGTCGCACAAAGACACGAAGACACGAAGAAGCCGAGCGGAAACGCGGCTGTCGCTTTTCTCTTTGGTGCGCAGCGCCTTTCTGTATGTCGTCTGCGACGGCAAACCGCGATCAGCGATCATTGACCGCCCTCTTCGTGTCTTTGTGTCTTTGTGCGAAACAAAGGAGCTTGGTTCGCGCCCATGCGCGCCGCAACAGGAACAGACGCCATGCCCAAACTCGACCTCGACACCATTCCGCAAACCAACACCACCGGTTATCCCGCACCCTATGATCAACCGGTGCAGGGCCGCTGGTACCGCCGCCTTGCGCCCGCCATCGGCCTCAGCGATTTTGCCGCCAGCCATGTCGTGCTGAAACCCGGCGCCTGGTCGTCGCAGCGCCACTGGCACGACGGCGAGGACGAGATGCTGGTGATGATTTCGGGTGAAGCGATCCTGATCGAGGACGACGGCCGCTGGCCGATGCGCCCCGGCGATATCGCGGTGTGGCCGAAAGGCAGCACCAACGGCCACCATCTGGTCAATGAATCGGACGCCGACTGCGTGTTCGTCGCGCTCGGCGGCGGCAAGAAATATGACACCGGCGGCGGCTATTCCGACATTGACATGCTGTTTACGCCCGACGGCTATTTCCACAAGGATGGCACGCCCTATCCGACGAAGCGGATTCCTTAACGAGTTTGGCTTCTACTTGACTTTTTAGGACGGATCGCATGCATAAACGCTTATGCATTTGTTGTTTGTAGATGAGAGCGGAACGCCGCCGAAACCTGATCACGATGGTCAGGCCTATTTTGTGATCGCTGGTCTTGTCATACCCGAGGATCGCTGGATTGGCATGCGGGAGAAGCTGATAGGTCTAAAGAGAGCTTCGGGGTATCGAGGCGGTGTGAAGTGGCGTTTCTTTGCTCCGAATAACAAAGATTTGGACAATCCGATGCTGGGTTGGGACCAGCAACGAAAGAATGAATTTCGTGACCGCGTATTTTCTATTATTACGGGGACGAAATCGTGCAATATCATTGCGTGCGCGAGTGAGTCCCGAACGGCCTACGCTCTTGGGAACGTCAACTCTCAAGAGGATCTTTATTTTCGAACCTACAAGCCGATAACTGAAAGATTTCAGTATTTTCTGCAAGATATCACGAGAGCCAGTGGCCGCGACACTTTGGGTCTTATCGTAGCAGACCATAGAGGCAAAGGTGACGATGACAGTATGCGTCTCAGGCATGAACGGTTGATACGTGAAAGCGGAAAATATACCTCGCAATACTCCAATTTCATCGAGAGCTTGTTCTTTGCTCCCTCTCACATGAGCGTAGGCATTCAATTGGTCGACATGGTAGCGGGAGCCATTTGGCGCGCGCAGGCGCACAATGACCGAACCTGGTTTGAACGATTGCGACCGTCATTTCGATCTTCGGCGACCGGTCAGATTGACGGGTTTGGACTTGCCCGCTTTCCGAAAGCGGGATGGCAAGGTGTCGTCTTGAATTAGACGCCGGGTGGAGCCGTAGCTCCAGCGTGCAAAAGGACGCACTCCCGGCGTGCGATATATAGGTTTTCTGCTTGACCCCGTCAATGCGAGCTGGATCGGCTCACTATCCTGTTTCTATAGCCTTATCCCTCGACCGGCCCCTCGAACTTCTCGATCACCCAATCCTCGGCCTGCGCGCCGCCGATCCACTCCTGCATGCACTTATGGCTGATCACCGCCTGCATATAGGCGAGCGCGAAGGGCGGTAGCGGGATCGAGTAGGTGATGAAGCGGGTGACCACCGGCGCGAACATCATGTCGGCGGCGGACCAGTCGCCGAACAGAAAATCGCCCGCGCCGCCGAACCGCGCCCGCGCCTCGGCCCAGACTTGCAGGATGCGGACGACATCGGCCTGCACTTCCGGGGTCAGTTGGGCGGCGGGAAAGATGCGGCGGATGTTCATGCTGTGGTTGCGGCGCAGCGCCGCGAAGCTGGAGTGCATTTCGGCCGCCATCGACCGCGCCATCGCGCGCGCCGCCATATCGTCGGGCCAATAGCCGCGGGTGCCGCCGGTTTTCTCGTTAAGATAATCGATGATCGCCAGGCTATCCCACACGACGATGTCGTCGCCGTCCCACAGGATCGGCACCTTGCCGCCCGACGGCGCGAACTCGTCGC
>VFQN01008240.1_pt1 | contig 10666 bp, 13 predicted proteins | sample 3512371 | NCBI WGS metagenome assembly VFQN01 (sample SAMN10412370, study PRJNA504923) | tailings metagenome | isolation source: Replicate 2 from Balatoc abandoned mine | place: Philippines: Itogon, Benguet | collected 2017-08-28 | reverse complement strand
CATAGATCTTCCATTTTAGGCATGCGGTCATTTTTGGACATCCGTACCCCCCCCCCCTGAAAACTATAAGCTGCTTTGGGTATTGTCAGTAGCACCTCGGGGAAGCAACCCAGCTTGGCCGATCATTATATGGACCAGTCTAAGTATATGGGTATATAAGGCGCACTACGAGTAGCTTACTGCGCGTGTTGTCATTCGCACCTCTGGGAAGTTGCCCAGCGTGGCTGGGCTGATGCATCTACCTTCCAGGCCATTGTTCTGTCTGTTGCTCTACGAAGATGAGTATATGTCTTGCCATTCGCACCTCTGGGAAGTTGCCCAGCTTGGCGGGGTTTGGCTTGCCCATGAGGAATGTGTACGACTTCTTGCCCGCCGCCACCACCAGGCGCCGCAGGCAGGAGATCACGTCCAGGAAGCCGCGCGAGCCCAGCGTGCCGACCTGTTGTAGGGTGCAGGCACAAACAAAGGCATCATCTTAATAGCCTTTCGCCAACGGTAGATCAAGGCCCGGGATGTCCAGGAAGCCGCGACAGCCCAGCGTGCCCAGTGTGCCAACCTGTAGAGGTAGAGGGAGGTGGGAGCTCGGGTGATGGCCATTGCAACAATGTTGCGTGCTGCTGCACTAAAAACAATTTATAAAAAATGCACGTTAGGAAGCCGGCAAAGCCACGAGGGTGATCCCATTAGCCCCAAAGCACTGGATCACGCCTTGCGATAGCCCTGCGCCCCGACGCCTCAGCAGCACTAATGTACGACACTGACCTACCCAGTGTACTCGTCATGGAACCCACCAGGATGCCACGACACACTACAGCACCCACAGCACCTACACCGCCCACTCGCAGCAACAGGGATCACGGCCACCGACCTGCCGCTAACTTGCTTTGCCTCGCCAGGCCCTGTCTCCTAATCCTGTACCTGTATGCCTGTACCTGTATCAGGCTCACATTGCCTGCATCCCGCACCGCATCCGCTACACCGCCCATTCCCCGTGCCAACCTGTTTAAGCCATACCCCACAAGTTCCACGTAAAGACCCACGCCAGACGGCACCCTCAGCACCCACCAGGATGGACCACAATGTTGGCCTGCCATGGCAGAGAGTGACACTCTTTGTCTGCTTGTCAGGGATTCTATATATCCCATTCCCGCACCGCATCCGCTACCCACCAGGATGCCCACGATGTTGGCCTGCCTCGTCTTCTCCACCATGAAGTTACGCCGCTTCAGCAGCCGCCGCGTCTCGTCCGACAGCCCGCCCGCCACGCCGCCGTCCGGCGCCGCCGGGTCGTACGACAGCCAGTCGGCGGCGTTGTGGGTTAGCTGTAGCACCTGCTGCGCGCTGCTGCTGCTGCCGCCGCTGCCGCAGGGCCCCACCCACACGTACAGGCAGTCGTCGCGGGAGGCCCCGGGGGGCAGCTCCCAGCTCAGCCCAGCCATGCTGGTGGTTGCGTTCGTTGCCGTTGTGGGGTTACTGGTGGTGGTGCTCGTGGGCCCTGGACCCTCGCTCGCACCCTCTCCGGCGCCAGCGCGCGTGCTAGCCGCTTCCCCGCTCCCTGCAGCCGCACAGCCCGCTCCCGCGCCGTTGCAGCTGCCTAACCCACACCCTTGCTCGCTGCGCTGCTGCTCCTGCTGCTGCTCCTGCCGCATACCGTCCTGCGTACTCAACCCGCTCTCAGCTGCTCTGAAACACCCGCCAGCTACCGCGGTCCCGCCAGCCTCGCTGGGAGCAGTCTGTCCCTGCGACTCCCCTGGCTGCTGCTGCTCCTGCTGCTGCTGCACGCAACACCCGGCGCTGCTGGTGGCTGCTGCTGCCGGCTTGGATTGGCACCTGCCGCCCCCACAGCCGCCTCCCACAGTACCTCCTGTTGCTGCGGCCCCCGGGCCAGCCCCTGGCGAAGGCGGCCGCAGTGAGCGCGCCGTGACCCGAGCGAAGACCAGCGGCGGTTCAGGGTGCTGCACACAAACAGAAACGAGGACAAGTTAGCCAGCGCAGGGGGCACAGTCAGGGGTCGTGACCGGTCCTGCGGAAACGCCGCATAGGTGACCTCCTAGGGCAGCTCAGAACAACTTTTTTCGTCTACCATGCGTTGGCCACGGTCGTCCTCATGTGCAGCGCTTGAACCTTGCCCCTTCCACAACATCAGTCCTGGTGTTGCTGCTGCCCCCACTATAAAGCACTGGCCCCCTCTCTGCCCCTAACACGAAAACCCCGTGCTGCCCCTCACCTCGCATTCACTCCCGCTCCCGGCCGCCTGGCGCTCCTGGTCCGCCTGCTGCCCCCACTCCGCCTGCAGCTGCACCAGGGCGTGCTGGTACCCCTGGTCCAGCAGCACCACCACTCCGCGGTAGCCCACAGCCCCATCGGCACCGCCCCCGCCCGCCGCCTGCTGCTGCCGCCGCTTCTCCGACACGGCGTTCTGTACGGCTTGCCGTACTGTCGTGACGGTCTGCCGTACGTCCAGGTCGTCCTTTGGCAGTACAAAAAAGGCGGGGAGGGTGCTGACGGGGCACAGCGAGGCGCGGCCGTAGTGAATCTGGAAAGTGGGTCGAAGGGTGGTGGGGGTGGCAGCGTCAGGCACTGCCGTGGGGCCCGATTAGCATTGCCAGAGAACATTGTGTCAGGGGGACGAGACGATCGGACTACCCCATGCACGGCTGCTGGGCTTGCGCGATCAATTTACAAGCATGCCACCACCACTGCCAGAACCACTAGCAGCACCAGCAGCCATCCAGTTCCCCGTTACTGCACCACACATCACGACGCAGCAGGTTGCAGCCTTCTTCGCACCGCACCGTAATAACTGCCCTCTCCCACTACCGCTTCAGTAATGTCCTTTGCTCCATGCTTTTGCCATTTCAGCAATTGTAGCACCACCCACTGCGACCCACCACGCAGTCAGCCGCCAGTGCTGTGCTGCTACCTCGTCTAAACCCAGTAGGTTGTAGGCGGTGTCGGCACTAGCACCGCCAGTCAGGGGAGCTAGCACCACCACCAACCACCAACCACCAGTGCCCAACAAGTGTACAACCCACCACGCAGTCCGCTGCCAGGTGCTGTGCTGCCACCTCATCCACGCCTAGTGGGTTGTAGGCGGTGTCAGCCAGGATGAATACCTGTTGCACGAGAGTTGGCCATATGTGGAAACAGAGTGTTAAGAATGCCCGTACGACTGTTGTAGCATGGCCTGGCGCTTGTGAGGGGTTGTTCGACCTCCCCAATAAGGTGGTAGCAAAGCGCCGGGTCCTGCGGCCAAGTGGTCTGGCATATGGAATGTGTATCGCAGTGACTGCACACCACGTGCCTCAGAGGTTCAGATAAAATCTGTGATGTGCTACACATGGGAACAGGACAGGTGGCGGACCGCTGCCCAACTACTGCCACTGCTTGGTGGCAGTTGGCTGCAGTACGGTGCGTCGTCCTTTTCTGCACTCAGGCGCGGGACATTACGCACCCGCGCAGCACCCCTTAGCTCCTGCTGTAGCAGGCGCGCAACTTGGGGGCTATCGGCCAGCTGCTCGTCGGGGAACTGCAGCGCCACAGTCCGAAAGCCGCCGTCCAAGATGTAAGCGACCGTGTCGGCCACATCGTAGCGCGACGCCAGGTCGGTCATCACTACAAACAGCTTCTATCTAATCTTGTGAACCGTAAGAGGCTTCGCCGCGACAGCGGCTTGTCCGCCTCCCCAGGGTGGCCGTGTCCGGTCACAACCCCTGTAACAAACAGCCTAAGTCTTTGTCAAAATCTTGTATTCTTGCGGTTCAGGATGAGTAGCATTGAGCATTTGGCTGGGCTCCCGTGGCAGCATGGTACCGGGGGGTGAAGGGGTACAACCTGCCGGGTCTCTCATGCCCACACTTGCCTGCCAGCTGACAGGTTTGATTAGAAGCTATACATATTCACCTTGATCACAAGTTACGGAGCCGCTATCTACTGAGCTCGGCTGCTGAGCACACGCGTTAGGAGACCTCCCTGCGCACCGTCGCCTGGAGCGCCGTTGGCTGGCGTATACATCACGTACCACCGTCTTTAAGGGCATATGTTTGTTAGGAGTAGACGTGGTATGCTGGCAGACTAATGACAGAACTCGCCGCAGAGGCGACGTGCCTATGGCTCGAAAACAATGTCAGTGATTGCCACGCAACGTTGCAAAAGCTTGAAGTAGAAAGCAAGGCTGAAAGCAAGGTAAGCAAATGCTGAACACGCGCTGCCGCCCGCAATCAAGTCCCCATGCTAACCCAGGACCCAAACAGTCGCAGCATACCAGCCCCGGTTACGTGAAATGCCTGCTGCCAATGTAATTTGATGATGTGCAGCTCTCGCACAACCTGCTTGTGGTCGAGCATCAACTCCACGGCTGTTCGGACGCCGACCGGCTGCTTACCCAGCTCGAGGCTATCACCGTGAGTCCTGCCGTCCGGTGGTGTATGGGATGCACCACATGCGCGTGCCTCATAGGGAGCACCGTTCAGCACGGGGGCAGCCAAACTGCAACTCCTGTGGGCTCAATCGCACACTGCTGTGCACCCAGCAACGCAGCAGCACCCTCCAAGCCTGCCTCCCTGACGCACGCCCACCCTACTCGTCCCACGACCCTCAGCAGCCCTGCAAACGCGCCCAAGCCCCTTCAATAGTTCGCCATCTGACGTAGTAACACAGAGATGCCCTTGACCCAAATCGCAGAATGAGCGCCTGGGTGCTGAGGACGCGAGTCTAGCGGATGGCGGCATCGGGGGCTCAGCCTCCGGCGCGGGGCCGTCCGGCGCCGCCCCCGCAGCCCGGCCCCGCTCCTCGGGCGCGCAGGACGCCCCATCTCTCACGCCTTTGCTAGATGACGTGGTCACATGCAACATCAACAAGGTTTGTGCTCAACCCAGTTGAAAGCCTGCTGTGCAGTGTTGGCGGCAGTGCCTTGTAACGCAGTGTGGTGCACAGCGTGCATTGTATTCAATACATGGAACCGGGGTGCGTTCTTCACACATGGCCTGCTGCAACAAGCTTCGGAGGCTCGCGTACTGAAATGGCCCCAACTCGCTTCGCGAGACCCAATAGCTCAGCTGCTCGCACCTGCACCGACCCTCTAAGAGCCTCCCACGCGCTCAGGCCTCAGGCCTCACCTGTCTCCCGCACATCGGTGCAACACTCAGCCCTGTCCTAAGACACACTCCTACCGTACATCGCCGCAGGCCACGCTGCTATTCCGCAGCCAGCGGTACGCCGCCGCCGCATCGCTACTGGAGCCCCTGGTCCTCCCCAGCCCTCCCGGCGGCAGCAGCCTCGGCCACGGGCTAGGACTGGGCCTCGGGCTGGGTCTAGGGCCCGGTGCAGGGCTCCTGGGCCCGGGCTCAGGCGGTTTCGGGGCGGCGGAGGGCGCTCTCGAAGGCCTGTCGGAGGGCAGTGCCGTACGCGCGCTGTGCCTGCTGTTGGATATCTACATCGAGTGGAGGCAGCTGCCGCAGGCGGTGGCGGTGCTGCATGCGTTTGAGCGGCTGCAGGGGCAGCTGGCGGCGGCGTACGGCGGGGGAGGTGGGGCGGTCGGGGCTGCGACGGCGGCGGCGGGGGCGGGGCGGCGGCCGCGGGCGCTGTCGCTGCCACGTGTGTCGTCATGGAGCAGCGCGCCGGTGGTGCGGAGCAGAGAGCTGCTGGATTCGCAGGTGTGCGGGCATCTGTCATATAATACGTAGTCACCTTGGTCTGCTGTAATTCAGATGTCTTGCATGTATGACGGGGAACTGCTGGACGGGCATGGGCATGGGGTTGCACAAGGCGACTGCACCTCGTGCCATGCCATGGCAGCCATGCGCAATCCGCCCGCATTGCAATGACTGCCTGTACTCTCCAACCCGCCCGCCCCTTGTCTGCAACTGCTGAAGGGAGCACGCCTCATGCCATGTCATGCCATACCATGCCCGACCAGCGCGTACCGCTAACCATACAGCATGCCCGGCCGACCCGCAGGGCCGCCCACCCGCGGCGCCGGACCTCCGGCTCCTTGTCAAGCTGTACCGCAGCCGCCTGCACGCCCTGGCGCACAACGCTCGCGCAGCCAAGGGAGAGCTCAAAGCCGTCACCGCAGCCGTGGGCGGCCCAGCGCTCGCGCCCTCGCCGTACGGGTCCCCCGCCGCGGCCGCGTACGCCTGTGGGACAGGCACAGGCACGGGCGTGGGTGTGGGGGTGGAACCTGCGGGGCTGTTGCTACTGGCGTCGTTACGGTGCCAACTGGAGCTGTACAGAGGCCGGCTGCGCAAGGCGACCAAGCTGCTGACCAGCATGCTGCAGCAGCAGGAGTGCACAGCTGCTGCCGCTGCCGCGGCGTTGCAGCAGCAGCAGGGCAGCGCTGCAGCAGCCGCTGCTGCAACGCCTGCGAAAGGGCGGTCCACCGGCGCTCGCGCTCCTGCGGCGGCGGCGACACCGCCCAGGCCAGCTGCGGCAACGGGACAGGACGCGGCGGGACAGGCGGGGGTCGGTGCGGCAGCAGCTGCGGGAGGAGCGGCAGGGGGCGGGGCAACGGGGGGCTCGGCGCCGCCACTGCGTCCGCTGCTGCTCAACAACCTGGCCCTGGTGCACCACCAGCAGGGCAAGCACGCGCTGGCGCTGCTGTGCCTCACGCAGGCGCTGCAAGAAGGCAACGGCAACGGCGGTGCTGAGCAGCAGCAGCAGCAGCAGCAGCAGCTGTCCCAACAGCAACAGGGGCAGCAGCAGCGGCAGCACGCGGGTGTCGGCCCCACGGGAGGAGCTGCGGCGGCAGGCGCGTCGGGCCACGTGCCGCGGTGTGCGGTGCTGTACAACGCCGGGCTGCAGTACCTGATGCTGGGCGACCACGGGGCGGCGCGGAGGTGCTTCGCGGAGGCGGCGCCGCAGTACGGCGACACGGTGAGGGGGCGGGGGGGCTGTGCATTGGCGTGTTAGGCGCCGCGCGGCACATGCAAACCGGGGCTCCCCTGCATGAAGACGTTGTGACAGCATGGGATTACAACGGCCGTGCTAGACCAAGACTGTCCGGTATCCTCAAAGGAAGGGGTAGAGATGTTCATCGCGCCTTGGGTCTTAGGGGCCGCATGGTGTCCATGGCCATGGCTGCAAGGTTGGAACAGCGGTAACTGCGACTGATTGCATCTTTTAACATGCTCTCCGCCCTCTCCACCCTCTGCACAGCCGCTGCTGTGGCTTCGGACGGCCGAGGCGGCGCTAGGCTGCTACCGAACCGCACAGCAACAACAACAGCAGCAGCAGCAGCTGCTGCAGCGGCAGACCCCGGCGGGTCAGGCCGCAGCCAACGGAGCTGGTGCTGGCGCGGACGGTTGTGGTTGTGACGGTGCTGATGGTGGTGGTGGTCCGGAGCTGCTGCTGTCGGAGGCGATCGCGGCGCTGCGTACGGCACAGGACCTGTTGGACGAGCAGCAGGCCGCCCTGGAGCAGGTACGAGCCTCACTGAAACGGTTTCGTGGTTACTTATACTTTGTCTTGACAGGCGCGCGGGCGCGGGCGGCCAAGTACTGGGCAGTTCACCGGCATCGCTGGTGCAATTACGCTGCGCCCTGCTGACCCAGGCCAGCAAGACGGATACAAGAGCTCTCCCTTGTTCTAGGCTTTCCTCGCGCCGGCTGCTCAAAGTGCGGTAACGCCACCACCTCCCCTGCCCATGGTTCCGCCCCGCAGTGGCAAAGCAGCAGCAGCCGCTCTGGGCCCGGTGCGTCTGGCCCCCACACCTCGCTGCCGCCCACCATGGTCTCCGCCCCGAGCGCCACCCTGCCCATGCACCCGCAGCTGCAGCACCTGCTGCTTCAGCAGCAGTCGCCCTTGGCCCCCACGCCACAGCAACAAGCCACCGCAGCCTCAGGGCTACTCGGGCACCCAGACGCGGGTGCGCACACGGACTTGTTCCTGCCCCTGCCGCCCGCCTTCGAGCTGGGCCCGGAGGGAGGGGCGGGGGATCAGCGGGGTGCAGGGGAGGGTCCTCAGGCGTCCATGGATGCATCGCCGCAGAGAGGAGAGCAGCAGCAGCAGCAGGAGGCGGCGGGGGAGGCGGCGCAGTCGCAGGGGCAGCATGGGCACGTGGCGAACGGTCTCCACCCGCACCACGGCACAGGTGGGGGCCGCACACGTGCCAATGCCTTCCTAGGCACCCAGCGTAACCCTTGCTGCAGCGTGGCTTCACACTCCGTAGTCCCTTGATGCATACTCTTAAAGCACCGGTCACACGCCCCCCACGTTACGTGCTGCATTACAACACCGATGCCTTCCCCATCGGCCACAAGCCCCCACGTCTCATAATGCATCATCCGCATCACTGATGCCTCCCCCTGCATTACCCCTGTCCCGGGCTTGCCGTACTGCAGACGCCGCGGCCGCGCTGGCGGAGGAGCTGTCCGCCGTACGGCGCGCCGTACTCGCCAACCTGTCGTACGCTCAGCTGGCGGCGGGCGACTGGGTGGGCGCGCTGGTGACGGCGCAGGCGCTGGGGGAGCTGTCCGCTGGAGGTGCAGGGGAGGTCCCCGTGGCACCTCTCGCCACTGACGCGAATGGAACTGCGGGAGCATCTCATACGCACGCAGGTCCGCCTGCGTCTGTGGGGACCTTTGCAGCCGGAGGACAGAGCGCGCTGCCGAACGGCGGTGGCGCAGGGCCGGCCGGTGGGACCGCTGCGTCGGAGTGTGGGCTAGCGGAGTACACCTTCCTGGCCACGAGCTATGCCGCAGAGGCGCTGTGTCGCCTGGGGAGGCACGCAGACGCGGTGGAGTGCCTCTCGCTGTGGCTGGCACGCGCGCAGGAGGCGGAGGCGGCGGAGCCGCCGCCGCCGCCGCAGGCAGCCGCTGCACGGCCCAGCCCGGGGCACCGCTATGCATCGGCGTCGGCGGACGACGACCAGGCGGAGAACGAGGAGTGCGGCAGCGGCGGCGGCGGCGGCGGCGGGCGCGAGGTGCATCCGCTGGGCAACGCCGCCGCTGTGGCGGCGCTGGCGGGCCCGGCGGCGCTGGCGGCGACGTACGGCAACCTGGCGGCGGTGTTCGCGAGCCAGGGGGAGGTGGCGCAGGGGGCGGCGCTGGCGCGGCAGGCGCTGGCGTTACAGCCGGAGCGGCGGGGGGCGCGGATGTTGGCGGCGTACTGCGAGCTGGCGGGCGGACACGTGGAGGCGGCGCTGGCGTTGCTGCGGCCCACGCCGCCGCCGCGGTGACGAGGCACACGTGAAACGTGGCACGTGGCGCTGAGGCAGAGGCAGAGGCAGAGGCGGGGGCAGGGTGGGAGGAGCAGGCAGTAATTTGCATAGGTGCAAGCAAGCATGCATGCATGGGATGGGCGGCCGGTGGGTGGTCTGCGGAAGGTGGAAGGAGCAAGGGAGGGGTCGCGGGGTTGGCAGGGGGGTATTGCGTGGGCGAGGGCGGGCAAGGGGCTTTAAGGGTCTGGGTGAGGTTGGAGCAGGTTTGAGGAGCCAGCTGGCGCTGGTGTGCATGTGTACGGTGTGGGCTACAGGAGGGCACCGTGTGTACGGCATGCTTTGCGTGGCGCGCGCGGTGTCTGCAGCTGTCTGTGACCCGTGTAGCAGGCTCATTTAGATAGCAGTACGTGTGGTGCACTAGGTTGTACAGGTTTCGGCAACAACCGGCAAAGACTGGCAAAGACCGGAGAAGAAGCCCTGTCCTGTTGCAGTACGGTACATGCTCGGCACCTGGCGGCGTGCAGCCGGCTGGCGTTGTGGTGTAACTCGCCATCGTTAGCGAGGGGGCAATGCCTCTTGGTACCGTATGCGGGGGCCAGGAGTGGCGTGCCGTAGTGCATCCCGGGGTTGAGAGACGGGTGCATTCTGTGCTCTTCACGGCCTAGTCCGCTAAGTACTATGTGCCAACTTTAGCACCTTGAAGGTCATGCAAGAAGGGTGCGGTCACGAAGGGTGCGTTGCGCGAAGGGCCGCACGGTCATGCATCCGCTGTACGGTACCCCAATAACCCCAGTCTCGCTTGCAGGAAGGAACGCAAGCGAGGATGCATCCAGTAAGCGGACACAGGTCGTGTCCCAACAGCACGACCTATCTCGCGCTATCTTTCTTCATTCTTTGGAAGGGAGTTGAGGTGGATCCAGGGGCGGCGGCTGCATGCTACCATGCCAAGCCTGAAGCCCACTCACAGCGCCAGCAATGTAGTCGCATTGTAGCTTGCATGACTATTTCAGCAGTACCTTGGAAGAGTATGGATTGCAGCGCTTCACCACGTTACAGCACTTGCGTGACGCCTTGTCCTACAGCACCAGGCGCGTCCAGACACTTGATACAAGCCTTACTGCCTCTGCCGTACATCAATACCAGCGGAGAAAGAACGAAGTCACCCGCCATGCAGACCCTGCTCCAGCATGTCTAAAGGCAACCAGCCGCAACTGAACCAGCGCAGGTCCTTGTGTGTCACGTAATGTACACGTGTCAACGGTTTGCAAAAGGCGCTGGTTACGTGCGTGCTGAATGTGCCACCCTTACCCAGGTCATAGCCCACACAAAATGCCACCAACTTGCGACTATTTGGCATCGGACACAAGGTCGACAGCCTGTGTGTGCGCCCACAAAGCCAATGATGAAGGATGCAATATACCATGCAAATAGGAAATAGCCGAGCGCGATGAGGTGCAGTGCGAACTGCTATTACGAACTCTTCTTGCCCCAACACCACCTCAACGTACA
>VFQN01008239.1_pt1 | contig 10667 bp, 12 predicted proteins | sample 3512371 | NCBI WGS metagenome assembly VFQN01 (sample SAMN10412370, study PRJNA504923) | tailings metagenome | isolation source: Replicate 2 from Balatoc abandoned mine | place: Philippines: Itogon, Benguet | collected 2017-08-28 | reverse complement strand
TTAATGTACTTAACTGATTTTTAAATTCAGTCCAGTCATTTAGGGGGCTAAGACAAACCTGTCGATGATATAAACATGAACTGGAATCATCCAAACCTTTCATATCATACGTGGCCGGATTTGCAAACAAAAATAAGTTAAAATACACCGCCATATTTAGTCTGCAAAATGGATGAACTGGATATTCGGTGAACAGGACTCGCTGCTAATTTTTACGTGCCTGTAAGGCATAATAGGTAAGCTTGATTTTATTGGCATTGGGCTTTAGTTGTTGCAGTACGTGGACGTGCTCAGGATTTACAAGCAACCAATCTACGAGTTGCTCTAACTCATACTCTGATATGGTATCAAGTCTCCGTTTTACCAACCAACCGCTAATGACCCATAATTCCATTAAGTCGTCGTACTTATTTATATATGATTCAGGGGAAAAGTCAACATTGCGCTCATACTCTATGAGTGTTTCAAACAGGTCCACATTCTCATCTGACGCTGAAACCCAATTGTCTAATTCATCGGCTTCCATTTCAGTGAGTGTATTATTGAGGTAGCCAATTATTAATCCTGCAATACGAACTGGTATTTGTAGTGGTGTATTGTCCATAAGAGAAGGTTTTCATTAAGTTACTATTTTATTTTATTTCTCCCAAGTTGGGAGGAACTATTGAAAAATCGCTTTTGCGTCCCCCCATATTTGTGTGGTAAAGCGACGATCATGTTAAGTACTATTTCCTGGGGACAATTTCTATATTTTTTACTCGGCTATTTGGCTGGTTATTATGCAGTCCTCTGCTGGAAATATTACCGGACTTCATTACTGAATTGGTGGAAAGCCAAACGGGCTCGTTCCATTCCAGGACAAGATTCCACGCGTATTGAACTGGAGGATCAATTTGCGGCCGCCAATCAATGTGCCAATCGGATCCGCGGATTATTAGAAGGGCCGGAAACAAATCAAACAGAAGCTGAAATGCTTGCATCCTTACAACAACTATTACGGGATTATGGCTGGTTAAAAGGCACGCCTTTTCAGGTAGCCATTAACAACCTGCTTATATATGGATTCGAGCAACGATTCGACCGGCCTTTGGAAGAGAATGAACTGGAGTTGTGTTGGATAGGGTGAGGGGTAGAAAGTCCTGGGGCCCTTGGCTCCGTAGGTTGAGGGTTCCCAGGCATTTTTAATGGTGAAATTCATGATGTATGCAACAAAGAAATAAAAAGCGGCGATTCGCTGTACGACTGAGTAGTTGGTTGTTAGGGTGTATGGTTAGTGTTGCCGGGCAGGCACAGGATGGCATAGCTGGTATCGAGGAGGCCAATACGAAAGTACGGGGCTACTTCGATGCCGGCACCAACCTGATGTACGCGGTCGGTGCTATCCTGGGATTGATTGGTGCCGTTAAAGTGTACCAGAAATGGAATGCCGGAGATCCCGACACCGGAAAAGTGGCAGCCGCCTGGTTTGGGTCCTGTGTTTTTTTGGTAGTCGTTGCTACGGTGATTAAATCCTTCTTTGGCATTTAAGAAGTACCACATGGCAAGCAGTGTCTATACCATCAACAAGGGCATCAACAAGCCGATTGAATTTAAGGGATTCAAGGCCCAATACATTTGGTACCTGGGTGGTGGATTGCTGCTATTATTAATTCTCTTTGCGATTTTATACATCACCGGACTCTCGCCCTTTCTATGTATTGGTATTGTCGGTGCACTGGGAGTAGTGCTTGTTAATAAGATTCGTAGGTGGAGTAACGATTATGGGGAGCATGGGTTGATGAAAAAACTGGCCAGTAAAAAGGTGCCTGCTGTTGTTCGTGTTCGCACGCGACTATTGTTTATTAGTCCTGAAAACTACCTTCCATGGAAGCAACATTAGCCACCTATTTTCCCATTTTGGGAGTGGAAAAGGATTGCATCTTATCCCGACAAGGGGCCGTGAGTGTAGTCTATGAAACAACCCTGCCGGAGGTTTTCACACTTTCCAATGAGGAGTATGAATCATTTCATCAAACCTGGATCAAGGCCATCAAGCTGCTTCCGAAGCAAACGGTGTTTCACAAACAGGATTGGTTTGTAGCAGCTCGTTTTCAACCCGCTTTTGGAAAAGAGGACCGCAGTTTTTTTGGACAGAGCAGTGATCGATTCTTTTATGAACGACCTTATTTGGATCATCGTTGTTATATCATATTGACCCGGCGGTTGAATGAACGACGATCGTCTACTTCCTTGTTCTCGTTGTTGTGCCGACCGCACCTGGTTCCACCGGAATTGCTGCATCCTACCAAACTACAAGATTTTCTAGATGGTTGTGGTCAATTTCAACGGGTAATGGAAGACAGTGGGTATGTGCGTCTGCGTCGGGTGTTGGAAAAAGAATTGATCAGTACCCACCAACGTGCTGGTTTGTTGGAGCAGTACTGTTTTTTGCAAGAGGAGGCTGCTTCGCATCCCATCATGGCCGATATCCAATTCCGGGAACAACTGCAAATCGGATCCAAGTATTGCCAGCTCTATACCTTGGGAGATGTGGTGGATCTGCCGGGGGTATGTGGTAGTCGCATCAATTACGATCGGTATTCCACGGACCGGACCAAGTTCAGTGTGGGTTTTGCTTCTGTATTGGGCCAACTCTTGCCCTGCAATCATATCTACAACCAGTTTTTGTTTTTGGAGGATCCGCAGAAAATGATGCAGCAGTTGGAAAGTAAGCGGTTGCGCTTGCAATCGCTGGCAGCTTATTCTAGAGAGAATGCACTAGCCCGGGAAGCCACTAATGAATTTTTAAATGAAGCCATTAGTCAGCAACGACAACCTGTGAAAGCACATTTCAATTTGCTGGTTTGGACAGAGGAGAAAGAGGAGTTGAAGCAATTGAAAAACCTGGTATCAAGTGCCCTTGCCCAGATGGATGCGACACCGAAGCAAGAGCTGGACGGAGCGCCGCAAATCCACTGGGCGGGCCTACCGGGGAATGCCGCTGATTTTCCCATGAATGAGACCTTTGATACGTTCGTGGAACAGGCTACTTGTTTTTTAAACCTGGAAACTGCTTATCAAAGCTCGCTTAGCTCCATAGGCATTAGGTTGGGCGATCGCTTAACTGGAAGACCCATACAAGTGGATATTTCAGATGAGCCGATGAAGCGGGGATTAATTACCAATCGAAACAAATTCATTCTGGGGCCTAGCGGAAGTGGTAAATCCTTTTTCACCAATCACATGGTGCGCTCCTATTATGAACAGGGTACACATGTCGTGCTGGTAGATGTGGGTCATAGCTATAAGGGTTTGTGCGATCTGGTGAAAGGGTATTATTTCACATACTCGGAAAAAGCACCCATCCGGTTTAATCCGTTTTACATTGGGCAGGGAGATGAACTGGACACCGAGAAAAAGGAAAGTATCAAAACCCTGCTACTGGCACTATGGAAAAAAGACAACGAGACCTTTGGCAGAAGTGAGTACGTGGCCTTGTCGAATGCCTTGCAACTGTACTTTGAGTATGTGGGTAACAACAAGGAAGTATTTCCCTGCTTCAATAGTTTCTATGAGTTCCTGCAGGCACAGTTTGTTCCCTTGTTAAAAGAGCAGGCTGTGAAGGAAAAGGATTTTGATGTTTCTAATTTTTTGTATGTATTGCGGCCATATTACAAGGGGGGAGAATTTGATTATTTGTTGAATGCCACCGAGCAACTGGATTTATTGCAGCAACCCTTTATTGTATTTGAACTGGATAATATCAAAGACCATCCGATTTTGTTTCCGGTCGTTACGTTGATCATTATGGAGGTGTTCATTGCAAAAATGCGCAAACTTAAAGGTATTCGGAAGATGATTTTAATTGAAGAAGCCTGGAAAGCGATCGCAAAGGAAGGGATGGCCGAATACATCAAGTACCTGTTTAAAACGGTGCGCAAGTTTTTTGGTGAAGCGATTGTGGTTACTCAGGAAGTAGAGGATATTATTTCTTCTCCAGTGGTGAAGCAAGCCATCATCAACAACAGTGATTGCAAGATCTTGCTGGACCAGAGTAAGTACCAAAACAAATTTGATCAAATCCAGGAACTATTAGGACTAACCGAAAAAGAAAAGGCGCAGGTGCTAAGTGTAAACAAAGCCAATGATCCGAGTAAAAAATACAAAGAAGTATTCATCAGTTTGGGAGGGGTTTTATCCAAAGTGTATCGAACGGAAGTTTCATTGGAGGAATACTTGGTGTATACGACGGAAGAAACAGAAAAAATGCAGGTGCAGGCCTATGCGGCTAAATACGGTGGCATACAAGAGGGGATCAAGATCCTGGCGAGTGAGTGGCGGGAAAAAGTAAAGTAAACAGCAAAAACGGCAAGTATGATGAGGAAAGGTAAGCTTTGGGTGGTTCTTCTCTTAACCAGTTTAAGTACGATCGTACCCAGCCAATCTGCGCACGCTGTTTGGTGGGAAGTAGTCCGGCAGGTGGTGATTAAGGTCATACTGGCGATTGATGCCCAGGTACAGCGCCTGCAAAATAAAACGATTGGTTTACAGAATGCACAGAAAGCACTCGAGAATGCATTGTCCAAATTAAAGCTGGAAGAAATTGGTGACTGGGGTGAGAAGCAACGGAAGTTGTATGCCTCGTATTACGAAGAGCTATGGAAAGTAAAAAATGCACTAGCGACTTACAAAAAGGTAAAGGAGTTAATAGAGACCCAACGTGTCTTAGTGAAAAGTTACCAGCGAGCGTATCAATTGTTCCGGCAGGATGAGCATTTTACACCCCAGGAAATCGAATACATGGGATTGGTGTATAGTGGTCTGCTTGCCAAAAGTTTGGAAACTGTCGATCAGCTTTTGCAAGTGGTACAATCCTTTACAGTTCAAATGAGTGACGGAGAGCGCTGGAAGATTATTGATCAAGCGGCTGCAGATATGACAGCATTACTAAGTGACCTGCGTCGTTTCAATCAGGAAAATGTGCTCTTATCGGTGCAACGTTCCAAAGACAAGGTTACCCTGCAACGCGTACGAAGGTTATACGGTATTTCAAGTAATTAAATCGGACTACTATGGTACGAGTATGGATTCTCCTGCTAAGCTTCTGCTTACTGGGTCAAGGGGTGCATGCCCAAGCAAAACTGCAACCGTTGATCAAACGGATTGCCCTCCTACAGGTTTACCTGGGCTATGTAAAAAAAGGATACCGGGTGGTGCAGGGGGGACTTCGGTTCATTGGCGATGTGAAAAATGAAGAGTTTTCGTTGCACACGGATTATCTGGGTTCCTGGGGAGCGGTTAATCCCGCTATTCGAAAAGGGCAACTAACACTGGCTTGTATTCAACTGCAGCAACAGTTGATTCGACGTTGCTTTGCACTCAGTCGCCAGGCACAAGCTTCAACCATGTTGGCGGATCGGGAAGCGGTTCAGCAAACAATCGGTGTGGTATTGCAAGAAGTAGAGTTGGGTGTTGGTACGCTGGGGTATTGGATAGAAGCGGCGCAATTAAAAGCAACGGATGAAGATCGTCTCTCTGCCATTCACTTGTTGTACCAGCAGCTGATTGAACTAAGTCAGTTTCTGGACACCTATCAAACCGATTGGCAACTGCTGCAAATGCAGCGTCAACGCACACAGCAATCCATTCAATCCACAAGGGCATACCATTCAATCCAGTAATATGAAACGACTACTTTTTTTCTTCTTCAGTGCGAGTTTGTGGTTGAAGCCACTGCCTACTCAGGCACAAGTGCAGGAAGCCATGCAACTAGCCCTGAACATTCAGAAGCTCAATCAGCTCCGAAAAATCCTACAGAATATGTACGATGGGTATCAGATTCTGATGAAGGGCTACAACCGGGTCAAGGGGATAGCAGAGGGAAATTTTCAATTGCATGATTTGTTCCTGGATGGATTGCTACAAGTGAGTCCGACCGTTCGTAACTATCATAAAATTGGAGCCATCATTACCAATCAGAAACGGCTACTCCAATCGGCCAAGCAGTTGGTGGATCAGGCCCGTGGCAGTGATCGATTCAGTTTGGAAGAATTGGACTATTTCAGTAAGGTGATGGAGCGTTTGGGGAAAGCAAGTTGGGATAATTTGGATGCGTTACTAATGGTGGTAACAGCTCGGCAGCTGCGCATGACGGATGCGGAACGATTGGAAGCCATTGATCGGATTTATGCCATCGTACAGGATCAAGTACAGTTTCTACAAGCCTTTACCAAAGAAGCACAAGTAGTGGCAAAACAACGGGAAAGGTTGCAGGAGTCGAACCGGCGGGTTCAACAGTGGCATGGTATACGACCGGAATAAAAATTGAAGCTATGAAAGCAGCGCATGTAATCAGCTTGGTTGGGATGTTCCTGGGTGTGGGTGTACAATTTACCAGTCAGGCGCAGGGGGTGGCAGGAGAAATTCGGGGCTTACACGGCGTACTGGATCAACTCTACCGCGAGATGTTGCCACTCTGTAGTCAGTTAATCGGAGTGGGGCAGGGGATTGCCGGATTTGCGGCGTTGTATTACATCGCAGCACGGGTCTGGCGACATTTGGCGAATGCGGATCCGATTGATTTTTATCCCTTGTTTCGTCCTTTTGTGTTGGGCATGGCGATTTTGTTGTTTCCACATGTGGTGGGGCTCATTAACGGGGTGCTACAGCCCACCGTGAGTGGTACCAGCGCGTTGGTAGATAACAGTAATCAGGCAATTGAAGTATTGTTGGCCAAAAAAGAAGCTGCCATTCGCAATTCCGATGTCTGGCAAATGTATGTGGGTGCTAGTGGTGCGGGTGATCGGGACCGGTGGTACCGCTATACCCATCCGGAAGATCCAACGGGAACAGGAGAGGGTATGTTTGAATCGGTCGGCAATGACATCAAATTTGCCATGGCAAAAGCATCCTATAATTTTCGGAACTCCATCAAGGAATGGATGAGTGAGGTGCTGGCATTGATCTATGAAGCAGCAGCACTCTGCATCAATACCCTACGGACGTTTTTTCTTATTGTTCTGGCGATTCTGGGTCCGTTGGTATTTGGGCTGGCGGTTTTTGATGGGTTGCAACATACGCTAACGGTTTGGATTGCCCGGTACATCAATATATTTCTTTGGTTACCGGTTGCCAATATTTTTGGCGGGATCCTGGGTAAGATTCAGGAGCAAATGATTGCGCTGGATATTGAACAAATCGGAGCGGGGGGAGATACGTTTTTCAGTGCCACCGATAGTGCCTATTTGATTTTTTTGGTAATTGGCATCGTTGGCTATTTTTCGGTACCGAGTGTAGCCAACTACATTGTACATGCAGGTGGAGGCAATGCCATTTTGTACAAAGTTTCCAGTTTGTTTAGTGCCTCTAGTCGGGGAATGGTACAATCCACGCTTGGTACAGGTACTTCGATGGTGCGGGATGTCTATGGCGAGGTAAAAAATGCCACATCTGGAAGTATGGCTGGTGCAGGTCAATCTGGTGGCTATTTTGCAGACAAGGTGGCAGGCAAGTAATAAGCAAGTTTGAGTTAAATCGTGTGAAAGAGGAGGAGGGTAAAATGTTTAAGCAATTGCAACAATTGGATACGGCATTTCGGTATGTACGTGGTTTTACATTGCTTATTATAATATCCTGTATGGGATTGTCTGCCTGGGTGGTCTGGTCGGCTCAACAAACCAGTCGTCAATTACAGGATAAGATTTATATCCTCAGCAATGAAAAAGCATTAGAGGCTGTGGCAGAGACAAGACAATCCAATCTGCCGGTAGAAGCGCGGGATCATGTACGTAGTTTTCATGAAGCTTTTTTTCGCTTGGATCCGGATGAAAAGGTGATCCAACAAACGATTGCCAAAGCCTTGTACCTGGCCGATGAATCAGCCAAACAGCAATACGATAACTTAAAAGAACAGGGTTTTTATCGGCAACTGATAGCAGGCAATATCAGTCAGCACATTGCTATTGATAGTGTCTTGGTTCAAACCGAGATCCCCCCTTATTATTTCCGGTGTTATGCTTCGCAACAAATCATCCGAACCAGCAGTGTCCTCTACCGAAAATTGATAACGGACGGTTACTTACGATTGGTTCGAAGATCGGATCACAATCCACATGGTTTTTTAATTGAACGCTGGCGAATTCTGGAGAATCCAGATATCCGTCGCAGCGCTCGCTAAACTTTTTTGTATGAAAAAAAACTGGTTAAAACATGTAGGAAACACCAAACAACCTTGGTGGGAAGAGCAGGTAGAACGATGGGTATTTCGGTTCCTTCGATGGCAATGGCGGGTTTCCTATAAACTCCAACAACGGATGGATCGATTATCCCCGGCCGACCAGCGAAGGGTATGGCTCTTCTACGTGGTAGGATTTAGTTGTTGTATAAGCGTTGTATTGGTCAAACCTTTTCTAAATGAGGAGGCATCTAATGGTTTAGCGCACTGGATTCCGGTGGGCGCTCATACAGAGAGGTTGACATTGGCATTAAAGCAAAACCAATGGATATTGTTTCCACCTCTCTATTCCCGTTTTTCAGCTGCATTTGACGGCATTGTAATATCACCATCCTCTTTTCCCATCCATCCATTGAATAGAACGAAATCCTATTATGAATCAGTAAAGCAAGATAGTATATGCAAACCATGACCATACGTGCCAGGCGCACACAAAAAGCATTGTTTTTTTTGCCGTTAGTAATCACTCCTTTTTTATGTCTCGCCTTTTGGGCGGCAGGTGGAGGACAAGGAACTGTAACCAATTCCGGTCCTACTGTCAAAGGCCTCAATTTTCAACTGCCGGATCCTTTCTTTACAGAGCCTAAAGAGTTGGATAAGTGGGCGTATTACGCGCAGGAAGACGCGTTGGATAAGAAAGAAGCTGCTGCTAAGCGGAAAGAACGGTATTGGGACGGTGAATCGATTCCGGAACAAGAAACCCTTGAAGCGGCCCCTTCAGTTAAAAATAAGCAAGCATTTTCCAACAGCAAACGAAGTGCTGCTAGTCAGCTTTCGAAAAAAGCGTCAACGGATCAGCAATCAGAAATGCTATTAAAAAAAATAGCAGAGCTGGAGCAAATTTTGGCAGCTCCAACCGAAAACCTGGAATCCATGGAGGTGCTTACTCCGGCTGTGCTGCCCCATTCGCAAGAAATGACGGAGTTGAATGGGATGTTGCAAGCAATACAAGATGCAGGAGCTTCACCGGATCCTGAGATGGATCGGTTGGATAGTATGCTGGATAAGATTTTGAGAATTCAGCAAGGGAATTGGGACGAGGATGAGATCCATCCAATGGCAAAGGAAACTAGTGAACGAACTGAAAAACCGCTCCGTTCAGCTGCGGTACTGCAAACTAACGCCGCTCATGGGGCGGAACTAACCAGTCCTTCGTCCTATTTCTTTTCAGCTACTGAAACCCTGATGTCTTCCAACAACCAAAGTCTCCAAGCGATGGTATACGGAGACCAGGTATTGGTACCGGGATCAGCTGTTCATTTGTTGTTATTGGATTCTATTCACCTAGGGGATACTCAAATTCCAGCTTTTACCAGTTTCTACGGTACCACCAGTTTACAGGGGGATCGGTTGCAAATTGTTGGTAAAACGATGCTTGGTTCCGGGCATTGGCAATCTATCTCCTGGCAGGTGGTGGATATGGATGGATTAGCCGGGATTGCAGTTCCTGCTTCGCTTACAAGGGAATCGTTACGGCAAAGTGCGGGACAGGCCGTGCAAGGAATTGATTTGCTAGGAGGTATTAATCCTTCCCTATCCATGCAGGCGGCAACGGCAGGTATCCAGGCTGCAAAAACCATGTTGGCAAAGCGTACCCGGCAAGTGAAGGTAAACCTGCCATCCGGCTATCGGGTTTGGCTTCAAATTAAATAATCCTTTCAATATATAACCATGATTCGAATAAGTGTATTGCTGATTGTTAGTTTTCTCATTGGGTATTGTGTGTCAGCACAGGAAACTACAACTCCCCTGCTTCAGATTAGCCATAGGGCAACGACTACGGTGGTATTTCCGGCAGCTATTAAAGAACTGGATATCGGCAGTCGTGAGGTGGTATGCAAACGGGTAGCCGATAAGCCCAACTGTATTTGGATCAAGGCAGTTTCGGAACATCTGCAGCCAACCAACATTACCATTTTCACTAGTAAGGATCGATTGTATGTGTTGAAGGTTGCCTATAGTGAAGCACCTGCGACCTGGGTATTGAAGGTAGATACTTCTCATGCGATGTTAATAGAAGGGATGTCAGTAAAGGGAAAGCAGCCCGAACAGGTTGAGGAGGTTTCCCAGAAAGATGAACGCCCCAAACAACGACAACGAGCAGTCCTAAAAAAAGCAAAACAAGGACTTCGCGCGACACTTAGGGATTGGGCGTACCAGGAGGGGAGCTATGCAATGGATTGGGAGCTTAGCAATCGGGCGGCTGTACCTTTTGAATTGGGACGGGTTCAATACTGGATAGTAACCGACAATAAATCCAAAAGAAGTGCCACCCAATCGGTAGCTGTTCCTGTACATGCCGTTCATCCAGAAACTACTGCTATTCAACAGGAGGGAAAACAACATGTCCTGGTAACAGTGCCCACCTTCTGGCTTACCAAAAACCAATACGCGAAAATAGTATGGATGGATAAGAAAGGAGAGCGGTACTTACAGGTGAGCATCAAACCCCGTC
>VFQN01008238.1_pt1 | contig 10669 bp, 6 predicted proteins | sample 3512371 | NCBI WGS metagenome assembly VFQN01 (sample SAMN10412370, study PRJNA504923) | tailings metagenome | isolation source: Replicate 2 from Balatoc abandoned mine | place: Philippines: Itogon, Benguet | collected 2017-08-28 | reverse complement strand
GTGGGATTAGTACTTCATTATATCGAATAAATGATTCGGGAAACAAGGAGGCGACCTAAACGAGGAAAATATTGAATTAATTTCTTTTAGCACACAATGGTGGAGATTCACTCACCTCATCGATGTCTTTCGATGAAAGAAATGTCATCATGGACAAAAATACTTCTTTAATCACTGGTTTGACAACTGAATCAAAGTTATGCCCTAAAAAATGTAAGGATACAGCAAATCGTGGCCTTCCGCCAGCCCAGTTTTCAATTAATTCCAATGACAAAATAAAGTTCAACTTTGAAGAAGTATTTTCCATAATGTAAGGAAATTCATATTTCATTTTAATAATTGAATTTGCTAATTATCTCGATTTCAGTATATTCATATGAAATTTGAACGTTTCTACCATTCGAGAAGAAAGCCCTGATTGGATCAACAGATTTCACAGTGTCACTGGTCGCATTCCAATGTTTTAATAAAGTTAAATATGTAAGATAAATTGGGAAATCAGAAAAATTCTTACGTCCTGATGAATCAAAGCGACGTTGCCAATATCGGTTCGTGAAGACGTCATTCTTGTTGGAAGGGAATAATATCGCTTCTAAAGAGCGAAGGACAAAAGTCTTTACAGGATTACTTAAATCCTTTGAGAACTCAGGTAACACCCGAAGTGTTAAATCAAAATTATTCTTAATATCATTAAAATAATTTAATAAAATTTGTTCTGATGAAGGAGCGAGGGAGTCACTTTCATCTTGGTAAATTAAAATAATTAAAAATGGTAAAAATCGAAAACAAAATCGAAGGTTAGCAAGGAAGATTTGCTCTTCACTTTTCCTTTGAGAATGTTCTGCCTCAACTTTGTCTTTTTTCTGAATAATAGTTGCATCAAAGAGAAGAAAGGCCTCTTGACGTGAAGGAATCGGTAAATTATTACAATACTTTAATGCTTCAATAAATTTTGATTCACTTTCATTGGCTAATAGTTTATTCTTAGTAAAGACTAATTCATTGAAAGTTTCAGTCGTAAATTCTGCACTTGCTTTTGTTGTTAATGATCCTGTTGTCACTAACCTGTAAGCACCTTTCGCTAAATTTTTCGCTGCATCAAACATTTTCTACAAGACCGAATAAATGTAAGCACAAATTCAGTATCTTTATCTTCCTTTTGACTATTTTATTATGTTGTATGGTGCAGGTTTTAAGAATCTATTCTTACCACTCTCTTCAAAAATCTTTTTGAATCGAAAATTAAGACAGTGGGCAACAAAACTCTATTTTTCTAATATTCAGTTTCTCAGAAAACCGTTTTTTCGAAATATCTTTTCTATGGAAAAACAGAATTTAAAAATATCGATATTTTAGCATTTAGTATTTTAGTATTTTAGTATTTTCGATTGAGAGAGAGATTGTGCTACCGTTAGATTACCGATTATTAAAATCCATTCAAAAATTTGATATCATAACAGATTCAATCAAAGAATACTGGTTATTAGCTCAGTTTGTATTCAACGAAAAAATCTGAATAGTTCCAATGGGATGTACTTCATCAAAAGAAGCGGTTCAAGAACCGAAGAAGCCTTTTTCTCACCCTCCACCAACGCCTCATCCAAACGCTCATAAACATCATCAAGCTCACACTGATTTAATCGAAGAAAAAAATGATTCTACTCAGGTGAAGCCTGAAGAAATTGTCAAACTCCCCGAGGAGCTTAAATCTGTTCCTAAAATCGAAGAACCAACATCATCAGTTCCTCATCCAAAGCCGCCTACTGTAACGGTCACCCACACCAACAACCCCGCCACTACGACTTCCACAGCAACCACTTCAGCAGTCAAACGTGGATCATTAAGAATGATTGTAGAAGATACCGAAGAAAAATTCCAAATGAAATCCTCGAATAACTCAAATCCTAACATCAAGAAAGAAGACGATTCATTCCAACCATATCCGGGATATGTGATAAAATTACGCTCATTAAATCCTTCCTATGAATATGATAAGATTTTTTTCAATATTTTCCATCATGAATTATTTAATTCTTATCCAAATGAATTTATTCTATCAAAGGAGAACTACATCATCTATGATAATAGAAATAAAGAATGTCTTGCATATAATATTCTTTTACCATCCAATCATTTCCAATTAATGGAATCTGATTCTGATGAAAAAGAAAAGGTAAGAAAGATAATTAAAACCCTTTTGTTTATCATCGTAACCGTATTCTCTCTATAGACGTTATTAAAGTTGATTTATTTCATTAACCAAAAGAATCCCACGGCACGATTAGAAAATACTTCTATTAAATTCCCTAAGACTACTAAAGGTTATGTTGGTAATGATATTCCTTTCTTTATCATTCCTATGGCAAGGAAGACGTCACCAAAAGCTAACTCCACTGCCACCTCGACTCCAACCCCAGCTCCCACCACCGTCAAGCTCGCTGATATCAGAGCACCAACTCCTCCCGCCACTGTTACCACCCCCGAGGAAGAGGTTAAACCTGTTGTCGCTGAAGTGAAAACCGCGCCTGAGGAAGTCGTTGCTCCAAAAGGAATCAGTATTGCAACAATCTCCAAGCCTGTCCATGTCCCTGTGTCTTCTCCTCCTTCTCCTGTAACTATTGCTGCACCACCAAAAATGGTTGGATGGTTACGCAAACGTGGCCATGTAGTCCAAAACTGGAAAACACGTTATTTTGTATTAGATAATGGATTCTTAACCTATTACGTCGATAAATTAGATTTACCACCATACGGTAAGACCATGAAAGGACAATTATGTCTTGCTGGTTATCGTGATGCAGCTATTATTGAAAATGGTAAAATTAATGAAGAAAAACAGAAGGAATATGAAGAACAACGATTGACTTTTTTTAGTGAAGGTGGTAATAGTAAACAAGCTCCACAGAATCGTCGTAAAAGTACAGGAATGTTTACATCAGAACCTTTATTACGTATTCATTTAATGTTTATTAAAGGTATTGTTAATGAGGGGAATGTTGAAGATTTAAGGAATACCTTTAGTCAAAGAAATAATAATGGGAAGAAAGTTGGAGAAGATGAAGAAGGAGGTAATAGTGGTGGTACTTATGAGTTTATGATGGAAGCAAGTAATTTAGAAGAGAAGTATGCATGGTTAGCAGCAATTGAAGCACATACTGCCTATATTGAAAGTGTTGCAAATTCAGGAAATTTTAGTGTTGAGCAGTTTCCTTATGGTGATTCTGATGTCATAGCATCATCCAATAACAATAACAATTCCGGTGATCGACAACTCTCTGCGAGTCCTCCTCCACAAGGCCGTCCTGTCGGTGGTTCCAATAGTCCTTCTAACCTCACTCCTATTGGAAGTTTCTCTGTCGCTCCCTCTGAATCAGATCGTGTGAAGAGATCCTCTGTTGAGGTCCCTATGAATGCAAATAGTGGTGGTGGAGGAGGTCGTCGTACCTCAGTGATTAACGTTAGTGCAGTCAATCAAAAATGGAAAATATTTATACAAAAAGGTGAAGAACTTGTCACGAATGGTTTAACCGGTAAACCTAATCCCATCGGAATTCAATTAATTCGTGAGATCATATTAGTGAAATCACCTGCCGTCACTCTCTCACCAGAAGAGGCAGTCTTATATCCTAACAGTAAACGATTAATCTATATTGATGCGAATAGTTTTGAATTAAAAGGTGAAATTAAATGGATTGCTGGTGAGAAAATGCCAACGATAAAGAAGGTAAGATCATATGAAACTCCCCTTACTGATCATTGTTTATGCATTGTCTCTGTTATTTATGATAGATTAATGATACTTGTTTTGATATTATTGATTCAAAGAATAAATCATATCGTTTTTATCCAAAGGATGAGAAGACTGTTGATGAATGGATTGAGATTATTAATAATACCCCTCCTAATTAAAGAACCTTACCCTCCACGCTCTAGCTGAACCTATCTTACATGACACGATTGTGAATTATGTGAATGAAGATGTGATTACGGTAGTGTAGTTTAGTGAGTCTTCGATAGGTGATTAGGACTTTTAGTAAATTTATTTCTCTAACATGTGGTTTGAGTACTGACAACCGATGGTCGTTATGTCAAACGATAATTTTGTCTTTGTGTTTTCTTCCTTCTTCACTTGATTTTCTTTTTCTTTTTCAACTTCCTTTTTTTTGCACTCTTCTCCTTTTCTTTTTTTGTGCTTTCCATCTTGATGCTTATGTCCTATGATGATAATGCTGATATGTGGTTTGTGTATGGTAGGGTTATGTTGGTATTTTTGTTGTTGTTTATTTCAACGTCACATATAATCGATAGAATAAAGAAAGAATAAAGATAGACGAACAAGCAATCGTCTTATTCAAATGATAACATATTAATCCTTCATATAATATCACGTAGTGATCGAGGAGGTATACAATAGGAGAAATTCTTATTTATTTTAGCTTATTGTTATCCTATTATCCTCAGTTAGATCTATCTAGATCACATATGTTATGATGTTATTATGATAAAAGAAAGAAGGATTGTGATGTCAACTCATTCACTAAAAAATCTCACACTATCAAGAGAAATTCAAATCAAAGAATTCTCTATCATTCGTAGAGAGTTAATGTGAATAAAATAAACATTATTGATCCTTCATGACCATTTGTGACACATGTCTTATGCGAGGATATCAGCGATTACCTCATCAATGTCAAGATTCTTCAATTTCGTGAAAGGACGTGGCATATCCAACAATTCGATGATTGGAGTCTCCTTTCCCTCACGGGTAATGACAAATGCTCCTTTTCTGGGCTTTGTTGGGTTGATACTGACAGTATATCCAGCATCTTTGAGAGCTTTCTCAACCTTTGCAGCTCTCGTTTTAAACGCGTTTCTACATCGAAATACAATCAAAAACATACAAAGAAATCGATGAAGCATCACGTACCAGGATTTGCAGTGCTCAATCGTCACAGATTTCACGTTATCGATACTTGATGATCGTTGTCTTTTATTGGATGCTACTGATTCTTCGACCTCAGCAACCTTGCTTTCATTCTCTACCTCGGTCTTAACACTTGTTAAGACCTTCGCCTTACGCTTTGGAGCCATCAGTACTGTTATTTGCTGGAGAAAGAAGGGTCTTCTGAATATCTTGCAAATGGCGTGGTGTGCACTGTGCACTCAACTCTATGCACTGGGGAATTGAGGTTTTATTATAATGAAGACACTATCTGGCAGTCACCAAGTTTTGGTTTTCTCTGATCAAAAATTGGTGATGACGAAAACTTCGCGAGAAGCGAGAATTTGGGAGACGAGATAGAGAATTCTTTGCATTGTGCATCTGGTGATGAAGCAATGAATGTTTTTGATTTAAGAATTATTATTCCAGAAACAATATTGTGAAGTAATGAAGTTAACTGCATTGTGCTTATTTCTTTCTATTGCTGCATTCTTACACCGAGCCAAAGGTCAATGCAGTCAGAACTTTGCGAAGAAACAAATGATTGATGTTTATTGGGTGAACATGAATTCCTCTATTGAAAGGAGACTGGATATGGAGAGATATTTTGAATTCGCTGCCATAGCAAATCATACTCGCATCCCAGCATTTACTCCAGATGACATCGAGATTCCCCGTGGTCTTGGTCGAAGTATTAACTGTGATTTCTTACATCATCTTGCCTTAAAGAGAAGGGTGAGAAGATTGAAAAGTGAGATTACTTCACAAGATACCTTCGCAAAGACTAAGCGTGTGTTACTGACTGGACACTGCGGGCGACCAAAGAACAACGCCAAAGAACTTTCTGTGACTTTATCTCATTTATTGGCAATGGAACGCGCAATCAATAACCCGTCCAGCAAAACCAAGTACGCTTTAATCATGGAAGATGATCTTCATTTCGCATTTGACATTGACTTTGACGGGCTCATTGCTTCTGCTCCAAAGGACTTTGCTGTGCTGCAACTCGTTATTAGCGATCAAAAAACCATGTATACCGTATTTAAGCATTACCTTCAACATCAACGACAGTGGCTGCTTCGATCTGAACACCCACGAGCTTGGTGTGCTGGTGCTTACATCATTGACAAAGAAAAATTAAAACCAATCATTGCATCATTACTTCAGCCTCACGGAACTGATTTATTCCTTGCTAATATTATGGCATTAGACCCTCCAAAGAAGAATTCAAGTCTTTCCTGTTGGAATCATAATCGTGAGACTCCTGACCTTCCTTGTATCCTTTCTCCTCATGGCTATGAAGCTGACCTCTTTATTTATAGTTTCTTTCCGAATCAGACCTATTTACTTACAACTCCAATAGTGACAGCAAGTCAGTTTGCTTTCAACAGTACTATTCACCAAAATCATGTTAATACTGATATGAAAGCATTCATGGAGATGCAAAACGTTATGACCTATCAACTTCTCCCAACCTATTACAATGAAGAGAATAAATCATCCGAAGATTTGCTTGGACATAAATTTGTTCGTTTATCCATTCTTCCATTTCTGAAAGATGATTGTATTCGTAAATGCAATAAAAGGACAAGTCTTTGTCGTCAAGAGATGCTTGAGAATGTAATAAAGTATAAAGGTGTAGTGAAATATCTGCAGAATGAGATAAATATTACATCAATTGTCTAAAACCAAAATATCAGTTTCTTTATTTCTATTCATTACTTTTATTGAATGACTTCATTTACTTGTTTATTTCATTAAACTATGACTTCATTGATCATGTGTTCTCTGTAAAGTAACTGACAAAGCAAAAGAAATTGAGTGTAACGAAGAATGGATTCAAAGGATTTTAAGACTAAAATTTATTGTTTATTTCATTGATAATTTTCAGAAAAACAACAGTGACTTTCTTTCGTTCTTTGTGGTTTGCCTTTTAGACCTCTCAACGTCATTGATAACGTATGTAAACTGCCCAACTACTTATTACAGACTTTTGATTTGATTGGTGTTTGCATCATTTACTGTATGCAAAGTTTATATGTGAACCTTACGATATTATGAAGACATTCGCTCAAACTAAAGAGAGTCGACCATTCACTGTCATTTAGTTTCATCGCTTTTTTCCTAAAACGGATTGTCACGTAATATTCTGAAAAGATTCAATCTGAATTGTTAGTGTTGAGTGAGGATGACGAGATTTCTTTGTCTTGTGCAACTTCTGATTAATTTTTTTCTGACATCAAATGGACAATATTACCTTGCAACAATTGCAGGTAATAGTACTGCAGTGACCACAGGGAATTATGGTCCAGCAACTTTCGCCGGCGTAAATAAACCTTATGGTATATGGGGTGATAGTAACGATAATTTGTATATCGTTGAATACGGAGGCTATGTGGTTCGAAAGATTAGCTCAAGTGGTATCATCACTCCCTTGATAGGTACTGGAGTATCTGGAGCGAGTGGGGCGAGCGGGCCTGCGTTATCAGTCAATATAGATGCACCCATCACGATATTCGGTGATAGTAAGAGTGGTACATTGTATTTTAGTGGTAATATTTTTTGGGTTTGGCGGTACAATATGACATCAAAGTATGTTAGTCGTTATGTTGGTGCTGTTCCAAGTGTTGCAACTTTCTCCGGTGATGGAGAACCTTCAATAAATGCTAATCTGAAATATCCTCGTGGATTGTATTACTCTTCAAATGGTATTCTTTATATTGCAGATTGTCGAAATAATCGTATTCGATATGTAAATGTTACAACAGGTATTATCAGAACGATTGTGGGAAATGGTACTGCTATATTTTATGGTGAAAATATCCCTGCGTCATTAGCGTGTATTAATGCACCTCGAATGGTTTGGTTGAATACATTAGGAGTTATGTATATTTCTGATAGTGAAAATAATCGAATTAGAGCTGTTAGTGTTGATGGTATTATTCGAACAGTGGCAGGGACAGGACTAACCACTTATAATGGGGACAGTCAACCTGCCACCTTGGCAAACCTGGACGCCCCCTATGATGCTAAAACAGACACTGTAGGCACTCTTTATATCATGGAATATAACAGTTGCCGTTTACGTTTTGTGAATACAGCGGGGATAATAGGAACTCTGATAGGAAGTACAACATGTGGGACAGCATCAACAAATGTTCAATTAGTAACACCAACAACTATGATTGGAAAGACTCATTTCTTTTGGATAAACTCATTAGGATTTCTGTATTTAGGAGAGGATGGAAACAATTATGTACGTAAAATATATTATGAGCTTCCACCGACGATGACACCGAGCACTGCTCCTTCAATACTCCCTTCGGTATCTCCATCAATAATACCAACATTATCCCCAACCTGTAACCCTTCCACCAATCCGACGGTGATTCCAACGACCATTCCCTCTCTCTGTCCAAGTATCGGACCAACTGATGGTCCTACTGTGCAACCGAGTACAACCCTCACAGTATGCCCATCACGAACACCTTCTACTCAACCAACCATCCTTCCCTCTTCCAGTACACAATATTACCTCGCCACTATTGCCGGTTTAGGCACTTCGGGAAGATCGGGTGATAATGGTCCAGCAAGTTCTGCTGGTGTCTACCAACCGTATGGAATTTGGGGTGATAGTAACGATAATTTGTTTATCTGTGAATATGGTAGTAACGTAATTCGAAAGATAAGTTCGAGTGGTATAATTACAACATTGATAGGTACAGGAACATCGAGTACAAGTGGAGCAGGTGGTCCCGCCTTGACGACAAGTATTGAAACGCCTTGGTCGGTGTTTGGTGATACGAGTCATGGAATGCTTTATTTTGCTTCGACTCAGTACTTTACCTGGCGATACAATATGACATCTAAATATGTTAGTCGTTATGTTGGTGCATTACCTGCAATCAGAAGCTTCACAGGTGACGATGAACCAGCGAAAAATGCCACATTAAATTCTCCTCAAGGTTTGTATTATTCTTCAAATGGTATTCTTTACATTGCCGATCGTTCAAATCATCGCATACGGTATGTGAATGTAACAACGGGTATTATAAGAACATGTGTTGGGAATGGTATTGGTACGTTTTATGGTGAGAATGTAGCTGTAAGCTTAGCATCTTTATACTTACCACGAAATGTATGGTTTGACACTTTAGGAGTTATGTATATTAGTGATGGTGGAAATAATCGAATTCGATCTGTGAGTATTGATGGTATTATTCGAACAGTTGCAGGTACAGGGATAACTACCTTTAACGGTGATAATCAACCTGCCACCTTGGCAAACTTATATGTTCCCTGTGATGCTAAAACAGACACTGTAGGCACTCTTTATATCATGGAATATAACAGTTGCCGTTTACGTTTTGTGAATACAGTAGGGATAATAGGAACTCTGATAGGAAGTACGTCATGTGTGGGATCAACAACAAATGTTCAATTAGTAACAACATCAACGACGATGGGAAATTCTTTTTCGTTTTGGATGAATACTTTGGGATTTATTTATTTTACTGAAAGTGGACTCAATTATATTCGTAAGCTGTATTATGATCTTCCCACTGTCCCTACAATAACACCCAGTCTCACACCTTCTCTAACTCCAAGCATGAAGCCTTCGTGTTCTCCATCTGACCCACCATCTGAGTGGCCAACAACCCTGCCAACAAATAACCCGACAATAGTTCCAACCATTATACCCAGTCTCCTTCCGAGCGTAACTCCCTCGACAACACCTACTTTTGTTCCATCATCTGATCCTTCATCCGATCCAACTGTAATCCCCACCACCACGCCAACCAGCTTCCAGAGTATCGTCCCAAGTGAAGAGCCGACTGTGCAGACGACTGTCTCTCCAACTACAACACCTACTTTTGTTCCATCATCTGATCCTTCTTCCGATCCAACTGTAATCTCCATCACCACGCCAACCAGCTTCCCGAGTGAAGCGACCTTGCAGACGACTGTCTCTCCAACTACAACACCTACTTTTGTTCCATCATCTGATCCTTCTTCCGATCCAACTGTAATCTCCATCACCACGCCAACCAGCTTCCCGAGTATCGTCCCAAGTGAAGAGCCGACTGTGCAGACGACTGTCTCTCCAACGATTCCTACCGCGTTTCCAAGTGGACTCCCCTATTCAACACCATCCGTATCTCCTACCATTATACCTTCTCTATTACCATCATTTAACCCTTCCACTATCCCGACAGTGGCTGCTTCGGCTATTCCTTCCATTCTTCCGACTGATTTCCCTTCCCTGTCCCCATCTTGTATTCCAAGCGACATTCCCTCCCATCCTCCTTCCTACCAACCATCGACACTTACAACGTTGATTCCCTCCTGTCATCAGACAGTCCTTCCGACAATAATGCGAAGTTGTATTCCTTCATTTTCATCGACCTTTTTACCAACTTCTATGGTCCCATCGGAGCTGCCGACGATAACTGTAACGAGCAGTCCATATATTTCTTCTCCGACATTACCCCCAGTTGCAACGACCTCTCCTTCGATAATTTATTCACCACTGCCAAGTACATCCCCTTCATCCAACCCTTACAACATAACAGTGACTGTGAACTCTTCTAACTGGAAGCAAGTATTGTCATTCCTTGGTGTTTATTCATCCAGTAAGGTTGTCTTAGCATCATTAGATCCTTCGAGAATGGATGAAAACACGACGAGTTATGTGATGTTTGGAAGTAAAGACTTGCAATCTTCGAG
>VFQN01008235.1_pt1 | contig 10674 bp, 12 predicted proteins | sample 3512371 | NCBI WGS metagenome assembly VFQN01 (sample SAMN10412370, study PRJNA504923) | tailings metagenome | isolation source: Replicate 2 from Balatoc abandoned mine | place: Philippines: Itogon, Benguet | collected 2017-08-28 | reverse complement strand
AGGTCGAAGCCCTATCAATTTGGCGCTTGACCTCCAAACCCCAATCAGAGAAGGATGGGACTGCCAACGAGCAAGCGAGTCCCCACAACTGGCCCCCCACGCCTACGTCCGACGCCGTGTCCGATGGCGTGATAGCAGCCGGAATCGCCTTCCATACCCGGAAAGCCGTGGTTCGGGCTCATTCGAACCACGGATAGCAGTGCTCTCAGTGTTGCGCCGCAATGCCTCCGCATCCAATTGCCAAGCATCGAGGGCTTGGCAATTCCATTTTGCTTGGTCGGCAATGACCAGGGCATCGAGTGCATCGGTCATACTTCAGGCTGTGCGAGGTGGGGAATCCGCTCCCCATCGTCAAACTCGCTATAGATGGCGGGGGCATCGACGAAATCGCGTTGGAACCCGGCTTCCCGCCGCGCCTCCTCGAAATCGAGGATCGGGGTCAGTGGGACGCCATCCCGCGGGCCGCGCATGAAGGGTGCGATCCACCGAAGCTTGCGCAGGCCCCAGCGCGGTCCATGCGCCTGCAGCCGGTAGTGTCCACACACGCGCGACCTGCGCCCCAGCGTTCTGCCCGTCGGAAGGCTGATAGTGCTCCGCCGGTCGAGCCCGGTCGCGCCAATCCGGAAGGCCCTGAACAGCGAGAAACGCTTGGCCACGGCGCGGCCCTTGCGGCCCGATCTGCGCGGATGACCAGCGGGCAAATGCGGAAGCTCTTCCCAAGCGGCTGCATTTTCGACCATGTGGGTCTTTGCATAAGTGATCGCCAGGACCGCGAAGTCCTCAAGCTCCTCGAGCAGAGAAGACTGGTTTATGCCCGCGTCGGCGAGCACATCCTTCAATGCAGGAAGGGGCTCAGCCGTACGCCCCATCATCTCTGTAAAGGCCACCATCTCATCATTGCCGAGTTGATCGGAAAGTGGTGCCTGTCCACCTTCGATCCAACTGATGCGGCGAGAGCGATTCTCGCCAGGCCGCGAAAACATGGCATAGAACCGCATCGGGGCCTCGGTCGTCGCCACGACCATGGCGCGGAGTTGAAGCCGCCCATTTCCGAGAGGCATGGCGTGGTGGGGGATGTCAATGTAAGCGATGCCATGTTCTGCCACCGTCGCTCGACCATAGTCGCGGACCTCCTTGGAAATCCGAGCATCACTCAGTTCGTCCACGGCCGCACGGTCCAGGACGAGCGCGAATGGTGAGGCGTCGCAAGGGATGAAAAACGGAGACAGTGTTGCATGCCACAGCATCGTCTCCAGCAACACGTCCGGCACAGCTGCTCGACCAGTCCTTGCGGCCATCTCCATGGTGGCGAGGGCCGTCTCGCAACTCAAGCGGAATGCGATGCCGTCGTCCTGTTGCGCGGCGCGCAGACGGCAGATGATCTCGTCCGGCAGACCAGCTGTCTCGCAACCGTCGTATACGTGCCTCGCTCCCGCAACATACCAGTCCAGCCACGTTCTGCTCACCTGTTTCACTCCTGTTGACCCATGCCGTCCAACCGCGGCCATGTACAAAGGCTCGCCGGCAGTTCGTGGTGGCGTCAACAGGGTTGCGCTCGAAAAAGCAGGGAGGGTCGGGAAGCCCAAGCGGTCCCCCTATATAATAATAGGGATAAGTTCGAAAATAAATTTCGAGAATCAATTCTTGACATTTCAGACGTTTACTATTGGATCTTGACCTTCGATTGAAAGTATTACATTAATTTCTAATTCTTTTACTTGCGGATAAGTGTCCACATTGTTGCGTCGCTGCGAGTTGAGGCATGGCGCGTCAAACAGAGATCACACTTCCGTGATCGCCTGAAGGTTACTGCCCGAGCAAGGACTTGGGCATGCTGAACATGAGCGCCGGATGCATCAAGATCGAGAGCGCACCGCAATCAACTACACACACTCCGGGCCAATGCCGGCGACAGGGCAGGGGACTGCCTAACTCGGCCGTCCGCCTCCATCTACCAGTATGCCAAGTTCCTTCAGAATCCTGATGCCGGACCAATGGATCGGGCCGCAAGACGCTCTCGTGACCAGGGCGCGTCCGATCTGTTCGAGGCTATCCGCGCCGCGGATCAGTTCAGGCCAGTGCGTTCGTGCGTACGAAGCGAGCATTTGGGCATCGGAAGGTTCGCGACCGATGGCTTCTGGGAAAGCTGTCTCATGGGTCTGGACGTCATCAGTCATGCTCGTCTCCCATCAACGCGGCTCGGGCAATCCTGGCGAAGCGTCGCATCTCGGAGGCGGCGCGGTCGTACTCGTGGGCACGCTGCATCAGGCCTTCCGGAGACAGTTTGATATCATCGAGGCCGTGCATCGCGATCAATTTCACACTGTCATCGGCTTGCCGGATCAGCGCGATGGCATTGCTGAATTCAAGCAGTTCCACACCCGGCGGCAGTGCGAGTGCCGATAGCTCCCTGACCGTGCGCCGCTGGTCCTCAGTCATGTCCGTCATAAGCATTCAGGCGTCTCCGTCAGATTTGTAAGGTTCGGCGCCGTCCGCATGGTCCTCGCACCGGGTCACGTACCAGCCACCTTTGACGCGAAGGCCACCCGGCTGCCCGCAAACTTCGCAGACGTGAAAGGAAGCGTCCTCTGCCGCAGTCTTGGCTTTCCTGATCGCGTCACCGACCTCTGTTCCAGGAGTCTCGGACAGGTGGTAGTAGATGCGGAGACTTCCGAGTTTCTCCTTGACCTGGAGCAGCTTGAACTGTTCGGCTTCGGGCAGCACGTCTTTGACGGCCGCGAAGAAACTCCTCAGGATACCATACCAGCCTTGGCGACACTCGAATGCCCGCGTCACCAGATCGGAGAAATCGCTCCTGATCGTTTCGTAGCGTCGCCGTTCTTCGCGGCGATAGTCGGCGGTATTCCAGTCTTCCATTTCAGCCTCCGATCTCGACTACCAAGGCCGGGTCGAACGCTCGGTTCTCATCGCCATAGCCAAGGGGGTTGCAGATGATCCGCGTGCCGCCAATCTTGTAGTCGAGGGAGTTATGCACGTGTCCGTGCACCCAAAGGCCGGGTCCACAATCGACGATCAGGTCCTCGAGATCGGACGCGAAGGCGGCATTCAGCGTACTGTCCCGGTACTTCGGAGGGATCGATTTCGGATGTGGAGCATGATGCGTGACGACAACGACCGGCTTCGTCCGCGCCTCCGAAAGCTCCGACAGGAGCCAGCCCTTGGCTTGCCGATGCAAGGAACGTGTACGCTCCGCGGTCAGCCGTTCACGCATCGGAAGAAGCCGCCAAACGGCGTGCCGGTAGTCGTTAATGAGGCACTCGGCGTTGCGCATTGTGTCGCGCACCTGGAACTCGTTCGACCCGTCGAGCTCGAAGTCCGTCCAGAGCGTCGCTCCGAGAAACCGCGTGCCGCCGACCTCGACAGTGTCGCAATCGAGCAGGTGCAGGCCTTCCGGCAACCCTCCGGAGCGGTAGCGCTCACGCCAGTGTTCGCGCTCTTCCAGGATGCTCACGCCGTAGAACTCATGATTGCCGGGCACAAAAACGACAGGCATGCGCGGCAGCACTTCGTGCTCAAGGACCCGGAGCGCGTTCCCGATGCCTCCCGACGCTACGTCTCCGGCCACGACCGCGACGTCAGCCTCTGGCGCGGTCCAAGGCTGATTCTGGCGCAACGCAGAAGGATTGAAATGAAGGTCGGAGAGGATCCACAGCTTCATACTTCGAGCTCCTGGCTGTCGGAAGCGGCCGCGAAATCCCATCCCGCGGTGAGTTCGGCGAAAGTCCGCGGTGTGAACGCAACGTCGGCCATGTCGACACCGACGTCGCGCGACAGGCCGAGACCAGCCAACCGCCCATGCGAATGCCCATAAAAATGAACCGAACCGTGATGTGAGGCGGGCCAAACCCTCAGCGCGTAGTGAGACAGAATTACTCTTCGACCGCTGTCCTTGATCTCGAGCAAATGCGAGGGCGCCTGGGCCCACGAAAGGCGAGCGATCTCGGGTTCGACACTGCCGTCGTTCCGCAGGTCATGATTGCCGAGCACCAGGACCTTGGATCCGTTCAGGCTGTGAAACAGGCGGCGGAAAGCATGGACGTCGTCCTTGCCCGGCCGACCGTAGTCGCCGAGGATGTACGTGATGTCGTTCTTCGCGACGACCGCGTTCCACCGCCGGACGATCTCGGCATCCATCTCCGCGGTCGAGGCGAAGGGCCGATTGCAATTCTTGATGATGCTGAAGTGACCGAAATGCAGATCAGCGATGTAGCGCTTGGTCGCAAACGACATGGGGAGCTCCTCGACAACGAATGTGGGCTGACCGGCCGCAAGAGCGGCCAGGGGTCAGCTGCGTATTCGGTTCGAGGGCCTCTTCATGTCGCTCAGAACTCCGTTTCCCGGCCCTTGTAACCAGGAAGATCTAACAATATGCGATCGATAGGGCGCCACGAGCCCTGGCGTCAAGCCGGCTTGCGAACGGGTGACTGACGCTGGTAGGGGAGGGTGGACCGACTAAGCATCAGACTCATCTTCGGATATCGGGAATGGCGTACTATCCATTCCCGTGCCCAACTGGCGCGGCTGCCACGGCCCCCCGCGGACACACTCCACAGGCTTAGTATTATCTGCGATTTCGTTCGATTGCCTGGGCGCGGAAGTCACGGCTCCGAGGGCCAGCTCGGGGAGGGGCCTCGTCATATGCGAAGCGCAGTCCAAATGGCTTCTGGACGTGACGGCTTGCAGGAGCCATCGCCAGCAAATTCATCCGGTACCGAAGGCCGTTTCCAGGCGCAACGTCGTTGCGCCACGTCCTGCGGTACGCCAGGCTCATGGTGGTGAAGTTTTGGAGTGGCAAATGAGCGGGGAACGATCGGACCACAAAGAGATGAATGCGCCTGACGAGACCATCCATGAAAAACGACCGACCAAGCCAAAGTACACCGAACTGGATGCTGCGGGCCGGAAAGCCTACCACGCCGAGAAACAACGCCAGCGTCGGGCGAGGCTGAAGGAAGCGGCGCTCGCAGGCAAACCCCGGCCGACGGTCCCGGCAATACGAGATGCACTGGCCGACGCAGCGGCGCTCCTCTTGCGAGAGGAATTGCCGGGTTCAGATGTTGTGCGCGCAGTGCTGGCTGCCACCTTCGACGCCCCGATGCTGGCATCGACGGTGACAGGTATGACTCAGTCTGGCCGTTTGCCGCCCAAACGGCTTCCTGAGGGATGGATCCCGCCAGTCCCAGCCCGGCGTTTGTTTCAACATTGATGCGCATACCCGGCGCTGCTCAGTAAGAAATCGGCAGATGTTGCCGCGTTCGAACGCCCCGCCTCCTGCCCAGCAGAATTCATGGTTGTGGATTGCACGCCGACGGCCGACCTCATCAATAGTGAGGTTTAGTGAGGTTTAGTGAGGCGGAGAGCAGGGAGCGGATAATGGCAAGGGCAATCACGATTGCAGATCCACGACACAGGATCGAACAATCCGAGTATCGGCAAGGCCTCAAGGTTGAGGGCGTTCCTGAAGCGCCGCAGGCCGATACGGCGGTGACCGTGGCCGTCTATGGGGTGCTGCGCGAGATCTCGATGAAGTCGCCAAAGCGCGGCAGGAGGTCTCGCGACGAATTTCTGTCTCGTGCGGCCGATGTGCTTGCAGCGCAAGGTTTTGATCGGGCTCACGCTCTTGCAGTGCTGCGTCGAAGGCTCGTGCGGCCTCCCGAAAGGTTCGACAGGCTGCTCGGAATTGAAGCTTCGGATGGGTGTTCCGAGTTCTCTTTTTAGGACTGTGTTCCCCCCGTTACTCCAGCGTCAAGAATCCGAATTCCCAAGAAACACATAGCGGGAAATAGTGAGCTTTGCCCGACCTCGAAGCGGCTCCAGAACGCTGTCCGAGCGCGTGTCCACTAATTGTCGTCGCTGCGGTAGCAGACGCTGCTGCGATTTCGTCTGGCATCATTGCTCGCCGGGCCGGCGATAGCGTGCGGGCTGTCTGGATAGAGTTGTGCGTGCTGTCTTTCAAATCGGAACGATTTTTTTTACGTGTAGAAAACAACGCACGCTCTGGCAAACCGGGCGGTTCCTCAAGGGCAACTGCTTGGCAGCCTTCTGTATCTCGATGCGACGCGCGCGGCTGCGACAATTGGCTTCTGATGATCGAAGAGTGGCCATATCTGGCGCCGTTCCAGCCTGGCCGCGAATGGAACACAGCCGAGTTCGTTATTGTGGAGGCGTGGCGATGCGCTGGATCGTCGTGTCGGGCTGAGCGCGTTCGATTGAATCGGCAGACAGGCTGCCACGCCGCTCGTGCTCTACGATATGGGCTGGTCAGATTGGAATGCCGTCAGCAGCTTCTACGGGTCGACGACCGCAGACGGTCAAGACCTGCTGAACCTCCTTTCCAGCAAGTCGACTTCACGCACCAGAGTCTCCAGCTTGGCGCCGGCTAGCCGGGCAGGGATCTCGACCTTGTTCGCCAACGGGCTCCGTAAAATGGCCGATCCTGCAGATTGCCGATTTGCCCTCGCAAGTGCCGGCAACTGATAAGGGCACTGGCTGTCGGAAGCGACGATCGAACTTTCGGCCGCCAGCTCAATGACGATCTATCGCTATTTGTGCCTCTTTGTCCCAACTGCGCCGCCATCCCGACATCGTGAGACATGTTCTGGCCGGCTCCGGGCAGAGGGCGCTCCTACGTGGTTAAAACGTCTGTGAATTGCCTGGCAGAGCTTCGGCCGTTAACTTCCTTCCCCCAGGGAGGTGAAACATGGATTATCGAACCGCCACCACCGCCGATCTTTCAGAGATCTTACGAGGTCTGTCCCTTCGGATGGCTGACCAGTACGCGGCAGCCGGGCTAAATATCGAAGAGGTGAAGGACGAATTCCTGATGGCCCTGAGGGAAGGACGGGGCCACACCTTGCTCGAGAGTGGAAAACCGGCCGCCATAATCGCTTGGCGGGAAATTGATCACGCAGCACAAACGGCTTTTGCAGCTCATGAAAGCTTCTTTTCCCGAAACACAGTGCGCTTTTGCAAGAAACACGTCCGGCGCATTCAGGCTCTCTGCGGGAACCTTCCGATCCACTCCTACAGTTGGTCAGATCGGCCGGAGGTCGTGAAATGGTTCCGCATTCTGGGTTTCAGGGAAGGAGAGCGCGGTAATGGCTTCGTTGTGTTCGAACTCGACCCTGCATAGCTTTCGCTCGAAGTGATCAGAACGCGTCTCTCGCCACGTTCGCCACAGCGTTCATCGTTGGGACGTGCTCCATGTGGCTGTCGACTGGATCTTCGAGTTCATCGTTCGGAAGCTGTGACCACCGGCTGAGTAGTCGCTTGCAGCCTTATCGTGTCATCGCCCCCGCTGGGTCCGGCCGGCGGGTTTTTTTGTGTCTGAGGCCGATGTTCTGGCTACTGCCGAACGACGGCCGGCGGCGACCATTCACCTTCGAGGAATTCCTCGCGCGGCGAATAGACGCGCATGAGAAGCGTAAATGGTGCCTTTTCCGACAGGCAGCCAGTTAGCCTCCTTTCCTTTCCGGGCGAGTCCGCCTGGACAAAGAGATCGACCGAGCCGTCGGCATTTGCCACGAGCCTGTCCCGGCCGCCAATCGCCTGGCGCTTCAGCGCGTTCGGGATGAAGTAGCCGTCGATATCGTAGGCCGTTACAGACCAGAAGCCATCCACCGGCGGCAGTTTGCCCTTGTCGAAATGCAGCACGTAGCTGTTATTGCCGTCGAGCGGTTGACCGTTCCCGTCGCTTGAGAGTGCAGGATAGACGGCGTCCTGCGGTAGGTTCTCGCCAACGCAGCATTGCGCGATTGCCGCACGGTAAAGATAGTCCGTGCCATACGTGCCGCTGCGGGTCGTGTAAACCCAACCCGTTTCGCCAATGCCGGCAGCTTTCTTTCCCTCGGCCAGAACAAGCGCCTTGCCGTCGGCATATGCCCGCGCCACCGCCTGCCTGACTTCGACCGGCACAGCGGCAAGGTCGAAGCTCTGGCCGACCTTGAAGCCGAGCCGTTCGAGTCGATGGAGGATCGGATAGTCCATTTGGTTGGGAGGATTTCCCTTCAGCAGTTCGGCGAAACTGCCGAAGAACGTCGCCGCGTCCATCTTGTCGACGATGACGGGTGGCGGCGCCTTCATGTCGATCGAGGGATCCACCGTGCCCTTTGGAGCCGCGTAATCGCCTTTGCCCCAGGCAGAGAGCGGTGTCAGCTTGTAGCCGTCCTGCACCTTGTGGACGCTTTCATAATCGGCAGCGCCGTTGGTCTGGGTACGGCCGATGATCCACACATTGCGAGTGGGGCTCCTGATGACCTCAAGTCCCTCCGGCACATCGCCTTGCCATTGAGGACCGACCACCAGAAATCCCGAGCCGTGTTTCTGCCGGTAGTACGGGTGCCTGGCACAGCAAACACATCCGTCCACAGGCTGAGCATCGGCAGCATAAAGTAGCGATCGGTCGCAGGCACAGAAAGGACCATCGGCTCGGCCTTCAAATCCAAGACGGCCGCAGAGTAGAGTGTGTCCACATTGGTTCGTATGACGACCTTCGCCTCGGGATCGGCGAGTTTGCGCACGTGGTGGAACTGGTTCGGTGGGCCGTAGGCGTCACCTGGCACAGGTTCGGCAAAGTTCGACAGCTTCTGCAGGGTCGTGTGCGTCAGCATCAGCGGATAGGCAAAGACATAGGCGTCTTTGGCGATCGAGTAAGCCTCCTGCTCAGAAAGAGCTACAGCCTGATCGGCCTTATGACCAGAACTTTGGCCCTGCCCCAGTGCAATCTGAGCAGAATGAACCAGCAACGACGCGGCGGCGCCAACGGTTGCAGCCCAAGTATTTCGATTCATATGTTCTCTCCGCAGCCCCGTCCCGGTTCAGCCTAGCAAGGCCGACGCACGGTTGAAAGTCCACCACCGCCCGCGTGTCCCCCGCCCGGATGCGCGGGCTTTCACAGTATTGCTAATGGAACCACCTGCGGATCTCTGGTATCTTGATGATGGCGGGCTCCCAACCTGCCAAGACCCCTCGGGGAACCCGCCCGCTTGCCAGCTTGCCGGCCCGTGGCAGCGGGCCGGTCCTTTTTCAACGCAGACGAACAGACCTTAGTGCATCGCTATGTTGATGGGCATACGCCTTTCGGTCAAATACGCTCTGTCGGAACATGTATTAGATTTGGCGTGGGCTTGGGGTGTCCGAAAGGAGGCCCTGATGTACCTTAGACTGTTGCTGCCAGCGGCTGCAACAATGCTGTTGTTGTCGTCGCCAAGCTTCGCGGACAGGAAGCCGATGCCACCCGGTCAGGCGAAGAAGATATCGCGTTCTGTACCTAGGCCTATTGCGGCGCTCGGGCTCCCGGCAGGCGTGGCCATCGGTGGCTATGTCTGGTGGCGGCGCCGAGCTCAGAAAGAGCAGAAAGCGCAGTAAACGCCTGGCTCTGCCGGTTGGGGCTTGCGGCCCGCGCGTCTCGGATGCGCGGGCTTTTCTGCGATTAGCTTACATATTCTGCGGACACGCGCCACAGGCATCCCTTGATAAGCCGTGTCGTCGAAGGCGACAAACTCCTTCTGCTCAGTTCGCACTCTGCTCCATCGGAGCTTGCCGCGGCTCATCAGCCTGGCGCGAGGATCGTACAGCCTCAATTTCATGGCTCGACAATTAAGCACGGGAACAAATCTTGCGATACTGCGTTCAGCGGCCGAAAGCGTTCCGCAAACCCCTTTATCCCGCTCCTGCGTCGCGCTTTCGATGAAGGCCCGCGCCCAGGTGTTCCTCCCAGGGCGCGGGCTTTTTGAACTCACGGCGTGACGATATTGAACCAGAACTCGAAATTGTCGAGCATCGACACCAACTGGGTGAGCTTGGCGGAATCTCCTTCGATCTTGACGTTGCCCGCAGAGACGGCCTGATCGAGCGTGGTTTCTCCCAGGACGATGCTGTTCAGGTTGTCGCGCGTCAGCGTGATCGTCGCATCGGCTTTGTCCGCTTGGGCGCCCGCCGTGTTGTTGAGCACGCCGTTTTCCAACTCGACCAGATACTTCCCGTCAGCGTCGCCAAAGTCGAAGTTGAGTGTGATATGCGCATCTCCGGCCTTTTCACTGTTCAACCGTACTCCGAGATAATCGAAGAATAGGTCCAGCGACATGGCACGCACGGTGTCGGGGCTGGCCGTATTCGGCGTCGGTAGCTTCGCGACCCCGTCGCGGAGTTCTTTGGCACCGGTCAGGTAGAAGTTACGCCAAGGCCCGGACTCGGCCTGATAGCCCATCTGCTCGAGGGCATCCGCCTGTAGGTCCTTCGCTGCCTTGTTGTCGGGATCAGCGAAGACAACGTGATTCACCAACTCAGCGACCCAACGATACTCGCCCTTGTCGAAGGCCTCCTTGGCCTTCTGCATGACAGCGTCTGCGCCCCCGATAACCTCCACATACTTCTTGCTCGCCTCGACCGGCGGAAGCTCGTGCAACGTTGCCGGATTGCCGTCGAACCAGCCGAGATAGAGCACATAGGTGGCCGCCACGTCATGGTACACTGAGCCGTAGTAACCGCGGTTTGCCCAATAGTGACCCAGGCTGTCTGGGAGTTTGAACGCGTCGGCGATCTCGCGCATCGTCATCCCTTGATTGACCATGCGCAGCGTTTCGTCGTTGATGTAGCGATAGAGGTCGCGCTGCTTCTCCAGAAGCTCCACGACATTCTCCTTGCCCCAGGTCG
>VFQN01008234.1_pt1 | contig 10675 bp, 9 predicted proteins | sample 3512371 | NCBI WGS metagenome assembly VFQN01 (sample SAMN10412370, study PRJNA504923) | tailings metagenome | isolation source: Replicate 2 from Balatoc abandoned mine | place: Philippines: Itogon, Benguet | collected 2017-08-28 | reverse complement strand
TATCCAAATCGCTCCGCAGGATTGCTGCTTTACTTAGAGATGATTGAGCACCTTCTACCAAATGGAGCTTCCATCGCGGTGCTTGCGGGGGAAGCTTGGGCCTCCACCAACATGGAGGCACCAATATGTTTGAAGCAATCTTCTTTCCCCGAACTGCCGAGAGATATCGAACGGCACCGCTGTCTGAACCGCGCGCGCAGTACCTTCGACACCTCAATGAACTGGGTGCTTGCCGAACAACCTTACGCAAGAATGCGAACGATCAAGTCAGCCTCGTCCGTCTACTGGATTTGCAAGAAGGCGACCAGGTAAGCATTGCCCAAATACAAGCCGCAGCAGCCGCCTGGGCGATGCCAAAGGGACATAGATATGCTCGGGCAGCCTCGCCCAAGGCGAGAGCCCTCTTCGTCAGTCGCGGAATCCAATGGATGCGATTTTTGGGATGGCTCGACGCGGCCGAACATAAGCATCTTCCGCATCACGCAGAGATCACGATCTTTGAGAGTTGGCTGCGCCAGGAGCGCGGTCTCTCCGCCACAACCATCCAAGACTACTGCGCCGCCGCCAACCACTTCTTGCTCTGGTTAGCTGGGAAAGGTGTTCCTCTGAACACCGTCCAGATGACCGAAATCGACGATGTCATTGCGGCAGAGCACCTGCGGGGAGTCTGGAAGCGTCGAACTCTACACGACTACGCTCAACGTCTTAAGGCGTTCTTCCTGTTTGCCGAAGCAAGCGGCTGGTGTCGACTCGGGCTGGCCGCGGGAATCATGGCGCCCCGCTTCATGTCGGACGAAACCGTGCCAAAGGGCATAACACGTGACGACGCGCTGCGGCTTCTGGCTTCTGTTCGGGGGGACCACCCGGTCGAAAAGCGCGACCGCGCGATCCTGATGCTGCTTGTAACATACGGGCTGCGGGCCGGAGAAGTCGCCGGCTTGCGGCTCGACGATTTGGACTGGGAGAACGAGGTCATTCGCGTTCGTTGCCCAAAGCCAGGACGGACTCATATCTGGCCCCTCTCACTGGACGTCGGCGATGCCATTCTGCGATACATAAAGGAAGTCCGCCCCACCGGCTTCGGGCGCACCCTCTTCTTTACATCACGCGCGCCCATCCGACCGGTTGGTAGAAAGACCCTCGGCAAAATCGTTCGTGATCGCCTAGCAGGAATAGGCATCGTCACCGGCCGACGCAGCACACATGCCTTGCGCCACACTGCGGCCCAGCATCTGCTGGACCAGGGCATGTCGATGAAGATAATCGGAGACTTTCTCGGACACCGCGACCCATCCTCCACCGCGATCTACGCCAAGGTCAATCTCGCAGCCCTCCGCGAGGTGGCTGCTCTCGACCTGGAGGGGCTGGCATGACGCTGCGCGAGGTAATCGAGCAATACGTCGTCTGGCGACAGGCCCATGGCGCCAAGTTCACGACCGCCGCGAACCTACTGCGTAACTTCCTCCGTTATGCTAACGGGGATGCGACCTGCGACGTGGTCACCACGACACAGGTTCTGGCCTTTCTGGCAGGCAAACGGCCAATGGCCCGACATCGCGAGAACAAGTATTACGCGCTTGTTGGCCTCTGGCGTTATGCGGTCAGCCGAGGCCATGCAACCCACTCGCCGTTGCCAATCAGCGAACCGAAATCGCCCCCGCGGAAGCCGCCGTATATCTACTCTCATGACGAGTTGCGTAGGCTCCTTGACCCGGCGACCGTGGAGAGCACCCGGCGCGATGCGGTTCAGCTCGACGCGGTGACGTTCCGGACCCTGCTTCTCCTGTTATACGGAGCCGGGTTGCGCTTCAGTGAAGCGACAGGACTCAGGCTGGCGGATGTCGATCTGGTGGAACGCGTTCTGACCATACGCGCCACGAAGTTCTACAAGAGCCGTCTGGTCCCGATCGGACCGCAGCTTGCAACGGTGCTGGCCAACTATATGCGGCGGCGCGGCGGGCTTGCGCGGGGCGAGACTTCCTTCCTTCTGGCGAACCGGGACGGCACGCGGCTCGCCAGCAGCACCGTTCAGGCCGCCTTCGACGCGCTGCGGCGTATCGCCCAGGTCCATCGCATGGCAGGCGGGCGACAGAACCCGCGCCTGCACGATCTGCGGCACAGCTTCGCGGTTCACAGCCTGACTGCCTGGTATCGCCAAGGAGCGGATGTGCAACGGCTGCTACCCGTACTTTCCACCTACCTCGGCCATTCCGATCTGGAGGGCACGAAGGTCTATCTGTCGATGACGCCTGAGCTCTTGCAGCAGGCGTCGCTGCGTTTTGCTCGCTACGCAGCCGGAGGGCAGCATGCCTGACCATGTAACCCTTGGCCCATGGCTCCGGCGCTTCTTGTGCGAATATATCGTCACCGAACGAAATCTGGCGCGGAACACCCGCAAAAGCTACCGGGACACATTCAGCCTTCTTTTGCCCTTCGTCAGCCGCAAGGTGCGCAAGCCCGTGGACCGACTGGCTGTACGCGATCTCACCTCCCGACACGTGCTGCAGTTCCTTACATACATCGAGGAGGATCGCGGCTGCTCCGCCCAAACTCGCAATCAGAGACTCGCCGCCATCCGAGCGTTTGCCCGCTTCATCGGCAGCCGGGATCCGACCCATGTCGAATGGTGCGGTCATATCCGGGCAATCGCATCGAAGAAATCGATGCCGCCACCGATCGGATGGCTGACCAGGGTGGAAATGGAGGCGATGCTCGCGGTGCCCGACCGCAAGACCAAGCGAGGCCGCAGCGAATACGGGCTTCTGCTCTTTCTCTACAACACCGGGGCGCGTGTCTCGGAGGCCGCGCACTTGAAGGTGCGCGATCTGCAGATCGGGAGAGGGAATGGCGGTCAAGATCTTGCCACCCTGCACGGGAAAGGCGGCAAGACCCGCCAGTGCCCACTGTGGCCGGAAACCGAACGAGTTCTGGCAGACGAGATCGTCGGTCGCTCGGTCGATGACGCCGTATTTGTCAGCAGGCTCGGAGCGCCTTTTACTCGCTTCGGAGTCTATCGCCTTGTCGAGCGTTGCGCGGCCGGAGTACCGGAACTTGCTGACAGAACGATAACCCCGCATGTGATCCGGCATACGACGGCTTGCCATCTGGTTCTCGCCGGCGTGGACATCAATACCATTCGCGCCTGGCTCGGCCATGTCTCGATCAGCACCACCAACATCTATGCCGAAATTGACCTCACGCTGAAAGCCAACGCCGTAGCTCTTTGCGAAGTCGGTCAGGCACGACCCGCTCGCTCATGGAAGGAGGACAAGGATCTCATGGCCTTTCTGAAATCATTGTGAGTCCTGAGGTACGTTACGGCCTACTCCGCCTAGCATTCCTGTATAAGTGGTGGACGCGCGCGGCGCGGCGACCGCCCTCTTGAAGACCGGCGCGGCTTTGTCCGGAATGGCCTCGCCGGATTGGAGGCGATCGCAAGATTGCCGTGTCGCCGCGCACGAACATGACTCCGGCCGCGGAGAAGGGACGTCCGCAATGTGGGCGTTCCGGTCATTCGTAGCGCAAGCGAAGAGGCGTTCTCTGGCGCGCGGTGCGCAACAGGTCAAGGAAAGAGAACGTCCAAAAATGGAGGCCGGAAGCTGACGGGCACCTTGAACCGGGAGCTTTTTCAGAAGCGGAATTAGACTTTAGAATTTCCCAGCAAGATTGAAGAAAATGGCATTCCCCTTCATCCGATTTTCCACCTCGATTTCGTGCGCCCACTTCAGCGTCATGTTTATCTCGTTACCTTCGCCGAATTTGGCCTTGTAGGTCGCCAGTGGACCAATCGCCACAGACCGCCCCTTGAAGCCATCGTCACGATTGTTGGCGAATGTGCTGTCGTCGTCCTGAATCTGGTAAAGGAACCCAGCCAAAACCCCAACCCCGAAATTCTCCGTCACGTTCTTGGTCACGGACAGATCGAGATGCGTTACGGCGCCGCTATAGTAGTCGGTATCAGGATTTTCGGTGTTGATATCGACGCCGAAAGTTCCCGAGAAGTCCAAGCCGTGTTGCGGTACCAGTCGGGTGAAAGAAACCGAGGGCGTGAATGTCCAGTAGTTCAACCCGACGAAGGCAATGTCGCCTTCTGTCCAGACGCCCGTCGGTGCGGTGATTGTAAGCGACGTTGACAGCCACGTGTCCATATCATCGCTATGCCAGCCAAGCACCACGGGAGCGAACGCGATGTCACCGATCCCACTCACCTGCTGGATCACTTCCAGAGGTCCGACATCTGCCTTTGCTCTGGTCCAACCGACGGGAAGCAATCCCTGAATGGCGTAGGTCCAGTTGCCCGGCAAATCGATCTCCGGAACGTAGACCCCCGCGAGGCCTGTAACCCAAAGATCTGCTTTGAGGCCGAGCGCTATGGAGCCGTCGCCGAAAGGCACGTCGCCCGACGCTCCGCCATGATAGTAGATATTCGAAACGGCCCAATATCCGCCTGGGATGGGCGGCACTATGCCAGCTCCCGGTCCGGCAAATGCACCCGGGATGTATCGTCCGGCGGCTGCCTCAGTGGCCTGTGCCTGTGTTCCAAGGAACGTTGAAGCCATCGCGATGGCCACGCCCCAGAATGCTCGCCTAATCATCTCCGTGTTCAACATCAGGATCAGCCTGCCCTCTCCACGGGAGGCGGCGTCCACGAGCCGTCCATGACGGCAGGCTTCGGCCAATAGGCGCGCACATAGAGTGAAAAGTCGCCTTTCGGCGCCGGCAGCCAGTTGGCGCGCGCGACCGGATCGGTCGGCTCATCGGCCTGCACGGTGACGGTGAGAGAGCCATCATCGGCGAGCTTCAAGTCCTTATTCTTGGTGCCCACGGAGAAGCGGTTGATCGAGTTGGCGATGAAGAAGTGGTGCTCGTTGTAGATCGACAGCGACCAGAAGCCGTTCACTGGCGGCGTCTGATCCTTCGCGAACGTCACCGTGTAGCGGTTGGCGCTGCTCAGCCGTGCACCCGAGGCATCGAGATCCTGATAGAAATACTTCGTCTCGTCGAGTGAATTAACCAGGATGTTCGACTTCGCGACAGCGGTCCTCGTGAAATAATCGACCCCAAACGCGGATTCGTTGGAGATCGTACTCCAATGGTGGGGCAACTGCTGGCCGTAGTTGCGGAACTGGAACAGCGGGTTCACCAGCTTCTCTTCCGCATCCTTGGCCGCCTCGACCATCACCTGCTTCAGTTGAGGATCGTTCTCGGCTGCCGCGAGCAAGGCCAGCACCTGCGCGTAGCGAGCCTCTTCGCCGGGCAGCGGCGGCGCATCGGCGAGCACCGCCGGCAACTCGTCGAAAAACTTGTCGGGAAATACCCACCGCGTTTCCTCTTCGCCTGGCGGAGCGCCGGGGATCTTGGGCAGCTTGCTCCACTCGATGCGTTTCATCTCTCCGTCATAGTCGGCGAGCGGATACATAACGATTCCGGTCAGGACATCCTGAATTGCCCGCTTGTCTTCCGGGGTATCGTCCTGGGCGATACGTGGCGCGGCGAGACCCGTGCTGCTCGACGCGCGAAACACCCTGGTGATGCCCTTCGGGGTTTCACCACTCCAGTCAGGGCCGACCAGCAGGTAGAAGCCGGGCGTGGTGCCGTGCATCTTGCCAAGCTGCGCAAAGCTGTCGGTGCGCAGATCGACGATCTGGTAGACCCAGAACCGATCGCCGAAATCCGGCACCTGGATCACGACGGGGGAAATATCCAGCGCGAGCAAACCGAGGCCGTAGACCACGTCCTGGTTGGGACAGGCGACATTGCGCTCTTCCGGATTGACATAATCCATGAGCATGGTCAGCTCGTTGAGCGGAGACTCGAGCAGAGGGCCGGCGTACCTGTGCTCCTTCATCTTCGAGAATGCGAGCCGGCGATTATACATGTTGACCAGTGGCCAAGCCCAGAAGAAGGCGTCGCGCGCGACGTGGGCGGCATAGGCCTCTGTGATCTTCACGCGCGCATCAGGCCCGGGCGGAAGCGCCCCGCCCCAGCCGGGCGACGGCGGTAACGGTTGTGGGTTCAGTTCCGAGGCGTGGGCCGTCCCTACGCCGCCGCTCGCGTCGACCGCTGAAGCGGCAGCAAGCGTTGCGGTGCCGAGCAACATGTCTCGACGGCTAAGTATGGCATTGCTGGTCATGGCATCCTCCCTGTCTGGCTTTCGGCTAAGCAGCTTCACCGATTGTCTTGAGGGCGCGCCACACCGCGGCAAACATCACGACCGCGCCCGCGAAAAAGATTGCAATGAACAGCGCCTGACCGAGCAGCCAGGCGTTTTTTCCCACCGCGACCGGAGAGTAATAATAGCCCGGCCAGATCGCATCGAAGACGAAATAGCCGGGATAGCCGATGGCAAAGACGCCGAGGAGCCCCATCACGCAGAGCCAGAGTGCGCCCGAGCCTTCCGTATCGGCTACGGCGCCCGAGCGCGCCGCGACCATCAATGTCACCCCCAGCGACACCATGCCGAGCCCGCCGGCCTGGACGGCGGCGACCGACAGCGTCCATGGGCAGGCCCACCAGAGGGTGATGTTCTGCATGAAAAGCTCGCCGGTCGGCCAGCGCGCGCCGACGCAGTAGTGCGCGACGATGCCGAAGGTCAGGAACACGCCGAAGATAAAGAGGCCGAGTCCCCATTTCGCGAAGCGCGCGCCGATTTGCATGACACGCTCCTTTCGCTAGTTCACCTTCTCGACGTCGGGAAGCGTCCAGACCTTCTTCTCAAAAAGCGCCTGGGTCGGCGAATAGAGCCGGAACAGCAACTCGAAGCCGCGCTGCGGGTCGGTCGGCACCCAGTTCGACTCCTTTCCTTCCGGCGCCTTGGGGCCGAAGAAGATGTCCGTCGATCCATCTGGGTTTGTCTGCACTTCCGCCGCATTCGATGCGCGGCTGGCACGTTCCATGTTCTTGACCAGCGCATGCGTCTTCCGGTCGTAGACCGTCACCGACCAGTACAGTTCCACAGGCACATTCGGCGGCACGTGCAGGCGGTAGCTCTTGCCGCCGTCCAGCGCTTCGCCATCCTTGTCCTTGTTCGCGATCAGGTAGGTCTGTGCGGTGCCGAGGCGCTTTATGCCGATATAGCCCATGCTGTAAGTCAGGGCGCGATAGTCGACAGGATAAATGTCCGTCTCGGCGTATCCCGAGGAGCCCGCCTTAACGAGATCGGGAAAGGCCGGAACGGCCCAATGCGCCGTGGGGAAGAATGGCGGATATCCGGCTTCATACATTTGATCGAGGACGGCCCTCGCTTCGGTCGCCGCGGCGTTCAGGATCGCAGTTGTTTCGGCGTCGGGAGCGAAAGGCTTGCCCTTCTCGATCCCGATGGACTTGAGCTGATCGATCATCGCCTTGTCGCGGGTCAGCCACGGCTCGCTTTGCACGATGCGATCCAGCGATTCGAAGAAGCGGATGTCGTAGGGAATGGTCGAATCGTAGAGGACGCCTTTCGCGTCCGTGTATTTCGTCTCCGGCGGGCTTGCCTCTTGTGAAAGCGGATAGATCTTGAGCCGCTTCCCATAGTTCACCGCCTTTTCGATGTCCGCGTCGCCGTGACTAGCAAGGTTCGAGCGCAACAGCGCATAACCGGCGAAGGTCTCGGATTGGACAGCTATATAACCGTCGACTGCCTTCCCCTGATAGCCGGGCGGCAGAATCAGGTACTTCCCGCCGGCTCCCTTGTCCGCGCCATAGGGTCCCGCGTCCTCAAGCGGCATCTGCCAGACAGTATCGATATTGGCGGCGAACGAGCCTCCTTCGGCCGGCGGAACGTCGATCACGATCGGCCCCGCTTCCTTCGTGTCGAAGAAAACCATGAAATAGATCGCATCGGGGTTGGGCGTGAGCGTCTGGTTGTGCCAGTCGACCGGGCGGGACCAATAAGTGACCTGATTCACCTTGCCCTCAGTCTTGGTCAACATCTCCCGCAGCATGAGATCGTAGTTGACCGCCGGCATGCCCCAGATGACCGCTTCGACGGCGCGGCGCTCGATGGCTCGCCGCTGCAACTCTTCGGGTGCACGGCCCTCCGCCTTCGCCGTGCCAATGGCGGCGAAGAGCGAAAGCACGGTAAGGATCGTCTTCAGCATGATCTTGCCTCCTTCGTTCACGGTGCGACAACCGTCTTCCAGTCGTCCCTGATGCTGACCACATGGAAGCCGTATCTTTTCGCTGCGTCGAGCGAGTAGTTGTCGGGCTCGGAATACTCAAACTCTCGCGTCGCATCGTCATGATTGATGAGGAGTTGAAAGCTCGGGCCTTTACGGTCCCTTGACCAGCGCATCATGGCGATGTCGCCCCTGCCACCCTCGTTGCCGCCGACGAAAATTGGCCGCGCCCCCAGAGCAAGGTTGATTGTGGGCGGCTTGCCTTCCTGGTCGTTCAGGTGGTCGATGGTACCGTCAAACACCAATACTGTCTTGCCGTCGCGCTCGTCCAACCTGGTGCCGGAGCTCGTACCCATAACCCGCTCGGGCGGTATACCAAGCATCTCCATCGAGACGGCGCGTGTGAACAGGATCGGACTGCCGCTGCAAATCCAGTTTTCGAAGCCGTTTGCCTCCAGATAAGACAGCAGTTCCGCCATCGGCTTGTAAACGGCACGCGTGTAGGGAACACGGAACTTGTCATGAGTCGTTGCTATCATGAGCGGAAGAATGCTCGCGGAAAACTCCTCTGTCGTTCGACCATCGGTGACAGCTGCGATCAGATCGTTGAGACCTTGCTCACCTGCATTGTGCAATGCCGCCGCATCGCCTTTCAGGAAGGCTGCGATCGCCGGCTTGTCGGCCAGGATCGGCTTCTTTTCGACCGCATGCTTGAGGTCAGCGGCGAGCGGGATGACCGCGGCCGGTATCGGCTTCTCTGGAATAAGGGTCCCGTCCATGTCGAAGACGGCGACGCGTTCATCGTCCGGCACGAACTCCGGTCCGCCTTGTTGCGTAACCGTCGTCACGAAATCGATGATCGCCTTTTTTGTGGCTGTGTCGTTCCATGAGGGCAGCGGGTCTGCGCGGGCGACGGCGACCGTCGCGATCAAAGCAAAGACGAGCGAAGAGCACAGCCTGCGATACGGAACAATGCTGAGCAACATAAGTTCTCATCTCCTAGATGCGGCTCACGGCACGTGGCACACCTTCTTCGAAAGGTAGAGCATCTCCTGTCGCGGGTAATCGGCAAACCGTGCCAACGTATTGACGATTTGTGCCAACGAGCGCTGAATGGGAGAGCTTGGCACCGTTGCGGAGGTCACTGTGTCAACGATTCTGCCCCATGTTCGTTTTTCGACCAAAGAATTGCCCGCGAACTTGCAGTTCGAAGTCTGGCGAGAGCAGCCCTATGCCTTTGAGGTCAGCCCGGCAGAAGACGAGTGGCCAAAGTCGTTTGCTGCTGAAGTGGATGTATACGTTTTCGGCTCCGCTTTGATATTGCGCGCCCGCCAAGGCGCACAACGATATGCGATCAGTCCCGAACGAGCGCGCAAGAGAGGCCGAAATCTCTTCCTGTTCACGTGCTATGAGAGCGGGGGGTATCGAGGATGCGCTGGAGCGGGTGAAATCAAAGGAGGAGCCGGCGATATTCAGGTGCTGGACCTCTCCCAAACCATGAACACCATCGAAACCTCGTCAATTATGACGGGCGTCGCAATCTCACATGATACCCTGCGAGAAAAGCTCGGTAACCTGGACAAACTGCATGGCCTTGATCTTCGACAGACCACCGGGGCGTTTCTGAGCGATTATTTTCAACTGTTGGTAAGACGGCTGCCAACCATGTCGGAACAAGAAGCGGCGGTGACAGGTGAGGCGACAATAGACGTGATCGCAGCGTGTTTGCGACCGACGCAGGAGCGTCTCCTGCCGGTTGCAGCACAGGTGCAAAGCGTCCTGGTTACCCGTGCAGAAACGATGGTGGAGCGACATCTTCAAGACCCTCAACTTTCGCCCGCGTTTCTCTGCAAGCAGCTCGGAGTGTCGCGTAGAACTCTTTATCGAGCGTTCGAAGAACGTGGTGGGGTACACGATTACATCCTGGAGCGGCGGCTTGCCGCAGTGGCAGCTAAGGTGACCGCGCCTGGCGAGACTCGGTCTATCTCTGAATTAGCTGAGCTTTACGGCTTCTCCGGGAGAGAAACATTCTGGCGCGCCTTTAAAAGAAGGTACGGACTGACCCCTGGAGAGTTCCGGGAGAGAGGCCTGTTGCATCATGCCGAACCATCTTCGTCAGCGATCGTTGCTCTGTTCGAACAATGGACGAACCCTCTGTGCAGGGGCTAAACGGCTGACTGCAAGAAATTCGATGCCAAACTCTGCACGTCTCTGAGGCGCCGATTCGTCGGTACGTCGGCTGTCAGGCAGTGACAAAGAGTACTGTTACGACCAGATGGAAGGCGCGAAGCAGTCGTCTGTCTAGGATTGTGGCCAGCAGCGACCATTGAGGCGAACTCTCTGCCGCGAGTGCACTGCACGACCCTAAGGTATGCGGTGCTATGCTCGAATGTCAGTGATGGGCTCTTAGCAACGATTGGAACGCTCCGAAGGGCAGTTTCCGCAGTCGAGCCGGAGTAGTTCTGATGCTCCCTCGCTGAAAATGGCCTGGACAGCCGAGAACGGCCATCTATCACCCCGTCTTGGCAGCTCTTCGGCGCATGAAGCGAACGACATCCTGGGGTGCGAGCTGGACG
>VFQN01008233.1_pt1 | contig 10676 bp, 7 predicted proteins | sample 3512371 | NCBI WGS metagenome assembly VFQN01 (sample SAMN10412370, study PRJNA504923) | tailings metagenome | isolation source: Replicate 2 from Balatoc abandoned mine | place: Philippines: Itogon, Benguet | collected 2017-08-28 | reverse complement strand
CGACGACGGACCCGGCAAGGACGTCTACGCCTTCACCCTCTGGCTCGCGCTCGCCCTGGTGGTCATCTTGGCGATGATCCAGCTCGGCGCCGCGGCCTTCAAACGAGAGGGCAAGGGCCTCGCGCGGGCGTTCATCGGCGCCGGCCAGTTCGTCTTGGTCTGCGCCTGCTGGTTCGGCTACTGCGTGATGATCGTCGCGGCCTGCGGCGCCATCACCAAAGCGCTGATGAAGTCGCTGCTCAAGGTGCAGACCTGGCCCGACTGGGATCCCCTGGGCGGCCTCGGCGTCGACGACATCACCGAGGCCGGCGTGGCCACCGCACTGGCCTTCCTCGGCATCTTCTTGTGGATCGCCGCGATCGGACACGTCCTGGTCTACCTCGCCAGGGCGGCCTCGCTGCTGGTCCTGGTCGCCACCGGCCCGCTCTCCGCGGCCGGGCTGGTCTCCGACTTCACCCGCTCCTGGTTCTGGAAGTCGCTGCGCTGGTTCCACGCCGCGGCGTTCACCCCGGTGCTGATGGTGATGGTGCTGGGCATCGGCGTGCAGTTCGCCAACGGCGTCGCGGCCCACCTCGCAGACGGCACCGCCAAGGCGTTCGGCACGGCCCTGCCTGCGGTCATGACGATCCTGATCAGCGTCGTCGCGCCGCTGGCGTTGTTCAAGCTTCTGGCGTTCGTGGACCCCGGCACCCCCAGCGGCGCGTCGTTCCGGCAGGGCATGGCCATCCAGGGCGGCCTCCAGGGGCTGTTGAGCGGCGGGGGTGCCGGCGGCGGCTCGTCGGCCGCCTCGACCACCGACGGCAACGGTCGCTCGTCGGGTGAGCAGAGCGCCGAGGCCTCGACCGGCGATCGGTTCAACAAGTCCACCCAGGGCGTCCTCGGCAGCTTCGGCCCGGTCGGACAGGCGTTCGCTGCCGGGCTCGGAATGGTCAGCAGCGCCGGAGCGAAGGCCACGTCCCTGATGTCGGACGAGACCAACCAGGCCGGCGTCGGGCAGAGCACCTACGGACCCGACTTCAGCAACATGGGCGGCCGCCAGTCCGGCCAGTCCGGTGGCCAGTCGGGCGACCAGAGCGGCGGAACGCACCCCGGCTCGCAGAACAGCGGGGACGACGACTCGCCGCTGCCGACCCCGCCTGCCCCGCCTGCCCCGCCCACCCCGCCGACGCTGCCCACCGGCGGCGGACCCGGCGGTGGCTCGGGTGGCGGCTCTGGCGGGCAGGGCGGCGGTGGTGCCGGAGCAGCGCCCAAGACCCCGGCCGCAGGCGGCGGCGGGGGAGCGGCCGGAGGTGCCGGCGGAGCCGGTGCAGCTGGCGGCGCGATCCCCCCGGTGGCGGTGTAGCCGATGCGCCGCACGACCTGCCCCCAGCCCCGATCGACATGCAGTGACCCGGAAGGAAACCGACGATGACCATCTACGCCGACTACCAGCGCGACCGCATCGGCTGGTTCTTCGGCCTCTCCGGAGGCCAGCTGATGTTCCTGGCGCTGGCCAGCCTGCCGGCGTTCTGGGCGATCAGCCGCGGAGCGTGGTTCTCCGCGTTCCTGTTCGCCATGGTCTGGCTGTTCCTGCTGGCCATCACAGTCATCCCGGTCCGGGGCCGCTCGGCCACCGGCTGGGTATTCGCCTCGACGATGTACGCCGTCGGCGGGCTGCTCGGCTGGACCTCGTTTCGTGCCAAGGCCACCGAGGGCCGCGCCGAGGACCTCGACACCCCCGACCTCCCCGGGGTGCTGCAGGGCATCAAGATCCACGACGGCCCGCCGCACGGCTCCCAGCTGCAACGGGTCGGAGTGATCCACGATGACGCCACGAAGACCTGGGCAGTCACCGCCTCGATCGTCCACCCCGGCATCGGCATGAAGGACACCGAGGAGCGCAGCCGTTACGGCGAGGCGCTGGCCGGGCTGCTCGACGTCGCCGGCCGCACCGAGAAGATCGACGAGATCCTGTTCATGGTCCGCACCGTCCCCGAGGACGGCGCCGAGCGCGACCTGTGGGTCAACAAGCACCGCCGCGACAACGCCCCCCAGCTGTCCGAGATCGTCAACAGCGACCTCGCCGTCGGGCTCACCCAGGCGTCGGTTCGCACCGAGCAGTTCATGACGATCGTCGTCCCGGAGACCCGGATCGCCCGCTCGGCCAAGGAGTCCGGCGGCGGCTTCGAGGGCCGCTGCCGCGAGCTCTACCTGCTCATGGCCGAGATCGAGGCCCAGCTGCGGGGCCCGATGGGGATGACGTCGGTCCGCTGGCTCACCTCGCCGGAGCTCGCCCTGGCGTCCCGGACCGGGTTCGCCCCAGGCGATCGCGCCGGCATCGTCGAGGCCCTCGCCATGCGGGAGAAGGACCCGAGCGTGAACGCCGACGTCCCGTGGGCGCTGGCCGGGCCCTCGGGCGCCGACGCGACGGTGCGGCACTACAGCCACGACGCGTGGAACTCGATCAGCGCCACCATCAACCTCCCGACCCGCGGCGTGGCGATGGGCGCCCTGGCGCCGATCCTCACCCCGAGCGAGTCCGGTGAGCGACGCTCGTTCGTCGTCGCCTTCCCGATCGTGTCCCAGTCCAAGGCCGACCGGCAGTCCGGCAACGCCGAGTGGGCCGCAGACCTGGCTGAGGGAATGAACGAGAAGCTCGGCCGCAAGACCCGTGCCAAGCAGCGCGACGAGGCCCACAAGGCCCGGGGCCTAGATGCCAAACTGGCCCACGGCAACGCGCTGGTCCGGCCCTACGCCGTGTGCACCGTCACGATTCCCAAGACACTGCGGATCACCGAGTTCGGCCGCCGCCTCGACGCCTCGATCCGACGCGCCGGGTTTGCGCCCCTGCGGCTCGACCTGGCCCAGGACGTCGGTTTCGCCGCCTCGACCATCCCCGTCGGGATGAGCCTGACCCGGAGCGGAGACGCCTGATGCCCACCACCACCCGCCGGAACCGCGGCGGCGGCGATCGAGGCAGGGACATGGCCGCCCTGCTCTCCGACTTCGGCCACGACCTGCCCACGATCCCCCCGCTCGCCCCGGAAGCCAAGGAGCCCCGGATCTTCAAGTACGCCCCGCGCCGCGGTGCAGGCCGCCGCGGCCGCGGCTGGGCGCCCGCCACCGCCCCGGCGCAGGCCTGGCGGATGACCAGTGACCAGGCGCCGGTGTTCTGGCCGTTCGTGTCCGCGCCGGCCCTGCCCCCGACCGGGGCGCAGATAGGCGTCGACCAACTCTCCGGCGGCTCGTTCTACTGCGACCCCTTCGGCTGGGTGCTGCGCGACGACGTGTCGGCGACCAACCCGAACATCTTCCAGTTCGCCAAGCCAGGCACCGGCAAGTCCGGCACCACCAAGGCGTTCTGCACCCGGATGATGCCCTTCGGCTACCGCACCCTGGTCCTGGGTGACCCCAAGGACGAGTACGAGTCACTGTGCCGCGCGCTCGGCGTCGAGCCGTTCGTCATCGCCCCCGGCTTCTGGGCACGAATCAACCCGCTGGCCATGGGCCCGCTCGGCCACGACTGGGAGAAACTCTCGGCCGAGGAACCCCAACGCCGCACGACGATCATCTTCAAGCGCTGGCTGGTCCTGATCCGCGGCCTCGTCGGCAGCATGAAGCTCGACGACCAGCGCCGAGTGCCGTTCGGGCCCGACGAGAGCGACGTCGTCCGCAACGCCTTGGCGATCCTCACCGGCTACGCCGCCGGCAACTCGATCCTCACCGAGACCACCATCCCGCGGCTGTGGGACCTGCTGCGCAACCCCACCGAGGAGCTCGTCCGGGCGTGCGAGTACGGGAACACCCGCCAGTTCCTCGACCAGACCCGGCTGCTGCGCAACGCGCTCGGCGAGCTGGTCACCGGCACCCTGGCCGGCCTCTTCGACGACTTCACCAACATCGAGGTCGACTGGCGCGCCCCGATCCAGTCGTTCAGCCTCTCCCGGCTCGACGGCCTGGGGGACGAGGCCGTGGGCATCGCGCTGCTGTGCATGAACTCCTGGGGCCGCGGGCTGCGCGAGATCGCCGAGCCCGGCGACCTGCGCATCGTCGTGCGCGACGAGGTCTGGAAGCAGATGCGCCTCGGCGTCTCCGCGGTGATGAGCTTCGACGCGGACCTGCGGCTCTCGCGCGGCATGGCCGGCAAGGGCGGAGACATCCAGTTCGCCAACCTTCACAAGCCCTCCGACCTGCTCTCGGTCGGCGATGCCGACTCTCAGGCCGCGATGATCGCCAAGGACCTCCTCGAGCTCGCTGACATCAAGATCCTCGGCGGTCAGAAGCCGCGCGTCGCGCGCGAGCTCGACTCGATGCTCGGCTTCGGCCCGATCGCCCAGGACCTGGTCTCCGGGTGGGCGATGCAGGACAAGGGCCGCGCGCTGTGGTGCGTCGGAGACGCCACCTACAAGGTCCAGACGGTGCTCCACCCGCTGGAGAAGAAGCTCTACTACACCAACGAGGCCATCGAGGCCGCAGGTTAGAAGTTCGCATGAATATTGACGGTTTTCAGCGGAACCTGAGCATCCTCGGTGCCTGGAGCGTACTTGGGTGCTCAGGTTCAGGGAACCTGTTCAGGCTGACGTTCGGGCCCAGTGCAATGGGTGTCAGGCGACCGCTGGCGGCGCGGTTCTCAGTCGTCTGGTTGGTCGGCCTTGGCCCAGGCGCCGCGGCGGAGCAGGCGCAGGCCGTTGAGCCCGACGACCATGGTGGAGCCTTCGTGGCCGGCGACGCCGAGCGGCAGCGGCAGGATCCAGACGATGTCCCAGATCACCAGAATGGTGATCACGGTGGCGGCGAAGGCCAGGTTCGCCTGGACGAGGCGGTGGGCGCGTCGGGACAGGCCGATCACCTTGGGGAGGGTGGCGAGTTCGTCGCGGATCATGACGGCGTCGGCGGTCTCCATGGCCAGGTCCGAGCCGGCGCGTCCCATCGCGATCCCGAGTTCGGCGGCGGCCATGGCGGGCGCGTCGTTGACGCCGTCGCCGACGAGCGCGACCCGGTGGCCTTGGGCCTGGAGCGCGCGGACCGCCGCGACCTTGTCGTCGGGGAGGAGTCCGGCGCGGACGTCGGTGATGCCGACCTCCTCGGCCAGCCGGCGGGCGGAGCGCTCGTTGTCGCCGGTCAGCAACACGGGGCTTCTGCCGGTCATCTGGGCGAGCCGGGCGACTGCCTCCTTGGCGCCGGGGCGGACTCGGTCGGCCAGCCCGAGGACGCCGCTGGGCAGGCCGTCGAGGAGCACGACGATCGCGGTACGTCCCTGCTGCTCGAGGTCGGCGATGACGTTGCGCGCCTGGGTCAGGCGGCCGGGGTCGTGCGGCGCAACCTCGTCGAGCAGGGCGGGCGATCCGACGCGGACCCGGGTGCCGTTGACCACGGCAGTGACTCCACGCCCCGGAGTGGAGGAGAACTCCTCGCTGTGGGCCGGGGTGAGGTGCTGCTCGTGAGCGGCGGCCACCACGGCACGGCCGACGGGGTGCTCACTGGGCCGCTCGGCGGCGGCAGCGAGAGCGAGCAGTTCGGGTGCGGAGAGCCCGACGGCTGCGAGCGGCACGACCTCGGAGACCCTGGGGGTTCCCTCGGTCAGCGTGCCGGTCTTGTCGAAGGCGATCAGGTCGGTGGCGCCGAACTTCTCCAGCGCGACCGCGGACTTCACCAGCACGCCGTGGCGTCCGGCGTTGGCGATGGTCGCCAGGAGCGGGGGCATGGTGGCCAGCACGACGGCGCACGGGGAGGCGACGATCATGAAGGTCATCGCCCGCAGCAAGGTGGGTTCGAAGGCGGCGCCGAGGGCGAGCGGGATCCCGAACAGGGCCAGGGTGGCGACCACGACGCCGACGGAGTAGCGCTGCTCGACCTTCTCGATGAACAGCTGGGTGCGGGCCTTGGTTTCGGATGCCTCCTCGACCATGGCGACGATCCGGGCGACCACGGAGTCACGTGCCTGACGGTTGACGCTGATCCGCAGCGCACCGGTGCCGTTCAGGGTGCCGGCGAACACCTCGTCACCGGTGGTCTTGGTGACCGGCAGGGGTTCGCCGGTGATCGAGGCCTGGTCGACCTCGCTGAGCCCGTCGAGGACCTCACCGTCCGCGCCGACCCGCTCCCCGGGCCGGATGAGCACGATGTCGCCGATACCCAGGTCGGCGGTGTCGACGGTCTCCTCGGTGCCATCCGTACTCAGTCGTGTGGCGCGCTCCGGGGCCAGGGTGAGCAGCGCTCGGACCGAGTCGGCGGTGCGTCGGGTCACGAACGCTTCCAGGGCGCCGGAGGTGGCGAAGATGACGATCAGCAGTGCGCCATCGAAGACCTGACCGATCGATGCCGCCAGCAGGGCCGCGACGATCATCAAGATGTCGACGTCGAGGGTCTTCTCCCGCAGCGCCTGCAGACCCGCGAGGGCGGGCTCCCACCCTCCGGTGGCGTAGCAAGCCAGGTAGAGCGTCCACCACCCCGGGGTCGGTGCGCCGGCGAGCTGGGCCAGGGCGCCGGCCAGGAACAAGGCGGTAGCTGCGGCGGCCCAGCGGACCTCGGCCATCGACAGCAGCGCCCACCACTGCGAGCCACGGGGTGCGGGCGGAGTGGTGGCGGCTGGCCGCGCGGGGTCTTGGAGCGTGGTCGTCATGAGTCCTTCTCAGAAGCTGGCCGGGAACCATTGACGCTTACAAATGAACAGATGTTCATGCAATCCCAGGACGGTGTATCCTCACGGCATGGGTCACGGTGTGGACGGGCGGGTGTCGCCCACGAGTGGGCTGGACTTGGCCGCAGCCAAGTCGGTCGCGACCACGCTGCAGGCCCTGGCCACCCCGAGCCGGCTGATGATTCTGGGGCGGCTGCGGGAGGGCTCGGCGACCGTCGGCGAGTTGGCCGACGCGGTCGAGATGGAGCAGTCGGCTGTTTCGCACCAGCTGCGTCTGCTGCGGAATCTGGGTCTGGTGGACGGGGTCCGGCAGGGCCGGAAGATCGTGTACTCGCTCTACGACAACCACGTCGCGGAGCTGCTCGACCAGGCGATCTACCACGCCGAGCACCTGCGACTGGGCGCTCCGGACCGCCCAGCGGTCAACGACTGACCCACCGCGGCCACATACGCACGCGGGTTTCGCCGCCTGACCGGGATCTCCCGCGGCATGCGGGGCGACTATGAGCGCCCGCACCTGGTCCGGCAGTGTCTGGCCTGGCAGTGTCTGGCCTGGCAGTGTCCGGCCCCGCGGCGTTGGGGGCGCCGTGCTGCGGTGCCCGTGGTCCGAGGTTGCAGTCACCGGCTGGCGCCTTCGGGATTCACGGTCGGGGAGTCCGTTCACCTTCGACGGCCAGGTCAGGGTGCTCGATCGTCTTGAGGTATCGGGTGGCGGCGTCGACGCTGAGCCCGAAGAGGTCGTAGACGCGGCGTACGTCGCCGCCGGTGGCGTGGATCTCGTGCAAGATGCGGTCCTCGCGCAGCGCCTGTGGCCGGAGCGTGATGCCCTTCCAGGGGAAGCTGTGCCCGACGGGGGTCAGCCGTGGTGCGGTGCGTCTGCTGACCAGCAGGTACGGGTTGATACAGCCCGGCCAGCGGCGGTTGCGGTGGTCGAGCCAGGCAGCGAGCCGGGTGCGGACGGGGGCAGCCAGGGGGATCTCGCGGTCCCCGATCGTGAGCCGCCCGTCGACGATGTCGGTCAGCATGATGTGGCGCAGTTGTTTGCCGGTGACGCCGTGGAAGGCGACCAGCGCGACGGCGAGGGCGACCACGGGGTCGGGGTGGTTGAGCTCGGCACGGATCACGGCGGGGTCGAGCGCGAGCGGGATGGTGCGGTTGAGCGGTGTGTGTTTGATGCCGCGCATCGGGTTGGCGAAGATCAGTCGACGGCCCTTGAGGTGCTTGAACAGCGACCTGAGTCCGAGTTCGGCTGCGTGTCGACGAGTCGCGGTCAGCGGAGCCAAGGCGGCTTCGATGTCGGTGCGGGTGACCTGCGCGAAGGACTCGTAGCCGGCATCGACCCACGCGTTGACCACGGTGACCAGGCCCACGATCTGGACGCGGGCGGTCTGCGGATCGCGAGGCACCTGACGTGGTGCCTGTCGAGAGCCGTCGAGCATGACCTGCAGCCACAGCTCGAGGTGCTCGCGCATCGGGGGCGGCAGGCCGGCGGTCTTCGCGGCGAAGTAGACCTCGACCCGACTGGGGCGGTCCTCGATGAGCAGGCCGGCATCGGCGAGGACGTCGATGGTCGAGCTGACGTTGCCGTCATAGCGCGGCAACTGCATGACGTCACTGGCGCGGATCTTCGCGGTGGGGTTCTCGCGCAAGGTCTGCAGGAGTCGCAAGGACCTGATGACGTCGTTGCGTTGGCGTACCGACCAGCCGTAGCGCTCGGCGTGCTCGTCGACGACGGCGGCGCAGTAGCGGGTCAGTTCGCTGTCTTCGATCAACACGCGTCGTCGTACGGCTTCGGGGTCGGGTGCCATGTCGAAGAGAGCCAGCTGGAGCGAGGCTTCGTCGGCAAAGCCGATCCCGGCTGGATACGGCAGCTGGTTCTTGTAGCGACTGCGCCATGGCTCGTCGCCGGTTCGAACCCGTGCGGTGTTCGCCTTCCGGGCGCGTGGCCCCAGTCGCAGGCTGGGTTCGGGCGCGAGGCGTGGAGTGAGGCGCTTCTTGAACAGCATGTTGGCCAGGAACAGCTGCTGGCTGTGCTGGTTGGCGCCGGCGTAGTCGAGTGCCCGGCCGGGTTCTTGGGTCATCTGGGCTTGCTCGACGCACAGTCGGCAGGCGCCGGAGTTCCCGATGCGCGCGGGTCGGCCGCAGAAGTCGCAGGTTCCTTCGGGATAGTGGGTGCGCCACCAGCGGCAGGGCCAGCAGGTCCAGTTGTAGCGCGGGTAGACACCCCAGGCCATGCAGCCCTTGCAGGCCCCGGGCCGTTGCGGGCTGCGGGGGTGGCACAGGATGCACAGCCCTTGGCTGTAGTAGTTCTTCGGGGTACCGCACCACCGACACGGCGGGGCGGGGAACGGGCCGCCGGGCAGGCACCCGTAGCAGAAGTCGACCCGTGGCGCGGTCCAGGCGACCGGGTTGGCCTGGCACCGGCTGCACCGCGGCGGCAGCCGCAACGGCGCGTCGGGCCCGGGTGCTGGCATGCGGGACTCGTCGCGTTCGTCGTCGGTGTCGTGGGATGCGTCTACAGCGGCGGGGTCGACCGGGGCTTGCCGAACCGCGGACTGACCACCGGGCTGGTGCCGCCGCCGTTGGGCTTGTCGTCGCCGTTCCCGTTGCCGCCGTTGACGGTGTCGGCGTCGCGGACTCGTCGGGCGGCAACCTTGTCGGGCTCGGGGGTCATCAGGTCGTTGGGCGTGCATTCCAGGACCACGCACAGCACGTCGAGCTCCTCGAGCCGCATTGTCGGCGGGGTGCCTGCCCACCACGACGACATCTTGCCCGCGCTGATTTCCAGGCCGGCGTCGGCCAGCATGCGGCGCAGCTGCGCCGACTTCCAGATCCCTCGCTCGGCGGCCCGAAGCCGCAAGCTCCATTGCATCTTGATCGTCTCCTTGGGTCGTCGAGGTTCAGTCGGTGGAGAGTCCCAGGCGGGCTTCGACTCGGTCGTTGGCGCTGTTCCATGCGTGGGCGATGTGCTCGCTGCGGACGTGGATGTAGCCCGAGGTGGTGGCCAGCCACTGGTGGCCCAGCAGCTCCTGGATGGCCTTGATGTCCATCCCGACGGCGTAGAGCGACGAGGCGCAGTAGTGCCGCAGGACGTGGGGTGTCATCTGTCCGGACCAGGCCGGCAGCCACTGGTCGACGTGGATCGCCAGCCCGCGTCGCAGTGCGTTGCTGCCGACGCGGCCACAGCGTTCGAGGTCACGGTCGAACCGCTCGGAGGGAAGCATCGGCGCGTCCGGGTTGTCCCAGTCGGGGCCGTACCGGTGGCGGACCTCGGCCAGCCACCAGTCGATCAGCTGGTCGGCGCCATTGATCGCCGGCACCAGCCGGGGCTTGTGGCCGCGGCCGCGGCTGCCCTTGCCGAATCGGACGTGGAGCTTGCCGAACTCGCCCAGGTCTGGGCGCCAGTCGCGGATGTCGAGCATGACGGTCTCGTTGATCCGCAGCCCGAGCCGGCGCCACAGCGACGCCGCGAAGTAGTCACGGGCCGCGGGCAGGTACTTGCGGGCTTGCGGGACCGAACCGCGCCAGGCGGTGAACAGCGAATCGATCTCCTGATCCGAGGGCGGGACGCGGACCTTGGCCAGCGATGCTCCGGACTGGCGGTTGAACTCGTCGATCGGCTGCTCGACGAGCACGCCCGTGGCACGACGGATCGTTCCCTCGTACCGGGCAAGCACGAAGTCGTAGAACAACGACAACGCCCCTGCCTTGCCCGCCCTGGTCGCCACGCTATGCCCGAGCCGGCGCTGCTCGGCCAAGAACGCATCGGCGTCCGCGCAGGTCGCCTCCCACAGCGGCTTGGTCAGCGACCGCGCGAACTCGATCACGATCGCCCGGGTCTGGCGAATGTGCCCATCGCTCAAGCCCGCTGCCGACATCGCCAGCGCGTACTGGTCCACGATCTCCTGCTCGAAGTCCTCGGCCGCCTGCGCACTCGACAGCACCACATCCCCGGCGCCGCCACCCGGCAGCGCCACCAGATCCATCAACCACCGACTTCAGAGGAGCCGACCATGCGTCGATGCTACAGCGAAACCGTCATCCACAGTGACGGTTC
>VFQN01008232.1_pt1 | contig 10681 bp, 6 predicted proteins | sample 3512371 | NCBI WGS metagenome assembly VFQN01 (sample SAMN10412370, study PRJNA504923) | tailings metagenome | isolation source: Replicate 2 from Balatoc abandoned mine | place: Philippines: Itogon, Benguet | collected 2017-08-28 | reverse complement strand
TCCCAACCGTCAGCGTCACGTCGCTCGTTGAATTGGCGGCCGTGGTGAAGGTGACGTTCGAGCCGGCGATGAAGGTGTTGATGTTGGCGATGGAGCCGGTCAGCGTTATCGCGGTCGCGCTGCCGCCCACTGTCACGCCGCCGCCGCTGATTGCCGCCAGCGTGCCGGAAGGAACCGACAATGTCACCGTCACGCTCGCGCTGCCCGCATCGACGTCGGCAAAGCTGATGCCCGTCAGGGCGGTCGCAACATCCTCATTGGCGGCAATGCTTGCCGGCAGGCTCACCACAGGCGCGTCGTTCACTGCTGACACGTTGACGGTCACGGTCTGTACGGAGGATGTGCCCCCTGTTCCGTCGCTCAGCGTGACATGGATGGTGCGGGATGCCGTGCTCGGATCGAGACCGTCCGAATTCGAATAGGTCAGCGCGCGCAGCAGTTCCTGCACCCTGGCAGGCGTAGCATTGGCATTGAAGGTCACGACGAGGTCGTCGCCACCATTGCCATCCGCGTTAATCGTTCCGACGGCGACGCCGGATACCGAAACCACGCTGCCGATCGTCACGCTTGCCGAAAGCGACACGACGCCCGAGGTGTAGAGGCCGAGCACGTCCTCGGAAGCATTCTCGTTGCTGGCGATCGACACGGTCAAAGCGCCGCCGTTGAAGTTGGCGGAGTCACCGTCGCTCACCGTGGCATTCGATCCGGGATCGAGGAGGACAGCCGGCCCATTTTCCGTGAAGGTCACGGTATCGCCATTGAGATTGGCGATGACGGGCGGCAGGGTGCCGGTCGTGAAGTTGAACCGCGTTTCGTCGTCGAGGCCGAAGAAGATGGCGCCGTCGAGATCGACGAAGGCGCCGGCATCGATGCGCACGCCGTAACCGGTCAGGGCAGCGAGGTTGGCCGGTGGATTGATGGTCCAGGTGGTGCCGGAGCCTGTCACCTGGCCCGAGGTCACCGCGATCGTCGCCACGATCACGCCGTCTGAAAGCCGAACGATCTCGATATTGCCCGATCCCTTGGTCACCGCCTCGTCGAAGGTGATGACGAGATTGGCGTCGGGCGCGACATTGGTCGCGTTGTCGGACGGGGTGGTCGAGACGAGCGTCGGCGGCGAACCGTCGCCGCCGGAATTGCTGCCCTGTATCCAGACCCCGAGGCCGCCACCGGTATCGCGATCGAGGATATCGACGTCCCCGTCATGGTCGTAGTCGACGGCAATCAGGCCACCGGCGGAAAGCTGCTGGCCGGAGAAATCGAACCCCTCGAATGGAGTTCCGGCCGCACCGGCCTCGGTGAAGTTGGTGAAGGTGCCGTTGCCGTTGTTCTTGAGATAGCCGAAGCCGACACCGGCCGTATTGCCGTCCTGATAGAGCACGTCGACATCGCCGTCGCTGTCGAAGTCGCCGAAGACCATCCTGCTCGGGAAGGGCCCTGTATCGCCCAGCGGGTCGGCGACCCTTGTGAAGGTTCCGTTGTCGTTACGCCAGGCTCCCAGCGTGCTGGTGCCGTCACGGTCGATGATATCGATGTCACCGTCATTGTCGTAGTCGACGGCGAACACGGAGGTGGGAGACAATTGCTGGCCTGAGAAATCGGCTGAGGTGAACGGCGTGCCGGCCGCATTGGCGTTGGTAAATTCGGTAAAGGTGCCGTTGCCGTTGTTCCTGAAATAGCCGATGCCGCTACCGGCGGCATTGCCGTTCTGGTAGAGAATGTCGATGTCGCCGTCATTGTCGAAGTCGCCGGTAATCATCCGGCTCGGGAAGGCGCCCGTAGCTCCGAGCGGATCGGCGACGCGGGTGAAGGTGCCGTTGTCGTTGCGCCAGGCGCCGAGAGTGCCGTCGCGATCGATGACGTCGAGGTCTCCGTCGCCGTCATAGTCTATCACGAAGAGGGCATTGATCGTCATTTGCTCGCCGGAGAAATCGAATCCCGCGAACGGCGTACCGGAAGCGCTGGCATCGTCGAACCTCGTGAAGGTGCCGTTGCCGTTGTTCTTGAGATAGCCGAATCCGGTGCCGGCGGCATTGCCGCTCTGAAACAGGATGTCGATGTCGCCGTCGCCGTCGAAGTCGCCTGTCTTCAAGCGAGTTTCGAAGGTTCCAATGGAGCCCAGCGGATCCGTTCCCTTCGTGAAGTCGACCGCGAGCGTGCCCGCATAAGTGGCCAGGCTGGGGGCCGGCGCGAAAAGGCTGGCGTCGCCGCCGGTCCTGACGTCGAGAACCCAGCGGCCGCCGAGGGACACCGCGCCAATAACGGCACTGGAAGCCGCGACATCCGCCCCGGTTGAGGCCGCGAGACGATCGACGAACGAGCGTCCGATTGCGCCGCCACCTGTCTCGCAGCCATAGAGCGAAATCACGGCGTCGTCTGCCAGCGCGAGCCGGAGACGCCGCAGCACGGGATCGTCGAGGTCGGCGTTGGTAACGGTGCCCGACGAGAAGACAAGCGCTCCCGGCCTGCCATGGGTCACGACATGCAGGGCGTCGAGCGGGCCATGCTCCTCGGCGAGATCGGCGATCTGCCCGAGCGCCCGGCGGTCGACATCCAGCACGAAGGTTGAGACGTGGCCGAAGGCGACCGACGTCATGGCCTCGATGTCGGCGATGCCGGGGTCTATGACCAGAAGCGCCCGCGGCTTCGAATTTGCGGAAGAAACGGCCTCGAATTGTGACGTGCGATCCCCACACGAATCACCGTGCAGTCCAGGAATATACATCTGAAAATGGTCCCCAAAGGCAGGCGATTCGAAAGGAATGCCTGGAATCCCCTGTCGATACATTGGCGAAGTCCCGATATCGGCACAATGAAAAATTGTGTGAATTCGATGACGAAACGCTGAAATCTGACAGTGAACGGCGGTCGTATCGATCGGATTCGTCTGGTGTGCACCCGTCAACTCTGACGGGACCGACCCCAGGTCGACCTCCAGAGGGCCGCTTCCCGCTCATGCCGGAATCGCGGAGTGCCGATGCTTGCAAACCCTGTTGCGGCGCGCCGGGGCAGTCGCTCCGCAAGGGTTCGCGCTCCTCATCGACGCGCACGCTTGGACACGCCGCGGCGATCGATCTGGCTGACGACGATCGCCGCTGACAGTGCGAGCATAGCCGACGTCAGCAACAGGCCGAAAAGGGTCCCGGTCTCGCCGGGGCCGCCGAGGAACAGGCCGGCGACCGAAGCGATGACGGCCCCCCGCCGATCGATATTGCCGCAGCCAGCCCCACCGCCGTGCCTGCCAATTCGCGCCGCTCGGACATCACGCCCATATTGGCGGTCGGCAGGGTCAGCCCATTGCCTATGCCGATGAACGCACAAGGGCCGAAGAAGGCGAGGGGGGGTGCTGCCTGCGATCGCGAGGATCAGCCCGCACGCCAGGCCGAGGCAGGTCGAAAGGCGGGCAAGCACAAGGGTCGGGCCGGGCGACATCCTCGTTGCGATGCGGCCGGTTAAATAGCTGCCCAGGACGAATCCCGCGGGCACCATTCCGATGTAGAGGCCTAGCGTCGCGCTCGACGTTTCGAGCGTCGGGCCGACGACCAGCGGCGCTCCGTCGAAGAAGATATACAGCGTTCCCATCGAGCAGGTCATGCAGAGCGTATAGCCCCAGAACCGTGCCGAACCGAGAAGCAGCGCGTAGGATTCGAGATGGCTGGCTTGGGAGCCGTCGCCCGGGCTGCGGGTTCCTTCAGGTCGCGGAACGACACGACGAGCATCGCGGCACCCGATATCGCGAGCAAGACGAAGATCGCGCGCCATCCCAGGACCTCGTTCAGAAGCCCGCCGAGCGTCGGTCCCAGCATCGGCGCGATCGCCCGGCAATAAAAAAGGCTCCGCCAGGAGCCTGATTACCGCGCATGGGTGGCTATCACCGGATGGTCAGGCCATCCCGCCCATGCGCCAACCTACTACGATGAAAGACGAGGCATCGTTCATGAGGCGGACACTAATGCAGGGTCGGCGCTTGTCAATGCTGGGTTGGTGAGCAGCGGTCGGAGTATCGGCCAACGTATGGTTAACAGTCTCGATAGGGATCGGTTTACCGTCCCGGACGGCAGCTGTGATCGTGCGGCCGAACCGTCTATCTCGCCTTCGGCGTGCCGGATAGCTTCGCGTTTGGTCGGGCTCACCGGACAAATACTCGGGCAGGCTCAGGCAACACACCGGCCCTGAGCTGCGGTGAGCCCGATCACACCACCTCGCCAGCCCGGCACATGGTGAGGCATTTTGCCTTTCCGGCTTCTCTGCCTTGATTTGGGTACACTCATGGCCATGGTCATGGTAGCGCCCGGCGCTCTTGATCACCCGAACATTGGAGATTGCTATGTCTGCCCCTCGGTTCTGTCTTTCCTGCGCAGGACCATTTCCACAAGCCGTTGTCAGGTGTCCATGGTGCCGCCGGAGCCATGATTTTCCACACGGCCACCCTGAGCATCTGTTCGGGAGTTTCCGAGGAGAAAGAGGGTCGGCAGCAAAACCGAATACCCATGCCAAGGGTGCTGACACCCCGACAGCCCGCTAGAGCAATTCCAGCAAGACTGCGCAGCGGTTTTGCGTCCGGAACTGCGCAAAAACAAAAGGTTACAGCATTCCCGCGATTCGGAGAAAAGCGGGATTGCTCTAGGCAGGCTCGAGCGGTTCGAGCCGTCGATCTCGCCGATCAAGTCTGCTCGGACTTTCCGAGCAGATTTGTGCAGCCGACGGCGAGAACGAGCCACGTCGGCTTTCCGAAGGCATCCTCGACGACGAGAAGCTTGGCCATTTCGAACGGCCGAGATGACAGTCTCGGCGTGACCGGATAAGTGTCCTTTCGAAAGAGGGGCTCCATGAAATCACTGTTCCTGTCCGTCGGCCTTTTGCTGGCGATGTCGCCTTGCGCTGCCTTCGCGCAGCCGATCGAATCCTATGTCGCGCGGCTGAGCGCGGCCGACCACTTCAACTCGAACGGTGAACGCCTCACCAGCGTCGCGGCGATCATCCGCCAGGACAGGGCCAATCTCTACGCTCTCGGCAAGGGTGACCCGGAGGACGAGACGGACTCGTTCTTCTCCGACAAGGCCAACCGGGCCAGGCTCGAAAGCATGCTGAACAGAGGGACCGCGAACAAGGCGGCGCGACACGCGATCCTCAACGGCACGCCGGTGATTCGCGTCGATATCTACGGCGACTTCATCAACGTCGAGGTCTATCGGGACTGATCCGCCGTCGGCTTGGTCGGTAGGCTGCGCGCATTCTTCCGCGACGCCGATCGCCGCGGGATGTCGTCATCAAATTGCGGACGACGAAGTCTCCGACCAGAACCGGGCAAGCCTTGCCCGAACCGGACGGCGCCTGAGCCTGTCATGGCAACCTTTGCCGTTATGAGGTTGTCTGCGGCCTTTCCTGGTCGGACCTAAGAATTGTTCGGCCCCAGCCAGGGCTCAAAAACGTCTGAACTCTCAAAGTAGGGTCGAACCCAAATAGGCAGCAGGCGGCTGGTCAGGCCTCCTTCCCCTCGAAGCTGCTGGTGCAGCTTGGGAAGGATGGTGCCCAGGAGAGGACTCGAACCTCCACGCCTTGCGGCACACGGACCTGAACCGTGCGCGTCTACCAATTCCGCCACCTGGGCAGGTGCGCCGCTCATCTAAGCGGCCGGGCTTCCGGTGTCAACGCGCTTTTTGCCGTTTTCGACCGGTCTCTCTTTCCCCAGGGTCAGAGCCCTGCCGCATCGCCCGGAAATCAGGCGCGATTCCAGGCGATGCGTAGATTCAAGGCGTTAGCGGCACGCCGCTCCAGCGCCCGGAACGCCGAAACTCAGCCGAGCACTTCTTTCGAGGCGACGGTCGAATCGGCGTTCAGCCGGTAGACCACGGGCACGCCGGTGCCGAGTTCGAGCTTGACGATCTCCTCGCCGGTCAGCCCGTCGAGCGCCATGATCAGCGCCCGCAACGAATTGCCGTGGGCGGCCACCAGCACGGTCTCGCCGCGCAGCACATGCGGCTGCATGTCATGCAGGTAATAGGGCCACACGCGGGCGCCTGTGTCCTTCAGGCTCTCGCCGTTGGGCGGCGGCACGTCGTAGGAGCGGCGCCAGACATGGACCTGCTCCTCGCCCCATTTCGCGCGTGCGTCGTCCTTGTTGAGGCCGGAGAGGTCGCCATAGTCGCGTTCGTTCAGCGCCTGGTCCCTTACCGTCTCCAGCCCGCTCTGGCCGACGGCATCGAGAATATGCTGGCAGGTCTTCTGGGCGCGCATCAGCGAGGAGGTGAAGGCGATGTCGAACTTGAGGCCCTTGGCCTTGAGCTTCTCGCCGGCGGCCTTGGCCTCGGCATGGCCCTTCTCGGTGAGGTCAACGTCCCGCCAGCCGGTAAAGAGGTTCTTCAGGTTCCAATCGCTCTGGCCGTGGCGCACAAGCACGAGGGTTCCGGACATCGTCTTCCTTTCTGGCTTTCTCGACTGTCGAGGTTGGGAGGTTGTTCAGGATAAGCATGGCTCCCGAAAGTGTGCAGCGGTTCTCGGGCAAAGACATGCGCTCAATCAGGGACCTGCGGCGTGGCGCGTGAAACCTTCTTCACGCGCCACGCTGTAGGCCGAGCACATCGCGCATCGAATAGAGGCCGGGTTTCCTGCCCTTGCCCCAGAGTGCGGCCTTGACCGCGCCGCGCGCGAACAGCGCCCGGTCCTCGGCGTGATGCGACAGCACGATCCGTTCGCCGGCGCCGGCCAGGATGACCGAATGGTCGCCGACGACGCTGCCGCCGCGCAGCGTGGCGAAGCCGATCGCGCCTTCGGGCCGCGGGCCGGTATGGCCGTCGCGGACCCTGACGTCATGGCCTTCGAGCTCGATGCCGCGCCCTGCGGCGGCGGCCTTGCCGAGCAGGATCGCCGTGCCCGACGGCGCGTCGACCTTGTGCTTGTGGTGCATCTCGAGCACCTCGATGTCGAAATCCTCCGGCCCCAGCGCCCGCGCTGCCTGCTCGACCAGCGCCGCCAGCAGGTTGACGCCAAGGCTCATATTGCCCGACTTGACGATGGTGGCGTGACGGGCGGCCGCCGCGATCCTGGCATCGTCCTCGGCCGAGCAGCCCGTGGTTCCGATGATGTGCACGATGCGGGCCTGCGCCGCGTAGCCGGCGAATTCGACGGTCGCGGCCGGCGCGGTGAAGTCGAGCACCCCGTCAGCCTTGGCAAAGACGGGCAGCGGATCGTCCGAGATGGCGATATCGAGCTTTCCCGCGCCGGCGAGTTCGCCCGCATCCTTGCCGAGATGCGGGGAGCCGGGGCGTTCGACGGCGCCGGCGAGACGTGCGCCCGCCGTCTCGTTGATAGCGCGGATCAGCGCCTGGCCCATCCGCCCGGCCGCGCCCACCACCACAAGCCCCATCTCGCTCATCTGCTGACCCCTTGAAAAAGTCTCATACAGGCTCGGTCTGGCTGAGATCGTCGACCAGGCTCAGGCCGGTGTCTCCCTGCAGCCGATGGAACCGGGCATAGACGCCGTGCCTGTCGGCGAGCAGCGACCGGTGCGTTCCTTCCTCGACCAGCCGCCCATGTTCCAGGACCACGATATGGTCGGCATTGATGACCGTCGAGAGGCGGTGCGCGATGACGATCGTGGTGCGGCCCTTCATCACGCCGGCCAGGGCCTCCTGGACGCGGGCCTCCGATTCGTTGTCGAGCGCCGAAGTAGCCTCGTCGAGCAGCAGGATCGGCGCGTTGCGTACGATGGCACGCGCGATCGACAGGCGCTGGCGCTGGCCGCCCGAAAGCGTCACGCCGTTTTCGCCGACGAGCGTCGCGTAACCCTGCGGCTGCTTGCGGATGAAGTCGTCGGCCTGGGCGAGCTTCGCGGCGGCCTCGATCTCGGCATCGGTCGCATCGGCGCGACCGTAGCGAATGTTGTCGGCGATGCTGCCTTCGAACAGGTAAGGCTGCTGCGAGACATAGGCGATGTTGCGGCGCAACGAGTTCTTGGTGACGACGGCTATGTCCTGTCCGTCGATCGTGATCTTGCCGGCGTCGAGGTCGTAGAAATGCTGAAGAAGCGCGATCAGCGTCGACTTGCCCGCGCCAGAGCCGCCGACGATCGCCGTGGTGGTTCCGGCGGCGGCCGTGAAGCTCACATTGTGGAGCACCGGCAGGTCCTTGGCATAACCGAAGGAGACCTTGTCGAAACGGATGTCGCCCTTGGCGACGACGAGCTCGGTCGCACCTGGTCTGTCGCGCTGGCGCGGCTCGAGATCGAGGATCTCGTAGATCATGCGGGCATTGACCAGCGACCGTTCGAGATTGACCTGCACGCGCGCCAGCCGCCGCGCCGGGTCATAGGCGAGCAGAAGCGCGGTGATGAAGGCGAAGACGGCGCCCGGCGGCTGCTGCGCATAGGCGGCACGGTAGCCGGCATAGCCGATGACGCCGGCGATTGCGAAGCCGGCGAGCACCTCGGCGATCGGGCTCACGCGCTCCGAGACGCGGGCGATCTTGTTGGCCCGGCCTTCCGCGCTCTCGACCAGGGACGCGATCTTCTTCGACAGCTGCTCCTCCATCGTGAAGGCCTTCACGATGGCGATGCCCTGGGTGGCTTCCTGCATGGCGCCCATCAGGCGCGAATTGATCTCGACCGATTCGCGCGTCACCCGCCGCAGCCGCCGCATGATGTAGTTCACGGCATAGATCAGCGGCGGGGCGATGATGAGCGCGGCCAGCGACAGCACCGGATCCTGCGTGACCATGACGGCGACGAGGCCGACCATGGAAACAGCGTCGCGGGCGACTGCCGTGATCGTCATGCCGAGCAGGTCGCGTATTCCGGTGACGTTCTGGTTGATCTGGGCCGCGAGCTGTCCCGACCTGGTGTCGTTGAAGAAGTCGATGCCGAGCTTCATCAGATGGTCGAAGAGCCGGCGCTGGTAGCGCGCGACGAGATTGTTGCCGATCTTGGCGAGGATGACGGCCTGGCCGTAAGTGGCGAGCCCGCGCAGCGTGAAGGCGGCGACGATCGACCCGCAGATCAGGGCGAGGAGGTCGTAGCGCTGCTCGTAGAACACCTTGTCGACGATGTCGCGCATGATCCAGGCGCTGAAAGCGGTCGTGGCCGCGATCGTCACCAGGAACAGCACTGCGAGCACATAGTCCTTGATATAGTCGCGGCTGTTCTCCGCCAGCACGCGGCGGATCACAGCAATGACCTCGCCGGGATCGGATCGCTTGGCCTTTGTCTCGGTCGAACTCAAACTCTTGTCGTCGCTCCGCATCCTGGCGGGAGGCCCGCCATTTCGCGGCACCTCTTAGCGCCATCGGTGGCGCTTGCCTATGGCAGGACGACAACAATCGCCATCGGAATGAACACGTGACGCCGCCCGCATGGGCGCACAGGCGCTATTTCTGCCAGCGCCGGCCGGCCGTCTCGACACCGAACCGCGCCGGCGTCCGCGCATAGGCGGCGAGGCCGGCGAGTGCGGCAAGCGGATGGGTGATCACATAGACCGGCATGGATTTCAGCATCTCGTTATGCGGCGCCTTGTCCTCGAAGGCGGCGCGGAAATTGCCGGCTTTGAGGGCCGGCACGATCTTCTGGGCGATGCCGCCGGTCAGATAGACGCCGCCGCGGCTCATGAAGACGAGCGCGAGATCGCCCGCTGTGCGGCCGAGGCAGGTCACGAACATCTCCAGCGCCTCCTCGGCGATGGCATCGGACTTGTCGAGCGCGGCCGCGGTGATCTCGGCCGGCGTGGTGAAGGTCGCTTCCTTGCCGTCGGCCTTGGCGACCGCGCGATATGTATTGACGAGGCCGCGCCCGCACAGGATCTGCTCACCTGAGATACGGCCCTCGATCGTCTCGATATGCGGAAACACCTCGAAATCGCGAGGGCTACGCGGACCGAGGTCCATATGGCCGCCTTCGCCGGGCACGGGGATCCAGCGGTGGCAGGCATGGATCAGGCCGGCGACGCCGAGCCCCGTGCCGGGGCCCAGAACGACGCGGCTGCCGGTGCGCTCCGGCTGGCCGGAGCCGATCTTCTCCATGTGCTCCTCGCCGAGCGCCACGACGGCGAGCGCCTGGGCCTCGAAGTCGTTGAGCACGACGATGTCGCTGAGCCCCAGATTCTCGAACATTGCCTTGGGCCGCACGACCCAGTCGCAATTCGTCAGGGCGATCTCGTCGCCGTCCACCGGGCCGGCGACGGCAAGCACGGCCGTGCGCGGCTGCACCGAGGTGCGGTCGAGAACGGAGGCCTGGATGGCGTCGTCGATCGTCGCGAAGTCGGCGGTCCGGACGATCGGGAATTCCTTCGGCTCGGCATAGGTGTCGACAAGGATGGCGAACCGCGCATTGGTGCCGCCGATGTCGCCGATCAGGATCGGGAATTTCAGGACCGTCTCGTCGTCATAGCTCTGCATGTCCTGGTCCTTCCCTTCGGCCGATCTCTTCCAGCAGCAGTTCGGCCGTCGCTCGATTGAGCGCCATCGGTATGTCGTAGACGATCGCCAGGCGCATCAGCGCCTTGACATCAACGTCGTGGGGCATCGGCGTCAAGGGATCGACGAAGAAAATAAGCCCGTCGACCGCGCCTTCCGCGATCAGGGCGCCGATCTGCTGGTCGCCGCCGAGCGGCCCGCTCTTCAGCCGCTGGACCGTGACCAGCGGGCAGGCATCGGCCACGCGCCCGCCGGTCGTACCGGTGGCGACGATGTCGCA
>VFQN01008231.1_pt1 | contig 10682 bp, 6 predicted proteins | sample 3512371 | NCBI WGS metagenome assembly VFQN01 (sample SAMN10412370, study PRJNA504923) | tailings metagenome | isolation source: Replicate 2 from Balatoc abandoned mine | place: Philippines: Itogon, Benguet | collected 2017-08-28 | reverse complement strand
GGAGGGCCACTGCGCGATGGTGTTCGAGAACTATGGGCTCTACGAGCACATGACGGTGGGGCGGAACATTTCCTATCCGCTGGAGGTGGCGGGGGTGCCGCGGGCCGAACGGGACAAGCGGATGCGCGCGACCGCGGCGTCGGTCGGGTTGGCCGACTTCCTCGACCGCAAGCCAAGCCAGCTTTCCGGCGGGCAGCGCCAGCGCGTCGCCATGGCCCGGGCGATGATCCGCCAGCCGAAGGTCTTCCTGTTCGACGAGCCGCTTTCCAACCTGGACGCCACCTTGCGCGTGCAGATGCGCCTGGAGCTGCGCCGGCTGCACCAGCGGCTGGGGGTGACCTCGGTGCTGGTCACCCACGACCAGACCGAGGCGATGACCATGGCCGACATGCTGGTGGTGATGAATGCCGGCCGGATCGAGCAGGTCGGCACGCCGCTGGAGGTGTACGGAAAGCCGGCCTCGCGCTTCGTGGCGAGCTTCATCGGCACGCCGCCCATGAACCTGGTCGAGGCCGAGATCGGGGCAGACGGACGGATCATGCTGGCCGGCGGGCCGCTGCCGCTCCTGGCGCAGGGCGTGCCGGCCGGGCGGGTGCTGCTGGGGATTCGGCCCGAGCATGTGGGGCTGGCGGGCAGCCGGGAAGAGGCCGAGCTAGAGCTGCCGCTGGAGATCGTCGAGGAGCTGGGCGCCACGCGGGTGCTGCATGCGCGGCTGCACGACCAGAACTTCGCGGTGTCGACGGCGCCAGGCCTGCCCTACCCGCCGGGCGCCACCCTGCTGGTGCGGCTCGACCCTGCCCAGCTCCACCTGTTCGGGCCCGTCGACGGGCGGCGGATCGAGGCCAGGGTCACCCGGTCCGATAGGCCGGCTGCGCAGGCTGCCCCGTCAAGTCCAGAGGCCACGGAATTACCGCTCCTTTGAGCGGCTCCATTCTCCGGGGCTCGGCTGCCGACACCGTCGCAATGCATGTGACAGTGGCGGCGCCGCACATTATCGGAGCAGTTCATGTAGAGATTCATGCAATTTTCTTCAGGGATGGTGGCGGTGATGTTCTTCTCCGACGAGCTGCACGAGGAATTCGGCACTTGGCCATTGGGCTTCCTGTCCTCCGGCGGTGCGGAGGTCGGGGAGATCCGGGCGGTCGCGGCGGCGGTCGGCGACGGGGATGATGCTGCCTATTATGCGGCCTGGAATGCGGCCGCCGACCGGCTGGCTGCGGAAGCGGAAACGGCGGCGGCGCGCGGCCACCAGGCCAGCGCCAGGGAGCTGTTCCTGCGCGCTGCTGCCTATTACGGGACATCCTACCACCCGCTCTACGGCGCGCCGGTCGACCCGCGCCTGCTGGCGGCGTTCCGCAAGCAGATCGGAGCGTTCGACCGGGGCTTGGCGCTTGGGGCCCATCCGGTCCGGCCGGTGCGGATCCCGTTTGGCGACGTTCCCATGCCTGCCTATCTGATCCCGGCGAGCGGCCACGAGGCCGAGGTCCGGCCGCTGGTCATCTTCAATGGCGGCTACGACTCGACCGTCACCGATTCCTATTTCGCGTCCGCGGTGGCCGCATCGCGGCGCGGCTATCATACCCTGCTGTTCGATGGCCCGGGCCAGGGCGCGATGCTGTACGAGCACGGCATCCCGCTCCGGCCGGACTGGGAAACGGCGGTGAAGGCGGTGGTCGACTTCGCGATCGAGCAGCCGATCGTCGACGCATGCCGCATCGCGCTCAGCGGCTGGAGCCTGGGCGGCCACCTGGCGCCGCGCGCCGCTTCGGGCGAGCCGCGCATCGCCGCCGTGATCGCCGACCCCGGCACCTGGAGCATCGCCGGCGGCTTCCGCGGCGTGTTCATGCACCAGTTCGGGCTGACGGCGGACGCCGTCACCAACCTCGGCGAGCTTCCCGAGGCGATCCTCGAGCAGGCGGATGCCTTCATCCGCAGCAAGCGCGGGCTGAACTGGAAGGTCGTGCAGCGCGGCTTCTGGGTGCATAGGGTGGGCAATCTGCGCGACTACCTGGGCTCGGCGGAGCTGTTCACCATGGAGGGGCGGGCCGAGCTGATCCGCTGCCCCACCCTGATCACCATGGCGGAGAATGACGGGCTGGCCGCGGCCGCGCCGAACTTCCTCGATGCGCTGCGCTGCCCCAAGACCCTGATGCGGTTCACCGCCGCCGAGGGTGCCGACGGCCATTGCGAGATGCAGAACCGCTCCCTGCTGAACCGGCGGGTGCTGGACTGGCTGGACGAGCAGTTCGGGCAGCCGGCCTGAAGCGGCGCCGGGCGCGGTTGCCAGGAACGCCCGCCTGGTCTAGCGGGACCAGACTGGCTGTTCCGGAAACGGCGGCCGCAACGTCTGGCGGAGCATCGGCTTGGTCACTCTTCCCAGCGGCACCGCCGCCGACAGCGTTCGCCTCACCGTGGCGGTGGGGCCGGGCGGGGCGGCCGATGACGGGTTCCTGGTGCATTACGGCACGGGCGGACTGATCCGCAGCGCCGGCACCAAGGCGCCGCAGGTCTTCCTCGCCAACGGCACAGAAGTGGCGACGCGCCAGACCTTTTCGGGCGAGGAACGGCTGCTGCTGACCGGCACCAGCGGCGACGACCGCCTGCACGGCACGTCGGGCGCCGACTATATCGCCGGCAATGCCGGGGCAGACTACCTGGACGGCGGGTACGGCAACGACGTGCTGATGGCGGGTGCGGGCAACGACGTGCTGGTCGCCACCGGCGGCACCGACGGCCTGGCCGGCGGCGATGGCGACGATCTCTACCGGGTCGGCGCCGCGATCGGCAGCGCGGTGATCTTCGACACCGGCGGCAAGGACCGGCTCCTGCTGGACGGGCTGGACTTACCTGACCTGACCTTCGGGCGGGACGGCGACTCGCTGCGGATCGACTTCGGCGCCAGCGGCGGCGGCACCGCCTCGGTGCTGCTGGGCGACCAGTTCGCGGACGGCACGGTCGAGCAGCTGCTGCTAGACGATGGCGCCTATCGCTGGAACGGCTCCGGCTTCGTCGACGCCACCCCGCAGAGCGGCGCGCCGGATGGGTCGTTCCTGGGCAGCCTCACCGACGGGGACGACCGGTTCATCGGGTCCAGAGCGATCGATCTGATCTTCGGCAAGAACGGCGACGACGTGATCCGCGGCGGCGGCGGCAACGACCAGCTGGCCGGGGGCGCCGGCATGGACTGGCTGAACGGCGATGCCGGCAACGACCGGGTCGATGGCGGGACCGGCGCCGACATCCTGGACGGCGGCGACGGCACCGACCTGGTGCTGGGCGGCGACGGCAACGACCTGCTGAGCGGCGGGGCCAGCGCCGACAACGTGTTCGGCAGCCTGGGCGACGACATCATCCGCGGCGGCGACGGCGACGACCTCAAGCTGGCCGGTGGGCTGGGCGACGACCGGGTGCAGGGCGGGGCCGGAAACGACCCGCTGGACGGGGGGTCGGGCAACGACCGGCTGGAGGGTGGTGCTGGCAACGACGAGTTGCGCGGCGGGGCCGGCAACGACGACCTGTTCGGCGGCGATGGCAGCGACCGGCTGTTCGGGGCGTTCGGCGACGACCTGCTGGATGGCGGTGCGGGCGACGACCGGCTGCTGGGCGGACCCGGCAACGACCGGCTGGCTGGCGGTGCCGGCAACGATTTCCTGGACGGCGGGCCGGGCTCGGACACGGCCCTGTTCGACGGTGCGCGCGGCGACTACGTGGTCGACCGGGTCGATGCGGCCACCTGGCAGGTTGCCGGGCGTGAAGGCACCGACCTGTTGCGCGGGATCGAGCTTGTGCAGTTCGGCGACGGGCCGGCGGTGGCGATCGGGACGCTCTGACCGTTCAGCCTTCGAGGTCGGCGCAATGCAGGGGCTGGCCGGACAGGTAGGCCGCCGTGGCGCGGGGCGGCGTGTTGTACTGGAAGACGCGCCAGCCGCGGTCGAGCAGGAGCGCCTCGTCGCACACGACGACGCGGCCGTAGGAGGTCCGGCGGAAGCGGTCGCCGGTCAGGCGCGGATTGTCCAGGCGGTAGAGGGTGGGCCGGCCGATCACCAGGTCCTGGCCGGGCGAGGTCAGCCCCAGCCCGTAGCGGGGGAGCGACAACGGGACGCCCGGCATGCCGGCCTGGGCCGCCAGCCAGCGCGCGAAGCCCGGGTCGGTCAGCAGCTGCATGTTGGCGCGCAGGTCGAAGTCCTGGAGGACGGGGCCGGGTGCCAGGCGCGGGCGTATGGTCGATAGGCCGGCAGCGGGCGCCGGGCGTGCATAGCCCAGGGTCACGAGGTTCTGGGCGACCGAGACGGCCAGGATCACGAGGAGGGCTGCCGGTGCCCGGAGATGGGCGGTGGCGTAGATGATGAAGAAAAGCACCGGGATGACGATGTATTCCAGCTCGTCCGGCAGCACGGTGAAGCGCAGGCCGTAGAGCAGGCCGGTGACGATGAGGGCGGTGCGGAAGATCCTGCGCTGGTCGTCCAGGCGCGGCGCTGGCGAAGGCGAATGGCGCCGCGCCAGGATGAAGAGAAGCAATGCTGCCAGCCCGACCGGCTGCAGCGTGTTGGCCAGCCCCAGAACGGCGAACACGAGGCGGCCCTTGAGCGACTGGTCGCGCAGGAAATCGCTGCTGAGGAAGCCCAGCCCGCCGTTGAGGAGCAGGTAGGCCGCGAGCGAGGCGATCCCGATCGCGGCGAGCATGAGGATCCAGCGGGCGGCCGCGGCGGGGCCGCGGGCGCGCAGGGCGTGCAGCGCCAGCGCCGCGGACATGCCGATTACGACGATGGCAGTGTCGATCCGGGTCAGGACCATGGCGATGCCGAGCGCGATGCAGGCGGCGTCCAGGATGCCGGCCCTGTCCTGCCCGGCTGCCGCCAGGCTGCAGCGCCAGAAGGCCAGGGCCAGGGCGATGACCGTGGCGGTCTCCATCATCGCCGAGGCGTTGGTCAGCACCAGCGGGTGCAGGGCCACGGCGATGCCGGCGGCGGCGGCACCGCAGCGGTCGGCGCCGATCGCGCGTGCCAAGCTCACCGCGAGCGCCACGGCGATGCCGGCCATCAGCAGGGAGAAGGCGTTGATGGCGACGAGGCCGGCACCCGCCAGGGTCATGAGGGCGACCAGCCCCTCGTAGAGCGGGAAGCCGGTCGTGCGGCTGCGGGCATAGGTGCCGTCCGCGATGCTGCGCGCCGCTTCCTGGATGGAGGGCGAATCGGTGTCGGCGGCGAGGCCCAGGCCGGCGCCGTAGATCCCGACCACCAGCAGCGCGCCGGCCGCCAGCGCCAGCAGGGCGGCTGGGAGATGGTCGGCCCGGCTGCCGAGGCGGGCTGGAAACGGCGCCGGGCGGGACGCGCGCGTGAACATCGCTGTCTTCCTATGGCCTGAAAATATCGGCCGGCATGCTCACGCGTGCCGGGCCAGCAGGATGATGACCAGCACGAACAGGCCGAGGCCGTGGGAGATGCGGTCCCGCAGGGCGAACAGCAGCGGGTCCTCGTTCATCTGCCCGCGGACGGCCAGGTGCCAGACGCGCCCCAGCCAGAACAGCAGCAGGACGAAGATCACCCATAGCCATTCCGGGGCGCTGTAGATGCTGCGGGGGAACTGCTCCTGGATGAGGTAGACGACGAAGATCACGGTGGCGGCGATGGTGGTGCTCGTGCCGAAGGACAAGAGGATCGGCAGGTCGTCCGGCAGGTAGCCGCGCCGCCGGATCTCGCGCCCGGCGGACAGGCTCACCTCGCGCAGCTCGGTGAAGCGCTTCACCAGGGCCAGGGACAGGAAGAAGAACATCGAGAAGGTGAGCAGCCACAGCGACCAGGGCGAATCGAGCAGCACCACCCCGGCCAGGACCCGCAAGGTGAACAGGCAGGCCAGGACGATGACGTCCAGGATCGGGATCTTCTTGAGGAAGAAGGAGTAGGACAGGGTCCCGGCCAGGTAGACGGCGCCCACGGCCGTCGAGGCCAGCGGGAGGGCCGTGGCGAGGGCGGCGGCCGCCAGGAACAGGGCGGCGATGGCGAGGACGCCATGGGCCGCCGGGATGGCGCCGCTGGCAAACGGCCGGCTGCGCTTGACCGGATGCCGCCGGTCCGCCGCCAAGTCGAGGAGGTCGTTCACCACGTAGCCGGCCGAAGCCAGGGCACAGAGCATCAGGAAGCCCAGCAGCCCTTCCAGCCAGTCCTGCCCCGTCGCGAGCGGACCGGCCAGCAGGACCGGCAGCAGGACCAGCAGGTTCTTCGGCCACTGGTAGAGGCGCAGCGCCCGGAGCCAGGCAGCCGAGCCGGGTGCGGCATGGGGGAAACGAGCGACGACCGGCGTGTCAGCCAGCCGCCGCTCCAAGCGCAGCCCCCGGCCGACCAGGACGGCACCGCGCGAAGCGCGCCAGATCGGCAGGTCCACCGCCGCATCGCCGGCATAGATGAAGTTGTCGCCGACCAGCTCCCGGATCCGCGCCAGCTTGTCGAGGCCGCCGAGGTTGGCCAGGCCGTCGCTGCCGACGGCCGCCTCGACCGGAAAGGGAAGCAGCTTCGCCACATGGTCGACGATCGCCTGGTCGGCGGCCGAGACCAGCACGATGCGGCGCCCGGCCGCCTGTTCGGCCGAAAGCCAGGCCAGCAGCTCCGTCCGCAGGGGCATGGCGGCGGCATCGAACATGACCAGCCCGGCGACCGTGCGCTTGAACGCCGCCTTGCCCTGCCGCAGGGAGCGCAGGGCCTGCATCGCCACCAGCGGCGGCAGCCGGTGGATCTGCAGCATCGCCTCGTGCAGCGTGTCGACCGGCGTCAGCGTGCCGTCCAGGTCGACGACGATGAAGGGCGGCTCGCTGGTGACCTCGATGGGCGGTGAAAGCATCATGGTCGTCGGTCCTGGCCGCACTCAGTCCATGTCCGGGCCCTGGACGGTCTCCAGGACGTCGGCCGAAGGCCCGCATCGACGGTCGAGCCGTTCGGGCGGGAGAACCTGCTGCTGCGCCGGCTCGTCCCAGTCGGCGAAGACGCTGCGGCTGGGGAGCAGGGGCAGGCCGGTGCCGAAATAGTCGTTGAAGACGAGGCGGTAGAGGTTGGCGAGGTTCAGGTCGGGCGGCAGGTCCCGCTGCAGCCGCCCGTCGCTGGCATAGACCGCGAGCAGGGGCGAGAAGCGTTCGGCCACGCAGGTGCGGTCCAGGCTGGACTGGTCGAAATGGAGGCCGCCGCCGTGGTCGCCGTGAATGAGGATCAGCTTGGGGTCCGGCACCTGCGCCATGATCCGGTCCAGGTAGGACAGGACCATCTCGTTGGTGAACAGTAGCTTCTCGATATAGCCGTCGCGGTAGATGCGCCGGAGCTGCGGGTCGCCCTGGGTGAAGTGCGAGCCGTCGCGCAGGCCGCCGCCGCCTTGCGGGCGCACGGCGTCGCCGTGCCGATTCACGTCGAACGGCGGATGGGGCGCCAGCACGTGGAGGTAGAGGAAGAAGGGGGTCGGCAGGTCGCGCTCGTTCCCGGCCGTGAAGTCGTCCCGGGTGACGCTGGGCCGGACCAAGCCCAACCGCCGGGCGACATTGAAGAGAAGGGTCTTCTCCGCGAGGGTCATCTCGAAATTGCTGAGCAGGTAGGGAGCCAGCAGGCGGTCGGCCTGCGCCATCCGCACCGGGTCGTAGCGCACGTCGTAGGCGGCGGTCCGGTATCCCAGCCGGGCGAGCGTCTCCATGACCGGATTGCGCTGCAGCTCGGTGCGCAGCGTCCGCCGCAGTGGCGCCGTCGAGCCCGGCGGCACCAGCGCGTCCAGATAGCTCGCCGACAGCACGCTGGTCATGACCAGCATGGTCTGGTTGTAGGGGGTGGTCGCGCGGTCGGCGACCGCGAAGCCCAGCCGGCGCAATTCGTCGAGGAACGGGCTGTTGTCGAAGTCGTAGTACCGGGCCAGCACGTCCCCCCGCGAATAGCCGTCCAGCACGACATGGACGATGTTGGGCGGCGTGCCGGCCTGCTGTCCTGCGCCGAACAGATGCTGGCGCTGCGCCTCGGCCATCGAGCCTGCCGCCGCGTCGTCCACCGCCGCTTCCCGCGCCACCAGCGTCGCGACCGGAACGGCAAGCATCACGGCGGCCACGGCATTGCCGATGCGCGTCACGTTCGGCCCTGGCCGTGCACGCAAGCCGATCGTCACCGCGGCGATGCCCAGGATCGCGAGGATGTAGAGCGAGGGCGGCACGAGGCCGGTCAGGCTGGTGATTGCGTCGAAAACGGAATCCAGGCGCTTGAAGTAGCAGACCAGGAGGATCGCCAGCGCCGCGCAGAGCCCGGCCCGGTGCAGGTCGCGCAGCAACACCCAGAACAAGGCCGTGATCGCCAGGGCCGCCAGGATGCAGATGACGGTCGGGCGGACCACCGCGTGGATGTCGGTCATGCCCATGGTCTGGGTCATCAGGTCCAGCGGGAAGCCGGCAGCCAGGAGCAAGGGGTAGAGCGGCAGGTCCGACAGTTTCCTCGTCAAGAAGGAACCTCCTGGAAGGCATCCTGCCTGCGGCGCGACGGGACCGGTTCGCCGACACAGGCGCTGGCGACACCGCCCCAACAGAGCACCGACTCGCCTATACAGGCAATAGGCTTTCGGGCCGGGCCACATCATGGGGCAATCAATCGTCAGATGATCTCATTATCTTCCTAGCCTGTTCTATAGTTCTTCATGGCAATGCGCCGCGAAAATCAGAAAATTGATTGCCGATCGGCGAGATATAACTTTATTTATTCGGAAAACATGTCGACCAATGTCGGCCTTTTCCCTAAGTTGCGCCCCGGTTCCTGGAGTTTTCCGTACGGCATCAGGACGACTGGTGCGGCGGGCGGACGCGGTAGAGCGCCGCCATCCCGTTCGCGTTGACCAGGTCCATCTTGGTGGGCGCTATCCGGCGCAGATCGGCGATGCCGCCGACGTTCAGGATGAGGACATAGTCGAAATGCCTGTCCCAGCCGGACAGGTAGGGAGCGTCGGCGAGGTCGTCCGGCGCCCAGGCTTCCTTCGGGTCCTCCTTGTCCAGGAGCCGGTAGCTCGGCGGCCAGCCTTCGGGGACCGACAGGCGGTCATAGGGCGGCCGCGCCCGGAGCGGCTGCTTGGCGGGCTCGGCGAACAATAGCGGCCAGAACGAATCGTGCTCGATCGTCAGCAGGGCCGCCAGATGGATGAAGGTCGAGGAGATCCGCGTGATCCGCCGGCTGGGCGGCATTCGCGTCAGCCAGTAGGCCTTGTTGTCCTCCCAGTTGCAGGCCGCCAGCAGGACCTTGCTGCCCGGCTCCACCGGCGCGATCGCCCGGCGCACGTCGGCCACGTCCTGCTGCGACCCGATCCAGACCAGGGACAGCACCGTCATCCGCACCAGGAACAGGCCGCTGACGGCCAGGACCGCCATGACGGCGACCGGGCGCGGCATGCGCGCCGGGGCGGTCCCGGCAAAGAGAAGGAAGCCCATCATCGCCGTCATGCGCAGGTCGACGAACGACGCGCCCTTGTACGAGAAGGGTGCCGCCAGATAGGCGATGCCCAGCACGGCCATGGCGATGACCGTGCCGAGCGGCACCGAGAACCATCCCTTCCACCAGCAGAACAGGACGAAGGCCGCGATCGCGAGGCCCGTGGCGACGTCGAGGCCCGGGCTGTAGTTCAGGAAGGGCAGGAACAGGCCGGTGGCCTTATACCCCAGGTCGCGCCATCCCATGTCCGCGCTGTTGTCGCTCAAGCTCGACCATCCATAGAGCAGGACCGGAACGGCGAACACGCAGCCGATCGCGACAGCACTGCGCCACAGGACAGGTCCCAGCTCCAGGCCGGCCCGCCGTCGCTGGCGAAGCCGCATGAGCTCATGGCAGCCCAGGAGGATGCCGAGAAACAGGACGCCGAAGATGTGGAGGAAGAACAGGAGGACCGCCCCCACCGCGCTGCCGACCACGGTCGCAACGGGTGCCCGGTCGCGCCAGGCGATCCAGCCGGCGGCGACCACCAGGGCCAAAGCCAGGCCGATCTGGAAGTTCATGAAGCCCAGGAGGGTGATGCCGTTATAGGCGACCAGCCCGCAGCCGAGCGACCACAGGGACCATCGCCCGAACAGCGCCCGGCTGAACAGGACGGCACCCAGCACGGGCAGCAGGACCATGACCGCCAGCATGAGCTTGCCGGCCGTGAACAGCGGCACGAACCGCAGCAGCCATGGCGTGACGAGGTCGATGGCGATGTTCGGGATGAGGCCCCAGTGCACCTCGTACATCTGGCTGAGCACGGCATTGGCCGATCCCTCGAACAGGATCTTCATGCGGGCCAGGTGATTGGGATAATCCAGGATCGGCGGAAGTTCTACGATGACGAGCGGTGTCAACAACGCCATGACGAGCAATAGTGCAATCACCCATAAGGCGATGATCTTTGCCCGAGCTTCGTTCATGGGTTATCCTCGTCATGGCGAGCACGATCGATGACGACCAGAAAAGCCTGTCCCTCGCACAAGCTTCATTATCCTTCAATCCATCTTCTTGTTCAGACATGCCCGGCATCCGGTATCTTCAGGCTGTGGTGCCGATCAGGCAGCGCTTGCCCGGCGCCAGGTCCTCGACCGGGGCGCCGAAGATGCGGCTCCCATGCGTCGGTCCGGGCGGGGGATCACGTGCGGCAACCGCGCCGGCAGCCCGGTCAATGCGACAGCAGAAACGGAAGGCGAAGCTGCGCCAGAATCC
>VFQN01008230.1_pt1 | contig 10682 bp, 11 predicted proteins | sample 3512371 | NCBI WGS metagenome assembly VFQN01 (sample SAMN10412370, study PRJNA504923) | tailings metagenome | isolation source: Replicate 2 from Balatoc abandoned mine | place: Philippines: Itogon, Benguet | collected 2017-08-28 | reverse complement strand
GGTCGACCATCTCGTCCCGGTTGCCCATGAAGTATCGCACCAGGCTGCGCGGCAGACCGGATTCCTCAGCCACGTCGGAGAGGGTGGTGGCCGGCAGGCCCTTGCGCAGGACGCAGGCCTCGAAAGCCTGCATGATCTCCTCGCTGCGCTCTTCGAACTTAGGCGGCCGTCCCATCGTGCTCCAATCCTGTCACTATTGACAAGAAACCTGCGGCGGAGTTTCCTGTCAATCGTGAAAAGAAAAAACATCACGGGGAACATCATGGCACGAAAGAGACGGATTGCCTTTGCCCTGCTTGTGGCTGGAGCCGCGACGTCGGGACTTTCTCGCGGTGCATCGGCGCAGGACGCGGCGCTTAGCGTGCTGGACTGGTCCGGCTACGAAGACCCCGCCCTTAACCCGGCCTATGTGGAAAAGCATGGCGACAGCCCGACCTTCACCTTCTTCGCTGACGAGGACGAGGCCTTCGAGAAGCTGCGCGCGGGCTTTAAGGTTGACGTCTCGCATCCCTGCGGCACCAACATCGTCAAATGGCGCGACGCGGGCCTGCTGCAGCCGCTCGACACGTCGCGGATCGCCGCCTGGAACGACATCCTGCCGGGCTTCAAGGCGATGAAGGACCTGATGACCGACGCTGATGGCAAGGCCTGGTTCCTGCCGTTCGACTGGGGCAACACACTGCCGCTCTACCGCACCGATCTGGTCAAGGCCGAGGATATCGCCTCGCTGAAAGCCTTCGCCGACCCGAAGTTCAAGGGCAAGATCGCGCTGATCGACAATGCCGACGCCACCTTCGCGCTCGGCCTGCTCGCTGCCGGCGTCAAGGATGTGCAGGCCATCACCGACGAGCAGTTCGAGACTGCCGCCGCCTTCCTGCGTCAAGTGCACAAGAATGTCCGGATGTATGCGACTGACACAACGGAACTGAGCCAGGCGATGGGCAGCGGCGAAATTTCGCTGGCCTGGGGCTGGAACGAGGCTGCGACATTTCTGAAGGCCAATGGCGTGCCGGTCGAGGTGAAGCGCGACACGGCCGAAGGCATCGCCTCCTGGGTCTGCGGCTACGTCCACCTCAAGGACGCGCCCGGTGATGTCGATAAGGTCTACGACTTCTTCAATGCCCGCATGGCGCCGGAGGTGTCGAACTACATGGTGACCGCCTGGGGCTATGGTCACGCCAACGGAGCCGGGATGGCCAAGGTCGAGTCTGCCGCTGTCGCTGCGGCCGGTTACTCCGATCTCGACGAGATGGCGAAGAAGACCTTGTTCGCTGCCCCGGTCGCGCCCGAGACCAAGCAGAGATTCGTCGCCGAGTTCGAGAGGATCAAGGCAGGGTATTGAAGGGCTTTTCCCGCGCAAGGGTGGAGATAGACACGCTCCCTTGACCCGTTCCCGCAAAACTACCATACAAGTTTGCGCGAGTGGAGGAGAGCGATGCGGCAGACCTGGCGGTGGTTCGGACCGAAGGACAAGGTGTCCGTCGAGGATGCGCGCCAGGCCGGTGTCGAGGGCATCGTCACGGCGCTGCACCACGTGCCGACCGGCGAGGTTTGGCGTGCCGAGGAGATCGAGCAGCGGCAGCGCGAGGTTGCCTTCCTGCCTGACGGCTCGATGAGCGGGCTCAAATGGGAAGTGGTCGAGAGCCTGCCCGTGTCGGAGGCGATCAAGACCCAGACGGGTCACTTCAAGGCGCATGTCGAGCATTACAAGGCGAGCCTCGCCAATCTCGCCCGCGCCGGCGTCGAGGTGGTTTGCTACAACTTCATGCCGGTGCTGGACTGGACCCGCACCGATCTTGCCTGGCGTGTCGGGCACGGCGGGAGGGCGATGCGGTTCGACCTTGCCGACTTCGCCGCCTTCGACATCCATATCCTGAAGCGCAGGGGCGCTGCGGAGAGCTTCCCGCCGCATGTCGTGGACGAGGCGGGGCGGCGCTTCGCCGGTATGAGCGAGGCACGGAAGAAAGAGCTTGCCGCGAACGTCACGGCCGGCCTGCCCGGCGCGGTGGAGAGCTGGTCGCTGCCGGAGCTGTCGGCGCATCTCGCCACCTATGACGGCGTCTCGCCGGAGCGGCTGCGGCAGAACCTGATCGATTTCCTGGCGGAGGTCGCGCCGGTGGCGCAGGAACTGGGTCTTCGTCTCTGCTGCCATCCGGACGATCCTCCGTTTCCTTTGCTCGGCCTGCCGCGGATCATGTCCACCGAGGCCGATTATCGCGCGGTGCTGGAGGGGGTGGATATTCCGGCGAACGGCGCGACGCTCTGCACCGGCTCGCTCGGCGCGCGGCCGGACAACGACCTGCCCGCGATGGCGCGGGCGCTGGCGGACCGGATCCATTTCGTCCACCTGCGCAACGTGCGGCGCGACACGGAGGAGGTGCCGTGCTCCTTCTTCGAGGACGAGCATCTGGCGGGCCAGACCGACATGGTGGCGGTCGTCGCGGAACTGCTGGCGGAGGAGAAGCGTCGGCGGGCGGCGGGGCGGGCGGATGCGGTCATCCCGATGCGGCCGGACCACGGCCAGGAGATATTGGACGACCTGAGGCGCGGAGCGCAGGCGGGTTATCCGGCGATCGGCCGGCTGAAGGGACTGGCGGAACTGCGCGGCGTGATGGCGGCGCTGGGGCATCCGGCGTTGGGGCGGGGGTGATGGTTTCAACCGCGACGCTATGCACCCCCCTCTGGCCTGCCGGACTGCCTGGCCCGAGCCACGGGTCTCGGCCCGTCCGTCGGACCCCCCTCAAGGGGGGAGATTGGCAGCTTCGGCGCAATCGCTCCTCTTGCCACGTTGGCGATTGGCGAAAGCCGCTAAGACAGCCGATCTCCCCCCTTGAGGGGGAGATGGCCGGCAGGCCAGAGGGGGGTATCTCGTGACCCGACTCTCCGCCGCATCGCATCTCCCGCCCTCCATCCATGCCCCTGCCTATGACCGCGCGGCGCGGAGGGCTGGCATCGTGCATCTCGGCACGGGGGCGTTTCACAAGGCGCATCAGGCGGTCTACACCGACGATGCGCTGGCGGTGGGCGGGGACTGGATGATCACCGGCGTGTCGCTGCGCTCGCCCGACGTCGCCGACGCGCTCAATCCGCAGGACGGGCTCTATACGCTGGTGGTGCGCGGGGCCGAGGGCGTGTCGGCGCGGGTGGTGGGCTCCATCGGACGCGTGCTGGTCGCACCGCGCGAGCCGCGGGCGGTGATGGCGGCGCTGACGGCGCCGGAGACGAAAGTCGTCAGCCTGACCATCACGGAGAAGGGATACGGCCTCGACCCGAAGACCGGCGGGCTCGACCGCGCGCATGCCTCGGTCGCGCCGGACCTTGCCGACCCGCGCCGGCCGGCGGGCGCGGTTGGTTTGATCGTCGAGGCGCTGCGGCTGCGGCGGGAGCGGGGCTTCACACCGTTCACGGCGCTGTGCTGCGACAACCTTCCCCACAACGGAAAGGTGCTGAAAAGGCTGGTGAGCGAGTTCGCGGCCGCGGTCGATGCCGAGCTCGGCGAATGGATCGCGGCCAACGTGACCTTTCCCTCGACGATGGTCGACCGCATCACGCCTGCCAGCACCGAGGCGACATTCAAGGAGGCCGAGAGGCTGACGGGTTTCGAGGACCGGGCGGCGGTAGAGACGGAGCCGTTCACGCAGTGGGTGATCGAGGACGATTTCGTCGCCGGCCGGCCGGCCTGGGAAGCGGGCGGGGCGATCTTCGCGAAGGATGTGGCGCCGTATGAGAAGATGAAGCTGAGGATGCTCAATGGCGCGCATTCGATGCTCGCCTATTCGGGCTACCTTGCCGGGCATCAACATGTCCGCGACGTGATGCGGGACGCAGCGCTCGCACGGCTCGTGGCGCGGCACATGGCGGCGGCCGCGCGGACGCTCGATCCGGTGCCGGGTGTCGACCTTGAAGCCTACAAGGCGGATCTGCTGGCGCGATTCGCCAACCCGGCCATCGCCCACCAGACGTACCAGATCGCCATGGACGGGACGCAAAAATTGCCCCAGCGGCTGATCGAACCGGCAATTGCCACCCTGCGGGCCGGCGGATCGCTGGATGCCTATGCCTTCGCTGTGGCTGCGTGGATGCGGTATTGTCTGGGCATGGACGAGACGGGCCAGAGATACGTGCTGCGCGACCCGCGCGAGGCGGAAATCGCCGCCCTTCTGGGCGGACAAGAGGACGATTCTGCCTCGATCGTCGATCGCCTGCTCGCACTGCCCGGACTGTTCCCGCATGAACTTGCCGCCGCCCCCGAATGGCGGCGCGCGGTGCAGTCGCGGCTGGAGACGATGCTGGCCGAGGGCATGCGCAAGGCGATCGAGAGCGAGGCTCGGGGGTAAGCGCCGGAACAGCCATTTTTAGGCGTAGAAGGGCGTTGCCGCGGAGAGAATTGCGCGGGCGCGAAGAGATCGGATTGTCGTCATCTTCCGGGTGCGCTTACGAAGTGTCGCAGAACTGGGCCCGAAGGAATGTGGCGCCGCGCCGCTGGACGGACTCGCTGTCGGCCGGGTTCGATCGACCTCTATGGTTACCGCTGTCGGCCTCGGGTGGGTTCATCCATCGACGGAGTTGCGCGATGGCAAGAACGGCGAGCGCAAGGGCCCGAAGGGAGCTTGCCAGCGCCATCGCATCGTCGGGCTCGAAGCCGTAGTCGATTTCGGGCACGGCAGGCGTCCAGTGCCCGCCCGCCAGCTCCCACGCTGAATCGAAGACGAAATCCCTGACAATGGCGTCGGCCTGCTGAAGACCCCACAGCGCCGTGCAGCGGGCGTGGTTCGACGCGCCGGCCGCGCGTTCGGCGAGATGGGCAAGCGAGAGCAGCATCATGGCGATGCCGTCGATGATGTCCCATTTCTTCCTGCCCCGCGCAGTCCAACCCATCGCCGCCTCCTTTCGCGCGGTCATGATGGCGGATGCCGGAGGGAGCGTGGATAAAGAATCTGCAAATCGCGAGCAGATCTCGGGATTGATGGCCCTTTCGGGAGAAATCCGTCCACGCCTGTCGTTCTCCGACAGGAAGAAGGACAGGCGCTACTGGACCACGAAATAGGCCTCGATCCGGTCCGCTGCCTGACGCAGTACCGGCAGCATGTCGCGGCGCATTTCCTCGACCGTATGGCGGGCCGTCTGGGTTGAGACGTTGATCGCCGCGACGGTGCGGCCGGCGCGGTCGCGGATCGGGACGGCGATGGAGCGCAGGCCGAGTTCGAGCTCCTCGTCGACGAGGGCATAGCCGTCAGCGCGGGCCGCCCGGACGGCGGCGGCGAGGCGGTCTGGAGCTATGATCGACTTCGGGGTGAGGGGGGAGGCGGCGGAGCGCGCGGCAAAGGCGTCGATCTCCGCGTCCGAAAGCCCCGCCGCGAGCACGCGGCCCATGGAGGTGCACCAGGCCGGCAGCCGGGTGCCGACATGCAGCGCGACCGAGAGAATGCGGGTCGAGCCGACGCGAGCGACATAAACCACATCGAGGTCGGAGAGCACGGCGGCCGAGCAGGATTCGTTGAGCCGTCCGGACACCTCGCGCATGTAGGGTTCGGCGAAGGTCCAGAGCGACGCGCCGCCGATCCAGGTGCGGGCGACCGACAGCAGGCGGGGCGACAAGCGGAACGCACGGCCGTCCTGCAGCGCATAGCCGGAGGCGACGAGAGTGAGCAGGAACCGGCGCGCGCCAGCGCGGGTGAGCCCGGCCGCCTCGGCCATCTCGGTCAGCGTCATACCGTCGGGATGGGCGGCGAGGATCTCCATCACACCGAGGCCCTTTTCGAGCGAGCCGACGTGGTCGCGGTCGTGAGGGGAGATTGACGAGGTCCGGTCGCTCATGTAGAAAGTATCGCATACCAAACAAAAGTTCGCAATACGAACTTCATGCGCAAGGTCGGCCGAGCGCGGTTGAGTCTGGAGCGAGGATGAGCAGGGTCTATTCCAGTATCGAGGATGCGCTCGACTGCATCCAGGACGGCATGTCGGTGATGATCGGCGGGTTCGGGGGCGCGGGAGCCCCCGTAGAGCTGATCCATGCGCTCGTGGACCGCTACAAGCGGACAGGTTCTCCCGGCGGCCTGACGGTGATCAACAACAATGCCGGCAACGGCGCGGTCGGCATCGCGGCGATGATCTATGCGGGCATGGTCGCGAAGATGGTCTGCTCGTTCCCGCGCTCGTCCGATCCGAAGGCGTTCACCGATGCCTATCTCGCCGGCAAGATCGGGCTGGAGCTGGTGCCGCAGGGGACACTCGCCGAACGCATCCGCGCCGGCGGCGCGGGCATTCCGGCGTTCTACACGCCGACGAGCTACGGCACGCAGATCGCAGAGGGTAAGCCGCAGGCCGAGTTCGACGGGCGGATGTATGTGCAGGAGCGCTGGCTGAAAGCGGATGTCGCGATCATCAAGGCCGATGTGGCGGACCGCAAGGGTAACCTCACCTATCGCAAGGCAGCGCGCAATTTCTCGCCGCTGATGGCGATGGCGGCGAAGACGACGATCGTGCAGGCGAGCCGCGTGGTCGAGCCGGGCGGCATCGATCCGGAGCATGTCGTGACGCCGGGCATCTTCGTGAACCGGATCGTCGAGGTGGCGAAGCCAGCCCAGGAAGAGGCGCTGCTGCGCGAGGGAGCGAAGGCATGAAGAAGCTCTCCAATGCCCAGATCGCCTGGCGCGCGGCGCAGGATCTGCCGGACGGCGCCTATGTCAACCTCGGCATCGGCTTTCCGGAGATGATCGCCAAGTTCAAGCCTGAGGGCCGCGAGGTCGTCTACCACACTGAGAACGGCATCCTCGATTTCGGCGAGGCACCGCCCGCCGGCGAGGAGGACTGGGACCTGATCAATGCCGGCAAGAAGGCAGTGACGCTCAATCCCGGAGCATCCTTCTTTCATCATGCGGATTCCTTCGCAATGGTGCGCGGCGGGCATCTCGACGTGGCCGTGCTGGGCGCCTACGAGGTGGCCGAGAACGGCGACCTCGCCAACTGGAGCACGGGGCCTGGCTCGGTGCCGGCGGTCGGCGGGGCGATGGATCTCGTCCACGGCGCCAAGCAGGTCTGGGTGGTCACCGACCATGTCACCAAGGACGGCAAGCCGAAGCTGCTCAAGCAGTGCCGCCTGCCGCTGACGGGCGTCGGCTGCGTGACGACCGTTTTCACCAGCCTTGCCGTCGTCGACATCGTGGGCGGCCAGTTTCACCTTCGTGAAAAGCTGCCGGGCATGAGCCTCGACGAGCTGCAGGCCTTGACCGGGGCGACGCTGGTGGCCGATGGCACTGTAAAAGACCTGAACGTTCCGGAGCTCTGACATGACCGAAGCCTATATCTGCGACTATATCCGCACACCGATCGGCCGGTTTGGCGGGTCGCTGTCTTCGGTGCGGGCCGACGATCTGGCGGCGGTGCCGCTGAAGGCGCTGGTGGAGCGCAATCCGGGCGTGGACTGGGGCGCGGTGGACGATGCGATCTACGGCTGCGCCAACCAGGCGGGCGAGGACAACCGCAACGTCGCGCGCATGGCGGTGCTGCTTGCCGGCCTGCCGAAGGAGATCCCCGGCTCGACGGTCAACCGGCTGTGCGGCTCGGGCATGGACGCGGTCGGCATCGCAGCGCGCGCCATCAAGGCCGGCGAGGCGGAGCTGATGATCGCGGGCGGCGTGGAGAGCATGTCGCGCGCGCCCTTCGTGATGCCGAAGGCGTCCGAAGCCTTCTCGCGCAATGCCGAGATCTACGACACCACGATCGGCTGGCGCTTCGTCAACCCGCTGATGAAGAAGCAGTATGGCGTCGATTCGATGCCGGAGACCGGCGAGAACGTCGCCGAGGAGTTCGGCGTGACCCGGCAGGCGCAGGATGCGTTCGCGGTCAGGAGCCAGGACAAGGCGGTGGCGGCGCAGAATTCGGGCCGGCTCGGCAAGGAGATCGTGCCGGTCACGATCCCGCAGCGCAAGGGCGACCCGGTGATCGTGTCGAAGGACGAACATCCGCGCGCGGGCACGACGATCGAGGCGCTGGCCAAGCTCGGCACACCGTTCAAGAAGGAAGGCGGCACGGTGACGGCGGGCAACGCGTCCGGCGTCAACGACGGCGCCGCGGCGCTGATCATCGCCTCCGCCGAAGCGGCGAAGAAATACGGCCTCACCCCGATCGCGCGCATTCTGGGCGTGGCGACCGCGGGCGTGGCGCCGCGCATCATGGGCATCGGGCCGGCACCGGCGACGCAGAAGCTGTGCGCGCGGCTCGGCATCAAGCCGTCCGACTTCGATGTGATCGAACTGAACGAAGCCTTTGCCTCCCAAGGCATCGCCGTGCTGCGCGAACTCGGCATTGCCGAGGACGCGCAGCACGTCAACCCGAACGGCGGCGCGATCGCACTCGGCCATCCGCTCGGGATGTCGGGTGCGCGCATCGCCGGCACGGCGGCGCTGGAACTGCGCGAGACCGGCGGCAAGCTGGCGCTGGCGACGATGTGCATCGGCGTCGGCCAGGGCATCGCGATTGCGATCGAGAGGGTGTGAGCCCTATACCGTTACGCTAGGGCGGCGGATGGTAAGGGCAGGCGGATGAACTTCGCCGCGCTTCACAACTCCCGCACGAAATACCGCACCGTCCGCTCGCCGCTGTAGATCGCGGCCGATCCCACTTCGCGGAAACCCATCGCGGCATGGAACGCGTCGGAGCCGGGATTGGGCGGGTCGCAATTGACCTCGCAGGCCACCAGCGTGTGGCCGGCGGCGCGGGCCCTGGCGAACAGCGTCTCGTAGAAGGCGCGGGCGAGGCCGCGGCCGCGGGCATGGCTCGCGACGGCCACGCGGTCGACATAGGTGAAGCGCGGGTAGCGGGCCTTGAACCAGAGAAAGTTGGTGGAATCGTAGTCGGCTTCCTGGTCGAAGGCGAGCAGGAAGGCGTCGGCTTCGCCGGCGCGCAGCGTCAGGAAGGCCTCGTCGACGAGATGCCTAAGCTTTGGCAGCTCCAGCCAGGAGAGTTCCCGCGCATGCTCGTTGTTGAGCGCGAGGATGGCGGGCAGCGCCTCCTCGCCGATGGGCGTCAGGTCAGCCATTGGCCAGGATCTCGTCGCGCCGCTGGCGCCATTCGCCCGAGGTCTGCGGCTTGACGAAGACGCCGGTGATCTCCGGCACCGCCTCGCGCAGTCTCACCTCGATGCGCTCGACGCAGGCCTCGATCTCGGGCGTGATCAGCGTGTCCTCGAAATCGGCGCTGAGGCCGATGACGATCTGGTGCGGGCCGAGATGGACGGTGAGCACGCCGTTGGCCTTGTGCACGGCGGGATCGGCCTGGACGATTTCGAGCACGCGCGCCTGGATTTCGGGCGAGGCGGGCTCGCCCATCAGGAGGCCCTTGGTCTCGCGGGCGAGGAAGATCGCCGTGCCGGCGAGCACGAAGGAAATGCCGATGGAGGCGGCACCGTCCAGCTCGGGCATGCGCAGCAGGTGCGCGCCGGTGACACCGGCAAGCGCGATGACCAGGCCGAGCAGGGCGGCCGAGTCCTCGAACAGGACGGTGAAGACGCTGGGGTCCTTGGATTTGCGGACGGCTTCGAAATAGCCGAGATTGCCCTTGGTCTTGCTGAACTCGCGCAGCGCCACGAACCAGGACGAACCCTCGAAGACGACTGACAGGCCGAGGACGATGAAATTGATCGTCGGGTTGCTGATCTCCTCGGGATGCATGATGTGGATCACGCCCTCGTAGAAGGAGACACCCGCGCCGAGCGCGAAGACCAGCAGCGCGACGACGAAGCTCCAGAAATAGATCTCGCGGCCATGGCCGAACGGGTGGTTACGGTCCGGCGGGCGCTCAGCCCGGTGCATGCCGTAGAGCAGCAGGCCGCCATTGCCGGTGTCGACCAGCGAATGCACGCCTTCCGACAGCATGGCCGAGCTGCCGGTGAACCAGGCCGCGACGAACTTGGTCGCCGCGATCAGAAGGTTGCCGGCAAGCGCGGCATAGATGACCGTCTTCGATCCGCCCTGGCTCGCCATGACGCCTCCGTTTCCGCCGGCCGGCCGATCAATAGGGGGACGGCAGGCTCTTGTCGGCCTTGCAGCGCTTCAGCGGCAGGGTCTTGCCGGAATAGACGCGCAGGACCTTGTTGTTCGCCGTGTCGACATCGACGCTGATGCAGGCGCAGCCATAGCCGTAGCTGCCGTTCGCCGCGACAAATTCCTTCTCGTCGAAGGCTGGCAGGTTGAGCATCACGGCGTCCGGCGCCTCGATGCCTTGCGTGGCGAGGATCCAGGTCGCGTCCTTGTCGGTGAGCCAGTAGTTGCCCGGCGTCGGGTTGACGAGCCAGCCGCAGCGGTTCTCCGCCGCCCCGGCGGAGATAGTCGCCAGAGCGAGGAAGGCGGCGGCCAGGGGCAGTTTCATGCGAGCGAGTCCTCGTTCCAGTTTCCGAGGCCAAGCATTCGCACGGCGGCGACGATCCGCGCAAAGCTTTTTCGCGCCCGCCCGACCGTGTGCCGCGCGCGCAGATAGCCGTGGACCAATCCCTTCTCCTCGATCGAGATCGCCCTGCCGCCGGCAGCGCGGATGGTGTCGCGATAGGCGGGGCCGTCGGAGGAGAGCGGATCGCACTCTGCGGTGACGCAGACGGTCGGCGGCAGGCCGGAGAAATCCGTGTCGCGCAGCGGCGCGAAGCCCGCGTCCTTCGACACGTCGGCGCCGCCGGTGCGGATCTTCTG
>VFQN01008229.1_pt1 | contig 10682 bp, 11 predicted proteins | sample 3512371 | NCBI WGS metagenome assembly VFQN01 (sample SAMN10412370, study PRJNA504923) | tailings metagenome | isolation source: Replicate 2 from Balatoc abandoned mine | place: Philippines: Itogon, Benguet | collected 2017-08-28 | reverse complement strand
CCCGAGTCACGGGCAGGCATTCATACATTTAGAGGATGTTGCCCGTGCCTTCCGTAGTGCGGTAGACAAACGCGCATATTTTTATGGAACCTGAAAAAGTACCAACCTACAATTGATATTGGTTTTAAGGCCTATTTTAATGTGGTATTTTTAAAAAAAGTACCAACCTTGTTGCAAACTTATCGTCCGTACACTCATGTAATCTACTTATGGACAAGACATTTCCCCTAACAATTAATAAGTTACAACAATATGAGACTGTCCACATTTTTTGATCCATGTGGACTGACTGATTTCAATTAATATTTTTCTTCAAATATTACCAAGTCCCCGTATTCTTCATCGAAGCCCAAGGTTCTTGAGGTTCCAGTGGTTTTCCAGCTTGAAGCAGCTCAACAGAAATATTATCTGGAGATCGAATGAAAGCCATGTAGCCATCACGTGGTGGGCGTAAGATAGTTACACCATTGTCAGCTAGTTTCTGGCATGTTGCGTAGATATCTTCGACTTCATAGGCCACATGACCAAAGTTTCTGCCACCTGTGTATTCCTCAGGATCCCAGTTAAATGTGAGCTCAATTTCAGCTGCGCCGTCGTTTGGAGCAGCCAGATATATTAGAGTGAAACGTCCTTGCTCATTTTTCATCTCTCGAACGACTTCTAAACCTAAAGCATCACGATAAAACTTAAGAGACGCCTCGACATCACTCACTCTAACCATGGTGTGCAAATATTTCATTTCTGATCCTTGAATTAGTTAATCAACAACTTTAATTGTTTTGTGCTTCTGATTCATTTTAATTGAAACTGGCATACTTAATATACCATCTCGCAAATGGGTCTTTTTTGTTGTGTGCGTTTAAGATTAGGCGTGTTCATATTAATACCTGTTTACTCAAAGTACATAACCACAACTCTAGAAAATATAACGGCAATACTTAATAAGTGATCGATTATTTATTTCAATGTGCTGTTTTTGATTTGTCTTGCATATTTGAGAGCTCAGCAGCTACCGTCTTTAATAGCTCATCTAAATTTATCCTGTCTTCCGTATAGGTATATGGACTACTCACGGTTTTGTAGACACCTAGCCTTGTTTGCGCCAGACATCTTCAAACGCTTCAGGGCTTATGCCATTTAGGTGTGAGTGTCGTCTGGCCCTGTTATAAAATACTTCAATATAATCAAAAATATCAGCCCGCGCTTTATCTCTCGAATGATACACATGATTGCGGATTCTTTCCTTTTTTAGGCTGCTAAAAAAAGATTCAGCCACTGCATTATCGTAACAGTTGCCTCTGCGACTCATGCTTGCCTGAAGTTGATGTTGCTCGCAAAATCGCTTCCATTCGTCACTGCTATATTGTGATCCTTGGTCAGAATGAATAATGACGGGCTTAGCTGGTTTACGGCGCCATACCGCCATTAAAATCGCATCCAACACGATTTCCTTAGCCAAAGCTGACCTTCATAATGTTTATGAAAATTTACAAAACCAATGAATACCATACAGAGAAAAAATAAAGCGGATTGTGAGTTTTCACTTACTGAAGACTTTTCATTCGCCCCTTTCAAATCTAAATCAATTTAAATTCTTCACATAGTAAATTTAATTTTTATTGTATTTTAACTAGACGACCGGTCCAATTGATGCCATAATGCACTTATGGGAAATGAGCTTCCAATCACAAAGTCTGGCGATACGCGTCAGCAAATCCTCGATACAGCCAAGGACATCATCCTCGGCAAGGGCTTTGCTGCGGCAGGCCTCAACGAGATACTTTCTACTGCCGGCGTGCCCAAGGGCTCGTTCTATCACTACTTCAAGTCAAAGGAGCAGTTTGGCGACGCCTTGCTAGCAGACTATTTTGACGACTATCTGCAGATGTTAGAGCGTATGCTTAAAGATGATGGCAGTACTAACTCCAGCCGCCTACTCAAGTTTTTTCAATTTTGGTTGGATAGCCAATCCAGCGATGTCACAACAGATAAATGCCTGGTCGTTAAATTGAGTGCGGAAGTGACAGATCTTTCCGAAGCCATGCGCTCGACGCTGAAGAATGGCACGGATCGGGTGGTAGCATGCCTCACCAACTGCGTGGAACAGGGCATACGCACCGGCGAGTTTCCCGCCAACCTCGATGCAAAAACCGTCACAATCGAGATTTACTATATGTGGATAGGCGCAACGCTTTTGACCAAAATAAACCGAACGCGTGCAGCTCTGGAATGCGCCATGAACGCCACGAAAACTAGACTGGGGCTTGATTGAGTACGATCTTTTTATTTGGCCGAAAACTAGCCGACTGGTCTAATAACTGTAATTTTTAAGGAGTTTTTGATGTTGAATTTTGATTTTTATAATCCCACGCGTATCGCTTTCGGCAAGGGCAAGGTCGCCGAAATCGACAAACTAGTGCCTACTGAGGCTCGTGTATTGATTGTCTACGGCGGCACTAGCGCCAAGAAGAACGGCACGCTGGATGAAGTCAAAACCGCTCTGGGCGGACGTTATGTCGAGGAGTTCAGCGGCGTCGAGCCTAATCCGACTTATGAAACGCTCATAAAAGCTGTCGCCCAAATCAAGGCTAACAGGCTGGATTATCTGTTGGCAGTCGGTGGCGGCTCGGTGATTGATGGCACTAAATTTGTCGCGGCGGCGGTGTATGCCGAGGGCGACCCGTGGGAGATTTTGCTCCAGCGCGGTGCTAATGTGAAACAAGCCATGCCTTATGGCACGGTGCTGACCTTGCCTGCAACAGGCTCGGAGATGAACGACGGCTCGGTGATTTCACGCACCGAAACCGCATCCGGCTTACACGACAAGCTCTATTTCACCAGTGAGCATGTGTTTCCACAGTTCTCCGTACTCGATCCGACCAAGACCTATACCTTGCCGCCGCGCCAGTTGGCTAACGGCGTGGTGGATGCCTACACGCACATCATGGAGCAATACCTGACCTACCCGGTGGAAGCGCGCGTGCAGGACCGCTTTGCCGAAGGCCTACTGCAAACGCTGATTGAAATCGGCCCTAAAATTCTGCAAAACCCACAGGATTATGATTTGCAGGCCAATTTCATGTGGGTTGCCACGCTGGCCTTGAATGGCTTGATCGGCTCCGGTGTACCGAGCGATTGGGCGACGCACATGATAGGCCACGAAATCACCGCGCTCCATGGATTGGATCACGCGCAAACGCTGGCTATCATCCTGCCGACCATGTTGAGTGTTCGTCGCGAATCCAAGCGCGCCAAGCTGCTGCAATACGCCGAGCGCGTCTGGCATATCAGTGAAGGTACAGAGGATGCTCGCATCGAAGCGGCCATCCAAAATACCCGCGCTTTTTTCGAAAGCCTCAGCGTGCCGACGCGCTTATCCGCCTACAACATTAGCGCGGATGCCATTCCTGCCCTGCTGGCGCAGCTTGAAAGTCATGGCATGGTCAAACTCGGTGAGCATCAGGATGTGACGCTGGATAAGAGCAGGGAAGTGCTGGAAGCGAGTATTTAGATTTTTAGTAGGGTGGATAAGCGTGATAGCGCGTATCCACCATCTTCGTGTTTTATTTTTTTATTAGGAGCAATCATGAGCAAGAAGTTAGCCCTGTATGTACGTCTGCACGCCAAGCCAGGCAAGGAAGCAGCATTAGAAGCATTTCTTAAATCCGCACTGCCACTAGTGGAAAACGAGCCGGAAACCGCTACCTGGTACGCACTCAAATTCGGGCCTGCAACCTTTGGCATTTTTGACACCTTTATGGATGAACATGGTCGACAAGCACATTTGACCGGGAAAATCGCTGAGGCACTAATGGCAAATGCTACAGACTTGCTGGCTGAGATGCCGGTGATCGAAACCGTGGATTTACTGGCAGTCAAAGGTCAGGCTTAAATCAGTTTTTGGCTAAGTAGATAGCTCCTCCCTCTAGCTATTTCGGGCCTATACTGGCACATCACCTTCCTCCCTTTTGTGGATGTGCCAGTTTTTTCTTATAGAGCAGAATGTATAACCCTAATCCAAATCAATCGCCGACAGGCAACCGTGGCTGGCAGCGTGCATTCCAACGTGGCAAACTCACGCTGGGCATCATGTTCCCGATCGAGGCCTTCGAGCGCGACCAACCGACCATGCACAACCAGGTAGCGCTGGCACAGTTTGCCGAAAAAGCCGGTTTTGCCAGCTTGGGCTTTCGCGATGTGCCGCTGCGCGACCCGAATTTTGGCGATGTCGGCCAGGTATTCGACCCGTGGGCTTATCTCGGTTATATGGCCGCGCAGACCACAGAAATCGCGCTGCTGACGGCTTCCATCATCCTGCCGTTGCGCCACCCGATTCATATCGCCAAGGCCGCCGCCAGCATAGACCAGTTGTCCAATGGCCGCTTGCTGCTGGGCATTGCTACGGGCGATAGGATGGTGGAGTTCCCGGCCTTCAACGTGGATTTTGAGTCGCGCGGTGTGATGTTTCACAAAGAGGTCGAGTTGCTCAAAATTTATTGGTCAGAGTTCTTCCCGCAAGTCAGCAGCGGCTTCGGCCATCTGCAAGGTGCCGATGTCATTCCCAAGCCGGTAGCTTCGCATGTGCCCTTGCTCGTCACCGGCCATAGCCAGCAGGATTTGGGCTGGATCGCGCGCAACGCCGACGGCTGGATGAGCTACCCGCGCAGCATAGTGGCCCAAGAGCAGATCGTCCAGCGCTGGCGCGACACGGTAGATGCCGAATTGCCGGGGCAGTACAAACCATTCACGCAGTCTTATTTTATTGATCTTGCCGATAACCCGAACGAAGCGCCAACGCCTATTCATCTGGGTCACCGACTCGGCAGGAATGCGCTGCTGGTGCATCTGCGAGCGAGCAAGCGTATCGGCGTGGATCACCTGATATTCAATGTCAAATACGGCAAACGTCCGGCCGGTGAGGTGTTGCAGGAGTTGGCTGAGTTTGTTTTACCGGAATTTATATGAAGTTGTAGCGCAGGCAACCCCGCCTGCGCTAAAAAATAGGAGCCACAATGAAAGCTGTTGCATTAACCAGGTATTTACCTATCAGCGATCCTGAATCGCTGATAGATGTCGAATTGCCCAGCCCCGTCGCTACCGGTCGCGACCTGCTGGTGCGTGTACATGCCATCGCCGTTAACCCGGTCGATACCAAGGTGCGCAAGCCCAAGGATAAAGTAGAAGCTACGCCCAAAATACTGGGCTGGGATGCCGCTGGTGAAGTCGTCGAAGCCGGGCCAGATTGCACGCTGTTCAAGCCTGGCGACAAAGTGTTTTATGCGGGTGACATCACGCGCTCGGGCTGCAATGCCGGATACCAGCTCATGGATGAGCGCATCGTCGGCCACATGCCACAGAGTTTGAATTACGAGCAAGCAGCAGCTTTGCCACTGACTGCGGTGACCGCCTGGGAGGCACTATTCGACCGGCTAGGGATTGCGTTTGATATAGCACAGAACCGCAATAAGAGCCTGCTCATCATAGGTGGTGCGGGCGGCGTGGGTTCGATTGCCATCCAACTCGCGAACAAACTGGCCGGATTGACCGTGGTAGCCACAGCATCACGGCCTGAGACCGTGCAGTGGGTGCAGGAATTGGGCGCACAGCACGTTATCAATCATAAGCATGATCTGGTGACGCAAATGCGTGAAATCGGCATTCCCCAACCAGACTATATTTTCTGCTGCAACGATACCGATCACTATTTTGCTGTCATGGCCGAACTCATCAAGCCGCAAGGCAAGATTAGCTCGATTGTGGAAACCGCAGAGCCGGTGGACCTCAATCTGCTCAAGAATAAAAGCGCGACGTTTGCATGGGAGCTGATGTTTACACGCTCCATGTTTCAGACCGACGACATGACAGAACAGCACCATATCCTGGATCGCATAGGCAAGCTGGTGGATGAGGGGGTGCTGAAGACCACGCTCAATGAAAGCCTATCACCCATCAATGCTGCCAATCTGCGTAAGGCGCACGCTCAGCTCGAAGCAGGTGGCACCATAGGCAAGATTGTGCTGAGCGGTTGGCATTAAATTATAGATAGTATTTTCACACTTTTTTAACATCATCAGGAGATAAAAATGTCACGTGTCGTCAGATTCCACCAAACCGGTGGGCCAGAAGTATTACGGATAGCAGATGAACAAGTCGCCGCACCAGGCAAGGGTGAAGTGCAGATCAAAGTGCATGCCATCGGACTCAATCGTGCCGAAGTCATGTTCCGCAATGGTCAGTATCTGGAAGCACCGCAACTGCCAGCGAGGCTGGGCTATGAGGCGGCGGGTACTATAGCCGGAGTAGGTGAGGACGTTACCGAGTTCCAAATTGGTGATGCGGTCAGCACTGTTCCGGCGTTCTCGCAGAATCAGTATGGCGTGTGTGGTGAGTTGGCGAATGTGCCCGCATTTGCCGTGGTCAAGCATCCACCATCACTTTCCTGGCCGGAGGCTTCCGCCATCTGGATGCAATATATGACTGCCTACGGCGCATTGGTGGAGTTTGCCGATACCAAAGTCGGTGAGTTTGTGCTGATTCCGGCGGCATCAAGCAGCGTGGGTGTGGCAGCCATACAAATCGCCAATATGCTGGGTGCCATACCGATTGCGCTCACGCGCCACAGCAACAAGCGCCAGGCATTGCTGGACGAGGGTGCGAAGCATGTGATTGCAACGGAAGAACAGGATTTGGTGGCTGAAGTGAATCGCATCACCAGCAACAAAGGCGTGCGCGTGGTGTTTGATCCCGTAGCTGGCCCGACCATCAACAAGCTGGCTGAAGCCACCGCGCAAAGTGGCATAATTTTTCAATATGGCGCCCTAAGTACAGAGCCGACGCCATTGCCGCTGTTCCCCGTGCTCGCCAAGCAATTAACCATACGCGGGTATACCCTATTTGAAATCAGCACCCATCCTGAACGCATGGCACGCGCCAAAGCCTTCATTGTGCAAGGGTTGACTGAAGGCAAGCTGAAACCGCTGGTGGCCAAAACCTTTCCGCTAGCGCAGATTGTCGAAGCACACCGCTATATGGAATCCAACCAGCAGATCGGCAAGATTGTGCTGACTGTTTAGCCGCTATTGCCATCTGCGTAAGCGGCTATGAAGCTTTCACGGGTTTGCCATCTGCGCCAAAAGTAATCGAGATACTCAAAACGCTCATCGAGCGGCGTTTGGTTGCTCGGAAATTTGGAAAATGCAATGAGTCCAATGGAGTTTGAAAAGCTACAAATTGGAAACTGACAATCGTCTAGTAAAGCGGGCGAAGTCCAGTTGTTTCTGATAGTTAATATTACTTTGTTCTAACATTTATAATCCTAGATATCGAGAAATGCGGTTATATTTCTCCAAAAATTTTTTGCTTCTAAATGGCTTCTTTTAATTTCTCTAAGAATTCTTCAACATTTTGCTCTTGGCGTTTGTAATAAGTCCAAGGGCCAATCCGATGTGATGTAACAAGCTGGGCTCTCTGAAGAGCCGTTAGATATGAAGAGATAGTCGATTGTGAAAGTCCTGCACGCTCTTGGATGATGCTCACACAAACCCCAACTTCCTCTGGATCAACCTCTTGCTCAGGAAAGTTTTTTCTAGGATCTTTTAGCCATCCTAAGATCATCAATCTCGTAGGATTATCTAAAGCCTTGAGGACTTCGATGATATCAATATTCATATAACGGCTTTTCGCGAAATCACATTATGGTGTAATAAAAAATAGCCCTTGGGCATAGCTCCAAGGACGCTATTAGTTTAAACAGCATATGTAGGGTAGTCAATGTAACCCTTATCAGTTCCACCGTACATCGTAGTTGGATCTACCTGTGTGAGTGGCCAATTGTTTGCGATACGCTGAGGCAAATCAGGATTAGCAATGAATGGACGACCAAATGCGATCAAATCTGCATAGCCTAATTCGACCATGCGTACGCCTTTTTCAACAGTGTACTTACCAGCGTACAAAATTCTGCCACTGAAAGTTTTTCTCACTGCTTTACGGAAGGTTTCTGGAAGCTCTGGAGCGTTATCCCAGTCTGCTTCAGCCAAAGATAGATATGCTATGCCAGCATCTTCCAAAATTTGCACCGCGGCCACATAAGTCGCATGTGGATCTTCCTCAACCAAGCCTAAATAAACACGCTCTTCAGTTGTACTCTCAAATAATGGTGCGAACCTAACACCCAAACGATCTTTGCCCACAACAGCAGCAACATTTTCAACGATTTCACGTAAGAATCTTAAGCGGTTAATCAGTGATCCACCATACTCATCAGTACGTGTATTTGTGTGCGCAGAGATAAACTGATTAACCAAATAGCCATTTGCACAATGGATTTCAACACCATCAAAACCAGCTTCAAGTGCATTTCGAGCTGCTTGAGCATACAATTTAACAAGCTCTTTGACTTCAGCTGTAGTCAGTTCACGGGGCACGGATGGATCAGCCAAGGCGCCTTGGCCAGGACCAGTCTCAATAAATACTTTTACTGCTTTTGCCTGAATAGCTGAAGGAGCAACAGGAGCTCCTCCGTTTGGCTGCAGGGTGTTATGAGATACTCGGCCAACATGCCACAGCTGTGCAAAGATAACGCCGCCTTCTTTATGAACTGCTTCAGTCACTTTCTTCCAACCAGCGATTTGGTCTTTTGAATAAATACCAGGTGTCCAGGCATAACCTTGGCCACGGGGTTCAATTTGAGTACCTTCAGTCACCATAAACCCTGCACCAGTGCGTTGCCCATAATATGTTGCCATTAGGTCATTTGGAATATTGCCAGGTTGAGTGCTGCGAGAGCGTGTCAATGGTGGCAATACGATACGGTTCTTGAGCTCAAAAGGCCCCAATTGAACATTCTGAAATAATGAAGATGCATTCATGATTCAATCCTTAAGTTATTAAATAAATGAGAGGTGTTGGGGATGAACTCCCCACACCAAATTATTTTTCAATCAACTAAAACAAGTTGAATGTGCTGTCTTTCAGGCTGATATAGATATTTTTCTTTTGGCTGTATGCTTCGAGCATGGACTTATGAGTTTCACGACCCAAACCTGATTTTTTATAGCCGCCAAAGGGAGCGTGCGCTGGAATTTCATGGAAGGTGTTGACCCACATACGGCCAGTCTCAATTGCGCGGGCTACACGCATCGCACGGTTGATATCTTGGGTCCATACTGCGCCTGCCAAGCCATATTCGGAGTCATTTGCCATTGCGATGACTTCGGCTTCGTCCTTGAATGGAATAACACATAGCACTGGCCCAAAAATCTCTTCGTAGGCAACTCGCATATCATTTTTAACATCTACGATGATCGTTGGCTCAATGAAGTAGCCATTTGCGTACTCACCTTGCTCCATGCGGTGACCACCTAATAAGATACGAGCGCCTTCTTCTTTGGCTATGTCTACATAACCCAAGATTTTTTCCATCTGTGCTTTGCTGACCTGCGCCCCCATCATCGTGCTTGGGTCCATAGGGTCACCCACTCTGGCTGTTTCAAATTTCACTTTTAGCTCTTGTACGAACCGATCGTAGATATCATGGTGTACAAATAACCGTGACCCAGATTCACATACCTGGCCTTGATTCCAGAGAATAGCTAGAGCAGCACCCTCAACGGCACGATCCCAATTTGCATCCGGGAATACGATATTCGCTGACTTGCCACCTAGTTCAAGCGTCGCAGGAATGATTTTCTTGGCGGCGGCGGTAGCGACTACCTCTCCGATACGTGTAGAGCCGGTAAATGCCAACTTACGTACCTTTGGGTGATCAAGTAATGGTTGACCAGTTACATTCCCAGTACCTGTGACGATATTTACGACACCCGGTGGCAATACCTGGGCGAATATTTTGGCCAATTCTAAAATGGTGATGGGTGTCATTTCTGAAGGTTTGATCACCACGGTATTACCCATCGCAATAGCAGGCGCAATCTTCCATGCTGCCATCAACAGGGGAAAATTCCATGGAATAACTTGACCAATGACACCAATAGGTTCACTCAGCACAATACTCATTGTGGATTCATCCAACATGACAGCCTCGTCTGTATGGCTACGAATCACGGCCGCAAAATAACGGAAATGATCGATGGCGAGTGGGACGTCCAATGCAGTGGTTTCACGAATCGGCTTACCCACATCAAGAGACTCTAAGACGGCAAATTTCTCTTTGTCTTCCTCTAATAAGTCTGCAATTTTCAACAATGCAGTAGAGCGCTCGATAGGACTTGTCTGACGCCAGAATGCAAAAGCGCGTTCAGCCGCTTCAACTGCTCGGTTCACATCTACTGCGCCAGCATTAGGGATGCTAGTTAAAAACTCCCCATTTGCAGGATTGTGACTGTCAATCTTGTCTTTGCTAGAGCTTTGAATCCACTCGTTTCCAATGAATAGGTGATAGGAAGCATCTGGACGATGGCTATCGGGTAACTCTTGGAGCTTTTTCATGAATAGTCTCCTAATCAATATAGTTAAGGTTTGCCTATTCTGATCTACATATCTATATACGTCAATATGCAGATATGTAGATATTTAGAATTTTATTGTAACGGTGTAATATTCATTTCCAACGTACTCACCATGTAAGGACTAGATATGTTTAAAAGCTTATTGATTGAGAAAATTGATGTGAATCGCCCCGGCTAGCCTAGATATTTTCGAGCCTCTCGAAATACCGCCGTTCA
>VFQN01008228.1_pt1 | contig 10683 bp, 4 predicted proteins | sample 3512371 | NCBI WGS metagenome assembly VFQN01 (sample SAMN10412370, study PRJNA504923) | tailings metagenome | isolation source: Replicate 2 from Balatoc abandoned mine | place: Philippines: Itogon, Benguet | collected 2017-08-28 | reverse complement strand
CCCTATTCTGTCAAATCAAAGCGTCTCCTCGACTTCCGATTCCACAGAATGTTAATCTGACATGTAACTACTTGTACGGAGAGACTTCTGATGTCTGGTTAATGGGTGAGGTAGCTGAAGCAACTCCATTCGCAATCCAGTTATTAGCTGTCTATTCTTTTACACCATCTGCCGAAATATTAGCTTCTCATTTAGTTGCAGGTGATTTTTCAGTCCATGAACCTCTTATCAAATCAAAAGATGGAATTGTCTTACAATGGAAACTAAGCAGACGAAAATTCAGTGATTTCATTGATCTTGATCAATATCAATCTTATTTCAGAAAACATCGAATCCATATTATTAGTCAAGAATTTTATAATAGTTGCTTTACTCTTGATGGATCCTCCTCATCAACAACTGGTTACCAGCATCGAGTGGCAGAGTTAATCAGGATTCCAGAGTTCTTACCATATAGAAGAAAAGATTTCCATTTAATTATCGCTTATACCAATGGTGTAAGTCTGAAAGCGAAGAGAGTGACCTTTCCATTATCACCACATCATCAATTACGAATTAAATCAAGGTATAAGATGAGTAGTTTATACTCATACTGGAATGAGACGAATAGCAACCTGCGGTATGCATTAATAGGGATCCGCCCAGCTAAATCGATGGCAAAAATCGTGAATACTATTGTTACGAATGATTTAGGTGGTAAAAAGAACTTCATTGCTGTTCATGTGAGATTGGATGACGATGGATACAACCATATTCAGACTACTGCGACCACACCACTGTCTCCAGCAGAGAGGGAAGAGATCATCCTCCAACAAACACTCTCATACCTACAGACTCATGAATGTCTTACTCAGAATAAGGCTAGTCAAAGGACTATTTACCTCTTCACGAATCGTTTGGTGAACAACACAGTAGCAACTCGTCGCTTCTTTCGACTGACTGAGCGACTTAGAGATAGTGGCTTTGGCAAGATTGCAGTAAGAAAATCATTCTTTTCTTACCTGGCAGCAGATAGCTATGCTTCGCCTGCAATCAATCAGAAGTCATTCGTTGTTATTGATGATGCTACAGTGTCTGATGCCACACCACTAACTCCAGAGCAATTGACTTATATTGATATGGTCGTTAGTCAAGAGAGTCAATGCTTTGTTCCTTCATTCATACCATCTTTCACGTCTTATATGACGATGCGTCTAAAGCGACTTCAAGAGAATAAAGTAGATAGTTATCATGAAGTCAGTGAGAGTCTCTACGGTTCGAGTTATTCCTATAGAGATTGGGGTTTCTAATCAAGAGGAAATATCGTTTTTTTTTGTTATTTTGTTGAAATATCTATCTGTCTGTGTTATAAAGTAAGCGAACTAAAATCACTGTTAATTAGATCATTGAGAGTTATCGGTTCAAACATCCCAATCAATCAGTATGATGCCAAATTGAGCGAAGGAGTTGCTTTGTTCGACCTATGTAGAGAGTAGATAGTAATATACATTTACTATTCTAACAAAGAATGGAACCCACTTAACAAACTTTACATAACGAATCTCACTGAATGGAATTCAAGTGCTAAGAACAAAGCATCAAAAACGACAGATCGAACAAACTAACAAACAAACAAACAAACAATCAAACCTACACCAAACAAATTACCTAGTATAAAGATGATATAATAACTGAGAATATTCTTTCATCTCAATTGTTAATCGTCTTTCAGGCAAATGTATTAATTGATTTAATAATGTAATAAGATGATATTTATGATTATTACTATTATTACTAATATAATGATAGAGAATCTCATAATAACTACCTATACTCAACTGTATTAATAGTTCTAAGACATTCTCTATGGTATCAATATCATTCCCACCACCTCCACCATATTCTTTGATCCCTGCTCCTGTACCTGATCCCATACCAGAACATTCTGATGAATTATTAACATATAGAACAATCGTCTGTAATAAGAGACTAAACAATACATCAAAGGATTCTTCATTTATTCTATCCTTCTTATCCCCTTTTTCCTTCATTAATATCATTATCCTTTGATTGTCGTCATAGTAGGCGAGATTCCTTAGAGTATCGGTGATATTTCTTAATTTTACGACACCGTATCCAAAGCCTTTTTTACTCAATTGAATGTAAAGACTTTCTCTTTCATTGTAGTTTAATGTGATGTCATAAACTTGGAGTAGTAATGGATAGAGGTAAGGGTATTGTTGTAAGAAAGTCTGTGGACGGAAAGAAGGTTTACTATGTTTATTGTTTTTATGAGGAGAAGAAAACAAACCAAACATGAATGATTTTTGCTTTGTTTCTTGCTCTATCTCTTGTTTGACATGTTCTCCATTTTCTTCACTCCTTATTTCGTCGTCTTGTTGTTGAGTATCGTAATAGGTTTCCTCGTATTGTAAAGAATGTTTCCCAAAGATACTCGCTATTATAATCGCAGCCTTTAAACTCGTCATATTCTCTTGATCTAGAAACTTTATCAAAAATCGTATCATAAAACGTTTATTACTATTATTATTCATAGATGATAGTAGATGTTGGATGCCTCTTCTATTAGAGGAATAAGATAATAGTGTTAAATAATTCAAACACCAATAAACTATATTAGAATTCAGCGTAGAATAAGATTGTATTTCTAATAATAAGAAAAATTGTTGGAAAATTAGACTAGGTAAATTATATTGTATCATATTATCACATTCTTGTATTGTTAATGATGATGTTAAACATGTTAATACTTGATAGGATAACTCATTATTGTCATTATTATCGTTCTGATTGTTGTGATTGTTGTGATTTCCATTGAGAATATTATTTTTCAAATATTCTAATAGATGATAATCATTTTGAAGTAGGTGGGAATGTGTTTCTTTGACTAATGCACAGTTACCAATAATCTTTAAAATATCTTCTTTAAAAACAGGGAAAAGTGATAAGATTCTCATGATATTGGAGAGTAATGGGATTTCTTTTGAACAAATCTCGAGTGAGATTGGTTCATTCCGTGAAAGATACCATAAACAACCGATGATTGGGTGGAGGATGTTAATATCTAATTCATCGGTTAATAGGGTTGATAAGAAGGGTAAGACTTGGAAATGTGGTAAGCAGATAAAGGTTTTCATTAAATCATTATTTGGTGTAATCATATTCCATAATGTATGAAGATAATTGACCTTTGTTTCTCCTGTTGTTCGTGATATCTTTGATAAGAGTTGTGTGAGGGTTTTCTCAAGTCTTTCTTCTTTTGCTCGAGGAAAGATGCCATATTTTGACTCCCCTCCTATTTCTGGATCAGGTACTCTATTCACAGGGACTCTATTCATCTCTTTAACTCGTTGGTAACCAATTCAAATCAAGACAATCTCTCTTCTCTCTTCTCTTCTCATCATAATCACAGCGAGAGAGATATAACCCTCTCCCAAATCCTCAAATCTCCAAACCCCCAAAAAGAATCTCTATTTTCCTAAAACTATCCTTATTCAACTTCTCTTCAGTAGACCCTCTGAGAAAACTCGACTTTTTCCACCCATTACAAGAAACCACAAATTCCGCGCCACACAAAACACACTGAATATTAATTCATCCTCTAGTAGACTTATTACTAGTTATCCCTCTTTGTTTCATCACAAGTTCAACAAAAACAATCAAAAATGGGTCCACCACCAGCTGCAGGAGAAGAGAAGATTGTCATTATGAAGGCAGTCGGAGGTGAAATTGGTTCAGCCTCTGCACTTGCCCCAAAGCTTGGTCCTTTAGGTTTATCACCAAAGAAGGTTGGTGAAGATATCCAAAAGGCTACTTTGGATTGGAAGGGTATTAAGGTTGTTGTTCGATTGAGTGTTATCAATCGTGTGGTAAGTATTTTCTTTGTTGAAATAGAATTAATAAACGAATTGCTTACCCATATCATCATCTCTCTTGTTCTTCATAATCTATTAGGCCACTCCTACCATCATCCCAACTGCTTCTGCTTTAATCTTAAAGGAATTAAAGGAACCACCACGTGATCGCAAGAAGGTGAAGAACATCAAGCACAGTGGTAACATAACATTAGATGCTGTCATCAACATTGCTCGTATCATGAGACAAAAGTCCATGGCTAGAAAGTTAGCTGGTACTGTCAAGGAAGTTCTTGGTACTGCTAACTCTATCGGATGCACTGTCAATGGTCAATCCCCACAAGATATTCAGAAGCAAATAGATGATGGAGCTATCACCATCCCAGAAGAATAAACGAAACGATTTTATCTTCAGCTTCCCTCAGCTATAATACAGAAAAAAACCAACATCAACAGTGTGTACAATCAATAAAGAAAAATTCTCTCTCATACACCACCGCTGTGAGAGAGATTGTGTGTGGACTTCACAATGTAAACTAATGTCCTAGGATGAATTTAATATTAAATTAAAAACAAAATTCTCAAATACCCTCTCTTCTCTTCTCTTACTTCGTCTTACTCTTCTACAACAAATGCTTGTCGCTTTTCGCTTCCTTGTATCTGAAGATTGCTTCACATCCTTCCTTTTCTATTTGCTTGATATCGTAGAGGATGTTCTCCCCATTTATCATTATTATTCGTTGAGATCAATCAATACAAATGCTCCTTTTCCTCAAGAAGATGAGGACTGTTCATTCGTTGGAGTATGATATGAGAAAGTGAGAGTCAGCATTAGCACTCTTATATATGTCTGTGCTTATTGATGAATGGATTGTGCATGAATGACGCACATTAATTTACTACTACTCAATGAAAGTGCAATCGACAATGAAATAAAAACAATAAGAAGAAGAAGACAAATGCAATGTGACGTATATAATGTCGTGAGTTATGACCTGCAATGACGAACATGAATTAACCACCCAATAATCATAGAAAAAAGGCGATACAACAACTACTACTACCACAGCACCTATTCTACTACTACCAGCATAGCCACTAGATCCCTACCCTAACATTACTACTACTACCTACTACGATAATAAATAAAAAAACAACAATAAATAACTCAAGAAGCAAAGAAAAACAGAAAACAAAGAAATATGAAGAAGAAGAATAAATAACCCATACAACCAATAATAAGAAATGAAAGAAGGAAGGATATTTAATCACCTGCTATAATTCTTATCTTATCATATTAATTCATCTCATTTCTCTGTCTCTCCGTTTAACTCCAATCAACTTCATCATCAGAATCATCATCATTCCCACCTTGAGCACTAACCTTCGCAATACTTTCTTGTAATTGAGGATTAGTAACCACAACACTACCAATTCTCATTGGACCTGATGAATTACGATGATATTGAGCATTCTGAAAGGCTAATTGTTGTAATTTATTAAACTTTTCTTCATTTTGTTTCGTTTCTTCTTCTTTTGCTGCAATTTTATTACGATAAGAATGTATTTTACTATTACTTTCTGATGGTAATGGTGTTACTGGTTTCTCACTTACATTAATCATTCCTTCTGGTTTTAATGATTCTAATACTGGTGCAAACAATTCATTATTGTCACGAGTGGAAGATTTCCAATCATAGATGGTTCCTTTACTCTCAGTATTTGATCGTATAGGTAAATAAATATCATCATGGAAATAATCTTTTAAATAATCTGCACGTGGTACATGGAAATGAATTTCATTAACTGTATCATTGGAGAGTTTTAATATACGTGACACTTCTACTGCACGGATATCAACAACTCTTTTAGGTAACATACAGATACCAGCGATAGTATCACGTCCTTGGACTTGATAATCAAAGCATTTCTCCATCATATAATGATATTCTTTCTCACCCTTCTCTCCTCCTCCTTCTTTGGTATCGGTAGGAGGATCAGTCGTTAAGGAAGATAATTCATATCCTCGAATCATTGTATCACCTTTACCAGCGACATAGACCACATTTAATCCTTCATCATACATTGGATATAATTGTCCTGATGCATTATCAATCATACGAACAACCAATGGTTCGGACCAATTACGACGATCCCATAATGCAATCTGACGTAAACCACCGGAACCAGCGGATACCGTTACGACCGGATCCTCTGCAAACGAGCGCGCACACCATGCAACCCGTAAATTACGTCCGAGATATTTCGCATGTTGCACAGTATTAGTAATTTGATTCATACGAGGATCAATGGATCTTAATTGACGATCTTTTGATGCCATTAATAACTGTGTACCATCATAATTAAATGATATATTCGTAATTAAAGCATCACTAACACTCCCAACATTACCAAACACTTTTAAAGAAGAGATTTCTTCAATATTATTTAAATCAAAGAATCTTAATGTCATATCTTGGGAAGTGGAACAAAATAAAGATGGTATTGTTGGATGGAAATTAATAGTTCGAATCGAGTTTGTATGTTGATGAAATGAACCAATTGATTCATTATATGATACATTAATAGATGTTGGTAATGTTTTATTTTTACCATAAAATTTTAATTGTCTTTCTTGTTCTTCTTGTAATTTCACTTGATAATGATCTAATGCTGATTGAACATCCCATAGTTTGATGGTACAATCAAAGGAACCTGTTAACATTAAATTCTCATGGAATGGTGAAAAAGCAATATCCTGAACAGTTGATTTATGTCCATTCAGTGTTAAACATTCTGGTAATACTTTACCATAAGTAGAATGCTTTGAGAGATAGACAGGTCCTCCACCTCCTCTATAGGGGATTGCCCAATAATGTTCATTACCAGCGATGATTGGACTATCTAATGCAGTTAAATCAGGCTGTAAACCAAAATAAGTTAATTCTTTTTTAGGTTCTTTGCCATATAAATGACGGTATTTCATGGTACTTTGACTTACTCGTGATACAGAAGATCTCTTGCCCATTCCAGATCCTCCATTGTTATTAGTGACGTCAGACGAAGAGTCTGGTCGACTTTCTGACTTCTGAGAGGTACTATCATCCTTATCGGATGCGGTAGGAGTGTTCGAGGAAGTGTTAGTTGCAGTATCAGGTGCAACAACAACGACAGTACGTGGTGGTTTAATCTCTCCTGCCACCCATTGAGACGCTGTTAAAGCAGCAGGTGCACCAGAACGAGTAATAAAACCCTCAGAAGGTAAAGGTTGACTTGCATTAATGGAATATGGTTGAATTAAACCGTCAGATAGTTTTAAGATTCTTCCAACTTCCCGATTATTGGTAATTAATGATGGAATCTTTGGCAGTAAAGCAATACCTTTAATTACATCACGACCATGGAAAGATTCAGTTAAAATATTTTCATTGATTAATTCATTTAATTGTGTACGATCTGATGATAGTTGATAGGTATGTAAATGGCTATCACCTTTACCACTAACATATAATAATTTATGATCTTCATCATAGATTGGGAATAAATTACCATCTTTTTTATCAATGACATGTTTAATAATTGGCCCTGTTGATGGATTAATGGAACGAAGATCCCAATAATAAACTTCTCTTTCCTGTGTTTTCGAATTATGTCCTAACGTGTAAACGGAAAAAGTATCCTCTAACGGTATCACGCTGGAATAACGGAAACCGCTATGAGCAATCCAATCTTTCACAAGTGAGAATTGTTTAGGATTGACTCTAGGATCAAATAATTTAATCATTTTATCCTTAGAAGAAGTAAATAATAAATCATTATAATATGACCATGTCATAGATAATATATCACCTGACCAAAAGGAATTATTATCAGTAGTTGTATAAACTTCTTTTAATGCATTCATATCAAAAATAGAGATTTCACGACTCCCACGGACAGCTAATAATGAATCAATACTTTTACTAACAGCTAATGAACGTAATGCACATTTTGATTTTAAAGATAACGAATTTGTTGCAACACTCATATCAACAGTTAATCCTTCAGTCGATGGTAATTTCCATAATTTTAACAAACGATCAGGTGCACATGAATAAAGAATTTGCGAATGAAACGGATTAAATGCAAAATCTGACACAGGTTGACTATGAGCACGTATAATTGGTTGTTGATAAGCAGGTGAATTCACAGGGATATGATTCTTTCCGACTGACGTGTATGGTAAGACGGCAATTGAAGATCCACTACCTTGGCTCTCTAGATAGGCGAAGAAATGGGAATTAACAGCAATAGAGGTTGCCTCAGCGACTGCAGTGTTAGAAGAATACGTTTTCAGGTTCTCATACCAGCGGGTCGAAGCATCCAACGTCACGGAGTACTTTACCTCCTCTTCACCCTGAGAGGAAAGGGCATTTGCAGCGATGGAAGGAGGTTGTTCTAATTTCTCTCCGACCTCCTCTTCGTTTGCCGTGACAGTAACAGTAGCAATGACCTCAGTCTCAGTCGCTACTACTGTCACCTCCTCTGTCCCCTCCTTACTCACGATTGTCGCTTCAATACCAACAACGTCAGGGGAAGTCACGACTTCTACCTCTGCTTGGACAGTTTCCACTTCATCTTTGACTACAACCTCGTTCTCCACCATCGTTGTGTGAGTGGTAACAGTGATAGTCTCAGTGGAAGTTTCCACTACTGCCACCTCATCAGTGGTGATACCAGGGAGCTCAGGAGATGCAACTTCAGAGACATTCTTTTCAATGGCGGTGAAGACCTCCTCGATCTCAATCTTCGATTGATTGGGGTCATGCGGATTGTGGAATTCAGTAATGGTGACGTCATTCACTTGCTCGGTAATCTCTAAGACTACATCATTACCGTTAACGACAACTTCCTTTGAAACTGTGACATCAGTATGTTCTTCTACTTGCACATCAACAACACTATCTGCAGAGGTGTGAATGGTTCTGGTCTCCGTGTGATCCGTCACAGTTGTAGTGCTGACGATCGAATTCACATGATGCTCCGAGTGATGCGTGACGCTCTCTGTAAGGACTACATCATCGTGTTTCTCTGGAGTGACGTGATCACCTTGATCCGTGGTCTCATAGGTGATTGTTGTCACGGTGACACTGTCTTCACTCTCTAACACTGATGTAGTCCCGTGAGGTGTCACGACGGTTTCTGTGGTTTCTTCGACCTCAGTAGTGGTAATCGTTGTCGTTTCGATGATTTCTTTCTCAATCTCGACTTCGTTCGGGTTTGACTCAGGTGTCACGAGTGAAAACACTTCTTCCTTCTGCACATCAGTCGTAGTAGTGGTGGTTGTGGTTGTGGTCGTGATCACTGTGGCAGCTTCGGTGACAGTAATAACTGATTCTTCGACAACTGTTTCCTCTGTGTGAGTAGTTGGTTCATTGTCTTCTTCGGAGGCTTCTGTGATCTCCACCGTAGTAGTAGTAATAGTCGTGGTTTGGTGATCACCAATACTTTCAATAATTTGGGAAATTTCTTCTCTTACATCAGCATGAACTTGGACAGAGTCAGTAATTTCATTCACAATTTCTTCAATTTTTTCGGTAAGATCTTGATTGGTGGTTGTATGAAGTTCCTCTTGATCTGACATTCTCTTTCACTCAAATAAATTTTTAAAATTTAGAAATAATTCAAGATTAATTCAGGAGAGACTTCTTTTCTCTGGAAGAGTGTTATCTAGCTCGTATTGGAGGTGGATTCGTCGTCTCTTTGATGAGTGTTTTGGCGCGTTGGATTTCTCAACCAGCAACTGTGCGCTGTGTGGTGCATGGATATTCATATTAAGACGGAATTGCACAAAAAAAAATCTAATCTACGAACTCGTTTAGTCGAGACTCTTTCGAATATTGAATATTGAATATATACATTCTCCCTAAATATAGATAGAAGACATAGTCCCTAAGTCTTGAATTTCTTTTTTAAATATTGAAACAAGTCATCTTTTTCATAACGATATTCAGAAGGAAGAGAAAGAGGAGTTTATTCAATGACTTTATAATTATTCGGTTTTAGTAGGGCGAAAGGAGCCGAACTTTTACATTACTACCTTCAGTACAGTATATTTATGAGGTCAGAATGGTGTTATTTATCTTAAGTTAGGCTTATTTGATAAAATTTCATACGTTTCTTCCTCATAACCACCTCTAGATGGTGAATTAATATCTATGCCATAATGAATCTTATTTATATAAAAATTAAAAGCTTTTCTATTTTCTTTAAAGCATGTTAACATAATTTTCCACATTTTACATCTATTACTCACTTGTTCCATTAAAGCCATGAAATAACTACCAAGACCAAGATGTTGTGACGAACTCTCAATCTGTAATTGATAAACAAATATTACAGGATGTTCTGGTTCATCTTCATCATCCCATTCGAAACGAAACATGATAAAACCAACAATCGCATCATTCTTTGTTCGGTCAGTTAGGTAAAGAAAACGAGAGGTAATATGAAATAACTCTTTCTGTTCTTTTGCTAAATCCCAACCCCATCCTGCTTGTTGATAAAGATCTTCCATATTTGTTACAAAGATGTTCAAAAGAGACTTTTTCTCTGCTGCAGTAAGTGCATGACTTTTCTTGAATTGTAATTGATGTGTTGAAGAGGAAATGCTCGATGGCATTTCAACACCATTCAGTTGGCAATGATTGATCACATCAGTGAGCGCAACAGCTTCATGAATCAACAGTGATTCATCAGCAAAGTCGTCGTCTTCTCCGGTACTCATCACTTGAATTGGGAACTGGGTATTTCGGGGTTTTTCAATTTGGGGAAAACCCATTTCCCCGAG
>VFQN01008227.1_pt1 | contig 10683 bp, 12 predicted proteins | sample 3512371 | NCBI WGS metagenome assembly VFQN01 (sample SAMN10412370, study PRJNA504923) | tailings metagenome | isolation source: Replicate 2 from Balatoc abandoned mine | place: Philippines: Itogon, Benguet | collected 2017-08-28 | reverse complement strand
CACAGGGATGGAGCACCAGCCCACACGTCAATGCCTAGGGCACCAAGTACGCCAAACAAATGCCCCACCCAACCGTCGTTCCAGCCCTCCAAGTACAACCGCACCTCTTCAACCAGGACATCAGCAGCCAATGACTCAGGCTGGCGCACCAGCCGATTCCAGAAACCAATAACCATTTTCAACCAATACATATGCAAAGGCAGCTGTGAAAGCTCTGCAAACAACAGACGGTGGGGGGGAAGTTTCGCGCCACACGTGGTACGCATAAACATCACCTGGAGCTTGACCGCTGGGTCATCTAGGCACGCTTCAAACCACCCGGCCTCCGTATTGCTTGTATCACGGCGCCTCGGTCCACGAACCAGCGCAGATAGGACCTCCGGGCCCCACACTTCGCAGCCGTACGAGACAATGGGCCGCACCTGGCCGTCAAACAACCGCATGCGCACATCTGGAGCCCAAATACGCAGCTTACTCAGCTTGCTCATAAGCCCAAACATGGCAGCCCTTCCTGAATCATTCAGCTGCGCCCGGCACGACTCAAAGGGGGCCCCAGGGCCGTATACAAGGCCCAGGTACCTTGCAGCAGACACCATGGGTACTTGGTAGCTTGGCGCTCCTGACCTCGTGCACGATGTGCCGTACGGAGGGGTATCTACTTGATTACACTCTAGTTATCAAGCCGCCGATGCAGACTGCTCCAAGCGCCTTTTTTTGATTGCGATAAGGACGTCAAACATAGGCTGACATCACTGCCACTGGGCCGGGGCCAACCAGGGCATTTCGGGTCGTCGTGAAGGGGCGTTGTTTCGCAGCTAGACGGCCTGCTGCCTGTAAACTCACTTACAACTCAGGCTTCTACCTTGGAGGCATCGATTACGCGGACCTAAAAGCTGGTGAGCTCGCCGCTCTTGAAAAGGAGGTGCAGCATGCCACCTTTTTCCGCGACAGGCACCTCTGTCAGCACTTGCCATGCTACACCGGCAAACCTGTACGACTTGCGCCAGTGTTGCCATCGCGCTATGCACCTGCCCGAGCGTTGGTTGCGTTTCGTGCCTCTCTTACCTTTATCATGGACCTCGTCAGCACTCAGCTGCCGCTGGCCGGCACACTGCTGCAGGCTGTAAATCAGATTTTAAGATGGAGAATATTGATACTGAAGACGAGGCAACGATCTACTCACTTCCTCACGGGGTCGTTGCCCACGCGCTCAACTCGCTGGGCCCTCGCGACCTCGCATCCGCATCATGCGTTTGCCGGCTCTGGAGAGGCATAGTCTCGGTGGACTCAAATAACGTAAGGCCGCCGGTCCTTGTAGTCAAAACGCCCTTGATCGCAACCCTACTTGCCCACATGCCTCCCGTAAACGAGCCCAGAACGGCCATGCGGTCACGCAGTTGAAGTTGCATCATGGCACGCATGGGGTTTCCCTTGCTCATGTTCGAACTCTGCCTGGGCAAGACCACCTCACGTTGCGTTTAGCTGCCACGTGGCCTGGCGTCCTTTGACGTCACGCCCAGCACCTGCGCCCATATGACACGACAACCCCTCTCGATCACCCCACAACCGATCACTCCAACCCACAACAACTCAATCCTAATGCCTACGTTCCACCCCGCCTTGGCAATCCCTCCACCTCCACGCTGACCTTCAGGTGTGGCGCTCGTTCTACCTGTCCCGCTGGCAGCAGCCCGGCCTTCCCAGCACCCACAACAACCTCGCCCCAGCTGCTCCCTCCAGTACGCCCCCAAGCGCCCCGTGCGCTCCTGCCGACACGTGCCGTGGCCCTCGCCAATCCGAACCTCCCCCTCCTACCACCCTTCCCGCCCACATCCCGCCCGCCCGGTCCGCCCGGCCTCGGAGCATCACCACCTCCTCCGATTGCACCACCCGTGGGACCTGCATGGCGGGGACTACCCCCACCTCCACCCCTACCAACCTGCACGGCGACCCCAGCTGCATGCAGTGGCAGTCCGAGTACGGGGTCAAGATGCTGCGCCTGCGCAGCTGGGCAGGGCGCTACACGGCGGACCAGCTTGTTGGCCACAAGTGGGTTAACGATGCACAAAAACTTCATGACGCTGCACCCTATGTGCTTGCAGCATTCTGCCAGAGGTTTGCGCAGAGTCTCGCAATGTAGCCCCTGGCGCTACCCTTACAGGACATACGGTTCACCGGATGGCCGCCGCATGCTGACTGGGCCATTCCAGCATGGCAGGTGTTGCACATCACGCCGGGGTTGGTTGCAACGCTTACCATATGAGATGAGACGTCAGCCACTGACGCAAGCCACTGTGCCCGCCGCACCGCACCGCATGCAGGGCTGCCGTCCGCGCTGCACGCCTCCTGCCTTCACACAACCTCATGGCGACAGGTGAGATACGACCAACCTGCACAGTTGTAAACAACCACTGCAGCTCACCACCACTCGTAATCCTCGAGGTCATGGCTTACTGCTGCTGCAGTTCACACATTACGCATGCCTTGCACGCTGTAAAGTGTAATCTTTCGGGCTGACACAACTGAGTAGCCAAGCAAGGGGGTTTGTGTTGCACGGAGCCTCAAAACTCAACAGAAACCTGCCGCGCTGTCAGTCTTTGCGCACCTCATACCTTGCCTTCCAAGGTGCTACCTGCCGCCCCGCTCCTGGATTGCGTATCTCTCCGACCTGCCCCTCCGCTGCCTTCAAGCGCCGAGTTGGAAGCCGCGTTCGCGTTTTCCCGAGCGCTGTCACATCAACATCCTCCCTCGCTTCCCTTGCCTCACTTCTCTGCCACCCCGCCTTCCTCTCCCCCTCCTGCGTCCCCCTTCCCTTAGCCTCCCTGGACCGCACGGTTCGGCTATGGGACCTCGCCGCCGGCCTGCCCCTGGCCGCCAGCCGGCCCCACGGCGGCACCGTGCGCTGCCTGGCCCTCGACACCTCCCTGCTGGCCTCTGGCTGCTCGGACGCAGCCGTGCGCGTGTGGCATCCCACACGTGGCAACGGCCCCAACCGCAGCAACGGCGACGGCGGGCGGCCCGCGCTGCTGTACGACGTCGCCTCGCAGCCGTACGTACTGCGGGGGCACACCGGGCCCGTGTCGTGCCTGGCGCTTGGCTCGTCCGGACTGTACGACAGCGATGGGTGCGACAGTACGGCGAGCACGCCCAGGAGTACGGGCAGCAGCGGCGCGTACGGCGGCGGCTTGTTTCACCGCAGGCGGAAGCAGGGAGGAGGATGGGGGTATGGGAACGGGATTGGGAGTGGCAGCAGCAGCAGCAGCATGATCTTCAGCGGCTCGTGGGATTGCACTGTGCGCATTTGGAGGCGGAGTGCGGATTTGGATGGTGGCCACTGGGGCGAGGGCGGGCGGGAGGAGGGCAATGGCGACGAGGGAGGGGAGCAGGAGGAGCAGGAGCGTGCGGGGGGCAACCCGGCCCACCGGTTGTCGAGCAGCGTGGGAAGCGCAGCCTCCTCAGCATCTTCCCTTGCGGCTGGTCTGACCATCAACGGCCTTTCCCCCAGCAGCAGCGGCAGCCTTGCTAGCGGTGTCAGCAGCGGAAGCGGTAGCGGCAGCAGTGGGGACGAGTTGGCCGCCGGGCTCGGAGGGCCCGGCGGCGGGCTACGCCGCGGCGGCCGTACGAAGAAGCGTGACGAGTCGGGCGGGTGGGGCTGTACGGGTGTACTGCAGTACAGCGACTGGGTGTACTGCTGCGTGGCGCGCGGCGCGAACCTGCTGGTGGCGGCGGGGTCGGAGGTGGTGGTGACGGACGCGTGCACTGGGCGCTGCGTGCGGCGCTTTGCTGCGCTGCATGAGGCTGGCAGCGTGGCGGCGGTGGAGGGCACGCGCAACGGGCGGCTGCTGTTCACGGCGTCGGCGGATGGGCTGGTGCTGGCGCACGACCTGCGCATGAAGCAGGTGGGGGTAGCCTCGTGGGGTAGCCTTGAGGTGCAGTCCTACGCATGTTCACCTGTTGCCAGTTCAGTGCTTACTGTAGTGCACACCTGCGCATGAAGCAGGTGGTGGTGGGGCCGCACTGGAAGTGGGGATTGCCTCACGGGGTTGCCGGGGATTGCCCTGTAGGGCGTAGGGAGCATGCCCATACTGCTCATGGAGGACCCACCACTCAACTGGATCACCCACCTCTTCATGCGGCTCGGCGGCTCCCGTCATGCTGCTATCCCCCTGTCACGTTCACCATCTTGTTATGATAAGCACCTGTACGACGGCTCTTAGTTCCTCACGCTTGCAGGGCAGTCGCGTAATGTGGCACCACAGCGCAGCACACCCAGTTTTCGGCTACCGATACTGTTGTAGTACTGACCCTCGCCCTGCACCCCCGCGGTGCCGCCTCTATTCGCCCTACAGGGCAGCCGCGTGCTGTGGCACCACAAGGCAGCAAACCCACATCACGATCTTTGCTTAGCCTTCACATTGTACAGTACTGATATTCGCCATGCATCTCCATGGCTGTGCCGCTCTGCTAGATAGCAGAGCGTTTGCCATACCTTGCATGAAAAAGGCATTACCACTTTTATGCTGGGGCATGATCTGCGCATAAACAGGTGGGGGAGCTGGATGGTTGTGCGGTGTTTCATGGATCCATTCGTTGACAATCTATAACTAGAATGTCCGCTCGTCAGGACTGTGCGAGGTAGGCTGGTGACACGGCAGCCACATCCATATCTCCACCGTCCAGTCATCTACCGTCTGCCCTCACCATGCGCCCCTTCTGCTGCCCCCCTGCTGCTATCTCCTTGCAGGGCAGCCGCGTTCTGTGGCACCACAACGCAGCAGTGACGGGCCTGGCGCTGGAGGACCCCTGGCTGGCGTCCAGCGCGGCAGACGGCTGCATCATACTGCAGGTAGGGGGGGGGTGGAGGAGGCTTGAACTGCGCCCTTGTGCAGCGGCCTCCTTCCCTGATGCTAAACGAGTGGCCGGTCCTTGTACAGTCCGCCTCCTGCCCGCCCACGACCGCTCTTGTCCTTTTCCCACCGTCCGTCGAGGCAGCGCTGTCGTGCGGCGCCCACCCGGGGTCGGTTTTCCTATTGTTCACCCACCTCCTACCCCCTTTCACCCCCGTCCTTCCCTTAGGACGTGGAGGCGGCGCTGTCGTGCGGCGGCCCCGGCCCCGGCTGCTCCCCCGGCGGCCGCGCGCTGTCCGCCCGCTGCCGGGCTCTGCACTGCCCCATGGGCGCACCGGCGCTGTGCCTGGACCTGCAGGACGAGTGGCTGGCGGCGGGTGAGGGGGGCGAGGGGTGACCCGTGGGTCGGCTGGGCGGGGCAGGGACCCATGGGCAGGACGGGGAGGGTGACCCGGTCAGGGGATCTGCGGAACGAGTGGCTGGCGGCGGGTGAGGGGACCGGGTTACCCGTGGGTCAGCTGGGGCGGAGGGCCGGCGACGAGCGTAAAAGGCGACCTGGGGTCCATGGATTTGTAAGGACGTGTGAAGTCGTTGGCGCCTAGGGGGGCCAGTAGTGTCAGCACAGGAGCAAAGTAGCTGGCATGGACCAGGGACGCCCTGGGAGGTGTTGACGGCACCCGCATTGCCCTGTCACAGCGTTGCACCCTGACACGTGTGCGTGTGTGCTTGACACGTGTGCCGCAGGCACGGAGAGCGGTGTGGTGCGGCTGTGGGACTTCACAGGTGCGGCGGCGGCGGCGGAGCGGGCGGCAGTGTCCCGCGCTGCGCGCACCTCAGCCCGGGCCGCCCGCGCAGCGCGCCAGGGGCATAGCCAGCACCACCCGCACCACGACCACCACCACTCGCACGGAGTGCAAGCAGCGCTGGCGGCGCCACAACAGCAGCAGCAGCAGCAGCCTTGCCTTGGTGCTGTTAGCCGAGGTTGGGGCAGCAGCGGCTCGGCCCTACCTGGCCTCGGTGTGTTCGGGGGCTCGCCCTCCGCAGGTAGGGCTGCTGCTGCCCCCGGGCCTGTCTCGCCTGCTCCCGTCGCTGCCGCTGCCTCGGCCACTGCCGTTCGTGACGGTGCTGCGTTGGCGCATGTCGTTAGGCCACCTGCAACTGCGGCGGAGCCCGCGGGCGGCAGCGGTGGGAGTGCCGCTACCAGCAGCAGCAAGGAGCAGGAGGTGGGAAGCCAGCCGGCAGCCCAACGGGCACCGCCGCCGCCACCGCCGCAGCAGCGGCCGGTGCATCGGGCCAGAAACTCACAGCGCTCGGGGGGCGCGGTGGCACCGCCGCCGCCGCCACCGCAGCTGCCGCCTGCGTTTCGCTACGTGAGCACGGTTGGCAACGCGGGACAGGGTGCTGTGGGCGCGGGGCCAGGGGCTGGGGGCCAGCGGCAGCTGCGGCACTTGGGGCGGCAACGGACGGGTGGGGCTGTGGGGGCTGGCGGCAGCGGCAGTGGAGCCCAGCAGCAGCAGCAGCAGCGGCCGGCTGAGGTGAACCAGGCTGTACAGCCTGGGCCGGGAGTGGGTATCATGCCAGGGGGCCGAGGGAGTCCAATGGCGGAGCTGGTGCCGGCGGCTCCTGGTGTGGCGCAGGAGGCTGCGTGTGGAGGGGAGGCGGAGGGAGGGAGGCAGCGGAACGGGGGCCCCGGGGGCGGGTGGAGTCAGCGCAGCGGTCGGGGCAGGGGCAAGGGCGGGGGCTCGGGGCGGAAGGGCGAGCAGCGCCGGGTGGCTGCTGTTGCTGCAGTTGTGGAGTAATGGTGGAGCTTGCGGGTGCTGCTGCAGGCTGGGCACGCAGGCGTGGGGTGTAAGGCGGGAGGGCGGGGGTGCGTGGCGCATGTATTTTAAAACGTGGCATGTTCGGCAGCAACAGTTTATGCCTAACCGGTATGGTACTGTCCACAGTGTGGCTTGCAGGGTGTCCATTGCAGGGATGCCGTCCGATGGACGCTGCGAACTTGTTCGCTCCTGGTGCATTTGCCACTTGGGCTTTTTGTACATTGCAAGCAAAAGCGTACCATGTTACTGTTGCTTTTGGCAACTCGGTGTATATTTTACGCAGAAAATGGGGCTTTCAGAACTGCCCGAACGATCCTATGGCACAATGCACCTAGAAGGCCGCAGGTGCTTACTCCGTGTATAAGGCCACATGCGTGGGAGCCTTTTCTACTGCCCGTGTATTAGCACCTGTGGAGTATGCGCGATGATGTACAACACCGTTCCTGTTGCGCAACTGGCTGCTCTGCAGCCTTGAGTCGCATGCCCAATGCGCGATGCTTAATGTGGGCGTTGTTTGCGCCCCGCGCCCCCCCGGCGCGTACCAGCTGTTCCGGGGAGCCTTGGGGGCTGACTCCGCAGTGAAGTGAGCTCGAGGTAATGCACCCATTGTCAGGCCGGCGGAGCTAGTTGGGCACATGCAACGAAAGTGGGGCCATGGCTGCGGTGGACTTGGGTGGCGGTCCTGGTCGCCCGTTGTGCCTGTCACCTGCTGTAAACAGTGCGGGTGCCGCGGTGTGCCATACTGATCCTTCAGAAGGTAGTTCCTTGGCGATCTGGCGATGGTCGAGTGCGCAATCGCTGCATGCGTGAGGGTCCGCTTCCGGTTTGGTGCAGTGTAGGCCTCCAGTAGCTGCGTGGTGTGTTTAAAACAATGAGGGAGGAGTTATCTGGTGGTTGTGCTTCTGGAGGACCTTGACACATACCAGCGTCACCCAGTGTCCAACAGCATTCGGGTATCGTGCACAGACCTGCTTCCCTGCATTTTGTCCTGGTTGGGACCACTGCAAGCCCGCTGCCCCAGGGTACGCGAAACGTGTGCAGCTGACCGTGGCACTTATGAATGGCAGTGGTGTGAAGGCGCTTCCTGTAGCTTTGGCACAAGTGACCGCGCATGGGAACAAGCAAAGCGTGTTAGGGAACGGGGCTGAGCGTGACTGCGCACAGCGCAGCCGGGCAGTGTCCACCACTCGCACGGGTGCGCAACGAGATCATCCGGTACGTGCCTGTTGGGCATTGGCAGCCGGCCCCGGTTTTTTTCTGCGAATGAAGCTGCAAAGTCTGAGGACAACAAGCGTACCGGTAGCGCGCTTGTGGGTCACGGGAACTAGGAGCCTGGAGCAGGACGGGATGCAGGCCCCTGAAGCTCTGACTGCCCCTGACTCTGAACGAAAGCTACGGCGCCGCCATCTGGAGGGGGGACTGGAGGGGCACATCACCATTGTATGTATGGATTTACAGATTTACCATTGGTGATTCACCAAGGCCTGTCGGCGACGCGTCACGCTGTCAGCAAAGCAGTCGCTAAGCCGGTTCACATGTGGCCAGGGCTCAAGAAACGCACGAGCCGTAGGCTTACGGGCACACAGCCAGGCACCCTCGGCCCTTATGCAGCTGGGCACGTGGCAAGGCGGCTCAGGCACGCTGGCCCCCATCGCTCCTAAGGGAACATGGCACTGCATGTCGTGTCTCATCCTGCGAGTTAAAAGGCAAGGCACATTCAGCAACAACGAGATAAGCAGGATACTGAATTGTGCGATGCAGTTCCTTCAGAAAACCTGGGGCGCCGGTTGCAGGAGGTCACCTCCAAGTGCCAGCGCATAGGAGCAAGTGGAGGCAGCTAGGAGGCGGGTCGGGGCACATTTTAGTCCATCCCCAAAGCATGCTTCCACTACATGCTAAGATAAGTATCTACCCGCAGTACGCACGTGCTAGGCCATGGCCCGACCCGCATTCTGCCCGCAATCCCCCGTCGCGCACCAGCTGAGCCTTTGGGGCTGGCGCGGAGCCTTGGCCGCAGGTTTCACAGTGAAGAAGAGCTCGAGGTGTTGCATCCAATTCGTTAGGCCGGAGCCAGTTGGGCCCGGCAACGAAAGTGGGGCAATGGAGAGGGTGGACTTGGGTGGTGCCGCAGGACGGTGCTGGTCTCCCTTCTGTGGAGCCAGCACCGCTGATACATGAACAGTAGAGCGCCTACTGCTTGGCCGGGCAACAGCCCGAGACGAACTGGTCGACAGCATAGTAACCGAAGACATGTCCACAGGCCGCACAAACGTATTCAGGTATTATAATCGCCAAGCTCGCGGCTTCGTAAGCAGGTTGGTATGGAGGTTAGCAAGTTGCGCTCCGACTAAAATGTGGTGAATAGTTTAAAAATTGGACAGAAAAAAGATAATATTAATATTTATTGTACAAAATTTTGAGGAGTCACATCCGGAGGCCAAGCGAAATCGAGTTTTGAATATGCCCAAAGGGCCTTCGCTGTTCCGGGCCAAACCTTTGGAAGGTCAAGTGTTAACAATATCTTTCTCTCGCTTCGTCGTTGCCACGAAGGAGCAAGAGCAACGTGCCCTTTGTTGGGTTGCTGTTATATGCCCGACAGCCCGAGGCGTGGCAACCTACCGCTCGGTAGTACTCTTGGGCCATCTGAGCGCAGATGCGACCTCGTTGCATCGGGGAACTGGAGGGGCACATCACCAAGGCCTGTCGGCGACGCGTCACGCTGTCAGCAAAGCATTCGCTAAGCCGGTTCACATGTGGCCAGGGCTCAAGAAACGCACGAGCCGTAGGCTTACGGGCACACAGCCAGGCACCCTCGGCCCTCCTGCAGCTGGGCACGTGGCAAGGCGGCTCAGGCACGCTGGGCCCCATCGCTCCTAAGGGAACATGGCACTGCATGTCGTGGACGCTTCAAATGTGTTGCGGACGCTCAAATTCGTGCACTTAAGACAAACGGGTCCGAGTATGCGCTGGCTCTTGTGCCGTTGGACGGGTCACGAAAGCGCGCATGGTGGAGGATAAGGAGCAGGACTGAGCAGGGATGCGCGCATCGAGGGTGTGGAGCAGCGGATACCGCCACTGCGTTGGATATTGAGGTGTTTCCATTGTAAGAAGCTCAACGCCAAGGCTGTCCGCTTCCCTGCAGGTCCCGCCCAGAAAGGCGCACCCTCCTCTCCCCTGCGCATGCCATGGCAAATGTTGCAACAGTGCTGCGACGTGGCAACGCTTAGACGCCAAGAGCATTGGGGTTGCGTACACTGTGTGATCCTGCTTCTGTGAATAAGCAATACAATGGCGGTCAGCTTCAGGGCCGTTGCTACTCAAGACGTTCAAGGGCGAGATGGACAGAGGAGGGGCTAGACGCCAAGCAGGAACCTCGCTCGCAAATGCCATGATAGGAGCAAGGTGTCATACTGATTTGCTGGCATAATTGATCACAATGTACTGCGCAGCTCCTGGCTTCTGGTCTTACGCAGGGGCCCTACTCCCAGGTGGTTGGATTGAACGAGGCCTACTGGGCCCAGAGTTGCAGTTCTGAGGTAGGTGACGACCTGGGCGAGCGGGAGACCGGGCGCATACTGTCCAAGCATTGTTTTGAAGTTAAAATGCAAAATCCCATTGACCTTTCTAACGGCACTTGTGTGACCGACCGCGTTTGACATGTTGGACTTGGAGGAACCGCCTCGGAACCACACCCGCTGCTCCGACCGGCGGTTTCAGAGGACGCATCATGGCAAATTGGCCCATGCACGCTTCATGGCTGTCGCAGTGTTAGGCCCATAAGGAAGTTACCCGCCGGGTTCCCCGATGCAACGAGGTCGCACCTGCGCTCAGATGGCCCATGAGTACGACCGAGCGGTTAGTTGCCACGCCTCGGGCATATAACAGCAACCCAAGGAGCGCAACTTGCTAACCGCTTTCATTCCGTACCAACCTGCTTACGAAGCCGTGAGATTGGCGATTAATAATACCTGAATACGTTTGTGCGGCCTGTGGACATGTCTTCGGTTACTATGCTG
>VFQN01008226.1_pt1 | contig 10684 bp, 19 predicted proteins | sample 3512371 | NCBI WGS metagenome assembly VFQN01 (sample SAMN10412370, study PRJNA504923) | tailings metagenome | isolation source: Replicate 2 from Balatoc abandoned mine | place: Philippines: Itogon, Benguet | collected 2017-08-28 | reverse complement strand
TGGCCGGCTGAACCGGACCACGACCCTGAATACGACACCTTCTCGCCACATGGACTTCTCGGTGCCGGCGGTACGTACTGCCAGAATACCGCTTCAGGCGTTCCATCCCATGGCCAGCGACCAACAGGTCGAGGCAGCACCCACAGGACATCGGTGACACAAGTATTTTCGTGTCACTTGCAACAACCTGATGCGGCCCACCGTTCCACACAGTAGTGAACCGCACCCTGACGTCTCACCTGGGTGGCGTAGCCGCTGAACTCCTGGCCCAGCGTAAGCGGGGTGGCGTCCTGCGAACAATGGGGCGCACACGCACAGCACAGCTAGGGTGTCGCGTTCGCAACCCCAAAACCCCATCAACACCCTGCCCTTGCCTAGCCCAATGCGGTCCACGACTGCGCATATAGCTGTGTTCCCAGTCTGCAACGATGCCCATGTGCTTGAGGTAGTCGCGTGCTGCGGCTTGCCCCATGCCCGTGCCATGCCCACGGCATAGGCACAGCGTAAAACGCACACCATCAGTATTCCACGTGCAGCACGTTTGCCTGCTTGGCTACAAGTGGCGGACGTCTCACACGTCGTAGCTGCCACGTGCATGCGCCCCCACACCTGTGTGTGCGTGCGGCCTATCTTGATGATGTCCGCAAACTCCTTTGCCTTGGACTCGAGCTCGCCCTGCACGTTGGCGACCGTCATGATGCAATCAAGGCAGGGGCAAGCTCTGTAACAACATTGTTCGTACGGTACAGGCTGCAACGTACCTCAGCAGAGGAGCCCACACGCGATAGTCAGAGCTCAAAGGGTACAGAAAGGCACGTGGCATCCCAGCGATCCAGGTGCGTGCCAAGCTAACTGCCACCCACCAGCAGCTCCTCGAGCGCGGGAAGCAGCCGGTGGTGCACCTGTACGGCAGGGTATGGCACAATACGGTGCAGTACGGGATGTTGACGGCCTGTCGCCAAGCCCCTGAGCCCCCACATCCTCCAGCGGCGCAACAACGCTATCCCCTGGGGAACCGTGCATAGGTGGTGGGTACCTGTGCGGCACCCACGAGGCCCCACGGTCAGTCAGCTCCACGTTCACCAGGAAGTGACTACCAGCTAGACGTCCCTCTTCGACTCTCAGCAAATTCAAACCCCCTTGCCTCCGGAGGACACGCACGCGCACTTGCACCTGTGCATGCAAGGCCCACCAAATAAAGGCACGTGTGCCTTGTCGTACAACCCCAACACCCCGAGGGCATCCCGTTCCACCTGCAGAGTGCCAGCCCCCTCCACGGCCTCATTCGCTTCCTGCAGGTCACCCACCTGCAGCGCGCTGGCCACGTGCATGGCGGTGCGTGCACAGCTGACATGCACGCACCCAACCTCATTCCGACACGCGGTCCGCACCGTGTCAGGTCCACCCTAACCGCACATCGCCAGCCCATCCCAAGCCCTTGCAGGCTTGCCCTAAATACCTTAAGCGCAGTGACCACGCGCGCAGCCATGCAGCTGCCATATGCTTTTCCCACTCACCGTTTCGCTCCTGGGTGCATGGTGCTTTCCTTGCCAACCTGTCCGACCCCACCGAACCTATGCCCCATTATACACAGCTAACCCACCTGCAGCGCGATGGCCACGTGCATGGCTGTGGGGAACGTGTCGTTGGAGCTCTGGCCCAGGTTGACGTCGTCGTTCGGATGCACGCCCTCCGAGGAGGGCACGACCGAGCTGGCGGGCGGGGAGGCGGCGGGCGGTGACATGCTGCCGTACAGCAGCTGGTTCGCCCTGCGCGCGTGAGTACGGTACGCATGGGTACGGCATGAGTGGGCACGGCTCTGGTAGACACTCAGTAGCTTGTCCGCTTTTTGCTTTCAACCCACGTCCCGCATCCTGCCGCTAATGACCACGGGTCAGGTCCCAGGGCCTGCCCCAATCCCACCTGTGCGCGATGACCTCATTGGCGTTCATGTTTGTCTGCGTGCCGCTGCCGGTCTGCCAGATGACCAGCGGGAAGTGCTCCGACAGCTTGCCCTCGCACACCTGAATGAAGGCACGCATTACATATGCAGCATGTACACGCTTGGTTTCGACACACGCGCTTTTCAGCAGCAGCGCTGTTACAAACCCCCAGTGGCGAGTACAGTGTGACAGCTTGCCAACTGCGTGGGAAGCCCTCTCTCATGGCTGCTTAGCACGTTAGCAGAGTGGCTACCCGCGCACCTCCGTTGCTGCGGCCATGATGGCGTGTCCGTGCTCCCGTGGCAGCAGCCCCGCCTCCATGTTGACCTGCGGCAGTGCAGCAGGCCGGGGCGTGAAAGTCAAGCGCACAGCCTACAGCGGTTTCCATCCAGGTGGCAACACAGTGTGTCACCTTCGCAGGACCAACATCATCCTCTCCGTGACATGCACGGAGTTGATGCAAAGAGAAGTCTACCAGGAAGCGCGTACCAGGGTCGGGTTTCTGTTGATTCTGCCAGCCCCCACACACACGACTGCAGTGCACACCCTCAACCACGTTCCTCGGACCAAGGCCGCTCCCCTCCAGCTTCTGCTTCAGCTCATATGCGCTCCTGGGTACTACCACGTCCAATGCACACCTCCGAGCCTTGCCCCGCGCGACTTGTCCTCGGCTCCTTGCCCCCCGCCCCGCCCACCCCAGCGCCTGCACCACCCATTACCCGCATGCTACCCTTGCAGCACTGCAGCCGCGCCCAACACCCCTGCTCCGTGCCTCTCCCCTCCGCACCTGTGCTGCCGCCCGCTTGACCAGGCCCAGCGCTCGGATGAGGGGCTCCGGCATGCGCTCGGGGGAGGAGGAGGCGGAGGGGCTGCCAGACGGGGTGGCAGCGGTCCCGTCTCCGTCGCCGTCCGCCCCCACGCCGATGCGGAAGTTCTGCAGGGAGCGCTGCGTCTGGGCACCCCAGTACCTGTAAGGACGCGTGGGGGCAACAGTGAGAGTGTGCGTATGCGTTCTAGAGGTGTGAGGTAGGTGGGAAGGGGACGGTGCGTGTAACGCCTTGCCGATAAGCTCGCATGCCAGTCGCAATAGAGGGCAGCTGCGGATGCCTGTACGACAGTACTACCGTTGCCATTTGCGCTTGCGCGGTGCTGGTACGCATGCTGGAGTGCGTTTTGCAGTGGGACTTGTGCGACGGTCCTGGCGCATGAGAGCTGGAGCTGGATCTTTTCTTGTGCCAGGGGCAGGAGTGGCAACCGTGCCAAGGCTGCAGGGTGCAGGCGCGCAGCAGCTTACTTGTCCGCTGGGACTTGAATGGTGCCCATGGTGTCCTGCGTTGTGGGCGGGCAGTTGTCAGGTACAGTAGGTGCTCCCTTCATGCACGCTGTGAGGCCCTGGCCCTCGGGCCTCGGCCCTCCGTTTCCTGTGCCTCTGCCCACACTGGTCCACACTTTCACACCTTACGTCGCGATGTACAAACCACTTTGGGTGGCTATCGCTTACGCATGGAGGAACAATTGGAGCAATGCGTCTCAGCCTTTCCTTGTCATCAGCTCAACGCACCTTTTCGATTCTCGTCCCGCCGTGTGCGGTGGCAAACGCACGTGCTCCCCCCGCGGTCACCGGCGTTGACGCAAGGGGCGGGTCCTGGACGCCACAGCTGCACGGCGATGAACATTTCCAAAAGCCGGCATGCTGCAGGTGCCTTCCGCGCGCATCTGGCAGCGCGGTCGGTGCGGTGATAGTCGCAGGGGTGTTGCGCGTTAAGGAGGACGGTTGCGAAAAGGGTTCCGCACTTCGCGGTCGTTCGGGCAGGAGACAGGCGATTCCTGTAAAATATAAGCAGGATGCTGGCAGCATTAGGGTTTTGCCAACGCTTCAAGACTGATTTTGGCAAAGCTAAAGAGTGCAGAAGCCCGCGACCTCCTGGCCCTTACCATTTGCAGCTGCCGCAGCAGCTGTGCCGCCTTCTGCATTTTCGGTTGCACCGCCCAAGTATGTTGCAGATATTCCGGCTATGCTGAGGCCCAGAGTGTTGCTCATAATACTCGAAAGGCTGCTGGGACGACAGTAGACTGCCGACGACACCAGCTTGAGTGCTCCAGTCATGGTCTGCAGCTTTGTCTCAGGGAGCGATGCCGGTGAGATTCGAAACTGCTGAGGTGTCGGTGCGAGCGTTAGACGACCGTGTCGCGTGTCAACACCTGTCGCGAGCAGTGTCTATTACGGCTTTTTGCAACCCAGCAGGAATGCAACACGACTGTGATACGAGAGGGACCATTAGGCCCAGCAGGGTGCGGGACAGAAACGATACAGCGCGTTGTTCAGAGACCCGCGGTTCAACCGTCGGAGTCAATGAGTCACGTATCGCCGCTTTTAGGCACATCCATGCCCTGACTGCTATCCACTAGTGCTGCCGAGATCATATGTAATCAAGGTCCTTCATACAGCCAGCACTGCGCGCTTTCCAGTATACTAGGGCTAGAGGCAAAACTTATGGACTGCAGCCCCATGACTTGCGCCACAAGTAGAATGTGACATAGCACTTCTGTAGGACGGAAAGCTCCCGGGCTTCCTCCGCTAGCAAAATGGCGGATGCTTCGGCCTTCACCTTCACCTGCCAGTCCTGCCGAGCTCGACTGACGCATGTCGGCAATACCGATGGGCTTGTATATAATGAATCTGCATGGCCTGGCAGCGGGAGAGGCCCGCTCCAGGCGAGCGTGTTCGACCATACTAACGTGGACGAGTCCTTCATTGTTTTGGACGGAAAGCGACAAGGTGAGTGCACGTCAGCAGTTCTGACATTTGCATGCCAAATCCTGCGAGGGAAGTGTCGCAAGCTTGCAAGCCGGGTTGGTGCGCGTCGCCCCTCGGGGGGACCCCCGCGCCAGGCCCTTCCGGCGGTCAGCCAGCACCCCCAGCCAAGCACATTCGGCGCACTGGTTCGAATGAACACAGTGGCTCAGCGTCTCTCCGCATTGGATCTATGCCCTCCTCGCGAGAGGCACTGCCCAGCGGGGGGCGGGTTCTCCCCTACCCCGTTCTCCATACGCATAGCCACGGCACCCTCTCAGCACCCATTTTGCAGCACTGCCTGTCAATGAGCTTGCAATGACACGTCCGCCCTGCTGCCTTGCCGCAGCTCTCATGGGCACTCCGACGGCGCCCCAGCAGCCCTCCCAGGGGCCCTTCGCCCCCCAGCAGCTAGGCTCCGGCGGGCCCCACCCCTCCCTCCCACCGCACCTCGCACCCGGGGGCCAGGGCCCAGGCGGCCTCCCGCGCGGCCTTGAAGAGTCCTTCGTCATGCTGGGTACGGCATCCGTACTGCGGCCGCCTCAGGGTGTATCGCCGCATGCCGTACTCCCGCAGGGCGTCAGCCCGCTGCACGTACAGGCCCTGCTGCAGCAGCAGCACCAACAACAGCAACATGCACCCGGCACCCACATCCCTGGGACCACAGGCTCACCGCAGCCGGGTCAACAGCAGCAGCACCAACAGCAGCTGCGTCCTGGCCACCCTGGCTCTGCCGTACAGCAACAGTACCGTACGGGCTCGCCAACCTCCGGGCCCACGCCCGCCACCACCGCCAACAACAGCACCACGCTGGCACCCGGACAGTCCTCCACCTCCCTCGCACAACACCAGCAGCTCCAGCAGCAACAGCAGCAAGGGGCCGCTGGGCCGGGTAGCCCCGGCCCCGGTGGGGTGGTGCTGGCACCAGCAGACGGCGCCCTAGGTCCAGGGGACCCTGGCGGGGGGCCGGGAGGGGAGCAGGGCCCGGGCGGCGGCGGCGGCGGTGGCGGGGGCTCGGGGCTGGACGCGAAGCTCAGGGCCATGGCTCAGCTGTTTGAGATGGCGTCTACTAACACACAGGTGCGGGCTCCTGGTGTGTTGTTGCCCGATGGGTGCAAGGGTGCATGCAGTGAGAGGTGGGTTGTGCGGGGGCGGCGGGGGGTTGTTGGGGCGTGTGGACGCGGCATGGTGGTGGTGTAAGGGGGTGTGCGGACGCGGCATGGTCAGCTCTTTTGGGCAGTTGTCATGTCTTTGTGGTGCATGGGGTGCACCTTCCGAGGGTGGGAAACAGCCATCGCACTGAAGAAGCAGGGCTGGGGTTGCATGCTGCCACAGGGTGTATGCTGCACGGATCACCTCTGCCGCAGGGTGTGGGTAACGTGTGCCACAGGGTGGGTACGCCACAGGGTGTAGGCTACACGGAATCACGATCCTACGTTTACGACCGTCCTCTGTTGCTTAGTTATCCTTGCCAGCTGCCCCTCTGGTTGCTCAGCCTCGCCCTGCACCTTCTCCCTTGCCCCCTCCTGGCCCCCAGGTGGACCACCCGGTGGACCACCCCATGACCCCAGGACCCCCACGGTGCTGTGCGTTCAGCTCCCTGCCAGCGCATTGCTGGACCATGTTGCTCAGCCTCATCCTGCCCCTTCCCCTCTTGGCCCCCTGGCCCCCAGGTGGACCACCCCATGTGCCAGGACTGCGTGGAGCAGCTCATGGGCGAGATGGAGGCGCAGGTGGGGTACCTGAATGGAACCTGTGCAGCATGAGTGGATTAAAGCAGTGTATGTACGGTTCACAAGGTGCATTGGGTAGCTCGTGGGCAAGGCTGGGGTACAGGTGGTGGCCTGTGCACATCAGACATTGTGGTACGCGTGCGCAAGGTGTGGGGCGGGGATCTGAAACTTGTACACGGGCTTGACAGGTGGTGGTGGGGACGCTGCGTGAGCTTGCATGCAATCATGCAACACCAGAGTGCTGGTTCCGGTGCGGTGCAACGCCCGTTGGCGTGTTGGCCGGGTTGTCTGGGGGTACCCGTGGACGTGACGCACGTAGGTCTGCGGGCATCCTCAGCCCACATGCATGCGCGTATACTACCAGAGCATAAAACCCTGTGCTCACCGCCCAGACATGTCCCTGCGTGCTGACCTGTTTGCGCTACTAGCGTATCTATCGCGTCCACGTAACTGTCACATGCCTTGCCCCACCACTTGTAGATCGCCGAGGCAGAGCGCGAGATCGCCGCCTACACGGCGTGCCTCGCGCAGCTCGAAGGCGACGTGGAGGGGGAGGGGGATGGGCAGGAGGAAGGCGCGGAGGGGCAAGGGAAAGGGGGCGGCGAGGAGCGGCGGCGGCGGCGGGCTGCCGAGGAGGAGGCGCAGGCGCTGGAGGAGATGGGCCGCCTGGAGGCGCAGAGGGACCAGGAGAGGTGGGTGTGGCCTCGGTGTGCCTTGTTACGGGTGGTGTGGTGTGGGTGGTTGGGCGTGCTGTCGTATGAGGCGCTTTTACCTGCGGTAGATGCACGGTGAGTCTCTAACACCTGGTGGCTGTCCCGTCTCGCCTCGAATGCCATCTTGTGAAACCAAGGCACCTTGATCAAGCCACCACGTGGCAAAGCAACAGCTCTTGTCACCTGCACGCGGAGGCACTAAAGTCCGAGCCATCTCCTCGCAAGCACGGACTCGCCAGACAGCTGAACCCTCGTACACCAAATTCAACCTCTGCTCACCTTGCCTCATCCGTCATCCCCCATCATCCTAGGCGGCGCGCGGAGGCCCTTGAGGCCGAGCTGTCGTCCCTCACCCGCGAGCTGGCCTCGCTGTCCTCCGCCTCCGCCGACCTGGCGGCGCTGGAGGAGCGCTACTGGCACGACGCAAACGAGTTCGAGCTGCTGCTGGCGGCGCACACGGACGAGCGGGGCGCGCTGCTGGCGCGCATCGACAGGGCCAGCCAGCGGCTGCAGCTGCTCAAGAGCACCAACGTGCTGCACGACGCGTTCAAGATATGGTGGGTGCGGGTTAACTAGGTCGGTGGGTTAGCTGTGGCCGGAGCTCCGCAGGAGCATGAACGGATCTGCACGGCGCGTTCAGGAACTGGTGTTCCACGCTCTGTCTCAGGCCTCCAGCTAAACACAGGCCCCGCTCCACAAGTCCTCGCTTACCATGTGCTCGTAGTAACGCCCCATTTGCTAGACCTTATGATATGATTTGTTGCCCCCGCCCCGCCCCCCATAACCCACATCAAGGCACGACGGCCCCTTCGGCACCATCAGCGGCTTCCGCCTGGGCCGCACGCCCGAGGTGGCCGTGGAGTGGGACGAGATCAACGCGGCGTGGGGGCAGGCGGTGCTGCTGCTGCACACCATGGCGCAGGTGGGAATGCTGGCGTGCGATGTAGCGGTGCAGCATGCGGAATTTGGGATACATGACCGGGGTACAGGCATGCGGTGTGTGTGCGGACTTGGAGCAGCAGCTATGGCACCTGTCCGCGTGCGCCCGTACGCACCCCACTGGGCGCTAGGTGCGGCACTCCTTTGCGCACGTGGGGCTCAGGCGCGTGTGCTAGCGCCCAACCGCGGGACAGTTGGTGCCTACATGCTCTCCACGGGGCCGTGACCCCACTGCGTGCGTAGCGATAAGGCAGCGGGTGCTGTACGCCCGGTCAGCCCGCAGCGTACACACCCAGATGCGATGTTACGATCCGCGAGCCCCTTCCCCTTTTCTCCCTGCTCCAGATGTCCAAACTGCAGTTCTCCGGCTACCGGCTGCAGCCCATGGGCTCCCACCCGCGCATCGCCGACAAGCGCGCCACCTACGACCTGTTCGGGCCCGTCAACAAGCTGTGGTCCGCCAACTACGACAGGGCCATGACGGCCTTCGTGGCGTGCCTGAGGGAGTTCGGGGAGCACGCGCGCAGGAAGGACCTGGCGGAAGGTGGGGTGGGGGCAGGGGGCACGGGGGTTCCGGAGCTCAGCGTATGGCGTGGGGCGCGGAGCTCGTGCTGAAAACTGGAAAGGGGCAAGGGCGGGGGACGGGTGCGGGTGTGTAACGGTGTGCATGGAGAGGTGCATCATACACGGGGTACGTCGCGAACAGTGAGGAAGGGGGCAGGATGGGTACATGAGAAGCAAGGCCATGTCAAAATTCCCCACTGGGCAGAACGGCCGCTGGTGCAAAACGCGTGGCTAATTGCGAGAGGCTGACCTTTAATCACGGTAGTCAGCCTGGTGGACGCTGTGTGCAGAGTCTGCTGCTGTGGCTTCGTCCACACCTGACTACGCCACGGCCCCGTCCCGCCCGCCCCGCAAAACCCCCGCCGCCCCCAGGCCGGCCCAAGGCGTTCCAGTTCCCCTTCCCCATCGACGGCGACAAGGTCAACAACTTCACCGTCAAGCTGACGCTCAACAAGGACAGCAGGTGGACCAAGGCGCTCAAGTTCATGCTGGCCAACCTAAAGGTGGGACAGTCTCACACACTATCCGGAGTGTGTTGTCGTACATGCACTCCGCATGCGGAAGCGGGCCTGTTGCATGCTGTCCAGATGCAGGATGGGCAGGGGGTGCCTCGGAAGGTGGTTGGGTGGGGCGGGCGGGTGGGGAGATTGTGTCGAGTACAATTGGCTTACCATGTGGTGCACGAGCAGCAGGACCTTGCATGATGAGACAGGCGCCGTCTCAGCGCACTTGTGGGGCAACACCACAACTCTCACCGCACAACGTGGCGCCCCGTTAGCTCGCCACCGCTCATGCCGGGCCAGGCATTGGTGCATCCCCGTGCTTCTACGCTGACCTAGGCACCTTATATCCAAGTTGAATAACGCTGACCTGTACAGCCCAATCATGACTATCGAAGACAGCCCTGCTTTCCGTTTCGAAACCTACAGCTCCGTCCCACCTACCTGAACTCGTCCCTTGCCCCGCTCTCCCCCCAGGTGGCCATGCAGTGGTGCGCCAGCCAGGACGGCGTGCGGGACGCGCCCCCGCTGCAGCACCTGGGCCAGGAGGGGCCCTCCCTGCAGCCGGAGCATTGAGGGCCACGGCCGGGGCAGGTGCCAGCAGCCTTGTGCAGGCGGCCTGCCTGGCCCAATGAAGCATCAGCGTCGCATGTAACCCCGATCCAAAATCTGGACAACGCTTATATAGGCGTGCTGCTTCTTGCCTAGTGCGGAGGAAGTTGTGCATTGGTGTTGGCGCTCTTGTGTTGACACGTGTGTAGTTGATGGTATGGGTGCGGCGACCTGAGGCAGCCCACAGGGCACCTGCTTGGTCAGGTCCGGTGATGGGTACGTGAGGGTGGTGTATATTTCGACGGTTGCGTTAATGCCCATATGTGTAAAAGTAACTCGTCTTTGGTGCGTGGCTCGGCCCCGTGCCAGTACCAGTACGGACGCCTAGCCTATTCCTGGCAGACCACGAAGCAAACGCATTGCAACTCCTACCGCCAGTCCCACCAATGAGGTGAAGCCCCTACGCAGCAAAGTAGGAATGCCCCCGTAGTTACGCCGTTACGGTGTTGCCGTAGCTCCCCACGAACAACAGCGTCCCGAGTGGGACGGGGCTGGGCTCTCGAAGGGGACCAAAATTGTAAAGCCATATCGGTACATAGGAAAAAAACAGAGCACCTGCTGATGTGCAACAAGTGACGGCTGGTGACAGCGGAAAAGCCGTTTCGCCACAAATTGCATCTGGCAGGCGTTCCTCCACCGGGTTGACCCCAGACATTTAATCCTCTCCGGTATGTGCCCCTGGTGTGTGCCCCAACCCTGCCCAACCCAAGCCCCCAACCCGTAGGTAAGGATCGGGGCGCGAAAGTTGGTTCTTAGACCGACTTTCCCGGGATTTCCAACCCGGGTTCGAATCCTACCTCAGGCGAGATTCCAGTCCTCGTCTGCCTGTGCGGTCTGCCCGGACCCATGGGGAAGGCGTGTCGGTGGTTGGTGGCTATCAGTGGAT
>VFQN01008225.1_pt1 | contig 10689 bp, 9 predicted proteins | sample 3512371 | NCBI WGS metagenome assembly VFQN01 (sample SAMN10412370, study PRJNA504923) | tailings metagenome | isolation source: Replicate 2 from Balatoc abandoned mine | place: Philippines: Itogon, Benguet | collected 2017-08-28 | reverse complement strand
AACATTTCTACAAATATTTGCACAAGTATCATCATTTCTACAAATCGCCAGAACCATTCGATGATATGTACATTCATCCTCTCGAAGCATTCGGATATTATTGTATCCTCTATGCTCCACCTTTTCTTTTTCAAATGCATTATTGTGCCTTTATTGTCTATATGATCATAATGGGAGTCTGTGGTGTTCTGGATCATTCTGGGATAAAGATAGAAGTTCCGTTCCTTTACAACACGGTGGATCATGACAACCACCATGCCAAGTTTGAGGTGAACTACGCGTTTCCTTTCCCCTTTATGGATATTCTCCACGGCACATACGAAGGAGTTTACGCGGGGATGACTTTCTCCGCAAAGCCCTTGAAGCGGACCTAAGAAAGAAGCGAAGACAAAGATTTTTGTTTATCATTAAACATGAAGTGAAATAGGAAAGTCGAGTGAAGATTTAAAAGAATTTAAGACTTGCGATTCAAATGCGATGGACTGGAGTCGCATCCAACTGTTCCAGCTTCGGAAGCATTTTAGTCAAAGTCTTTCTGTATTCAAAATCTTTAGATATAGGACTGTGTTCGAGGTAGACACAAGTTAGGTTTGGGAGAAGTGTGATAGGTTTGAGATCGTCGAATGAATGAAAAGCGCTGCTTGACATCCAAAATTCCTCCAAATTTGTAAGGTCTTCCGCTCCATGTAGTGAGGAGAGACCATTAGTTGATAGGTCGATTACATTCAAGTTGCTGGGGTTCGGAAGGCCTGCAAGGCTTTGAATGCGATTACATGCCAGGTACAACTCCTTCAACTTGTGCAAATTGCGCAATCCTTCATTTAGAGAAGTGAGTCGATTATTCTGAATGTCCAATTGTTCGAGGTTGACGAGTGAGTCTAGTCCTGTGATTTGTTCTATTTTGTTCTTCCCCAGCCATAAAGACTTCAATGAGGTGTTCGATTCCAACCCTTCGATATCTCTGATACGATTCGCACCAAGGTCTAAAATTCTTAAATGAGTCAATCCACTGAGGCCTTCAATCTTACGTAGCTTGTTTTGAGCAAGGTAAAGCTCCTCTAACAAAGGAACGCAGGCAGAGAAGGGAAAGTTCATTTCTCTGATGGCATTAAAGGACAGATCCAACACACGCAGGTTTGAGAGTCGTTGAATAGAGCTGATTTCCTCCACTTGATTATCATAGAGTTCAAGTTTGCTTAAAGTGACGAGATTCTCGACGCCTTCCATGCGGGAGATGAGGCATGATCGTAAGACCAATGTCTTCAAATGCTTCATGTGGTCCAAACCATCAATTAAGGTAACTTTTCCATCTTTGGTTCCGATCACATAAACCGTGTCGTCATCTTCCTTAATTTCGACCACATCTCGAGGCAAAACGACTCGTTCAACGGGAGGCAACTTTGTTTGATCAATTTCACCGCAGAATTCGGGAAGCTTGAAGTTTGAAGCCTTCTCAGGTGCAGGGATTAGATTCACTTCTCTGTTCCCAGTAGAATCAGAAGCATTATTATCTTCTTCGTTGACGAATTCCATCTTCTTTTCTTCGCTTCTTTCGATTTATTTTTTCTTTGAAAAGAATTGTGAGAGGCGTGCAGCGTAAAGTTAAAGAAAAGTTACCTTTCTTCCCTTCAAAGCTGTCAAAGTTCGCGATCAATTAACTCGGAGAAATGGCGGAGAAGTACGATGTCTTTGTCGGAAACTTAACGTTTAATACCACTGAAGAACAATTGCGTGAGGTCTTCCAGTTTGTAGGTGCGCTAAAGTCTTTTTCTTAGCTTGTCAGATGCTAACTGTTTTTCTGAAGGACCTGTGAAGAATATTCGCCTTCAGACCGACAAAGAGACAGGCAAACCGAAAGGTTTTGCATTTGTTGAGTACTATGATACTAACTCTGCGCTCTCTGCAATCAAGCACTTAGATCAGACCGAGTTAAACGGGAGGAAGATTAAAGTGGGTTATCCCAGTCAGAGGTAATTGAATCGCTTTTTTTCCTCACTGAGCATTTCTTATTATAACTCATAGCAATTTGAAGGATATTGCAAGGCAGATTGGTCATGTCGTTCCTAATGATCATCTGGAGTTCTCTATGGGTCTTGGTATGGGAGCCAGCACGAATTACACTCTAGCACAGTTGCAACAGCGACAACAACAGGAGCAAAATGTAATAAATTCCTTGAAGCTTCACGAAGCTTGGGATATTTTGGATGCTGTGAAAACTATGGTGATGGATGAGAGTCGAGGTCAGAAAGTTCGTAAGTTGCTGGAGGCTTATCCACAACTGATGTCAGCTATCTATGAAATTGAGGTACGACACTCACTAACTAGTTTATAACGATTGTAACCCTTTTGACGTAGAATCGATTAGGAATCGCCTTGCCCAGTCATGTCCAGCAGCACCAGCAGTTACTGCAACAACAAATTCTCGCAGGAGCGAGTAATGCCACCACCGCGAACACTGCACCCATGCAATCGATGGATAACTCTAATAGCAGATTTGCCCAGTCGAATCATCGAGGCTATGATGCGGTGGACTATTACGGTCCTGACCCCAATGCTGTCATGTCAGTCGAAGAGTCAGGAGCTTTCTATGGTAGAGATAGCAGAGACACCGGATACTACGGCGAAGATATGGGAGGAACTGGGATGAGAGAAGTTATGGCAAACTCAGAAGGAGGTGGGAACAGACTGGATATATATGGGCCTAATTCGGCATCGCGAGGTGGAGGCGGTCGACTCAGTAGATTCGGAGCTCCTGACCATTCAGCCTTCTTGACTAATGCGAACACGAATGCTTCTATGAATCAGATGATGGGAGGTGGAGGGAATGGAGGTGGAAACAGTGCATACTACGATTCATATGGCAATGAGATGTATTTACAGGACTATTCACACAATCACTAACTAACAGACATCATGCATCAAATTCTCACAATATTCACAGCGTACTTATTGAGTTTCTGTGAGCCAAAAGATGAGTGCCTATGTCAGACAGATGGCCTGAGAGACGATGTCGCTGGTTCGCAATAAAACTAAACTACCCCCTCACTCATGTCACTCGACGATTGACGTTGGTATAGCCTATACCGAGACATGATAGCAGGTAAGTGACACGTGGAGGAAGAGAATGATTAGCAGTTGCTTGATTTCGATTCGGCTCGCTGTTGTCATCTTCTTCCTCCTCCTCTTCTTCTTCGTCATCGTCGTCGCCCTCTATCTTCGTAACTCTTCGATTCCGATCTGCGTCAGATTCGACTCTATCCTCCTTGATGCGAAACACAACTCCGAATGCATCTCGAATGATACGCAACGTGTCCATCGCTTGAGGCGTGAGGGATCCAAATCGTACCTTCGACACATCTTCAGGCGTCAGAACCATGAGAATAAGGATGAGCGACTGATGCATGCGGTCCACCACACCACCTACTCAATAGTTCATAAAAAAGGATCAACCTGTGGTACCACTATTCAATTACCTGAAAAGATTTCTTCGAGGAGCATCTGGGCTCCTTCAGTGCCAATAGTTTCGGGTACTTCTCCACTCTGCAAGCCCACGCCTTCCTCAGACGTCACGCCAGGGACAGGTGTTTGTCTTCTGGTTTTTGCAGTGCGCTCAATTGATAGAAGGGCGCCAGTAGAGGTCTCTGCAATGAGACAGAGCGAATAGCCAGGAGAGTCACCGCCATCGCGGCTTCCCTTATAGTGGTCGGTATGAATGTGTACGTCTGGAAGAAAGTTATTCAAAACTGCACGAGAACTTTCTACGACTCGTGAGAGAATCGTGGGCGAGACTCGAGTGCAGAAGGCGACGCCTCGCACTCTCTTCACCAAGCCCTCGTCAGTGATGTAGATAGAGGACAGCGAGTCACGGATAGGAGCAATTACGACTGATACCTCTCCTCCGCCTTTTGGAGGCATTCCGCGCTTTTTGATTTTGCACTGGATGTTGTAAATACCAAAGTTCTTGAGAAGGGGGAGAGTGACGTGAGTGAAGATGTCCATAGAGAGGTCCAGGTCGTCATTCGTGATGCCACGCAGCTCTAGCTCCACTGGATTCTTACAGAAAATGGCAATAGGAATGATTCCCTCCAAAAACCATCCGATAGATCTTGATAATCCACAGTCGTGAGTGATGCTTCCCCCCACTAGGATGCCTGGCTTCAACCTCAACGTCGTTCCCGTCTCATTGATTTCGATCCTCGTGCCTACAATGACAAAGATAAACAATATCAAAAAGCTAAGCTCGATCAATCCATACCGTCAGTCATCTCGTCGATCAATCGGAGGAAGCTTGCCTCGAAGTCTTGCAGACCTGTGAACTCTTCCTCGCTTTCGCGAATACGATCGATTTTGAGTGGTCGATTGGATAAGATAGAAGCTACAATGCGTTGTCGAAACATTGAGCTTCCTGAATACTTCAAAGGCGCCATGTTCGAGGGAGACTTGATGCTGTGTTGGTTGGTGCTATTGAATGGTCAAACAAACTGTCGGTCGGTATCGGTATCGATATGGTATCTGTCGGTAAGTCGTTTAATTCATTCCACACAACAACTATCATCATATATCATACTACATAATACAATCACAAGGCCATCACAGTAGTTCACTAAATGCTGCCCACTGTCTTCCGTAGGTTTGGATTGCAAAGATCCTTTTGTGGAAGCATAAACTCAGTTAGATCGTTTGTTAAAGTTGGTGATAAAGTACCTGTGAATTACCTGAAAGGTCTTCTGCCTCTTTCTCTTTCTCAACAAGTCGAATTCTAATCTCCTATCAACAGATGAAAAGCCTCCAGTAATATTAGAAGATAAAGAATACCCAGATTGGTTGAAGACCATCGCTGACAAGGTGAGGCTTGTGTTGGTTCGTTGTCTCTGTCTGACGTGTTCACAGGCTCCGACCAAGAAAGAGCTTCTCGAGAAGTATGAGAAAGAAGGAATAGAAGCTATGACTGCCAAAGAACTCAAGCGGCTGAAGCGTCTCATCTCTTTAGAGGATATTAAAGGTGCTAACAAGGCCAAGGCCTCCGAGGTTTAGTGAGAGTGTCGAGAGTCTTTTCTTTCTATAGTTCCTTCCCACACTTGATGCGTTAATAGTACGAGAACATCAATGAATTGTTAATTTGTTGTGAAGGGTGTATTAATTACGACTTCTAACGCTAAGAGAACCTTCAAGCTCTTTCACCAAAATTTACACAGAAGCATCCAAAGTCTTGGTCAACTCGTGAACTCGGGAAGAGACAGAGAGATCGAGGAACTTATCGCCAATGAGGACTTGTAAACCTCCTAAGATGCTTGGCTCCACCTGAAGCTTAACCTCCAACTACGGGAAAATACATACAGAATAAGTTTCAATGGTCAAAAGACATTCACAATGAACAGGCTTACAGTTTTGTCTCCAGCAATCTTAGCGACAGCCTTCTGGATGGTTTCTACTTGAGTCTTCTTCAAAGCCTCGGCAGAGATTATAGTGACGTTGATGGAGCCACGGGCAGCTTGCAACAACTCTGAATGTAAGAAATGGCGAGAAAAAAGTCATGAAAAGAAGGTCTCTTCAGCAACGGCGGTTCGTTACCTTGGTAGCCTCGGATCACGTTGAGTGACTCGTTCAAGCGACCGTTAGCAGAAAGTGTAAGGAACAAATTGCGGGTAATGTGGGAAAACTTTGACTCATCTAACAAGCCACCAACTTTTTGAGTCTTTTCAGCTCTTGGGACTGTTGGGTTTTCGAGGAATTGTTCGATCTTAGGGTTCTTCTTCACGACATCTGCGAAGGCGGTGAGTTCTGCCTCAACTTTCTCTAAAAGTCCAGCCTAGCACAAAATTAAAACAAATTGATTACAAATTCTCCTCAGATGAAGAATTAAATTAAGAATACCTTGCTGGCTGCAGTGTAGGTGGCCATAGCATAGCGCCCGCTTCTTCCGTGGATTTTTTGAGGTGGTTGGTGATTGGCGGCAGCAGCTGCATTTGGTGCTGTAGATAATGCTCTTCCTTGACGTGCAAGAGTGGTGGTGGCGAGTCTGGTGAATCGGAACATTTTTTTAAGTTGGCGAGGAAACTATCACTGCTGCAACAAACAGTTCTGCATTGATGGTCTTCGTTGATAAACGCCTCTAAAACTCTAAAACTCTAGGTTAAAAAGCATAAAAAAGGACTAATAGATTTCTCGATATTTTATACGGCGCAATATTTTGAAAAACCACCTTCTTCCTTTCTTTTTTTTTGACGCTACTCGGAGGTCGCTGCTAACCTAACTATATAAAACTCCTCATAAAACTTCCTCATAAAACAATCTCTTAGCTATAGGCAGGAAAATGCCACCTCCAGAAGTCTTGATGACGAATTCTCCTGTGTAAAGACAAAGGAACGTTTCATAACACGCTACATGGTATGGATGAACCATTATCATGAACTTACAAACAAACTGATTGGTTCAAGTGGTTCAAGTGCCTAACTAGGCAAGAGAAGAAGAAAACCGTTCTCCCAATGCGAAAAGGCAAAAAACAATATCATTATTTACAGCCCCACTACATACAAACGAAAGGTCCAGCACAAATATCGACATTATGAATCATACTATATGGCAAGATTTGAGTCGGGTGAATAGTGTCGATGAAAAGAGGACATTACCTGAAATGATAAGGTGAAGTCCTCCACAATCTCATCGATGCGATCGCGATGGATCTTTAGTAGTTCTTGGAGACTCCTTTCTTCTTCGCTCGTTAGATCGATTTGTTCCTGGAAAGCAGCATCTGCCATGAATCTCTGTTGAAGTTCCTCTGACGTCATCATAGTGCTCAAGACCGTCGGAACTGAATGCTGTAAACAGACGTCATAACAAGAGAGAATGAAGCTTACTCGGAGGAGATTGATCCTCAGGGATATCTATTGGGGCCACAATATTCATGGAATATTCAGGTTTCAGAGAGTTCCACAGATCGTCCAACAGTCCGGCTACTGCAGAAAATCCGCTCTAATCACACAACGTAACGCCTTCAATGCATCGGAATGTCATTATACTCACAGATATTTCTTCTTTCTCCAGTAGAGAGAGAGAACGCTCCTGGATAGATGAGAGGTTCACTTCACTCAAAGTTTCACTGACACTGCCAGAGTCGCTGCTGAGTTTGGTATCGTTTCGCAAAGATTCCTCCTTCATCTGATGCGCTATCGGAAGCAACTTATTTTGAATTGATGTTGCAACGAGCTTTGCACTGACATTGACATCTGATAGATAATCTTCTAAGTGTGCGACACCTCGAGACATTCCTTCTTCTGACGGTATATCGGTAGCGGTATGGAAGTGCCGATAACGAGTTGTCAATTCGCAAAACTCGCCTTTTCTCGGTTTTGTAAATCTCGATATTTCGAAGCTTTTCTAACGGATTTTCAGCTTTTTCTAGTCATAATACCAAACCCTTCCCTTCTCTGATCGACAGCGTGGAGTCAGACTCCTCTTCATTAGATCTATTCAAGTCGCTCATTGCGGCAACGTGCCTTGCATTTAACACGAGGAAATTGGAGACAGTGGTTATCTATAAGTGAAAAATGGGAAATAATCAAGGCGGCTGTTTTGACATATGCGGTTCGAAGCGTCATTTAGATAGTGTAGAAACGAATGGGAGTGGAAATCCCACTCGTCCGCTGAGAAATGTCACAGGTGAGAGGGAAGCTGATAGTGAGGAGACCGTTAATGTGTTAGGCTCTAAAAGTGCTCATTCCAGCCCTAATCTCGGCAATGCAGGCCACTCATCCTCCTTACATCAGATTCCACTATCGCCAGATCAACTAGCTATAGACTTGTCACAAGTATCGAGCGATGATTTCGATCCCAATGACTCTAGAGAACACGCGAGCAGTCATCGCTCGATAGAGAGAGATTCTGAAGAGCCGATGCTCACCTCCTCCATCAAGCCATTCAACGGCAATGCTGGTGGTAAGAGGTCAGGTAGTGCATCATCTCACTCCTCAGTTCGAGGGCAGTCGCCCACTGAGTTAGTTGAGAGAGAAGAAGCACAGCGTGAGAGAAGGCAGCAGCCATCGAATAAACCTCCCTCTCTCAACCTCAGACAACCAAATAATCAGCGCAGTGAGCTGGACTACGAGTCGTCCTCGGGTACAAATATGAAACAGTATTTGTCGTCTGCTGACTTGGAGAACAGCAAAGACGACATCGAACTATCCGCGAACAATCTGCCCGACTTTCAAGACAACGAAGACCTCCCCTCACCACTGAGGGAGACCGATGATGACTTCGACTCCTTTTACGAGAAGAAAAGGCCGGAAGGAGCAGATGGAGAGGAGAAGATGAAGTTCTTCAATCAGAAGAGTGCTTCCGCGGTAAGCAGAGAACCTGTCTTGATACTAAAATACCCTCCTAACACTGCTGTTTGTCTTAGAGGAGCGTCAAGTCAGAGGATTCAGAACACGAATCTAGTAAGTTGAATCATTTTAAGAAGCTGGGAAGAGCAACACTCGTCACCGACGGCACCAGCAGTCTGCTGAGTGGGCGAGGTGGAAGAGGTAATGGACATAAAAACCGGAAATCTGCCGTCACTCTCAGTGCGAAGCCAGATAGTCAGAGAGATAGCTATGGCAGTAGCAAACTAACGAAGGAAGAGCTTCAGCTGCTAGCAGAAGCCGCGAAGAAACAACCGAACTCCTCCTCCACTGTATCATCCACCAACTCATCCGCCTCTAACATGACACCCTCAGATACTCCAACCAGTCAAAACAATAATCATTCAAAAGTGCTATCGTCAAACCAACAACCCTCACAGCCCTCGATATCCCCTACCAACTCAAACCTCCCAACGATATTCGAATGACATTCCTGCTTTCTCTATCTCTCTTCGCTGTTCTTCCTTTATCCTTACTTCTTCCGTGTGAGTGAGATTCTCTTTGTTGTGTTCATATGTCTCTTCTCCGAGAGAGCACCTCCCTTTACTCGAGAAGTTTTGAAATGGGTGGAGAAGAGAATACTATTTTTCTCTTCTTATCAAATCACAACACACCTCTCGAATTAATATTATGTAGTTTTTACCCTATAATGTAGCTCGTGTAAGCTGTTTTGTCGAAAGACAGAAACCCCTGCCGACATCATACCGACATTATACCGACATCATTGCCCCATCGTATTTTAACCTACGTAATATTCCCTAGTTATATTGGTAAAATTGCTTTGATGCACCCGAATAAATGAACTTGCTCTTCTTCCTGCTTGTCGCCCTCATCTTCCAGCGGCAAAGTGCCAGAGCACCAACAATGTCATCTCAGTGGTCTCTTTTTGAAAGGCCATCTGAAAACATTGGGGATTTAGACAAGCACTTCTTCACTGAGGTCAGCTATTATTCTTGAATTAATTTAATTGATGAAAAGTAGGAGACAATTACACAGTTTCAGAAGGAGGCAGCGTCTGAGACCTTCTTTTCTCAAAGGAAGTCCAATCCTGCCACTCCTCTTCCCTCTCAACCTGGCTTAAGCGACGAAGAAGGAAACGGCCATCAGAGTATCTTCCTGAAGGAGGTAAATTTCGACGTTATTTGTTCGCTAACTGTGTGAAAGACTGGTTTTATGATAAGAAAAAGCCTGTAAAGTCCTTCTGGCTCGAGAATTTGCCCAATGTAAGCCACGTCACTCTGAGTTAGCGCCTCTCATGCTCTCTAATCAGATCAACCTCCGCTGCGATCCACTAGTAAACTTCAAAGTCAAACAGAAGCTGAAGTTACTTGGGGCATGTGTCACCCTCGGTCTTGACTATCTCTCTGACATTGCGCAGTGGCGCACCTATTGCTCTGTCGAGGATAGTCTAGTGAAAGGTGAGGTGTTCCGACGATTTAACTTCTCTCTGCTTTTTTTGATATCATGGTAGGGAGGTTCAGTCTCCGTGGCTCTGAACTTGGCTGGGCAAAATCCTGGCAGCCGAATCTAGGGTTGGGCGAAGAAAACAGCGCCAAGTTCAAGCTACGTCTCGGTCTGAACCTCAATAACTACAAATTTTATGCCAAGCTACGCTTTCGCACCGAACCCATCTCTCCTTTCGATATTACAGATGGTTTGTCTTGTGCAGGGAAACTTCCTCTGCCTGTGTATATGCTTCCTATGCTGCGCAAAGTGCCGTTGCGAGTAGAGTATAAGCTTCGAATCAATGCGGCGAGGTCCTCTGACTCACTGCGAGGGAAGAGCGAGCAACAAGAGAGAAAAGTTCATATGACTACTGGACTTGGCACAATCGACGTTTCGCTCGATGAATTGAATGTTTGTTTGGAGTATGACGAATACTCTCCTCTTTGGGGTTTAGGAATCGTCAAGACCGAGAGAAAAAGATCTTCCCGTTTATCGCAACCTTCGCGATCCCCACAGCGTCCTTTTCACTCTTACTCACCATCACCCCCATCAAACTCTATGAAATAGCAGTGAATTAGCTCGTTTAAGTGGTATAGCGGAATTTGAACACATGTGTTTTTTTTTTTTCGCCACTTTGCTAAATTACAAAGCAAGCAATCCTATAGATAGCTGTAGAATGCTATGCGACAAGTCAACTAATAAATCACTTCGAAAATTGAATCTAATCTCAGGCGAGCATCACATGGTGATTTTGAGAAGCATCGAAAATTCGAAAACCCGAACAAACAGACAGACAGACTGCTGTATCAAGAGAGTGGAGATTTACCGTTTGTCGTTTGTCGTT
>VFQN01008224.1_pt1 | contig 10689 bp, 9 predicted proteins | sample 3512371 | NCBI WGS metagenome assembly VFQN01 (sample SAMN10412370, study PRJNA504923) | tailings metagenome | isolation source: Replicate 2 from Balatoc abandoned mine | place: Philippines: Itogon, Benguet | collected 2017-08-28 | reverse complement strand
CTTTCTAGAAATTCGAATTTTCTTGACTTGGCGCTCGGCGGGTTTCCTTCCTTCGATCTTTTCTCCGAGATGATCTTTTTGTTTCATCAGGTTGAGTATAGTAGTACTCAGAACTTTGTTTCAGGGTACTTTGAAGCTTTCCAGCTTCAATAACAGCACGTAAGTCATTTACCAAGCAAGCAGAAAGAGATGTCAGAGATGGTGCAGGTTCTTGGATAGAAGGATTTATCCCACGTTCTTCGATCTTTGGATTGACAATTTTAATGTTTTTCAGGTCGATTTTACTCCACATATCAGTCGATTGAAACAAATAAATGCGCATTGGCTTTCCTTTTTGTAATCCTTTTTGTATTAACGTATTTCCTGGAATGACATGCCAATCATATGCTTGAACTTCATTAAACCCTTCTTCCATTAAAATTTTCTTGTCTAAAAGTACTTTCAGTCCTGTGGTCATTTCTTGCGCAATAGTAATAGAAGACGTATAATAGTTCTGAAACACGAGCTGAAATTGATCTGGCGCATTCGCCGGGATGGTCACCTCAAAATGATAACTCGCAATTTTTCCAAATTCCTTCTTCACCAAAGGTGATTTTAACAGAATAGTCTCATTTGAATTCGCCATCACACAATGAAAATCAAATAGATTCAAAAAAACGTTCCCCTAACTTTCGTCTCACATCTCCTTTCTTTTTCCTTACTTTTATCGGGAAAAATAAAGGAATTCCAAGTAAATTTCAATGATGGTCGAATGAATGCAGAGTGCGATAGACTGCAACTCATATCATCAATCATTACACTTGATTCGCTTCCCCTCCCGTTCAAAGGACAAGATTTACCACAATTCTTTTCCCCTATCATTTGAGTTTGCGACTCTTGTTTCTCATTTTTTGTGCAGTTGAAAAGCTTGTTTTGAATCAGTTTTGCTTTTTTTTGTTTGTTTTTGTTGGTTGGTGCTGACCCTTATTACCTTATTTGAATTTTTGGATTGATATTGTTAGAACTATATGAATATGTCTATTGAAGAGAGAAAAAGAACTTTTGAACCGGCAGCGGATATTCAAATGAACAACGTTGCCAAAAGATTAAGACCAGGTAAGATCTTTCCTACACTCACGGGATATGAAGATTTATTTTTTTCTTTAGAGGAAATTCTTGGTGGTAGAGAAGAACCAGGAAAGGCTATTTGTAGATTACTCCTCAATAGAGCTCAGTTTTCCCGTGTCATTGGGAAAGGAGGTCAAACCATCACTCATGTCCGTAACGCAACTGGAGTATATATGAAAGGGTCAGATCTTGATGAAGAGAATCGATTGGTAAGACGTCGATAATGTACATAGATTCGTTTCAAATACTGATGTTGACCATTTCTGTTCAGGTTTTACTGACAGGAACACTGGACCAAGTTCTGAATGCCTTTGATATCATAACAGAGGTTGGAGAGTATCATTGTCCGCATATTATTTTAATTAAGATTTCTTAGTTATTACATCAGGCTATTTTAGCAGATAGTGCCGCACAACCGATGCGACCCGCTGGTCTAGATTTATCCATCAATCTTTTATTAGAACATAGCAAGGTCGAGCAAAATTCTCCATTTATCTTGTATAACTTTTCATGTTGATTAATTTCAGGCGGGTAAAGTTGTTGGCCAAAAAGGTGCGATGATGCAAACAATCAAACATAAGAGTGGAGCATCGCAGATACGTTTAGAGAAAGAGCCTATGGTAACTCGATTTCTATTTCTACTGAGCAGCCCAGCCCTTATTTCTGAGTTTTATTAGGACATAAGTGGTGCTTCACTCCGAAGACTTACTATTGAAGGATCTCTTGGTGCTGTAAGAAGGTAAGATGAGAATATCTCTTCATGGAACGTTCCGTAAATAACATTCACGTCAGAGCTCACTTGTTGATCCAAGAAATTTATGTTGAGCCGACACCCATGTCGTCGAACCCTTCGTTTGGAGGTTATCCAAATCCTGGTGTTGATAACATTGCAACTTCCCCTGTTGGTATCCCAAATCATGTTAGAGGTAATAACTTTGTACTGATACGACATCGTTTTTATTATGTACCTCTTCAAGTAGTAGAACAACCAAGCGTTCAAATGGTACCAGTTCCTTTTCCAAATCTTGTTAATTATGGTGTACAATCGGAGACAGTCCGTCAGTTAACTGAAATGAAGGCTTATCTCTGGAGACATGTAAGTCTGATTGCAACCAGTAATCTTGAGTTCGTTTTCATGTTTTATTGTGTTTTAGTTTTCCCTTGATCTTTCTATTTCACGTGAAGTTGTCTCCCCTCCAGGAATGCCGAATACAGCAATGAGCCGGTCCAATGACAGTTTCTATGCTCCTTCCATCACTGCGGGGCCTGGATTACAAAGTCCTCGTGGTAACGGTGGTCGCCCAACGATCGAAAGTATTATTGATGCTCGTCGTGCTTCAAATCCGAATGAACTTTGTTTTTCAATCCCAAAAGTTGCAGTTGGTGCAGTTATCGGTAAAGGTGGTCAAAATCTCCGTGAATTACAGGCACAGTATGGAATTCGGGTCTATATCGAGAAAGAAGATTTTAACGGTAAACGTATGGTAGTATTATCGTCTGGAAGTGATGTACCAAATGATCCAATAAGTTTGGAAAGAGCCCTCAATGATTGTCGTGATCATATTGAAAGTATTGTGGATGAACAATTAAAACTGAAGAATGACTCTAATTCTGATATAGTCATCCCTGAATAATAAATATTTTAACCAATTTCACAAAAAGTAAAAAGACTCAACACTCTATAGGAACGGTCAGTAATTATGAATTATTAGAAGACAAATTTAGATTTTCGATTATTTCGTGGTAAAAGCTTGCATGGTTAGTCAGTATCATCATATTATAAGACTTCAGCAAGAGTTTACTTGATTGTTGTCTTTCTAATTTTTTATTTTCCTCCTTTTTTTTCTTCTTGCTTCTTGTTCTTTTGATTTTTGATTCTTTCCGTTCTTTCTATATGTGTTGGGAATTATTGCACCCATGCAAGTATATTACGACAGAAGAAGAAAATTTTGTGCTTACTTCACACCTGCCTTGAATATGAAGGATTACTATTGTCGTTGTTATCGTAATTGTCGTCGTTGTTGTTGTTTTTGTAGTCAATTATTTACAGTTTATCACTCAATCATGTCCAGATAGTTAGTAGTTAGTCAGAAATGAAGGTAGTGAGATGAGAAGAGGGGGGAAAAGCGAGTGAATAAGTAGGAGAAGAGAATAGCTGTATAAACGTAATGTGAAATTTCTTTAATTTATTATAATTCAATGAAGATAGATCGTCCACGTGCCCTTTCCGTTCGTCGGTTTTATTTATTTGCTCGTTTGTTATTGTACCTCTTCTCATCTTCTGCTTTTATTTTCCCCCTCACTATTACTCTTCTTGTTCTTCTTCCCCTAAAGATATTGCTTGCTTCTTAGCTGATGCCTATTTGCAATTTTGGTTTCCTATATTTCTACCTCACCTCACACACCTAACTTCTATGTCACGTCTCATACATCTACCTCTAAAACGAATAGGAAAGAATTACTTTTGTCTCTGCATGATTCACAATGATAAATTTTCTTCCTCGACCTCCTTTTCCTTTTCTTCGCTTTGTGTTCTAACTGTCTTCTCCTTTTCAACGGTATTTTACCGTGAGAGTAAGCATTTTTCAGAGTGAGAAAGGGAGAAGTTCATCAATTGTAACCTTTAATTTTAATGTAATTTTAGATTATAGTTTCAATGAATGTACTACGCAGAAACAAAATGGAAACTAAATGTAAGTCAATTCCTGATTTTAAGGATTTCCTTAAATATGAATTTTTGAATTTCATAAAATTTTCGAGGAAAGCCATAATTTAGTGACAGCAAGAAGTGATCTTAACTCAAATGTCATCAGATCGCGAAGGTGGGGATATTTTTGAAATCCCTTACTTACTTTGTACAAAGTGTGGGCATGATTTAAATCATCCATTGTATACCATTTTACAGCATCCTGTTTTACCCGTTCCATTATGTGTTTTATGCTCAGAGGAAATACAGGAAAAGTTTGAACAAAGATTAGTAGAAGAGCAAGAAAGTGATAAAACAGGCGAAGGTAACTCAAATTACGAGGATCTTTGTTCATGGTGCTATAACGATGCTGATTCTGCCCTTTTTCTCTGTGATAATCCTGACGGATGTTCCCTTCAATTTTGCTCCAGATGCATCGAAGATAACCTTGGTTCTCAAGTTTTGGCCGATATAGAAAAGCGTGATAGATGGATTTGCTTTGCTTGTGCGCCAGAGCAGCTAAATTGCTTTCAAGACGCACTTCTAATAGGGAAGGAAAACTCTCGACTCGAGGAGCTCAAAAACCTTGATTTTCAAAATTCATCCAGTGCGAATACTGAGGAGAATGGTGAAAGTGATGAGAAAGTTGAAAAGATCGCAGTTGCATTAACAGATATTGTGAACGAAGTTCAAAATTCAATTCAAAAGTTAGATGAAAATATTATTAATCAACAGGAAAATGAAATTAGAAAAGAATTAATCAGATTGCATCCTAATGAAAGGTAATCTTTTTCTTGTTGTGTAATATAGTATGTTCTGTCTTGTAACTTTCTCTATTTGTTTATTTGTAGTATCTCGAACCTGAGCAAGAATGAGATCGATCTTTATTGCACTTATTGGCGTCGTCATATTGATATCTTACAACGAGAGGAATCAATTTTATTTGAATTAATGGAAACCTTTGGATATGATCCCCGTGATTTACAAGTTTACAAACTTGACATCGAGAAACTTGAAAAAGAGCAAAGCTTCAATGAGAAGCAGGCAATGATATCAGCGGAAATTCAGTTAAGAGAATTAGAGAAGCAGATACTCGAAAATTCTGCCACTCATTTATGTCAAGCGGGATTTGATTATCAAGAAGCCATAGAGGAAGAAGATAATCCAGATTTTGAGAAGATTTCTATTGAAGCAGAGACTTCTCCTATTGTTCAAAAATACGCCGATTCTGAGGATGTTGCTGCTGATCTGTATCCCTCGTCTTTTGATCGAGTTCTTCCGAAATCTATTCTCAAAACTCTATTTCATGGAAGGTAAGTCATAATGCGCTTTAAGTAATTTCGCCTTAACTTGGTTTTCCAGTTGGTCGGAGTGTAAAGAACTGACCACAACCTTTAATATTCCGCCTCATATTCCGCTGATAATGACACTAGCACAACACGAGCTTCCTTCAAGTACTGAAAACTGGAGCTTTGCCTCTTATGTTCACCCCTCAGTGCGCAAGGCCTTGTATCATGCCAGATCGCCAGTGGAATCTGCAATACTTTGTCAGCGATATAACTTAGATCCTGAAATCTGTGGAGTTACTGATTTTGGAAACACAAAAGATATTTATAACCTTTTTATGAAGGAAAAAGAGAAAAAGAAGCAACGAGTGGTGAAAATTACTGAGAAAGATGTCAACGAAGCGGTTGAAACGGAAGATAACAAATGTAGCGATGAAGCAAAGGAATTTATTTCTCACACTCGAGCACAAATTAAATCCAATCCGCCATCCCGTACAAAGGTGCAAACTGATTTAAAATCTTTTTTCATGATTTCTGCAAAAGTCGAAGATGAAGATGAAATGAAAATTCAAAAGGAAAAGAAAAATGCAATGGATGTGGCTTTGAAAAATCAAACAAAGAGAAAGAAGAGATCTTCACCTTCACCGAAAGGATTTGATCCGCCTTTAGCAAAATTTCAATCATTGGAGGAAAAGGAAAAGTCTCGGATTAAAGAGGAAAGTATATTACCGAAAAAATCTGAGGGAGTCAAAAAGTTAGAAAAGCCTTCTGTTGTTATTGTGATGGATATTGACGATGATGGTGAAATTGATAGTAAAGAGGGAGTTTCGAGCACTCCAATTACTAACACTAAGATGGACACTTCGAAGCAAAGTTTATCATCTGGATCTGGGAGCTCGAAAAAGACTTCTCCATCCGTGCAGGACCTATCTGCATCAGATGATTTATATTGGCCCAATCAGAGTCCATTAGTAAGAAAAGCACCGTCCAATATTGTCGATTTGAGTTTGGACGATTCCGATATAGAGTTCTTGGATGATGAGGGGGACGACATAAAAAACAGAAAATCTCTTATCGATAATCTACAATTCGATTCTGACAGTGATGACGGAAAGAAATCGAAGAATCGAACAACACCATCGAAATCTTCTTCTTCCACTGCACCTGCACGGCTCTTGAAGGGACGAGGGAGATTGAGCACCGATCCAAAGCAAAGAACATTGCACATCCAAAACTACTTCAGTAAAGAAACACTACAAGCAAAACGTGTAGAAAAAGAAAGAAGACTAAAACTCCTCGCTTTTGATTATTTTGCTGATGATGATAAAGGTTCGACACTCATTAAATTCTGTCGCTTTCAATCACCTTATTTGTCTTTTTCACACAGCAATTGCGATCAATAACTTGAGACCTGAGGGAGAACCAGCCATAAATGTTTCGAGTAATTTCATAAAGCAACTCAAACCTCACCAAGTAAGTACTCCTTGAAATTCAAATAATCTTTTTATCACAATATTGTCTCATAAAGATTGATGGTTTACGCTTTATCTGGAAAAATGTAATGGGATCAATCACAGATGCAAGCAAAATTAGCAAAGCTGTAAGTGTTTTGTTTGGAAATTTCTCTCTCGCTAATTTTCGCTCTTTTTATCTGCTATTTTTCGCTCTTTTAGTATTACGGATGTGTTTTGGCTCACTGTATGGGACTAGGAAAGACTTTTACAATAATTTCCTTTGTTGTTACAATGTTGACGAATCCGATAATCCGAGGAATTGAAGACCCCAAAGATAAAAAGGCAAAATTGAAAGCGGTTGCTGTGTCAAATTCCGGCGAGCTGCAAGTGAACACAGAATCGCAATCTTCAGATGTTAAAGACTCAGTTGTGAAGGAGGGCGAACCGAAACCGGAAGATCAAGCGATTACTTCGCCTAATGGGAAAGGCGGAAACGGATCTGCTTTGATACAATTGCCACCAGATGTTGAAATTAAACGCTTGATCTATCGCGTGATGATTGTAGTGCCAAAGAACACATTACAAAACTGGGTTGATGAATTTAAGAAATGGACTCCAGAAGATTTATTAGAGCAATTTAACCTAATTCTCATTGATTCTACTCAGAAGAAAGATCATAAAACTATCCGAAGAAAGAGAATCCAACAATGGTTTGATGATGGAGGTGTTTTAATTATCGGTTATGAACTTTTACGATTTATGGCTGGTGATGATCCTTCCCCTCATTACACAGAGGAGGAAAAGACGGAATTTCAACGACTTTTGTTAAAACCTGGTCCTGATTTAGTAATTGCAGATGAAGCCCATACAATAAAGAATGCCAAAAGTAAATTACGTTTAGTACTGGAAAAAGTAGAAACAACTCGTCGAATAGCTTTAACTGGTTCACCGCTACAGAATAATTTAGAAGAGTATTGGGTAATGGTTAATTGGGTGAAACGTCATTTTTTGTATAGTCTTGATGAATATCGTCAAATCTTTGTTCTTCCAATTAAGCATGGTTCAAATAAAGAAGCTACATTAACTCAAATTATGCAAATGAAGAAAAGAACTCATGCATTGTATCATAAATTAACACCAGTTGTGCATCGTCGTGATAATAGTGAATTAAGTAATGCGTTATTACCTAAAAGAGAATTTATTTTATCAATCAAGATGACAGAATTTCAGAAGTTTTTATATAAATACTATTTAGCGAAACTCCCTAATACAGGTCGAACTTTATTTAAAGCGTATCAATGTCTTATGAGAATATGGAATCATCCATGCACTGCAATTTATCATTACCATGAACAATTACAAAAGAATTTACTAGCTGAACGAAAGTTAAGTGCATTAGGAACAAAGAATGAAGAGAAGGAAGAGGTAGTTCGAAAAGCTGGTCGGCCTGTGGGGTCAAAGAATGAACCTCGGGAGTCTTCCACGACGTCCTCCTCAAATAAGTTGACAGTTGATGATTTTCGTGAGCAATTGAAGGAAAGTTATGCTTATTACCTGTATTGTAGTTCTTCTACGAATAAGATGATGGAGATTGAGAGTGCTGCGGATGCATTAGAGGAGCGAATGTATGTCGGTAAAGAACAGCAAGATATAAATCTTCTTCGAGAAGCTGATGCTCAGCTTAATGAAGCGGACATGGAGATAGATTTCCAAGAGCCAGTAACACGTTCAGGGTCAAATAGCGATGAGGATAAATCCGAGGCTGAAGATGAGTTTGAGGATGAGAAGATGGATGAAGAGCCAAAGAAGCGTATGAAAAGTCTGAGCAAAGGGAAGGAGAAGAAGAAAAGCCAATCTGAAGATCAACTCGACGGATATTTCGAAGAGGATGATGATTATGAGCTCGACAGTTTCGTCGTTGAGGGGGAAGATGATTCTGATTTCGAATCAGATGCTTCTTGGTCATCCGAGTCGTCCTCCTCATCCAATGACTCTGACGAGGATACTGATGAAGATAGCGACGCAATCGATCTTATTAGTGATGAAGAAGAAGTAAAGAAGAAGAGGCCAGAAAAGCGAAAGAGGTCGGAGAAACCGACGAAAATTGACAAATTGTCGAAGGCAAAGAAACAAAAGAAAAGCCACCCTGAAAAGAAGGACAAACAATCAGCAAATCCGAAGAACAGCAAGAAATCGAAACCTAAAACTAAATCACCAGGCGAAGCCGAAGTCATTGCGTCCAACACTCAGAGTAAAGCCACAGAGAAGGCTGTCGATCGATCCTTAAGTGTCTCAGTTGATAGTTCCGAGGCCAGCGAAGGAAAACTGCCATCTGCTCAACCATCATCTGATAAATTGGATGATTTAACAGGAAAGGTTCCATTGAAAACACCAATTGACCCTTCTTCATCCAATATCGCTGAAGATACTTTGGTCGAGGAAGAGCCAGCGGATGTGTTGAGCCCCGACTGGTGGAAATTTAAGTCTGAATTAGCAGAGTTGTCGAATAATACCTCGTTAACGAAGGAAGTACAATTATCGAACCGTCAACTCGTTGAGATTAGTAACAAGATGATGGTTTTCTTGAACTTGCTGGTAATTTCGATGAAGCATAATGATAAGATGCTTGTCTTTAGTCAATCCCTCTACACATTAAATGTAATCGAATCCTTTTTAGGAATGAAGTTATGGGGAAGAGTTTGTGGCATCATGAAAGACGATGAAAGTATTAACGTTAATGGTTGCCTTCTTAGCCAATGGAAGTTAAATGATCAATATTTACGTATTGATGGTTCGATTTCGAATCGTCAAAAGATTATTCATGAATTTAATACGAAGAATCGCTACAGATTAATGTTAATCTCCACGAAAGCTGGTAATATGGGAATTAATTTACAATCAGCAAATCGTGTGGTAATATTTGATTCGAGTTGGAATCCGGTCCATGATTTACAAGCAATATTTCGTACTTATCGCTTTGGACAAGAAAAGAATGTTTTCGTTTATCGTTTATATGCAGCAGGTTCAATGGAAGAGAAAATTCACAAAAATCAAGTTGTGAAACAATCTTTATCAGAAAGAGTTGTCGATAAAAAGATGCCAGAAAATCATTTTACAGATTCAGAAAGAGCTGAGTTCTTAGCGTTTGTGGATGAAGAAGAGAAGAAAACAGAAGGTGAACCCTCAGCAGATAAAGGAGAAAGCAATAGTGGCGAAGATGCTGAAAAAGATCAAAGTGGTGTGACAAGCGCAACGAAGATCGTTAGTACAATTGATTTCAACCCGGAGGAAATACGAACTCAAAAACTTTTGAGTGTTATTGCATCTGGTACAAAAGATGAAGTGTTATTTGAGCTTGTTGAAAGAATGGGAACAAAAATCTTTAAATCAGTTGAAGATCATGACAGTTTATTAGCAGATAAGTTAGAAGAACATTTAAATGAAGAGGAACAACAACAAGCGATAGATGAATTAGAAAGAGAAGCGGAAGTACATAGAAGAGTAACAGAAGCAGCGAATCAAAGAATTGCAGGCCAAACTCCTGCTCTTCCTTCTTCGTCAAATGCAATAAGAAGTAACAGCAGTTCGAATGGATTAGCATATTCTATTGGAGGGCAATTGATACTTGAGCAACCCAGTAACAGCGCACAACTGTCAGCAAAGGAGACTTCATTGCAAGGTTTAATCGTTGATTTATTGGTTCCGAACCCTGAACCAGTCATTCCACAATTCTTGCCGATATCAAATATAGCTCTTGGTCCACCAACTCCAATTCCAACGAATATTCCTATGTGGAAACCTGAATATGATACGATGTTGATTATTTTAGCTTTGGCTTTTCCTACAGAAAAGGCGCTTGTGACGATCACGAAGTTGGTTAATGCTTATATAGCGCGAAGTGACGGGAAAAGGCAATATGAACAAAGTCTTTATAAACAACGTTTACAAGATATAAAAACTAGCAGCCGCGGTTATTATCAATATTATACGACAAGTCCTTATATTCGTCATCGAGTAGCAGTGGTTTTAGAAAGAATGAAACGTTTGCAGTCGACCCTGGCTTAGGAGGATTTTCTTGGAGATGTCAGTTGCTACATGTTATATGCATAAAAAATTGTATGTTCCAACTCCCACATTGTTTCTTAACTTTATGCAC
>VFQN01008222.1_pt1 | contig 10690 bp, 10 predicted proteins | sample 3512371 | NCBI WGS metagenome assembly VFQN01 (sample SAMN10412370, study PRJNA504923) | tailings metagenome | isolation source: Replicate 2 from Balatoc abandoned mine | place: Philippines: Itogon, Benguet | collected 2017-08-28 | reverse complement strand
ACATGGGGCAGCAGCATGAGGGGCAGGTGGGACCACATCCTGGTGGACGAGTTCCCGGTGCGTGTGGGGTAAGACACATACAGGGCAGCAGCATGAGGGGCAGGTGGGACCACATCCTGGTGGACGAGTTCCAGGTGCGTGTGGGTTAAGACACACATGGGGCAGCAGCATGAGGGGCAGGTGGGACCACATCCTGGTGGACGAGTTCCAGGTGCGTGTGGGTTAAGGCACATACAGGCTCGTTGACGAGTTCCAGTTGGGCGTGCGTCAAAGCGCACGGCTTAGGAAGGCCTAGGGTTCAGTCGACGAGGCCCCTTGGGGCCATTAAGCGGTACGGCTCCCACCGTGGAGGGCACGATGTCGCGTTCCGCTCGACTGGCGCATGTCTGTCCAGCACCGCACCTCAGGCCCCTACCTCGCCGCAACCCCGACGTCCTAGCACTCCCCATTGCCATGCTTCCCCTTTTGCAACCCCAGGACACGGACTCGGTGCAGTACAAGCTGGTGCGGCTGATGCGCGCCACCTCCGCCTCCCTGTTCGTTGTGGGGGACCCCGACCAGGCCATTTACAGCTGGAGGGGCGCGCAGGTGGGGAAACGAAATTGCAAGCTGGAGGGGAGCGCAGGTGGGGCAGAGATGGGAGGGATGCAGAAGGGCCACAGAGGGTTACCAGATGGCAGGCGGAGTGGACCGAGGGCGGTGGCAGCGGCTTGGCATGGCTCATGGGGGGGGAGGGAGCCATGCCGTGTTTGCCGTTGAGCGCCGGTGCCCCACAGCTGCCCTCGCCAGGTGCCTGTACCCCGGCCCTGGGGCTAACCAATCGTGTTCCTTTTCCTCCCCATGTCCACCGCATGCCTTCCCTTGCAGCCGGACAACATGCGCAACTTCCTTCCGCGGGACTATGAAGACACGAAGACGTACATCCTGCCAACAAACTACCGGTGTGTAGCAACGCAGTTGGGGCCAAGTCGGCGGACCTGCAGTGCTCACCTCCTCGACTGCAGTAACGCGTTACCATCTTACCTCTCTTAGTACTTGCCTGTGTCCCCCCTGCCCCGACCACTCCATTGCCGACCATTCACACTGTCCTTTGGCTGGGCTAGGGGCGTGGGCGCAGCTGTCTTCAGAGTCGACAGTGCCCTCCTTATGCGGATTCCGCGTCCCCCCCCTCCACTACTTGCTGTGCAATCTACCACTACTACTTGAGTTTCTAGGAATTTGCACCTCCCTCCACACCTTCGCAGCAGTCTGCAGGTCCTACTGGCTTCAAATTTATACCTTCTCCCTGCTGCGGTTACCCTGCCCCCACCCGCTCCCCCCACCCCCACCCCCACCAGGTCCGACCCCGCCATTGTGGCCAAAGCGGACGCCCTCCTGCGCAGCGCCTGGGACCGCAACTCAATCGTGGGCATGGGGCGCAGCAGCGATGGAGAAAAGGATGGAGACAAGTACGATCTGTACCGCCCGGCCGTAGCCGCCCGCCCTAGCTCGGCCGGCGGCGCGCACACCGTCGTACAGTCGTGCACGTACACCGACCCGGAGGAGGAGGCGCGGGCCATAGCCGCCAACATCATGAAGTGGATCCGGGTGGGAGGCGGCGGCGGAGGGGCCGGCCCTGCCGTACCGCTGCGGGAGATTGCCGTACTGTACCGCAACCGCGCGCTGTCACTGCCGCTGGAGCAGGAGTTGGCGCGGCGGGGCATACGGTTTACGGTGGTGGGCGGACAGCCGTTCTGGGAGTACAAGGTGGGGGCAGGGAGATGGGGAGGGGGAGGGGGGTAACCGCACAGCGGCAGGGGGCAGGGGATTGGCGCCAGGGGGTTTGGGGGGTGCGAGACGGCTGGAACAGAGTGTTGGTTCACAGGTTTGTGTTTTGGGCACGGTTCGTAGTGGCTTGGTGGGGGATGGTGATGTTCGCGGGCAAGGGCAGGCAGGAGAGGTTTGGCAGACCGTACGCCTGCAAAGTGAGCGGCGGTGAAGCTGTGGACGTAATTCTATTATACGTAAATACAGTGAAAGGGACTACGGAACAGCACGAGGGCGCAACTGCGTCTGCTCTGACTCGTTCCCGCCGCCCTTCCTGATTTACTTTGGTAACTTTTTCCCCCCCGCGAGCGGATCGTATTTTCTAGTCACTTCTCCACCCCCCTCCCGTCCTCACACGCAGGATATGCGCGCTGTGGTGTGCTACTTGCACGTGGCCGCCCACCCCCTTATCCTCATGCCTCCGATACCACCGCTTCCCCCTCCTGTGTCTCCCCGCCCCCCAGGATGTGCGTGCTGTGGTGTGCTACCTGCACTTGGCCGCCCACCCGCTGCACTCCGACACGTGGCTGGAGCGGGTGGCCAACGAGCCCAAGAGGGGGCTGGGTGGGTCCGGGTCCGGGGGCCCATGCATCGGGGGCTGAGAACGGGCGGGTTGGCGGCTCACTTCCAACCTGCGTGGCGGCCGGGGGACCAGGGGGAGTGGGCTGGCACGTTCGTTTTGCGCAAGCGCGGGCCCCGACCTGTGCCCGGAAGAAGCGTAGCCCTGCCTTGCCACTCCTCTTACCCAGGCCCTCGTGATGTCAACTCTGACGTACACCCGTGCCTCCTCCCCGCCTCGCCCCCGCACCGCGTGCTACCCAGGCGACGCCACCGTGGACGCACTGCGAGTGACGGCGGCGGCGGCGGGGCTCACCCTGGGCGGCCTGCTGTTCGGGGACTTCGTGCACGACACCACGGCGCCCCAGCAGCCCCCGGCAGCTTCAGAGGAAGGAGTGGCGGGGGGCCCGGGTGCAGCGGCAGCGGCGGGACAGGAGGAGGCTGTCGCCCCTGCCGCGGCGAAGCGCAAGACGCGGGCCAAGGCCAAGTCTGCGGCAGCGGCGGAGGGCGAAGGGACGGCGGCGGCGACAGGGCCTGCGCGGTTCGCACCTGGTGAGGGCTGTGCTTTGCAGGGCGGTAACGTCTGCAGGGCAGGATGACGGGGGGGGCGGGGCGCGCGGGCAGGCAGGTGCACAGTGTCGATACTGGGAATGCGTAAACCGGCGAGGCGGTAACCTTTGTGGGCTGAGCGGTTACAAGAGCTGGGCGTTTCCTAATGGCGTAGCGAAACGGGAGCTTGTGTGCACTCCGCGGGATTGGGTTGGCGGTATGGCGCGCGTGTGACAGGCCATCCCTGCGAGGGGCTGTGCACCGAGTGTGATGTGCCTTCTTCCCAACCCCTCACCTCCTGCCCGACACTGCTGGTCTGCCCATCATTTGGCGCCGTCCCCCTTCTGTTGACCCGCGCCCCCAGCCATCCCGCCCTCCTCCCCCCTGGCACGTGTCAAGCTCAGCGCCAAGGCTAGGGCGGGAATCATGGTGGGTAGCCAGATAAAGAAAGCCAACCGCAGTGGGTTCCCGACACACGGGTCGCATGTGTAGGGCACATAGATGGCTTGGGCTCTCCACACGGGCTAACGAGCCTCTTGGCGTTCATCCCATAGGCTTGCGCCCGCTCTGCAGTCAATGGCCCCACACCCAGGAACCAACTCACGTGCTTGCTTCCCTTGTGTGGGTGGGTGTGCCTGCCTTGACTTGCTTTTCCTCGTACCCCACTCCGGTCCACCCCACACAGGAGCTCCGAGGCATTGTGCACGAGATGCGGCGCGCGATGGGGGCACAGCAGCCGGCGGCGGGGGCAGAGCCGAAGGCCGGGGAGGGAACAGCGGGGGTTGCCGTCAAACACCGGCCCCGCCCCGCCTCCACCTCGTCCTCCCCCGCCAAGACGGTTGGGCAGCTGGTGGCTACGCTGTTGGGTCCGGAGCTCACGCGGCTGGAGACGTCGGCGTTGATGGAGGCGCAGGCGGAGGAGGTGACGGCGGCGGCGCGCGGAAAGGGCGACAAGGGCAGCGGTGAGGGGGCCGAGGAAAGCGCGCAGTGCCAGGGGGTAGGGCGCATGCGGCGGTAGGGCGGTAGGGCAACAGGCGGCGGGCCGCAGCAAGGGCGAGAAGGGCGACAAGGGAAGTGGTGAGGGGCGAACCGTGGAGGGGAGGGGGCAGGGGATTGAATGAACGCAGTGTAGGGGGGCGAGGGGTCGGTGCGGGAGGACGCTCGAGGGCGGATTGGTGGGGCGCATGCATGGCGCTGTTCCTGGGCGACACGTGTACACGGGCACGGAGGGCCACCCTCCTGGCCCTGTGCCTGTACGGCACTAGGCATTGGAGTACATGGCCGTGTACGGGAACAGTGTATATCGCAGCAGCAGCCTGCCTTACCTGTGGTCGCGTTGGGCTTTGGACTGTCTGGGGCAGCACACGGTCCGTTGACTGGTGAAAGGAACACGATTATTTTCTTCCCCCGCAGGCGCCCCCGAGCGGCTGCAGCGGTACGGGCTGCTCAAGCAGGTGGCGGCCGCACCGGAGACCTGGGTCAGCGCCGACGTGCCGCCGGAGGACGGTGAGCGGCAAACGACTTGATAAAAACACAAAGTCTGAATGACATAATGTACTTTTTTTGACAGAACGGGGTCAGCGCCGACATGCCCCCCGAGGACAGTGACGGGGAGGGAGGCGGGGCCGCGGGTCCAACCAAGGGCCCTTGTGACTTGTGACACCTTTAGCACACCGCCCCTCTGCGATGCCGCACATGCTTCCGTCTGCTACCCTTGTGCCAACCGCACCCCACCGCACCGCTAGGATACCCGATATGACGGCCCTTGTGTCGCATGCCCCGTGTCGCATGTCCCTGCCCCGCCCTGCCTGGCCACGCCCCGTGCCCCCGTCCCTCCCTGACCCTGCCCCTGCTGCCCCTCCTGCTGCCCCTCCTGCTGCCGCATCCCCGCAGCCGGCCCCGCCCCTGCTGGTGGCGCTGCTGCCATGGACGTGGACGTGGGCCTACCGGGCCTGCAGCGCTTCCTGGAGCACATCGCGCTGGTCACCAGCCAGGACACGGTGGGTGGCCTTGGAGGGGGGTGGGGGAGCTTGGCTTTTAGTAGGGGTCGAGGGGTAAAAGCCAGGAGCTCGGGACAGACTACACCCCTAGCGCACACGGCGTGTGGTAATGCCGTCACAGCTGCCCGCACCGTCTGCACCTGGTGGTGGTGGTGGTGGTGGGAGGGACAGCCGCTGCCAAAGCACCGCTGTGCCCAGGTGATTGCGTGCCTCGCGGGGAACGGAGGTGTGCATACGTTGCATGCTCCCAGGAGGTGTCCGGGAACCAGTGCTGATTGAGATCAGTTGTTGCATACGCCCTGAACCCCTGGATCCATTGTATGCAGGAGGCGGCCGGAGAGCGCGACGCTGTGCGGCTGATGACCATCCACGCCGCCAAGGGGCTGGAGTTCGAGAGGGTCTTCGTCATTGGCCTTGAGGTGGGCTGGGGAAGCGAGCCGTTGTGAAGGGGAGTCAAAGCCACCGTCTCTCACTCCCCACCAGACACAAGGCTGCATACCGGTACGTGTTGCTGCCCACAACTTCTGCGCATGTTTCTAATTCATTGCGCTTCCGGAGCACCTCCCTGGCCCAACCGCGTACCGTGGAGCACGGCTTGGCAGGGGTGGCGCCTGGCCGGTCCTAGCAGGTCACCACCACCACCACCACCACCACCACCACCACCATTACCACCACCATCACCGGCTTCATCCCGCCCTGCATCCCCTTCCCCGCCCCACCTGCAGAACAAGCTGCTTCCCTCCGCCCGCTGCGAAACCCGGGAGGCCCTAGAGGAGGAGCTGCGGCTGCTGTACGTGGCGCTGACACGTGCCAAGGACCAGCTGCACCTGTCCAAGTGCAAGGTGGGCGCGGGAGTGGGGTGTACGGGAGGAGGACGACGTGGGCGTGACGACACAGTGCCCTGTAGGACGACATCGCTGCAAAGGAAGGAGGGGTTCCAAAGGCCAGCAACCGGCCTAGACATGTGAAGGGCTGACCAAGTTTGCCCCTGCGCCCATAGGGCTGGGGTCATGGGGTCAGGGCGTTGCGTTGTGGTTTCCGCTTAGAAAGACGTGGGTGCGGGAGCTCAGGCGCCTACCAGCTAACACGGCCCCTCGCTCATCCCCCCTACCATAACCCGTCGTCCGCTTCATCTTCGCCTCGCCTTGTCCTACCCAACGCAGCGGCGAATGCACCAGGGCAAGTGGGATAACTACCGCCGCCTGTCGGACCTGGCGGTGCCCCTGGGGCTCGACTTCCCGCAGTACGGGGGTGCGGGAGGGGCGGCGGGCAGCGGCGGCTACAGCAGCGGGGGAGGAGGGGCCAGCGGCGCCGGGGGCTGGCCAGCCCGCGGGTCAGGGCCGTCCGGCGGGCGCCGGGACCCTCCCCGGGGGCTGCGGAGGGCGACGATGCCCCCCAAGCGGGAGCCATAACGGGAGGCAGCGGGAGCCATGTGGTGGCATGTGACGGTAGCAACATGTAGCGACTGGCCGCGATTGCGCGTATGTGTAGGTATCTGGTCGCGCTGCTGCGGCCTGTGGGAGGTGGCTGTTGCTGCAGATGAGGCAGATTGGGTGTCTTGAACCAGCGTAGTGCCGACGTGCACCAGCGTGCACGCCATGCGCCTAGCGTAGTGCAGACGTGCATGCCATGTGCCTAGTGGCCTCTTGTTAGTGTTTATTTGGTGCTGCAAGCATGAGCCCTGGACGGGATTCAAGTGGTTGCGCGTGCCAGAAGGCCTTCTGGCGCATATGCAAGAACCGGCAAGCCTTATGGGCGCAGGGCCGCGACGTTGTCATCTTCCTCGGATCCTCGCAGTGGTTCCCCTTTGTTCCCCGCGCTCCCTTGATGCTGCTCCATCATATGCGGGTGGTGGTGCATGAACAGGTAGGAAGCGACGGTCAGGATACAAAGCTGCAAGCCTGCAACCCGTGGCACCAGGTGGTACCCTCAGCACGTCGTTCGTCGGAGGGGTTGGCAGCAAGCAGCAGCATCGATTGCGAGCACAGCTTCAGCTCGCATACCAAGGATGAAGGCGCCCGGTTGCCTGCACGCCTGCTGCTCGAGCAGGGCCCCCAGTGTACAGCTGAAGTTGACCTCACCCGGACTTCAAGGGACGCCTGACCAGGCTCGTACGGTTCTATCTACGGCGCACACAGAGCCCTTGTTCCGCAGCGTCACAACAACCCCTCACATTCTGCCTTCTGGATGTACACAGGGTACTCCTAGTACCAGTCCCTTTGCTTCGGTTGTTGCCACCCCGACGACGCTTCAGTCGCGAAGGTCAGAATACAAGTTGCACAGACAGCCTGATCTTTGATAAGATCTTTCCTTAACTCTGTGCACGCTAGCTTGTGAACCCTGGCAGTCGAGGCTGGCCAGCTGCATGCTAGCGCATGCGCACTTATAGAGCAAAGGAGTTAAGGCCGTGTCATCGTTTCATATTTCCATGACCTTGCTCACTTGAACTAAGTACCCCGACCTTTCCGCTCCCCCTCCTCCTCCGGCTGCAGGAACCGGCAACACGGCGGAGCAGAGCAATGGACCGCTCTGCGGGCCGGACGGCACCCCACTTGCCCGCCGAGCTGCGCCTACGCATCCTGTCGTTTCTACCGCCCAACGAACTAGCCCTGAGTGGAAGGCTGAGCAGTAAGGAGGCGGCACAGCACTTCAGCGAACCGCACCATGGCACGGCCACCCTCACCCAGCCGCTGCCGGGCTATGTCGCCGCTGGCCAAGGCGACGACGGCACGGGTGCTGCCCTGCGCAGCACCCGTGCACAGGGCAGCATGAGTGACTTCGTTCGGTGCTTTGAGGGCGCGCAGCTGGCTATGAAGCAGCTGACCCTGCAGCAGAAGCTGCACCTCCTCCACACCGCTGCCGCCAGCGGCTGCGAGGCCAACGTGGAGTTTGCGTGGCAGCTGCTGCAGCCACACGTGTTCCCAGAGCTGCTGCAGTCAGAGCACTACCGTGGCAGATTCAGGTGTGGGTGGAGGGCGCTCAACAGCATGCCGGATGCGGGTTCAGTGGCCGTTGCTTCCGGCCTGGCGCACCTGCTGCCCTCCCTGGCGCAGCGCTGCCCCGGGCTGCTGCACGCGGGGCGCACCCTGGAGGCGGCGGCGCGGCACTGCGACCTGGCGGGGCTGCAAGCGGCGTGGGAGGCGGTGGAGCCGCACCTGCAGAGCAGTGTGCGGTACGATGAGGCGGAGATGGCGGCACGGCTGGGCTATCCGCGGACGTACGAGGGCGCCACACGCATGGACTACCCAGCAGGGGTGTGGCGGCGGGTGATGGCTGAGGCGGCCGTATCCCCTGGCCCCGACGCCCTACCCAAGATGGAGTGGGTGCTGAGCAAGGGCCGGGGCAGCAGTGTGCCGGTGGAGCACGCAGGCGTATGCGGTGCGGCCGCCGCCACGGGGGACATGTCCCGGCTGCAGTGGCTGCGGGACAAGGGCTTCCCGTGGGGCACTGCCGCAACGCTAGCGGCCCTGTTGCAGGACGCGAGCCTGGCCTTCATAGAGCGGCTGGAGGAGGAGGGCGGCTACCTGCCTGCCGCAGGGGATGCCGAGGCCTGGGGCAGCCCGGAGGTTGCAATTGCTGCTGCCGCCTCTGCCCGGGACAGCACCGCCAAGCTGCAACTGCTAGCGGACCGGGGCGCAAAGCTGGGCAGGGTAGATTGGGCGCGCGCGGTGGAGGCCGCTGCTGGCCAGGGCAACCTGGAGGCAGTGCAGCAGCTGGTGCAGTGCTGGCGGGATGGGCAGGCGGTGCCCTTGCCGTGTGAGGCGCTCTTCAGCGCCTTGGCCTCTGCGCACCGGCCGACGGCTGCCTGGCTGCGGCAGGCGGGCTGTGGGGTATACTGCAACTTCCTGTCACGAGCAGCCGTGCAGGGCGACCTGGAGGGCTTCAGGTGGCTGCTTGAGTTGGGTGTCACGTGGGACCCCGACGAGGGCCGCAGCATCCACTACTGGCCCAGCCACTCCGTGTCTGACAGCAGGCGGCTGGTGGAGGCGGTGCAGCTGCTGGCGGCACGGTCGCCCTGGCGGGAGGCTACCCAGAACGGCGGGTTGCAGCAGCTGCTGGAGTATGCGGCAGCGGCCGGCCACCCCTGGTCGGTGTGGCGGGCCCTGCGGGAGCTGCTGCCGGCCGCGGCAGGCGATGCAGGCGCGTCGGGAGCCGCGGTGCGTGACGGAAGCGTGCCTGGCGCCGAAGGAGAAGACGGCGGCGTGTCTGGCGGCGCAGCGCTTGACGGCGGCGTGTCTGGCGCCGCCTGCAGTGACGCGGGTGACGGGGGTGCGTCTGGCGGCGCAGCTGGTGAAGGGGGCGTGCCTGGCGGCGCCGCAGGCGACGGCGGCGCGTCTGGCGGCGCAGCGGGCAATACGAGCGCGTCTGGCGGCGCAGCTAGGGATGCGGGCGTTTGTTTGGTCGCCGCTTGCGAGGCCGCCTCCGCGGGCTGCGAGGCGACGCTGGAGGCGCTGGTGGGGATGGGCATGCTGGAGAGGTACGGTGAGGGCCTGGCGGCGTCTTGGTACATCAGCGCGGCACAGAACGGCGACCGCGGCACGCTGGCCTGCCTGGTGCGGCTGGGTGTGCCGATGGGCTGGGGGCTGCTGGTGGAGGCACTGAAGCGGGGCACGGCCCTGCCGGGGCTGCGGTGGCTGGTGGAGCAGGGGGCGCCGTTGGACAGGACAGGTGTGATCGACACGCTGGGCGCTCTGAAGGGGTACTACACCGAGTACGTCCATCCCTGCAACGGCTGGCAAGTGAGGCATGCGGTTGAGGACTGGTTTCGGGCGTACCTGGGACTGCGGCCCATTCGGAGGCACGGGTGAGGCGGGAGCTGGCCGCAGCAAGGGAGGGAGCAGGCCGCAGCTTGGCCAGGCGGGAGGAGGCCTGGGGCGCTGGCGAACCAAGCAGCAACGGTTGCGGCATCAGCAGTGCGGCTGGGGTGTGCGGTGCACGCGGCGGTGGCGGAGCTTGCGGCAGCGGGAGAGGAAGTGCCGGCCGCGCAGGGGGTGGCAGCGGCGGCTACGGCTACGGCGGCAGCGATGGTGGCAGCAGGGCGCATCCAAACCCGCCAACAGCTCCTGGTGCGTGGCGGCAGGTGGCGCTGTGCGACATGGATGTGATAGGGCTGGCGGGGGCCGCCCTGTGGCAGACTGTCCCGCTGGCGGTGCGCGGCACGACAGCGTGCGAGCTGCTCATGCCGTGGCTCGCGACACGCGCTGTGCTGCCTGGCTGCGGCGTTCCAGGAGGAGGTGCGGCAGGCTGTGGAGGCGACACGGCGCACGTGGCGGGTGGTGAGCCCTTACCGGACGCCACGTGCACTGGGGGGCGTGCAGGCGGCGGCGCAGGCGTGTGAGTCCGGGCGGGCCCGCCGTGAAGTGCGCAGCAGCAGCAAGAGCGGGAGTGGGAGCGGGATTTGTAAGAGGAGACGGCAGCACGGGTGCCGGCGGAAGCGCCGGGGGCAGCTCTGCTGCTGCTCCTGCTGCCGCTGCTGTGTCGGCAGAGGCGTGGCCACAGCAGCCGGTCAGCCGCCTGGTGGGTTGCGTGCGCGGCCCGCAGTGGCAGCAGGCTGCCAAGGACCGGTGCCCCAACCTCAGGGCGGCTTTCGCGCCAAGGAAGGTCTGCTGGAGCTGTGGGGACCTGGGCGGGGGCGGAGGGGGGGGAGCAGCAGGGAGGCACAGCGGATGCACTGTGGGGGTGCGGAGGGCTGCGGTCGGTGCAACAGGCAGCTTCCGTAGGACTCTCCTGCAGGTGCACGGTGTGCACATGGGCCCGGGATACCGGTAGCTGCGCGG